>Ga0209162_1000625_pt1 | contig 38129 bp, 26 predicted proteins | sample YNPNPMetaG_FD_187121 | JGI IMG/M metagenome (GOLD analysis project Ga0209162, IMG submission 187121) | Anoxygenic and chlorotrophic microbial mat microbial communities from Yellowstone National Park, USA - YNP NP MetaG (SPAdes) (version 2) ...
ACTCCAGATTTTCATCAGCGGCACGCAAGATGATTTGCAACCAGAACGTCAGGCAGTTGCGGAGGCGATTCGCACGCTGGGGCACACACCGTTGATGGCAGAGACGTACGGCGCGCAACCGATGCCATCGTACGACGCCATCCGCGAGATGATTGCTCGCGCCGACATCTACCTTGGCGTGTACGGCGCACGCTACGGCTGGAAGATGGAGAGCGGTGTTTCCGTCACCGAGTTCGAGTTCACCGAGTTCCGCCGCACGCGCCCCAGCCGCATCCTCGTTTACGTCAAAGATTGCACGCCCGAAGATGAACAAGCCGCATTCCTCGGGCGCGTTCAGGATTTCAAAGCCGGCTACTTTCGCCGTCCGAAATTCAAGGACGCGGCGCAACTCGCCGAATGGGTGAAAGAGGACCTCGCGCAACTCATCGCGCGGGTGGTGCACGAGAAACTGCGCGGCACGCCCGACCCGCTGCTCATCCAAGAGTACCTCGCGCAGGTCGCCGCCCAAAAGCCGTACGTCCTCTGGGATGACCAGACCTACATTGACCGTACCGTGAAACCTCAGGACGAGGAAATTTTTTACCCGCGCCTTGCCGCGCGCTACGACCCACGCGCGCCCGAACGCGACGCCAAGCCCGAACCGCTAGACGCCGTCCTCGCGCGCGAAAAGAAACTGGTGCTGCTGGGTGAACCCGGCATCGGCAAGACCACCGCGCTATTGCATCTGGCGTGGGAGACGGCACAGCGTGCTACGACCACCGACGGACTCGGACGCAGCGTCGCATTCCCATTTTCCTGCGACGCTGCGCCGCCGCCAATCGCAGAAACTCATGACCTTCGTCCTTCGTCCTCCGTCCTTCGTCTTTCGTCCTTCATCCCCATCTACATCGAGTTGAAATACTACGAAGGTGGCGAACTGGAAACACTCCTCGCGCGGCGCATCAACGATATGCTCCGCCCCGCCAACCTGATGCTCGATGCCGATGCAACGCACAGCACGCGCATCCTCAAACAATGGCTGACGCAATCCGATACGCGCTTTCTCCTGCTACTCGATGGCTTGAACGAAGTGCGTCCCGAATTCCACACCGCGCTGCGCGGCGCGCTCGATGCGCTTCTCCGCACACCACACCACATCGTCATCTCTTGCCGCGAGCGCGATTACGATGCGAGTCTGCGCGATGATGCTGCCGCGTTCGTCCTGCAAGGTCTGCAAGAAAACGAAATCCACGACTATTTGCAGCGTGCGCTGGGCGTCAAGGGCGAAAAACTGTTCGACGTGCAGATCCGTTGGGACAAAAAGATGTTGACGCTCGCGGGAAACCCGCTGATGCTGTGGCTCATCAGCGTCGTCGCGTCGCAAGACCCGGAAGCGCGCCTGCCGACGAATCGGGGCAAGTTGTTCCAGACGTTCGTCAAGCAGATGCCGCACCTGCGCCGCAGCGAAGTGCTTGCGAATGTGCCACTCGACATCGTCAAGACCGCGCTCGCGAAACTTGGCTTTGAGATGCTCGAGCGCGGGCGACTCGCTGCCGATCTGGGCGAGGTGCGCGGCTGGCAAATTCCAACAGCATCCAGAGATTTGGACGCGGTACTGACGCAGGCAAAGGACTGGCGATTTTTGAAATCCGATGGCAGGTTCGGCGAACCCATCGAGTTCCTGCACCAACTCTTTCAAGAGTACTTTGCCGCCATCCATTTGAATCTCGCAATCCGCAACTCGCAATTCGCAATCGTGCTGGGCGACCGCCCCTTCAAAGACGAATGGCACGAAACGATTGTGATGCTCGCGGGAATTTGCGACCAGCCAGCGGAACTGGTGATATGGTTGGGAAAACAAACGACGAAGAAAAAACAGGGTAATGTCGCACTGTTGGCTTGGCTTTGCTTGGAGACGAGTGCTGCCGCCAGGAGTAGTGAAGCGCGGGCTGCCGTTGTTGACGCACTCATCGTCGCGCTGCGCGACCCCAATGAATGGGTGCGCGGGAGTGTGGCAGACGCGCTGGGGCAAATCGGCAATGCGCGCGCGGTCGAACCGCTTATCGCCGCGCTGCGCGACCCCGATGCATACGTGCGCGAGCGCGCGGCAGACGCGCTAGTCAAAATCGGCGCTCCCGCCGTCGAGCCGCTCCTCGCCGCGCTGCGCGACCCCGACGCAGAAGTGCGCAAGCGCGCGGCAGGCGCGCTGAGGCAAATCAGCGATGCCCGCGCTGTCGAGCCACTCATCGCCGCGCTGCGCGACCCCGACGCAGAAGTGCGCAAGCGCGCGGCAGAGGCGCTGGGGGAAATCAAAGATGTGCGCGCCGTCGAGCCGCTCATCGCCGCGCTGCGCGACCCCGACGCAGACGTGCGCAAGCGCGTGGCAGACGCGCTGGGGGCAATCAAAGATGTCCGCGCTGTCGAGCCACTCATCACTGCACTGCGCGACCCTGACGCAGGTGTGCGCTGGTACGCGGCAGTCGCGCTGGGGAAAATCGGCGATGTGCGTGCACTGCCCGAACTGGAGCGAGTGGCGCGGGAGGATACAGACAAGACGGTGTGGGGCGGCAGCGTAGCAGACGCAGCGCGGGAGGCGATTGCACGCATCCGCCAGCGCAAAACGTAGCACAGGATTCATGGATTTTAAGAATTTCCGTAACGGGCGAATGAATTCGCAGCAACAACTACCCAAAGCCGCCCTGCGGCGGCTATAGAGGTTGAGATTTGTTTTTGGAAATTCGGTGTCAACGAATGTCTAACGAATAAACGAATGAGTGCGCTGGATTCGTTTATTCGTTTCCCATTCGTTGACGCGGTTTCTAAATCTTTTTCTTAACGTCTATAGAATGCAGCCTGCGGAGGCAGGCTTGGGGTGTTGGTTGCTGCGACTTGAGTCGCCCGACGGCTTGTCAAGTAACTTTGCACGTGCCCTGCTGTCCGGGGGTATAGCGTGCCGCCAATTTCCAATCTCAAAGAAACCTGGTTTCTGGACTATCACGATCTAAACGCAGGCGTGCGATGGTGCGCGGCAGAGGCGCTGGGGGAAATCAAAGATGTGCGCGCCGTTGAGCCGCTCATCGCCGCACTGCGCGACCCCAATGCATACGTGCGATGGTGCGCGGCAGACGCGCTGGGGAAAATCGGCGATGCACGCGCCTTGCCTGAATTGGAGCGCGTGGCGCGGGAGGATACAGGCAAGACGTGGCGGGGTGCCAGCGTAGCAGACGCGGCGCGGGAGGCAATCGCACGCATCCGCCAGCGCAAAACGTAGCACAGGATTCAATCCTGTGCTACGCATTTCACTTTGTGGGCAAGTTTCGCCGGGCGAATCAATTCGCTGCAACAACAACGCGAAACCGACCTGCGTCGGTTTCCCCCTAGTCGCCGTAGGGCGACTTGGGGTCGTGGTAGCCGCAAATTCATTTGCCCGTATCCGATTTGCTTGCGGTTTGGCAACATCAGGGAGATAGGGTAAAATGCAATGTGAGACAGGCAAAGAAAGGTGGTGCGATGAATCGTTCCTCCGATTGGCTGGCACAAGCGTTGCGTGATCTGGAAAAGGCGAAACTCGATCTGCAATATGAATACTGGGAATGGGCATGCTTTACCGCGCAACAAGCGGCAGAGAAAGCGGTCCAAGCCCTGCTCATCGCGCGCGGCGCGGATGTGTGGGGGCACGCGATTACGCCGATGCTGCGCGCCCTGAAGGATGTGAACGTTCCGCCACAGTTGATCGAGCATGCCCAACTGCTCGACACCTTTTACATTCCTGCGCGTTATCCCAACGGTTTTCCGCAAGGCAAGCCCGCTGATTATTTCAATGCGTCCAAGGCGCACGAGGCGTTCGATGCCGCCAATGCCATCCTCCGATTCTGTCAAGATCATCTTTCTCGATCGTAACGCGCTGCTGGCGCGATTGCGCGACATTGCGGCACGAATTCGCCGCGAACACGCCACCGTCGCCGAGGTGCGCGTCTTTGGTTCGCTCGCGCGTGGCGACGCCACCGGCACCAGCGACGTGGATGTGCTCATTCTCCTGCACCATTCCACCGAACCCGATGCGCTGCGGCGCATTCTGACCTTTCTGCCCTATTTCGATCTAGAGCGCGGGACGGATTTGCTGGTCTATACCCGCGCGGAATTGGAACAGCAACTCGCGACACAGAATCCTTTCATCTGCCGCGTCTGGCGCGAAAGTGTTCCGCTCTAATCCGATGCGCATCCTCTTCATCACCGGCGAATTTCCTCCGATGCAAGGCGGCGTCGGCGATTGCACAAACGAAATCGCTCAAGAACTCGCCGCGCGCGGCGCCGAGGTCCAGGTTCTCACCTCAACGCAAGCGCGTGACCTTCGTCGTTCGTCCTCCGTCGTTCGTCCTCCGTCGTTCGTCGTTCGTCCCATCATCGAACGCTGGGACTGGTCGAGCCACCGCGTCCTTGCGCGCGTCCTGCGCGAGTTTGCGCCACACATCGCGCACATTCAATATCAAACCGGCGCGTTCGCGATGCACCCCGCCATCAATTTTGCGCCGCGTTTTCTTAAATCGTCCCGGACAAAATTTGTGACGACGTTTCACGATTTGCGCGTGCCGTACCTCTTTCCCAAAGCCGCTCCTGTGCGCGACTGGGTTACGCGCGAACTCGCGCGCGCATCCGACGCGGTCATTGCCACCAACGACGACGATTACGCTCAACTTTCAACCTTGAACCTCAAACTTTTAACCCTCATCCCCATCGGCTCGAACATTCCAATCACCGCATCACCTAATCACCCAAGAAACGCGTGGCGTGCGCAACTTGGCATACGTGATGATGAGACGCTCCTGTGTTACTTTGGCTTTCTCAACGAAAGCAAGGGCGGCGAGACGCTCATCCGCGCGCTCGCGCTCATCCCCAACGCCAAACTCTTGATGATTGGCGGCAAGGTCGGCGCGAGCGATCCCACCAACGCCATCTACCTTTCCAAAATCGAATCGCTCATCTCCGACCTCCACCTGACCGACCGCGTGCTGTGGACCGACTACACTCCACCCGAAATCGTTACCGCAAATTTCTACGCGTCCGATGTGTGTGTGTTGCCGTACCGCGACGGCGCATCGTATCGGCGGGGGACGTTGATGGCGGCGCTGGCGCACGGCTGCGCGATTGTAACGACACAGGTTCAAGGTTCAAAGTTTAAAGTTACAGGTCAATTGCCGCCGTTGCGCGACGGTGAAAATTGTTTGCTCGTTCCGCCGGACGATCCGCGCGCGCTGGCGGAGGCGATTCAACGCGCGATGGCATCGCCAGAACTGCGCGCGAAAATCGGTGCGGGTGCGCGCGCGTTGGCGCAACATTTCACGTGGGACAGGATCGTGGAGCAACATCTGGAACTGTATCGGCAAATCGCTGGGTGAAACAGGAAGCAGGAGGCGGGAGGCAGGTGGCAGGAGGCGGTGGGCAGACACGCATCACGCCTCACGTTTCACGTTTCCACGTTTTACTTTTCTCCCCAAATGGGTGTATAATACAAATGTTCCATATGAGCACACACAAATCGCGCGCGCGCGCAACCCCCAAACCCGAACTCAAACCTGCCAAACCTCTCTTGCGACTGGATCCAGATCGCTGGGAAGAGATCATCGCGATTGTCGTGATCATTCTTGCCGCGCTCACCGCGCTCGGCGCGTTCAATCTGAGTGGCGGCGTGTTCCTCACACTCTGGACCGAGTTGCTGCGTAATTTGTTCGGCTGGGGGGTGTACTTTGCGCCCTTGCTCCTCCTGGGTCTGGGAATCTGGCTCATTCTCGACGCGCTCGACAAAACGTGGAATCTCGGCTGGGAGCGTCCGATTGGCATCGGCTTGATGTATCTCGTCCTGCTGATGATTCTGCACTGGCTCTCCACACCTCTCGATCCCACACGTCAACCGCTGGGGTTTCAAGGGGGCGGTCTGATCGGCTGGGTGATGCTGTCCGCGCTGGTGGGCGCGCTGGGAGAAATTGGCGCGCTGCTGGCAATCGTGGCACTGGTCGGTATCACACTCATCTTGCTGTTCAATATCTCTTTGCCAGAAATCACGCGCCGTGCCATCTATCTTGCGCGCATCCTCAAGAATTTACCGCGCGAGTGGGCGGCATTTCGCAGCCGACTACCGCGAATCACACCTGCGCCGCGCCAAGAAACGCCCCCGCCTTCACCCCGACCGGTGGCGCCGCCACCAGCAACACCGATTGTCCCTCCAACTCAAGAACCCAGCCCGCCGAGTGCTCCGCCGCGCTCGCATATTCCCGCGCGCATCATCGGCGGCACTCCCTCTGTCCCCGCACCGGCGATTCCGCGCGAATGGCGTTTGCCCGACATTACCCAGATTCTTGAAGAGAGCACGGAAAACGAAATCAATCAACAAGAGATTCGGGAACGCGTGCACAAAATCGAAGAGACGCTCGCCCACTTTGGCGTCCCTGCCAAAGTCCTCGAAGTCAATCAGGGACCGACCATCACGCAGTTTGGTGTCGAACCGGGTTTTGTGGAGCAAAAAGGTGCGGACGGCCAGGTGCATCGCGTCAAAGTCAAGGTGAGTCGCATCAGCGCATTGCAACATGACCTTGAACTCGCGCTTGCTGCCGCGCCGATTCGCATCGAGGCACCGGTGCCGGGCAAAAGCCTCGTGGGCATCGAAGTACCGAATTCGCAGGTCGCGCTGGTCAGTTTGCGCAGCGTCATGGAATCGGAAACCTTCCGCACGATGAAATCGAAACTCAAGATCGCGCTGGGGCAAGATGTGGCGGGTCAACCGATTTGCGCGAATCTGGAAACGATGCCGCATCTCCTCATCGCCGGCGCGACCGGCTCCGGCAAATCGGTGTGTGTGAATTCGATTATCGCGTGTCTCCTGTGCACGACTACACCCGATGAAGTGAAATTCGTGATGGTGGATCCCAAGCGCGTCGAATTGGTGAACTTTAACGGCATTCCACACTTGCGCGAGCCGGTGGTGGTCGAGATGGACAAGGCGGTGGAGGCGTTACAAAGCGCGGTCGCGGAAATGGATCGGCGGTTTCGTTTATTCGCGCAAATCGGCGCGCGCAACATTGACATTTACAACCAGATGGTCGAGCGGCAACCGGGGCAAGAACGTTTGCCGTATCTCATCATCATCGTGGACGAACTCGCCGACTTGATGATGGTGGCAGCGGAGGAAGTGGAAAAAGCGATCACGCGCCTCGCGCAGATGGCGCGCGCGACCGGGATTCATTTGATTCTCGCCACGCAACGCCCGTCAGTGGACGTGGTGACCGGACTTATCAAAGCCAACTTTCCCGCGCGCATCTCGTTTGCCGTGACCAGCCAGATTGATTCGCGCGTCGTGCTCGATACGCCGGGCGCGGAAAAGTTACTCGGACGCGGCGATATGCTGTATATGGCAAGCGACTCGTCCAAGTTGGTGCGCTTGCAAGGTTGCTTTGTTTCGGATCGCGAACTGGAACGACTGGTCAACTACTGGAAGAGTCTGGCACCTCCACCCTCCGAATCGCCCGGCACGTCTTTACAACTCGAAACTCGGTACACCCAGCCTTCCCTGTGGCACGAAACATCGAGCGCGAAAACAGAAGCCGAGGTGGACGATTTGCTCCCTCAGGCAATCGAAATCGTGCAACAACACAGTCGCGCCTCCGTCTCTCTGCTCCAGCGCAAACTGCGCGTCGGCTATTCGCGCGCCGCGCGCCTGATGACGTTACTCGAAGCGCGTGGCATCGTGGGACCCGATGAGGGACCGACGAAAGGACGCGCGGTGTTGACAACCGCCGACCGCCGCTCGCCGATCGTCGCGCGCGCGCCTCGTTCGGAGCCGACCCGCACATCCACCGCGCGCCAGTTCGAAGAGGAAGATGAATTTGCGGATTGGACGGAGAAAGACTGGGAAGACCTGGACAAGGACTAACTTGTCCAACATTCAATTTTGTGCTATAGTCAGTGTGGACGCTGGTAGTGGCGTCGGCACTCATTGTCCACCGCAGAGTCGCGGCGCGCGCCGCTGCATGTGCACGCGCCCGTTTCTGCAGTTTAATTTGCTGAAAGGAGAAGAATCGTGAAAGGAAAAATTCTGACTGGTCTTGCACTCACCGCGCTCGTGGGGCTGGTGTTGGGCTGTAGCGCGCCACCCACGCCGACGCGCGTGCCGACACCAACGATTACGCTTCCGCCGCCTCCACCAACCGCGACGCGGATTCCGCCTTCACCGACCCTGCCACCCACGCTGACTCCGCTGCCGCCTACACCAACCGTACCCCCGCCGACACCAACGCGCACACGCACGCCTATCGTGGCAACACCGAAACCGGCAGCGACGCCTACTCCCATTCGCCCTCCGAATCCCACAGGGAGCATCGCGTTTCGCGTGATGGAGAACGGCGTCCATCGTCTGGCGATTATTGACGTTACCACAGGCGCAGTGCGTCCGTTCGTCACCGTAGGTCCCGTGATGGACTTGACGCTGGATGGTCATGGCACGAATGCGCACGTGGGGGAATGGTCGCCGGCAAGTTCTGCGTTTGCATACATTTTTACGGGCGCGCCTGGCGCATCGAACATTCTGAAAATCATCGAAGGGAATCGCGAGGTCTCGCTCTACTCATCGGATGCGGGCGGCGGTCTCTCCAGTCCCACCTGGTCATCCGACGGCAAACGCATCGCGTTTATCAAGATGGGTCCCAACCAACAGTCGTGGGCGTTCATCGTCATCAACGCGGATGGAACCAAGTGTGGCGAAAAATTTGAATGCACCATCAAATACGGACAGGGAGAGCAATATCGCGGTGGTTTGTCATGGGGCAAGGAAAACTTGCTGACGATTAGTTACAACACCACCCAATCGCCCGATGTGTACACGATTTACGCGAACGGCGAAGGCGCGCGCAATCTGACTAACCTGCCTACCGCCAACAACATCGCCCCGGTTTTCAGTCCCGATGGCAAATCCATCGCGTTCGCCTCGAATCGCGATGGCGGCAAATGGCGTATCTACGTGATGAACGCGGACGGCTCGAACGTGCGCGCGCTCACACCAGGACCAATGGACTTGACACCCACGTGGTCGCCCGATGGTAACTGGATTGCGTTCGCTTCGACACGCGGCGGTCAATTCGATATCTGGATGGTGGACAAGAACGGCGGTAATCTTACGCAACTCACCAAGATTGGCGGAACACATCCAACGTGGACACGTTAAAAGGAATGGCGCAGGAGAATCTCCTGCGCCATTGTGTTTACACGCAATTTTATGGTCAGCGTGCTCTGCTCAACGCCATTGCTTTACGATTGAGTTCGCGCTCATCCAACGCGCGAGGCATCGAAACGACAGCAACGCTATACCCCCCAACATCATCGCAATACCATCCACGACAAGCGGCACTTGGAGTGTCATCACATAGTTGAATCCGTCAACGATGTGTTCCGGCGCTGCCCATAGCGGCGCTGTGATGAGTAAGAGGCCAGTGGTGAGCAAAGTGATACCCAGTGGCGTCGCAAGATGACCTTTGCCGCCTCCGGGTTTGCCCAAGCCGCTTGTGTTCCAGACGCGCGGGATTCGTACGAGCAACAACACAATCAACGTCAGCGCTGTGATGTAAAACCGTACGTTTGTCGGCGCAGCCGCAAAGAACGAAATGTTTTTTAATAATGTGGGGCAAATTTTAAAATTTGCCCTGCCTTGCTCATTTTGTTTCTCCGCGCGGGTCAGATTCCAATCAAAAGTCAGCCATCGAAGATCTCTACGGCGACGCTGTGGTCCTCATACACCGAAATCCTACACTGGGGCCATAATAATCGGGCTCGGCGCTGTTGCGCGACCAGACGCGGAGATCATACGCATAGTTCTGTTTACTCCCACCACGCATAAAGCGATAGTGCATCCCTTCGTACACATCGTTCGTCCACTGCCACACATTCCCCGCCATATCATACAATCCGTATGGACTCCTGCCATCGCGCGTGGTGTAGCCAGCGTACGTCTTGCCGTTGTAAAAGCCGACCGGCGTCGTATCCCCTTGCGCGCCAACGCCGCGCTCGAACGGATCACCACTGTTGTACGCGTTGGCTTGATTCTTGGCGATGTCGTTGCCCCAGGGGTACGCGCGTCCATCCGTACCGCGCGCAGCTTTTTCCCATTCGATTTCACTTGGCAGACGCCAACCATAGTACTCGCAGTACGCTTTGGCGCCGAACCACGTAATCGCCACGACGGGGTGATTCTCGTACCCTGACTTGACGCTGAACGATTTGCCATCGTAGATCAAGCGCAAATCTGAATCGCCGATAGCAAGGTGCAACTTGTCACCTGCTTCGATTTTCTTTTCGTGACGCCGCCCGGTAAACCGGTCACCGGGATACGCGCCGACAATTTGATGGTTGACGATTTTTACCTTGCCATCAGCAAGGGCTTGATTCAGGTAACGCGCATAGTGCGCGTTCGTCACCGGTGTCACCATCATCTCGTACGTGTAATCCACCCTCACGCGCTCACGGTGGGGACCGAACAAAAATTCGCCGGCAGGAATTCGCGCCCACGCTTCTGTGTCCACGCCTGGGTCGAATGTCGGTAGTGCGGTCGGGCGTGGGGACGCGCAGGCGACAAGACATACAGCCACCAGAAGGAACAGAGCGCGTTTCATTCTGCCACCTCCTCGCGCGCTTCCTGCACCCACTTGCCATTGCGCGTGAACAAATCTATCAGACGCCACACCAGCAATGCCGCAAGCGTGAGTAGCACCGTCGCGAGCGCGGCATCGGTGACGAGCATAATCGCGTCCACCAGTGGTTGCTGCGCTGACTCGGCGACATACAGCCGTTTGGTCGAAAAGAGCGCCGCCGCGCCAAAGGCAATGTCTGAAGGAATGATAACGAGCCAGCCGAACCATTTGCGCGCGCGTCCGCGCAGTCCAATCCAATCCGCATAGTACAGGAGGATGATCGTTGCGATGATAGCCGCGAGAATGTGCCAGTGCCCGGTCAGAGTGATGCGTTCCTCACGCTGGGGCCACACCCGAATCACTTTATCGAGCCGAATCGCCATAAACAACCCGATGAACGTCACGACGAAATTCATATACACCATTTGCCACAGCATACCGAATTTCAACGGATCGTCTATCAACGCGAGTAATTTTTGCGCCAGATTTCCCTTCGTGATGTGTCGTGCCGCCAGTCCCCTGTGAATCAACTGGTCGAAACCAAAGATCACCAGGAAGAGCGCGGCAAGCAGAATCAAGACCGAACCAACGTAGATGATGTAATGCGCAATCTCCTCAAAGGGCACCACCAGCCAGACGCCCAGCGTAATCACGATCGTCCCTGCGATCATCAGCGGCATCGCGAATTTGTGAAGCCTGCCTTTGAAATCGAACCAGCGTCCAACAATGAGTGCCAGCGCGACGGCAATCAGCGTCAGCATAATGTGCAGGTGTCCAATCACGGCAAGTTGCCCAGTATCCTTGTGAACCTCACGCACCACATCTTCGGCAAGAAACACCTCGAAACCGTTGCCAAAGTACGCGCCAGGGATTGCACCAAAGAGCGCAGAGCCCAACGTCGCGATAGTCATCGTGAAGAATGCCGCGCGCTCCAAGTCTATGCCGCGCCACGATGCATACTCACGATGGGTCACGCGATACTCGGCACGCCATGGATTCAGGGCGGCAGCAAGCAACATTCCTGCAAAGAACATCAGCGACTGTCCCGCGATGAAAATGCCATGCAAAATCCAGTGATGCCCAAAGTAACCAAAGCCCAGTCCACCCACCATCGCCGCAAGATACCCGACTGTAATCGTTGCGTTGATGTTCGCGCGCTGGGTGGCTTTCATCGGAACGAGAGTGGTGATGATGTACACTTCGATAGCGACGATAGCCATCGCAATCGCGTGATAGAGCATAATGATGCGCCCCTCGCGTTCTTCAGGTTTAAGGAGCATCCCTGTCAAGCGCACAACAACATCGCGAACACCCAGGTCCGCCATTGGTCCAGACAACATCCCCCAGATAGCCGTCGTCAGCGCGATGAGCGCCATCGCCACAAGCACCAGTCCTTTGGTTGAACGAAACAGAAAATTGTAACGCTCAATCAATCCTTGCATAGTCCTCCATAACGAAAATGCCTTACCAATGCAGAATACATCGGTAAGGCACACGTCACCTTTCGCCTCAAAATAGGTATGCCGCATCGCATACTATGTTGTAGTGTAACACAAACGCGATGTTTTGTAATTGACTTTAGTCAAGTCGGATTTGCTGAACAAGTACTCCGTCGTTATAATACCATCGTGATGAGAGATTCGACCATTTGAGATTTTGTATTGTCACCCATAAAAAGATGGTTTGTGGAGAAATTGGAACGATGCAAAACCTTGCAGAGAAACTTGCGCAAACTCGGGTGTTCAGTCCTCTGCCACCCGCCGAATGTGCTGAACTGGCGCGGCTCGCGCACAAACGCACTTATGCGCCCAATGACTTTGTGTGCCATCAAGGCGAGGTGTGGACATACGCGCTTTATCTTGCCACAGGTCAATTACGCTGGGTAATGCTATCACCAACAGGACGCGAGTACGTCCTCTATACCATCGAACCGGGGCGCGTCTTTTGGGGTCATTCGCTTTTTGACGACCAACCCATGCCAGCATCGCTTCAGGCAATGTCTCCCTCGGAGGCATACCTCTGGCATCGGGACACCCTCCTGCCCATCGTGGATCGCAACCCGGCGATTTGGCGCGCAATCGCGTGCGAATTGATTGCCACGATGCGTCGTGCGCGTGAAATTATCTACGGACTCGCCTTCCAACCCGTTGCGGGACGCCTGGCAAAACTCTTGCTGACTCAGTTTCCAGTACACGCAAGTCAACCCCTCGAACGCTCAATCACCCTCGTCGAGATTGCCGCGCGCATTGCCTCTACACCTGAGGTCGTCTCGCGAACGCTACGCCAGTTCGAAGCGGAAGGGATTTTAGAACTGACGCGCGCAAGTATCACATTGAAGGATCGCGCCGCGTTAGAGCGACTGAGCGAAACTCTGGACAAGACCAAACGCGTCTGAACAAAAAACTCCCGGAACGATTGCCCAGGAGTTAGGTTGGGGTTGGGTAAAGGCAGTAAAAACAGCACCCTCCTCTCAACGGCTGAGATGACTCGAAGCAGGCATCTCTGATTCCATCCTGTTTCTCGCTCAACAATCGTTCCTACAAAATCAACCACACCCCAAACACCGCGAGCAGCGTTCCCACCGCAACCTTCGGCGTGACGCGCTCGTGCAGAAAAATCACCGAGAGCGGCACGCCAATCAGCGGCGCAGCGGTGTTCAAGAGCGCGGCGCGCGCCGCGCCGGCATACTCGACCGTCAATGTCCACACGATCATCCCAAGCCCCGTGCTGTACATCGCCAGCGCGATGAGGCGCGGCAAATCCTTGCGCGCGTATCCATCCCACACGCGCGCGCCACCGTACAGTTGCGCGACGCACGCGCTTGCCAGCGCGGCGACCGGCAAACGAATCGCATTGACCACGATGACATGTGGCGATTGTTGCACTCCGATTTTCAACATCGTCGTCGCCATTGCCCACAACGCCGCGCCCGCGATGGCAGCGACAACACCCCAGCGTTCCATTCGCGCGTCCGCGTGAACATTCGCCCCGTCGCCGGGGGACAAGAGATACACACCGCCCACCACCAGCGCGGTGCCAATCAATGCTTCCAGCGTAATCGGTTCGCCGAGGAGCGGCACAGCGAGCGCCCACGTGAACAACGGATACGTTCCCGAAATGGGCAGCGCGCGCGACGCACCGATTTTCGTCATACTCCAGAAATACAACGAGTCGCCAATGGCAACGCCAATGACAGACGAGATAGCAAGCACGAGGACTGCAGTGGGCGGCGTTTGCATCAACGCCGCAAGTCCCCCGAAGAACGGCAGTAAGGCAAAAGTGAAAATTGTCGCGATGAACATCCGAAACGCATTGAACGAAATCGGATGAGTTTGCGCGGCTTGCGCTTTGATGGCGAGACTTGGCGTTGCCCAGATGAACGCGCTGATGAGACCGAGGAGGATACCGAGTAGCATCATTCACCCAAAAGGATGAAGGCAGAAGTATGAAGGATGAAAAATGCAAAATGAGACAAATCTTCATCCTTCATACTTCATCCTTCTGCCTTACACGGCCGTTCGCCATTCGGGATAGCGCGGGTCAATGCCGCGCGCCACACTTTGGTACAGCGTTGCAATGCGCTGCGTAATCGGTCCGATGGTACCATCGCCCAGCGTGAACCGATCCACCGAAGCGATGGGAGTGATTTCACTGCCGGTGCCACAAAGGAACGCCTCGCGCGCCACATACAACTCGGTGCGATCTACCTCACGCTCAACGACCTCGATGTGCAAAACTTCGTGGCACAGCCGAATAATCGTGGCGCGCGTGATGCTTTCCAGAATGCCACTCGTGATGGAGGGCGTAATGAGTTTGCCGTCGCGGACAATCATCAAGCACGCGCCCGGCGCTTCGGCGACTTTGCCATTGGGATTGAGCAGCAGCGCGACAGCGTAACCGTTGCGTCGAGCTTCCTCCATCGCATAGCGCGAATTCAAATAATTCGACGAAGCTTTGACGCGCGGCGGCATCACATTGTCCGTGATGCGCCACCATGAACTGACGCACGCGTGCACCGCCCGATCACTCTTCACCGGTGTAGGATTGGGCATTGCAGAAATGACGATGCGCGCGGTATCGTTCGACACACTGCTGTACGCCGTGGACTCGACGAACGCGAAAGGACGAATATACACGTCTTCCGCACAGTGATTCGCGCGCAAGAGGTCAAGCAGACCGGCGCGAATCGCCGACGTGGGAATCGTCTGCCGCATTCGCGTCAGGCGCATAGATTGCTCAAAGCGTTCCAGGTGCGCGTCGAGTTGGAAAACATACAGTTGACGCGCGTCCGCGTTCCAGTACGCGCGAATGCCCTCGTACACCAGCGACACGCCCGCTGTGCCCAACATCGTAATCGGAACCAATGCCTCGTTTTCGGGAATCAGTTTGCCGTCCACCCAGACGAATGAAGTGTTTGTCATTTTTTCCTCTCTTCTCTATTTCTGCATCGCTGCGCGACGCACCAGGTCCAGCGCGCGAATGACAATCCATGTCTGCGGGTATTCACGAATGCCACCGATGGGATAAGCGCGCGTGATGGTCTCAGTCGCGGTTGCCACTGCCATCACACTCCGCCCCGTATCCTCAGCGTACATATCTTGATTGGGATTGGTTGTGCCTAAAACGACCAGCGCAACATCCGCACCAGTCACGTTACGAAATTGCTGGGCGATGGTCGCGGCATTCGACTCTGACAGTTCCGTCACATTGTCCAGCAACATCGCCGACTTGATGACGTACGTTCCTTCAGGGCGCGCGCGCAGGCGTTCCGCGATTTTGCCAGCGGTGTTCGTCTCGGCAATAGCAATGCGCCAGTTGCGCGCGGCGAGCAAACGCGCGACGACTTCCTCGACCGTTTCGTTGCCCTCACCGTAAATCCAATCGCCCAGACGTTCGCGCACGCGCGCTTCCATCTCCTGGATGAGCGCTTCGGCTTCGGCGCGCGTACGCGCTTTGGCGGTGATGCGCACATCGGTTTGCCCCGGATGCGCGAGCAAACCGACCGTCGGATTCGACGAGGTTTCGAGGTCGGCAATCTTTTCGTCCACCTGACTCTCGCCAACGGCACAGGTGCGCAGGGTTTTGCTGAGGATGATCCACTCGCCCTGCGTTTTTTCGCGCAACCAGGGGAGGATGCGCGTCTCCATCAGGTACTTCATTTCACGCGGCACGCCGGGGAGTGAGACGATGTACTTGCCCTGATGTTCGACGATGAACACCGGCGCAGTGCCCACCGGGTTTTCGATGGGCGTTGCGCCGCGCGGGATGTACGCCTGACGCACATTGTTCGCGCTCATCGTCCGCCCCCACTTTTCAAAGAGACGTTGAATCTGCGCCAGCAGGTTTTCATCCAGCACCAGGTCGCGCCCGGTGGCTTGAGCAACCGCTTCGCGCGTCACATCGTCCACTGTGGGACCCAAACCACCTGTCGTGATGACGATGTCCGCGCGCGTCAGGGCGTGTTGAATCGCGTCGGCGATCCGTCCCACGTTGTCACCGACGGTTGTGCGAAAGTACAGGTCCACGCCGACCTCGGACAAACGTTCGGCAATCCAGACCGCGTTGGTGTCTGTGATTTGTCCCAGCAAAAGTTCCGTGCCGATAGAAATGGTCTCCGCTTTCATCGTTCCTCACAGTTCATAGCAGGTATGCAAAAGTCGTAACTACTCACCCCGTGTCATTGCGAGGAGCGTCTTTCGCGACGAAGCAATCTCCACACTGCGAATTTGGGGATTGCTTCGCAAAAAACGCTCGCAATGACAGGGGCTGAGTAGACACCAAAAGTCTTTTTCCGCCATTGGAGGGTCACAGTGCTTGTTATTTCGCCGTCGTTGTACGGGCGAAAAATCTTTCGTCCATACGGGACACCCCCTCTCATCCCCCTACCCTCTGCTCTCCCCGCTTTGCGGGGAGAGCAGGGGGAGATGGGAGGAGGGGGAGTGGGCGGGCGGCTACGCCGCCCGCCCACTCCCCATTCCTCTCGCTTCCCCTCCCCACGCTGCGAAGCGGCGTGGGGAGGGGGCTAGGGGTGGGGCGATTTCGCGATGAATGGCGCGGCGGAGTAATATCCTGTTGGGGCGAAAAATCTTTCGCCTTAGGGCGAAAAAATCTTTCGCTCCCAAGTGGAAAAAACTTTTGTATGGTTACTATGTTTCGCGTTTCAAGCTGAAGATTCTCTAACCTGTGACCTGAGAACTGTAACCTGAAACTCACCGAAACAGATTGCTGATTAGAAAGATGACATTTGCCGGGCGTTCTGCCAGGCGACGCATAAAGTACGGATACCAGTGCGTACCATACGGAACATAGACGCGCATCGTGTATCCTTCAGCCGCCAGTTGACGCTGCAAGTCGGAGCGAATGCCATAGAGCATTTGAAATTCAAAGCGCTGGCGCGGGATGTTGTGCGTCGCTACGTACTGCTTTGCCCAGCGGATGATTTTCTCGTCGTGCGTTGCCAGATCGAGATAGGCGCGATGCGTGTGCACTGAATCGAAAAAGAGTTGCGCGAGTTTGACAAAGTTGACGTCCACATCTTTTTTCTGTGGAAACGCCACCGTTGGTGGTTCTTTGTACGCGCCCTTGCACAGCCGAATGTTGGCGTCGAGCGCCATCAAGTCTTTGAAATCCTGCTCACTGCGATACAGATAACTCTGAATCACAATACCGACGTTATCAAACTCCACGCGCAGTTGTTTGAACACATCGAGCGTGCTTTGCGTATGCTTCGAGTCCTCCATATCAATCGTAACCAGCGTGCCGACCGCGCGGGCGCGCGTCAGAATTTCGCGCATGTTGGCAAGACACACGTCGCTGTGAATGTCCAGCCCCATCTGAGTCAGTTTCAGCGAAAGTTGCGACAACACGTGATTGGTCGCCATCGCATCGAGCGCGCGCAGGTAACCGTCTTTCGCCGCGCGCGCTTCGGCTTCGCTGGTCACGCTCTCGCCCAGTTGATCGAAGGTCACTTCGATTCCTTGCGCGCGCAACTTTTTAACAACCTGAATCGCTTCGTCAATCGTCTCGCCCGCTACAAAGCGACGCGAGACACGCCGCGAGAGCGGAAAGCCCACGACAAAACGGCGCATCAGTGCGTTGGTGGACAGCGCCAGAAAGACATCCCGCAAGATTGGCATCGTATCCTCCTTGATTCGATGTGTCCCCCTTCCCTGGGTTCAAATATACTCGCAAATGATGAAAAGCGCAACGTGGGAGATTTTGCACTTGGGCGATTCTGTGTATAATAGGCAAGGCAAAGACGTACCCCCGTATTTTCTCCTTTGCCACATTTCCCCACTGGCAGATGTAACGTTCGATGAAGAACGGATGTGAGAGGAGGTGATTACCCGACCCCCAAGTTCACCTTGCAACTCGACACGTTTGAATTCAGAAACTTAGGAGGAGAAAATGCGTAGCAAACTTTTCGCGCTCGTTGTGTTGACCGTCGTTTTGACTCTCGTTCTGGCTTGCGCGCCGGCACCCACACCAACTCCCGTGCCCAAGCCAACAGAACCACCCAAACCGACGGCAGTTCCCACCAAAGCCCCTGAGCCTACCAAAGCACCCGAACCGACCAAAGCACCTACGGTCGCTCCGACGGTTGCCCCGACGGTGGCACCCACCAAAGCACCGCTCAAAGTCGGATTCATCACCGATATTGGTGGTATTGATGACAAATCGTTCAACCAGACCGCTTGGGCGGGCGTCGAACGTGCCATCAAAGAACTGGGCGTGCAGGGCAAGTACTTGCAATCGCGCCAGCAGACCGATTACGAAAAGAACATCACGACCTTTGTGCAAGAAGGCTATCCCCTGATTATCACCGTTGGCTTTTTGCTGGGACCGGCAACGGCAAAGGGCGCACTGGACAATCCCAAAGTGAACTTTGCCATCGTGGACTATACCTATCCCGATTGCTGGCCTGGTGCCAAAGTGGGTGTGGAATGCGGTTCTGACAAACCGATTCCAAATGTGCGCGGGCTTGCCTTCCAGACCGATGAAGCCGCGTTCCTCGCCGGCTATCTTGCCGCAGGAATGTCCAAGACCGGCAAAGTGGGCACCTTTGGCGGTTTGCAAATCCCCACCGTCACGATCTTTATGAAAGGTTTCCAGGCGGGCGTCGAGTACTACAACGCGCAGAACAAAGCCAATGTCAAAGTGCTCGGCTGGGACACCAAAGCGGACAAAGGTCTCTTCGCCGGCTCGTTCACCGATCCGGACAAGGGACGCACCGCCGCGAAATCGTTGATTGACGAAGGCGCGGATGTGATTCTGCCTGTGGCGGGTCTCACCGGCAACGGCGCGTTTACCGCTGCCAAAGCCGCTGGCAACGTCCTCGCGATTGGCGTGGATGTGGATCAGTGCAAGACCGTGCCCGATGCGTGCCCCATCCTGCTCACGAGTGTCGTCAAGAATATGGATGTCGCCGTGTTCGACACCATCAAGGATATGCAAACCGGCGCATTCAAGGGCGGCACGAACTATGTCGGTACGCTGAAGAACAATGGCGTCGGTATCGCGCCGTTCAATCAACTGGACAGCAAGGTCCCCGACAAACTCAAAAAAGACCTGGAGCAAATCAAGAAAGATTTGATTGACGGCAAGATCAAGACCGGCGTCGAACCGCTCAAGTAAGTTGAACTGCGTAGGGGCGCACAAACACTGTGCGCCCCTATTTTGAGGAACGGATGCCTCCTATCCTTGAACTCGATGGAATCACCAAACGTTTTCCCGGCGTCCTCGCGAACGACCACATTCACCTCACACTGGAACAGGGCGAAATTCACGCGCTCCTGGGGGAAAATGGCGCTGGCAAAACGACCTTGATGAACATTCTGTACGGCTTGTATCATCCCGACGAAGGGCGCATCATCGTGCGAGGCAAGCCGGTGAAAATTGATACGCCCAGTGAAGCGATTCGACTCGGTATCGGAATGGTGCATCAGCATTTCATGCTCATCCCCGTTTTCACCGTCACCGAAAATGTGATGCTGGGCGAGGAAACACTCACGCGCGGCATCTTTCTCGATCGCGCGGCAGTGGCAGCGCGCATTCGCGACATCTCCGCGCAGTACGGCTTGCAGGTGGACCCCGACGCGTACGTCAAAGACCTGTCGGTGGGCGCGCAGCAGCGCGTCGAAATCCTGAAGATTTTGTATCGCCGCGCCGACATTTTGATTCTCGACGAACCGACTGCGGTGTTGACGCCGCAAGAAGTCGAAGAGTTGTTCAAGGTGATTCGCAGTCTCGTCGCGCGCGGCGTTTCGATTATTTTCATCTCGCACAAACTCAAAGAAGTGATGGCAATCGCTGACCGCATCACGGTGCTGCGCGATGGGCGCGTGGTCGGCACCACGCGTCCCGCCGAGACGAGTCCGGCGGCACTCGCGCGGATGATGGTCGGGCGCGAAGTGATTTTGACAGTGGACAAGCCACCGGCGCGTCCCGGCGATGTGGTGCTGGACGTGAATGATTTGCACGTGCTCGATGATCGCCAGCAACCCCGCGTGAGCGGCGTATCGTTTCAGGTGCGCGCCGGCGAAATTCTGGGCATCGCCGGGGTGCAGGGCAATGGACAAACCGAACTTGTCGAAGCCCTCACCGGCTTGCGCCCGATTGCGCAGGGACGCGTGACGATTCTGGGACACGATACGACGCGCGCCACGCCCCGTCACATTTTGCAGCACGGCGTCGCGCACATTCCCGAAGATCGGCAACGCGATGGTCTGGTGCTCACGTTTCCAGTCGCGGACAATCTGGTGCTGAACACGTACTATTTGCCGCCGTTCGCGCGCGGGATTCAAATAGACGAGCGGACGGTGTTCGCGAGCGCGACCCAGCGCGTGCAACAATTCGACATTCGCACCCCCTCGATTCACACCCTCGCCGCAAATCTGTCGGGCGGTAATCAGCAAAAAGTGATTGTCGCGCGCGAATTCACGCGCCCCATCCAGTTGCTCATCGCTTCGCAACCGACACGCGGCCTCGATGTGGGTTCCATCGAGTACATCCATCAGCGCATCGTCGAGATGCGCGCGCAAGGATGCGCGGTGTTGCTCGTTTCGCCCGAACTGGATGAAATCCTGTCGCTATCCGATCGTATCGCGGTGATGTATCGCGGCAAAATTATGGACACGTTACCTGCCAGTCAGGCAACGCCGGAAAAACTGGGCTTGTTGATGGCGGGCGTGCACACCGAGGGATGAAAGGGTATGCAAATCGCAGACACTGACCGACCAATGTGGAGATGGCAAGGTGCGCTGGGCGTGCTGGCACTTCCCGCCCTTTCTCTCTTTAGCGCGCTGGTCTTGAGTTCGATTTTTATTCTTGGTTCGGATGTGGTGGTGCTGACCGCCCTTCGGAATGGCTTGAGTGATCCGGGGCGCGCGCTGTTTGCAGTAGGCAAAGCGCTCGCCGATGCGTACGGTTCGTTGTTCATCGGCATCTTTGGTGATCCTGCCCGAATCTCAAAAGAGGTGAGCGAATTTCTGGCGACGGGCGATACGCAGGGTCTCACAGTCGCGTTCTATCCTTTTGCCGAGAATTTCGTCACGGCGACGCCGTACATCTTTGCGGGACTCGCCGTCGCACTCGGGTTTCAGTGCGGCTTGTTCAACATCGGCGCGGAAGGACAGATTTACGTAGGCGCGGCGGCAGCAGCATTTGTCGGCTATAGTCTGGAAGGATTACCCTGGATTGTGCACGCGCCACTCACGTTTCTGGCGGGCGCGCTGGCGGGCGCGTTCTGGGCAGGCATCGCCGGATTTTTGAAGGCGACGCGCGGTGCGCACGAAGTCATCAACACGATGATGCTGAACTATGTCGCGTTCAACCTGGTGCACTATCTTTTGAACGGACCGATGAAGCGCGGCGGCGCGAGCGGCGCGATTCCCATCTCGCGCAACATTGTGGAGAGCGCGTACCTGCCTACCCTTTTCCCCGAACCGATTCGTTTTCATGCCGGTTTTCTCGTCGCGCTCCTCGTCGCTGTGCTGGTGTGGTGGTTTTTGTTCAAGAGCACTCTGGGTTTTGAGATTCGCAGCGTGGGTGCGAATCCGCACGCGGCGCGTTGCGCCGGCATCAGCATCGCGCGCAACTTTGTGCTCGCGATGGCACTTTCGGGCGCGCTCGCGGCGATGGCAGGCGCGGGCGAAGTGATGGGCGTCAACCACAATCTCGCCGAAGGTTTTTCGCCCGGCTATGGCTTTGATTCGATTGCCCTCGCGATGCTGGGCGGCGGGCATCCGCTGGGAGTCGTGTTGGCAGCCCTGTTGTTCGGCACGTTGCGCAATGGCGCGACCAAGATGCAATCGCTCGCGGCAATTCCGATTGACATCGTCGCGATTGTGCAGGCGTTCGTCATTATGTTTGTTGCCGCACCCATCATCATCCGCCGTCTGTATCGGCTGAAAGCCGAAGTGCGCTGGCAGGCGATTCTGACGCGCGGGTGGGGAGGTTGAAATGACGACGTTTGCACAAACTCTGGCGCGCTCCAACTTCCTCGCGCAAAAACGCCGCAGCGCATTTTACCTGCTGGTCGCTCTGGCGATTCTCACTCTGTTCACGCGCGAGGTCAAACCCGAACACATGGCGACGCTCGGCCTGAACACCACGCGCTCGGTGCAGTGGGTCAAATTGCCAGACCTGGTCGTGCCGGTGCTGCCGACGGTGTGGGTGCTGGCGACGATTGTTCTCGTACTCGCGTTGTGGGATCTCCTGCGCCCGTTCCGACGCGGCGGTTGGCTTTTGGGCATCGCGAGTTTTTCCTTCCTCGCCGCGTTTCTGGTGTGGGCAGCGCGCGGCACCTCGTTCAGTCTGATTGGCATCCTCTCCGCCTCGTTGCAACTCGCCACGCCGATTCTGCTGGGCGCGCTCGCGGCGATTTTGTGCGAGCGTTCCGCCGTCATCAACATCGCGGTCGAAGGGATGATGCTGAGCGCGGCGTTCACCTCCGTCTTCGTGGCGAATGCGACCGGGAGCATCGGGCTGGGTTTCCTTGCGGCACTTGTCACCGGCGCGATTCTGGCAGCGTGGCACGCTGTTCTTTCGATTCAGTTCAAAGTGAATCAGATTATCAGCGGCACGGTCATCAACATTTTTGCCACCGGCTTGACGAACTTTCTCAATCAACGCATTATGCAAGAGTACACCCAGTTCAACAACGAAGTGACGTTACCGTATCTGAGCCAACTGGTTCCCGACTTGGGGAAGATTCCCATCGTGGGTCCGCTGCTCTTCGATCAAACACCGATTGTGTGGCTGGGCTTGATTTTGCTGGTGGTGATTCAGGTGATGCTCTTTCACACGCGCTGGGGTTTGCGCACGCGCGCGGTGGGCGAGCATCCGCGCGCGGCAGACACGCTGGGCATCAATGTCTTCCGCGTGCGTTACACGAACGTGATTCTGGGGGGCGTGGTCGCCGGTCTGGGGGGCGCGTACTTTACGCTGGGTTCGGTCGGACGCTTTGACAAACTGATGACCAGCGGGCGCGGCTTTATCGCGATGGCGGCGATGATTTTTGGGAACTGGACACCCACTGGCGCGTTCGCTTCGAGTTTGATTTTTGGTTTTGCCGACGCGCTGCAAGTGAAATTGCAAATCCTCATCGGTCAGGTGAACATTCCGTACGAATTTTTGCTGATGCTGCCGTACCTCGTGACGATGATTGCGCTCGCGGGCGTAGTGGGACGCGTGCAGATGCCAGCGGCGGACGGACAGCCGTACGAAAAGCAATGAGTCGGGTGTGGCAGTGAGTTGGTTGCTCAGGGCATGTGCCAAGTCGCTTGACAAGCCGCCGGGCGACTCAAGTTGCAGCAACAAGTACGGGCGAATAATGGTTTGCCCCAACTGCCTGCCTCCGCAGGCTGAATTCTAGCCGCCGCAGGGCGGCTTCGGGTAGTTGTTGCAGCGGTTTCAACCGCCCGTGCCCAACTTTGCACACGCCCTGGTTGGTTGCTTACGCTATATTGACGCGGTTTCTATACTCAGCACGGGCACAAACTTTCATTCTGAACTGGCGTGCCCTTGAAAAACAAGTGAACGCGCCAAAGATATTGCCCCCCTGCCCCTCCCCACGCCGCAGAGCAGCGTGGGGAGGAAGAATTGAGGGAATGGGGGTGAGGGCGGGCGGCTTTGCCGCCCGCCCTCACCCCTCCTCCTCCTGCTCTTTGCCAAAAATCGTGCAAGACTTGCAAGACGACCTTGAACGATTCCGTGAATTCCTCCGCGTGGCTGGACACGCTGACGAACAGAACCGGGATTAGCACAGAACTCGATGGGACTGCCAATGCACAAAATTCTCATCCAACACGTGGACGCGCTGACGCTGGACGAACACAATCGCGTCCTGAGAGATACGCACATTGCGATTGATGGCAAAACGATTGTCGCGCTGGGAGAGGTGCCACGCGATTTTGTGGCGGAGGAAATCATTGACGGACGCCATCACGTCGCGCTGCCAGGTTTTTTCAACGCGCATACCCACGCCGCAATGTCACTGCAACGCGGCTGGGCAGAAGATTTGCCGTTCGAGCGCTGGCTCAACGAACGCATCTGGGTCGCCGAGTCCGCGCTGACGGAAGAGGATGTGTACTGGGGTGCCGCGCTTGCCGCGTGCGAGATGATTCGGCATGGCATCGTGGCGTTTGCCGATCATTACTTTTGGATGGATCAGGTCGCGCGCGTGGTCGAAGAATCGGGGATGAAAGCATTGCTGGCATGGTGCGTCTTTGGTCTGGACGCGGACAAAGAAGTCGGGGGGACAACGCTGGAACGCACGCAAGCGTTTGTGCGCGAATGGCACAACGCTGCCGATGGTCGCATCAAGACGACTCTGGGTCCGCACTCGCCGTACATCTGCTCACCGGAATTTCTGCGTCGCGCCGCCCGCGCCGCGGCTGACCTTGGGGTAGGCATTCATCTGCACGTCGCCGAGTCGCAGGAGCAGGTAGAGCGTTCACTCCAGGAACATGGCAAAACGCCCGTTGCGCATCTCGCGTCGCTTGGCGTGTTTGATGTGCCAGCGATCGCCGCGCACTGTCTCTACGTCAGCGATGAAGACATTGCCATCCTTGCCGACAAGCGCGTGACCGTACCGCATTGTCCCAAGACGTACCTCAAGTTGGCAATGGGAAACGCGCGCATACCGGCGATGCTGGCGCGCGGGGTGAATGTTGCACTCGGCACGGATGGAGCGGCGTCGAACAATTCGCTGGACGTTCTGGAATCCGCACGGATTGCCACGCTGTGGCAAAAGAACGCGCAGCGCGATCCCGAACTGATGCCGTCCTCGCAAATGCTAAAACTGGCGACGCAAAACGGCGCGTGTGCGCTCGGCTTTGGTGAGAGCGGTATGTTGCGCGTGGGCGCGCGCGCTGACCTGATTCTGTTCAATTTCGACAAGCCACACCTGCGTCCGCGCCACGACCTTGCCGCGAACATCGTTCACAGCGCGCACGCGAGCGATGTGGATTACGTGATTGTGGATGGACGCGTGTTACTGCGCAAGGGTGAACTGACGACACTCGACGAGGAAAAAATCTTGCACGAGGCAGAGCAGCGCGCGTTTCGTCTGGTTGGTTCGGAAATGTGGCAGGTGCGCGCGTATGACCTTCACGACAACCGTGCGCGCTCCGCCTGACGCCAGAACCCACAAGACAAAAGCCGCGCGATGTCAACGAAGGTCTAACGAATGAGCGCGAGTGGAGGTGGAGTGGTGGCGGGTAGCTTTGCCGCCCGCCACCACCCCACCTCTTTTTGCCACGTGCAACAACACAAAAACCGAATTGTGTGGTATAATGTCGTTGCAACCACCAGATGTATCGCGACCCTGGCGGGGTCGCATGCTGTTGCCTGGAATCTGCAGAAACGATGTCACACTCAGCAAGCCCCAAACGTTCTCGTGCGCGCAAAACCACCGCGCGCGTCACCGCGCGCTCGCGCGATAAAATACACGACGCGCTTGTTCAGAGCGAGGCGGAACTACGCGCCACCCTCTACAGCATCGGCGATGCGGTCATCGCCACAGATGCCCAGGGACGCGTGGCGCGAATGAATCCCGTTGCCGAACAATTGACCGGCTGGCGCGAAGCCGAGGCGCGCGGCAAACCACTCGCCGAGGTGTTCCGCATCGTCAACGAAGAGACGCGCGCGCCGGTGCAAGACCCCGTGACGCGCGTACTGCGCGAAGGCACCGTCATCGGACTGGCGAACCACACCCTGCTCCTCGCGCGCGATGGACGCGAAATCTCCATCGCTGACGCCGGCGCACCGATTCACGATGCGCGCGGCAAGATCGTTGGCGTGGTGCTGGTCTTTCGCGATCAGACCGCCGAACGCGCCGCGCAGCGCGCTGTGCAGGAAGCGCGCGAGTACGCCGAGAGCATCGTCGCGACCGCGCGCGATCCGCTCATCGTTTTGGACAACGATTTGCGCGTTGTCACGGCGAACCGCGCCTTCTATCGCGTTTTTGCGACGACGCCTGAAGAAACCGAAGGGCGTTTGCTCTACGAGCTGGGCAATCGGCAGTGGGACATTCCCGAACTGCGGCGATTGCTGGGAGAAATCCTGCCGCAGAACACCGCGTTCAACGATTACGCGGTGGCACACGATTTCGAGTGCATCGGTCCGCGCACGATGCTCCTCAACGCGCGCCGCCTTCATCGCGAAGGCAAAGCGGATTTGATTTTGCTTGCCATCGAAGACATCACTGCGCGCAAGCAGCGTTTGCGCGAACTGGAAACCTTGCAACAAGTCTCGTCGGCATTGCGCCAGGCGCGCACAGTCGAAGAGATGATTCCGATTTTTGTTCAGCACGCCGTCCAAGCCGTCGGCGCGGACGCCGGCTCGATTTACCTGCTGGAAGAATCTAGCGGCGATTGGGTGGCGCGCGGCTGGATTAACACGCGCGGCGAGTGGATGACCACCTCTGGCGCGATGCGCCATCGCGCGAACGAGGGCGTTACCGGGCGCGTCGGCGCGACTGGCGAAATTTACATCACAGAGGATTGGCGCACTGATGCGGTCAATGTGGTGCGCCCCGAAGAAGAACCTTTGCTGCGCGTGTTGCACGGCGGCATTTCGCTTCCACTGCGTACCGAAGCGCGCTCGCTTGGCGTGATGCACATCTGGTACGCGCAACCGCACACCTTTACCGACGAAGAGCGACGCTTGCTCACTGCGATTGCCGATATGGCGGGCAATTCGTTGCAACGCGCGCGCCTCTACGAACAAGCGTCGCGCCGCGCCGAGAAAATCGCGGCGGTCAACGCGCTGGGGCGCGCACTCGCCGCCACGCTCGATGTGCCGACGCTGTGCCGCATCGCACATCAACACATTCGCACGCTCGTCTCGTGCGACAACTTGTGCGTCACGCTGTACGACTCGGTCACGCACATCCTTCGCCCTGTGTTTGCCATCAGCGAGGGACAAGAACTCGATGTCACGCAATTTCCACCGCTCACGATTGATTCAAACACACCACGCGCGGGACGCGCGCGAGCAATTCTCGACGCGCAAACCGTCGTTCTCAACGATCTGGCAGAAAAAGCGCGGCAATGCCGCGCGATCCTCGTCGGCAGCGAAACCGTGCCGCAATCTGCGGTGTACACGCCGATGCTCGTCGAAGGCAAGGTCATCGGCTTGCTCGAACTGCAAAGTTATCGCAATCACGCCTACACAGCGGACGATCTCGACCTGTTGAGTATGCTCGCCAATCAGATGGGCTTGGCGATTCAAAACGCGCGCCTGTTCCAGGAGGCGTACGATCGTTTGCACGAACTAGAGACGCTGTATCGCACCGGGCTTGAACTGGGCAGTCTGCTGGAACCCCGCGCGATTGGAGCGAAAATTATCGAGATTTTGAGACAGCGAATGCGCTGGCAACACGCCGTCGTGCGCGTACGCCGGGGCGAGAGTGACGAAGTGGAAACCATCGGCTACGGCGCGCCCGCGCTTGCCCCGGAGCAAATTCCCGACGAAATCGAACGACTGAATCGCCTCATCAGTCGCGTGGGGCAAGGACTTACGGGCTGGGTCATTCAGCACGGCGTCTCGGTTGTCTGCGGCGATGTGTCGCGCGATTCGCGCTATGTGGAAACGTACCCCGGCATTCGTTCGGGCGTCTACGCGCCGATGCGAATCGGCGAACGCGTCCTGGGCGCGATTGGCGTAGAGAGTGAATTGCCCAACGCGTTTGACGAAAACGCCGAACGATTCCTTCGTACGCTCGCGATGCAAGCCGCCAGCGCGCTGAAGAATGCGCGCCTGTTCAATGAGACGCGCCGCCGTCTGGAAGAACTGGAAACGCTGCATCAAGCCAGCCAGACCCTCCTCACCTCCGCGCTCGATCTCGAAGCGACCTGCACCGCGATTCATCAGGCGATTGCGCGCGTGATGCCGTGCGAAGCGTTGAGCATCGTCCTCGAAGACGAAGCACAGGGCGATTATCACGGCGTCTATCTGTACGACAGGAGCGGACGCGCTCCATCACAACGCGTGCCGCGCGGGACGGGCTTGAGCGGGCACGTCATCCCCAGCGGCAAGACACTCGTCATTGACGATTACGCTGCGCAAAGCGAAATTCGCGCCGTGCACTTTGGCGATCCCGAACACACGCGTTCGATTCTTGCGGTGCCGCTTCGCCGCGGCGACAAAACGATTGGGATGGTTGCAACGCAAGCGTATCAACCGCACGTGTTCGCGTGCGAGCATCGCGTTTTGCTGGAGACGCTCGCGGCGCAATTTGCCACCAGCATCGAAAACGCACGCCTTTACGAACAAACGCGCGCGCACCTGCGCGAACTGCAAGCAATCGCCGCGGTGAGCGCGGCGCTCAGCGCGGCGTCCACGCGCGCGGAAATGTATGCCGCCATCCTCGACCAATTGGGGACGCAACTCGATCTGGACGGCGCGTCTATCGAGATGCTTGACCCGGAAAGTGGCGATTTGACTACGGAACTCGGGCGTGGTGTGTGGGCATCGGTCACAGGGATGCGCATCCCGCGCGGGGAAGGTTTGAGCGCGCAGGTGCTCGCGACCGGCAAGCCATATCTCAACAACGATGCGCGCAACGATCCACGCCTCTTCCGACCCGACGCGTTTGGCAATTGCCGCGCCGCGGCAGGCGTACCGATGCGCATCGGTTCGCAAACGCTGGGCTTGCTGTGGATCGGCAGTCGCCGCGCGCTAACGGAGGACGACTTGCGTCTCCTCACCGCGATTGCAGACACTGCCGCGAACGCGCTACATCGCGCGATGCTCAATGAGCAGACGGAACGCCAGGTGCGGCAGCTCTCCACGCTGCGCGCGATTGATCGCGTCATCAGTAGCAGTTTCGATTTGCGCGTGACACTCGGCGTCATCCTCGAACACACCGTCGCCGAACTGGGCGTGGATGCAGTGAACGTGTTGGTGCAACAACCGCATCTGCACACGCTCGAGTACGCCGCTTCGCGCGGTTTTCGCACGCGCGCCATCGAGCGAACGCGCTTGCGCGTGGGCGAGAGTCTCGCGGGGCGCATCGCGCTGGAGCGTCAGGTCGTCCATCTTTCCAATCTCCCGGCGTATGCCAACGGTTTCATCCTCAAAGAAATCATCGAGGAGGGCTATCTCGAATACTATGGCGTACCGCTAATCGCCAAAGGCAATGTCGTCGGCGTGATGGAAATTTTCAATCGCACGCCAATCCCGCGCGATGCCGAATGGCGCGCGTTTTGCGAGACGCTCGCGGATCAAGCCGCGATTGCGATTGACAACGCGCGCTTGTTCACCGATTTGCAGCGCTCGCACACCGATTTGATGCTGGCGTACGATGCGACCATCGAGGGCTGGTCGCGCGCACTCGAACTGCGCGATCAGGGGACGGAAGGACACACGCGGCGCGTGACCGAGATGACGTTGCAGCTCGCGCGCGCGTTCGGCATCGGCGAAGAAGAGATAACGCACATTCGGCGCGGCGCGCTCTTGCACGACATTGGCAAAATCGGCATCCCCGACGCGATTCTGCTCAAGCCCGGCAAACTCACGGACGAGGAGATGGCGTTGATGCGCCAGCATCCACAACGCGCGTACGAAATGCTATTGCCGATTGAGTACCTGCGTCCCGCGCTCGCGATTCCGTACTGTCATCACGAAAAGTGGGACGGCACGGGCTATCCGCGCGGACTCAAAGGCGAAGAGATTCCTCTTGCCGCGCGTCTCTTTGCTGTGGCGGATGTGTACGACGCGCTCACAAGCGATCGTCCGTATCGCAAGGCATGGTCACGCGAAGACGCAATCGCGTATATTCGCCAGCAAGCGGGTACGTGTTTCGATCCGCGCGTGGTAGAGGTGTTTTTGGAACTGGTCGCCAAGACGAAGGAGTAATGACGAAGGACGAATGACCTTCGTCCTTCGTCTTTCGTCATCCGTCTTTCGCCCTCCATCCTGCTGAAATGTTCTCGCCTCCCGTTCCTCTGCGCCCCGCGTGGGTTGAAGTGAATCTCTCCGCCATCGAACACAATGCGCGGCGTCTGGTCTCCCTCGCTGGCGACGCGCAGGTGCTGGCGATGGTCAAAGCGAATGCCTACGGTCACGGCGCAGTGCCGGTGGCGCGCGCGGCGGTGCGCGGCGGTGTGCACTGGCTCGGTGTGGTGTCGTTAGGCGAAGCGCTGGAATTGCGTCGCGCCGGCATCACCGCGCCGATTCTCGTCACCGGCTACACCGCGCCGTCAGAAGCACCTCTGGCTGTTGCGAACGATGTGACCCTCACCGTGTTTACGCTCGATGTGGCGTGCGCGCTAGCCGAGGCTGCCCGCGCCGCACACACGCGCGCGCGAGTGCATCTCAAAGTGGACACGGGAATGTCGCGGCTCGGTGTCTCGGTGGAGGACGCGGTCGCGCTGGCGCGCGCCGTGCACGCGCTTTCGCATCTCGACATCGAAGGAGTGTACACGCATCTGGCAACCGCCGATGTAGTGGACGCGTGGGGGACTGCCTTCGCCCAGACACAGATTGCGGCGCTGTGCGCGGTGCTGGATGCGCTCGCCGAGGCTGGCATCCACCCGCGCTATCGTCACTGCGCGAACAGTCCCGCGCTGTTACGTTTCCCCGAAGCGCGCTTGAATCTGATTCGCAGCGGCATCCTGCTCTACGGACTCGATCCTGATCCCGACGTGCCGCGCCCTGCGGATTTCATTCCCGCGCTCGCGTTCAAAGCGCGCGTCGTGCACGTACGCCACATCGCCGCGCACACCAGCGTCGGTTACGGAGGCGCGTTCCGTGCGCCCCGTCCGATGCGGATCGCGATAGTCGCCGTCGGCTATGCCGATGGGTATCGGCGCGCGCTGGCGAACAAAGGTTGGGTGCTGATTCATGGCACGCGCGCTCCCATCATCGGACGCGTGTGTATGGATCAGTGCTTTGTGGATGTGAGCCATATCGAGGACGTGCGCGTGGGAGATGAGGTGGTACTCATCGGCAAACAAGGGGCAGAGGAAATTCGCGCGGAAGACGTGGCGGCGTGGAGCGGAACGAACAATTACGAGATTGTCACAACGATTAGCGCGCGGGTCGAACGTCGCTATACTCCAAACGGCTAGATTTTTTAACTTTTAACCACTCCGCCTTTGGGCATCCGTTTGCCGTCGGTGGAAACTGACGGCTCACGCGAGCTGACGGCGAGTGTAACGTCGTTCACTGGGAACAACCCCTCTCATCCCCCTGCCCCCTGCTCTCCCCGCAAAGCGGGGAGAGCAGGGGGAGAATGGGAGGTGGGGTGTGGGCGGGCGGCTGCGCCGCCCGCCCACACCCCCATTCCCCAGTTCCCCCTCCCCACGCCGCTCGGCGGCATGGGGAGGGGGCGAGGGGGTAGGGCAATTCCCAAAATGCAAACAACGCCCGTGAACCGCCATGATTCGGGCTTGCCAAAAGTGAAGATCTCAACCGTTTGGCGTATATGTGACCAACTAGGGACAAAAGACGAAGGACGAATGACTGGCGTCATTCGTCCTTCGTCTTTCGTCTTCCGTCGTTCGTCAATTCTTGGAGAACGTTCCCGTTTCCGCGTCCCACACGTCCGGGAAGGATGAACCGGCAAACGACTCTTCCAGATCCTCTTCGTCCATCATCTCCTCGAATTGCGTCACCATCATCCACTCTTCGAGGGCGTCTCGTGCTACATCGCGTACATCGCGATCGCGCGCGCGGGCAAGTTTTTCGAGGACGGGATAGGCGCGCTGGTCACCGGTTTCCCCCAGCGCGTAAATCGCCAGCAAGCGCAGCGGTTTACGCACCCCTTTGCTCGTCGCCAATTCGATGAGCGTCTCGGTTGCCTCCGTGATGCCAAGTTCGCCTGCCGCGCGGACTGCCTCGTACTGAATCTGCGGATCGTGGCTGTGCAGCTCGGCGAGGATATAGTCGTCCCAGCGACGGTGCCCGTGCCGCGCCATCGCAAACAGCGCGCTCACTTTCATCCGTTTGTCGGGATGATGATACGCCCATTCGATCAACTCTTCGACCTCTGGGTCCTCACTGCGAAACGCGAGTGCCTCGATGGCATAGCGGCGCACCGTGAGGGGTTCATCGGGGTCGTGAGCCACGCGAAACAGAAAATCGGTCACGCGCTGATAATCTTCGGGAGTGAGGTCATTCTCCCACATCTCCGACCAATTTTCCAGGCGCGCTTGCTCACCTTCGTACACATAACGTCCCAGCGCGGAGATGGCGTGGGCGCGCACATCCACGTGAGGATCGTCGGTCGCCATCCGCATCAGCACTTTGATCCAGCGCGTATCGGGATCATTCCACAGACACGCGATCGCCTGGGCACGCACTTCGGCATCCGGGTCGCGCAATAGCGATTGCAACAGTTTGAGCGCGTGTTTATCGAAAGGGCGATAGCCCTCTTCCAGGTCTGCCAGATACGCCAGTTTGGCGCGTTTGGACATTCGGCTCAAGCCCGCCATACGGTTCCGTTCTCCTGACAACAAACTCCTTTGCTGTAACTACTCCGCCCACCTGTCATTGCAATGACCAGAGCAGTTACCTTTTGTTTATATTTTATCACGAATGGCTGTTTTTTGCCAATCTCACAATTTTTCCCATCGCCCCTCGACCTTTTTCATCACCTGGGGCAACGAGGTGTACTCCATCTCCTCCAGCGGCAGGCGGTGCGGTTCAAACGGTCCGTGCCGACGCAAATGATCGGCGAGGAGATTCGCTTCACGCCGCGCTTCGTCCCAGGAGGGATCGTCAAACATATCGCGCGGTCCCACGAGTTTGCCTTCGTTCAGTTGAAAGCCCAGACAGATCACGCGCGGCGGTCCATCGAAACGCGCCGGCGTCGCGTGCTTTTGCGCCACCGGCATCAACGGACCATAGTGCGAGCCACGCATCCAGCCTTCAATGATCCAGGGATAACGGAACGGTTCCAGCACCTCGCCCACCGCAGGAAATTGATGCTGCGAACGGACGATGAGCACGGGATCGTCCTTGCCCACATACTTGCCCGCGATGAGCGACAGTCGTTCCGTGGAGGAGACCGCCGCAATCGTTCCATCAAATCGCGAAAAGACATGTTTGACGGTAAAGCGACTCGGCGTCCCGATGAACATCAAGAGGTCGTACATTTCTTCGGGCGTGTCGAAGAAAATCTTTTTGTGCTCACGAATATCGTGCACCTCAAAACGAAATCCCTGATGCAGGGAAGGCGAAATAATCAAACCGGCGGTGTTGAAGGGATCCACGAACATTTTAAAGAGCGGCAGGTTCCATGACCCGGCCGAGGTCTTGTCCGCCATAAAAATCAAGATCGGTTCCGACGTGCGCTCCTCAAATTCCATTTCAGCGACACCGGGACCTTGCCCCTTGACATTGCCAGAAAAGGCATCCGTGAGCAAGTCCTGACCCGCGCCGTACAACTTGAGCTGCTTGGCAACCTGAGTGCCGGTGGCAAAGGTGTCCCACGCGAGACGATGAATCTGATCGTTGTCCACCCCCAGGGTGTGAGTCAGGATGAGTTGCAAGTCATCGCCGCAACTGGTCACGTAATAGTCAATGATTTGCCCGTTCTGTTGAGCCACGGCGAGACTGGCACGCGCGGATTCCTCCAGCGCGGGATGGATGGCAGAATGCCCAACCCAACCACCAATGTCGGCTTTGATCACGCTCAGTGTGACCCTCATTTCTCCACTCCTTTGTGAAAAATTTTGGCTCCTTCCCAACTGCCATCATTATCATACCACCAAACTTGCTTTTGATGCAAGTGGCATGGATTACACCCCTGCCCACGCGCGCGCTTTGATTTCGATAGGCAAGCCCGCGACAAGCAAAAACACTTCGTCGGCTACTGCCGCTATCTGCTTGTTCACCGCGCCAAGCAAATCGCGATACGCGCGTCCCAGCGGATTGTCCGGCACCAGTCCCATCCCCACTTCGTTCGACACGAGAATCAGCGCAGCATTGTGCGCGCGATACCACGCGAGCAACTCGTCTATCTCGCGCGCCATCACCGCCGATGCGTTTGCCTCTTCCGCCAGCAACACGTTCGACGTCCACAGTGTCACGCAATCCACCACAATCACGCGCGCGTCCGTCACTGATGCAAGCGCGCGCGCCACCGCGCGCGGCGCTTCGAGCGTGTGCCACGCCGCAGGTCGCGCCGCGCGATGCGCGGCAATCCGCGCGCGCATTTCGTCGTCGCGTGCCTCTGCCGTCGCGACGAACACTACCGCATCGCCGCCGCGTTGATGCGCCAGCGTTTGCGCGAAATCGCTTTTGCCACTCCGCGCGCCGCCAAGAATCAAAGTGAGTTGCCTGGTCATTGTCCTCCGAGACGTGAAACGCGAGACGTGAAACGTGAAACGTGAAACGTGAGATTATCACGCATCACGCAAGCACCAGCACTGCCACTTCCACACTCTCGCCAATCATTCCGTAAATGTCGCCGGTCAAGCCACCCAGACGATTCAGCGCGAGGCGCGCAAGGACAAGCGCGACGATGAACGCGCTGCTGAACGCGATGACGCCACTGATGCTAAAACACGCGCAGACGAGCACGGCAAACATCGTCGCGACGAAAACGATGCGGCGCGTCAACCCCGCGCGAAACATCGCCGCCATTCCAGTTGGGCGCGCCAGCGGAAACGTCGCGGCGAACACCATCGCCCAGCGTCCCAGCAGCGGCGCGAGCAAAATCGGCGCGAACGATGTCGCGCTGGCGAGCGCGGCAAACTTGATGATGAGCAAGAGCAACACACCGACCGCGCCGAATGTTCCCAGGTGCACATCGCGCAAAATTTCCAGGCGGCGTTCGCGCGTCGTCGCGGCAAACAACGCATCGCACGCGTCCGCAAATCCGTCGAGATGTAGCGCGCCGCTCATCACCACCCACAGTGCGAGGAGCAGCGCGGCGGCAACGAGATTCGGAAAAATTGCGCGCAGCAAAAAATGCGCCATCACCAACATCGCGCCGATAAGCAAACCGACGAGTGGAAAGTACGCGTAGGCGCGCGCGGAAATCGGCTCGCGATAGCGCACGGGAATAATCGTCAACAGTGCAAGCGCGATCCGAAAATCGTTCGTCATTCACCCCCAAGCGGTCGGCGGTCATCCGTCGGCAGTCGTACTGAGCAACCGATAAATCGCCTCCATCCGCAAATGCTCGCGCGCCACGCGCGCCAGTCGCTCGTACGCCGCGTCACGATCAAAGCGCGTGCGTGTCGTCCGCGCGACGCCTTTGCGCGCGGCAAGATTCGCCAGCATCGCCTCGCGCAGCGCGTCGTTGTCGAACAAGCCATGCAGGTACGTGCCAGCGATCCAACCGCGCGCGTCCACCGCGCCATCGTCATCGTCCACCGCGTTTTCGCCGCGCGCGGTGAGGCGCACGAGTGGCGCGCCTTCACCGCGCGTCTGTCCCATATGAATCTCGTAACCGACAATTTCGGTGCCGCGCGCCTTCGCGAACAAACCTTCGTTCGCCACGACGACGCCGCGAGCGCGCACCGTTTGCTTTTCCGCTTCAAACGTCGTTATGAGCGGCAACAAGCCCAGTCCCGCGATGCGCGTCTCGTCCGATTCGACGTGCAATGGATCATGAATCTCCGTGCCAAGCATCTGATAGCCGCCGCAAATTCCCAGCACCGGCGTCCCTGCGTGCGCCAGTTCGATGATGCGCGCCGCGAGTCCGCACGCGCCCAGGAATTTCAAATCGGCAATCGTCGTCTTGGTGCCGGGCAAAATAATCAAATCGGGTTCACCCAGGTCTTCGACGCGCTCGACAAAGCGCACGGTGACGTCTTCCTCGGCGCGCAACGGATCGAAATCGTCAAAGTTGCTGATGTGCGGCAGACGAATCACGGCAATATCAAGACGAACGACAGATGAAACAGTTACCTCCTGCCATCTGCCTCCTGCTTCCTGTCTTTCCAGCGCGACCGAATCTTCCTCCGCAATCCGCAAATCACGAAGGAACGGCATCACGCCCAACACCGGGACACCGCTACGTTCTTCGAGAATTTTTACGCCCTCGTCGAACAAGCGCGCATCGCCGCGAAATTTGTTGACGATGAAACCTTTGATGCGCGCGCGTTCGTTGCCTTCGAGGAGCGCGTGCGTTCCCAGGAGTTGCGCGAAAATTCCACCGCGATCAATATCGCCGACGAGAAGCACTGGCGCGTCGGCGTACTCGGCAATCGCCATATTCACCAGATCGCCGCGCTTGAGATTGAGTTCGGCGGGACTGCCCGCGCCTTCGATGACGACGGCATCGTACTGCGCGCGAAGAGTATCGAGCGCGCGCGTGACGATGTTCCACAACTCGCCGCGCCGACGCATATACTCGCCTGCTGGCAAGCGCGCCCAGGGTTTGCCCAGCACGACGATTTGCGCGAACGAGTCGGCTTCGGGCTTGATGAGAATCGGATTCATCTCGACGGTCACGTCCACGCCCGCCGCTTCTGCTTGCATTGCTTGCGCGCGCCCAATCTCGCGTCCATCGCGCGTGACGAAGGAATTGAGCGCCATATTTTGCGCTTTGAACGGCGCGACGCGCCAGCCATCTTGCTTGAAAATGCGGCACAATGCGGCAACGAGCAAACTCTTACCGACTGATGACATGGTGCCTTGAATCATCAGTACGCGTGCGGTCATAGATTTCCCTTGATGGGACACGGAACACGCATCACGTATTGCGTGCTACGTATCGCGTAGTATGTCTTGTAATGCTTGCACCAGCCGCGCGTTTTCCTTGGGTGTGCGCGTGGCGATGCGAACGAAATCGGGCAAACCCCAGGAAGTACCATCGCGCACGACGATTTTGCGCGCACGCAATTGCTGTGCAAACTCTGCCGCCGATTCGACTTGCACGAGGAAAAAGTGCGTCGTCGAAGGTACGACGCGCAAACCGAGTTGCGTCACATCGTTCACCAGCGCGATTTTCGCGCGTGCGAGCGCGGCGAGCGAGTCGCGCAGATGTTGTTCGTCGTCCAGCGCGGCGAGCGTGGCGGCTTGGGCAAACGCATTCACGCTCCACGGTGGCTGCACTTTTTCGAGCGCCTCGATGATCGCCGCCGACGCCAGCGCATAGCCGACGCGTAAACCGGTGAGCGCGTAATCTTTGGTGAGCGAACGCAGAATCAGCAGATTATCGTACCGCAAGGTGCGCGCATCCCACGCGTTTGCCACAAATCGGACGAATGCCTCGTCCAGCACCACCAGCGTACTGTCGCACGCGCGCAAAATTTTTTCAATGTCGTCGCGCGCGAGGTACGTTCCCGTTGGATTGTTGGGGTTGCAGACGAACAGCATGCGCGGACGCACCGCGCGCGCCTGCGCGACGAGCGCGTTCACATCAATCGCAAAATCGTTCGCTGGACGCGTGCGGTACTCGACGATGCGCGCACCCATCATCGTCGCGGCAGCGGCATACTCGCCAAACGTCGGCGCGACGATGAGCACACGATCGTTGGTGCGCAGGTACGCGACAGCGAGATGATAGATCAACTCAATCGAGCCGTTGCCAACGATGAGGTGGCGCGCGTCAACGCCGTGCCGCTCGGCAAGCGCATCACGCAGCGGCGTGGCGCGCGGATCGGGATGGCGACCGATGGGCACATTGCGCAGCGCGTCCCATACGCGTGGCGAAGGACCGTACGGATTGACGTTGGAACTGAAATCGAGCCAGTCTTCGGCGTGCGTGCTGTGAAAACCGCCGTGCACGACAGGGGCGAGACGCTGGAGTACGGAACGCGGTTGGAGAGGAGTACTGGATGACCGAGAGGGAAGAGCTTTTGCCTTGCGGCGTTGGTCACTGGAAAAAGTATGCCTGGCCATAAACTGCATTCATTATGCCTCACAATGGACAATTTGACAAACGTGCAATCCTGATGATTGTACACAACATCCGCCCAGAAAAACAGTTTTGCGAGGCGAGTTTGCGCGAAATCACTAGACAGGGCTTGTGCAAAGTCCATTGACAATTCCTTGATGTCATTTCGAGCGGCGATT
>Ga0209162_1000627_pt1 | contig 38113 bp, 32 predicted proteins | sample YNPNPMetaG_FD_187121 | JGI IMG/M metagenome (GOLD analysis project Ga0209162, IMG submission 187121) | Anoxygenic and chlorotrophic microbial mat microbial communities from Yellowstone National Park, USA - YNP NP MetaG (SPAdes) (version 2) ...
TGGAGATCAACATGGAGCGTGTTTATCCGTTGATGGAGAACGCAGGTGAAGAGTTGCGGGCGGCGAGCGGCCGGCCGCTGGACGAGATCACGCTGGAGCGGTTGGCCGCGGGCGAACTGACCGACGATGACCTGCGCATCACGGCCGAGGCGTTGCGCGCGCAGGCCGCCATCGCCGCGCGGGCCGGCTTTCCGCAGCTGGCGGCCAACCTGCGCCGCGCGGCCGAGCTGACCGCCGTCCCCAACGCCGAGCTGCTGCGCATGTACGAGACGCTGCGGCCGGGCCGTGCCACATACGAAGAGATGCTGGCGCTGGCGGCCCGCCTGGCCGACGAGTTCCAGGCGCACGAGACGGCCGCGTTCGTGCGCGAGGCGGCCGAGGTGTATCGAGCGCGGGGATTGTGCAACCGATCAGCCCGACCGATGAATGACGCATAAATACACAGCTTGCTGATTCAGCTACATGCTGCTATAGTAAGACATGAAGCAGCTTGATTCCATGTTCACGATCGGTCGCCTGTACGGCAATCCGATGAATGACTCCAATGCCTGAACGAAAACACGAGTTCGTTACGATCGCCCAACCGCTGCTGATGGTGTGGGCACTCATCCATCTGGCGCGCAAGCGCCTCTTCTATCGCCTCGAGCTGTCCTTCCTGGCCCTGCTCGCCGTCGCGTTCGCGATCGGCCTGGTCACCAGCGCGGGCTTCTTCGCCCAGGCCGTAGATCGCGTCGTGCTCCTGCAAGAGCTGGCGGAACTGACCAGATCCACCGGCCGGCCGCCCTTCTCGATGCGCGTCTACATGATGCCCAACGCCGACGTGCCGGTCACCCTCCAGACGGCCGAACGGCTCACCGCACATGTGGCAGGAACGCTGGCGGCCGAGATCGGCCTACCGCTGAAGGCCGCCCACTTCGAGATCGAAAGCGGCGGCCTGATGCTCCAGGCGCAACCCGGCGACAGCGGCAGCACCGGCGAGGCGCGCTACCTGGGCAATGCCAACGTCGGCTATATCGAAGGAGTGGAAGACCACATCGAGATCATCGGCGATCCGATGGATGCCCCGCCGGCCGGCGATATCCTGGAGGCGTGGGTGCCGCACGAGCTGGCGGCCAAAGCCGGCATGAACGTGGGCGACCGCTACTCCCTCGGCGTCACGATGGCGTCGCAGATCATCCCCGTTCGGGTGCGCGGCTTTTGGAAGCCGATCAACCCCAAAGACCCCTTCTGGTTCACCGACCCGTCGCTGGCACTGAACGATACCTTCCTGGTGCGCAAGGAAGACTACGTGGCGCACATCCAGCCGGTGGTGATCGGCGGCTCGCGCTTCGTCGCCTGGCAGCTCATCCTGGACGAAACCGCGCTGAATCCGTCCCGTTCGTCGGCCTATCTGAAGGGCTTTCAGCGCGCCATGAACGTCATCGAGCAGTTCGCGCCCGGCGCCCGGCTGGACGTCTCGCCGATCAAGCCGCTGGAGAACTTCGTCAACCGCAACCAGACCCTGACGATCCTCCTCCTCGGCTTCAACCTGCCGGCCTTCGGCTTTCTGCTCTATTTCCTGGTGCTCACTTCGGCCATCGTCGCCCGCTGGCAGCGCCGGGAAACCGCGATCCTGGTGAGCCGCGGGGTCAGCTTGCTCTCGGTGCTCGGCCTGACCCTGGTGGAGCAACTGCTGATCTTCGTCGTCGCCGTGCCGCTGGGCGTGGCGATGGGGGCGGGCATCGCGTTGCTGATGGGCCAGACGGTCAGCTTCCTGGAGTTCACCGCGCGGCCGCCGATGCCGATCTCGTTGCAGGGACTCGACTTCCGGCTGGTGATCGCGGCCCTGCTCGTGTCGTTGATCGCCCGCCTCGTGCCGGCCTGGAGCGCCGGCCAACAGAGCGTGGTCGAGGCCGAGCGCGAGCACGCCCGCCCCGTGCGCGCGCCCTTCTGGTATCGCTATTATCTCGACCTGCTCCTGCTCCTTCCCACCGCCTACGCCTACGACCAGCTCCAGCGCCACGGCTCGCTGGCCATGCTCGTCACCGACCGGCCCACCGACCTCTTTCGCGATCCGCTGCTCGTGCTGGTGCCGGCCCTCTTCATCCTGACCGCCGCGCTCCTGGTCATGCGCATCTTTCCGCTGATCATGCGCGCGCTGGATTGGATCGCCGCGCTGCTGCCGTGGATCGCGCCGCACCTGGCGCTCCGCCAACTGGGCCGACAGGTCCAAAGTTATGTCAATCCGCTTTTGCTCATCATGATCTCGCTGGGCCTGGGGATCTATACCTTCTCCCTGGCCGCCAGCCTCGATCAATGGCTGGTGGATCGCATGTATTACGAAGCCGGCGCCGACCTGAGCTTCGTGCCGGTGCCGGCCAGCGCCGAGGGCAGCCTGGCGACCGACGCGACCTGGATCCTGCCCCTGGAAGATTTCCTGCAACTGCCGGGCGTTGCCAACGGCACGCGCGTCGGCAACTATGCCATGCGCGTCAGATTGAGCAGCGGCAGCCGGGTCACGGCCGGCCGGCTGCTCGGCATTGATCGGGTGGTCTTTCCGGCTGTGGCCTGGTTTCGCCGCGATTTCGCCCAGGAACCGCTCGGGGGACTGATGAACCTGCTCGCGCAGCGGCCCGATGGCATCCTGGTCCCCGAAACCGTGCTGGCCAACAGCCAGTTGCGGATCGGCGATCCGCTCCAGGCCGAAGTGAGCCTGGGCAGCGCCGGTTCCTACCAGGTCCGTTTTACGATCGTCGGCACCTATAAGTACTTTCCGACGGTCTACGAGGATCAACCGGTCGGCATCACCAACCTGGACTACCTGTTTTCGCTCACGGGCGGGCCGGTCGAACACCAGATCTGGTTGCGCCTGAAGCCGGGCGCGAGTGGATCGGATGTGTTGAAGGCCATGCGGGGCATGGGCGTCGAAGCCGCCAGGTTGCGCGACGCCAACGCCGCCATCCGCGAAGAGCAAGCCAAGACCGAGCGGGTCGGCGTGTTCGGCACGCTGACCGTCGGCTTCCTGGCCGCGGCCGCCATGGCGTTGGCCGGGCTGCTGATCAACACCTATGCATCCCTCAACGAACGCCTGCACAGCTTTGCCGTGCTCCACGCCATCGGCCTGCAGCGCCGCCAGATCTTGGGCCAGGTGCTGCTGGAATACATCGCCATCACGGCCTACGGCGCGGCCGGCGGCGCGCTCATCGGCACCTTTGCATCCTATCTGTTCGCGCCCTTCTTCCGCATCGCCGGCGTCAAGAACGCGCCCTTGCCGCCCCTGTTGCCGGTCGTGCCCGACGACCTGATCGCGCAAATGGCGATCACGTTTGCAGGCATCATGATCGGCCTGGAGCTGGTGGTCATCGCCGTTGCGCTCATCCGTCGCCTGCCGCGACTGCTTACTCTGCGCGGGAGCAGCGCATAATCAGAGAGGAGTCCCATGAACAATCGAGAACGTGCACTGGCCATCCTCAACTATCAGCCTTACGACCGCATGCCCGTCGTCCATTTCGGCTTCTGGAACGAGACGCTCGACAAATGGGCCCGCGAAGGGCACATCACCAGGGAAGAGGCGGCCGCCTGGGCCGACGGCAACGCCGCCGACCTGTCCATCGGCGCAAAGCTCGGCTTCGACTTCAACTGGTATCACGTCTTCGGCGTCTACACCAATCTGCTGCCGCCGTTCGAGCAGAAGGTGCTCGAAGTCTTGCCCGATGGCACCCGCAAGGAGATCAACGCCGACGGCGTGATCATCCTCCAGAAGGACGATGCGACCGGCATCCCTACCGAGATAGACCACCTGTTCAAGGGCCGCAAGGAATGGGAGGAGCTCTTCAAGCCGCGGCTGCAACCCGACGAGCGGCGCATCTACAGGCCCGAGCCGGTGATCGGCGATCTGCAGGTCGGCCGCGAGGATGATGACCCCCGGCGCCGCTTCCGCACCCATGTCCGCGATCTCATAGACGAGGTGCAACGCACCGACCGGGAGCGGCCCCTCGGCCTGATGTGCGGCAGCCTCTACGGCCGCATCCGCGACATCGTCGGCATGATCAACCTCTCCTACCTCCAGGCCGATGACCCGGCGCTCTTCGATGAGATGATCGTGACCTTCGCCGATCTGTGTTACTGGGCCACCGAGAAAGCGCTGGAAGTCTACGGCGACAACTGGGACTTCGGCCACTTCTGGGAGGACATTGCTTTCAAGAGCGGCCCGCTCGTCAGCCCGAAGGTGTTCAAGCAGAAGGTGGGGCCGCACTATCGGCGCATCACCGACCTGCTGAACAGGCACGGCATCCATATCGTGTCGCTCGACTGCGACGGCAAGATAGATGCGCTGATCCCTACCTGGTTCGAGAACGGCGTCAACACCATGTTCCCCATCGAAGTGGGCACCTGGGGCGCCAGCATCGCGCCCTGGCGGGCGAAATACGGCCCCGAGCTGCGAGGGGTTGGCGGGATGGACAAGCGGGTGTTCGCCTATGACTACGCGGCGATAGACGCCGAGATCGAGCGCCTGAAGCCGCTGGTCGAGCTGGGCGGCTACATCCCCTGTCCCGACCATCGCCTGGCGCCCGACGCCAAATGGGAAAACGTGCAATACTACTGCGACAAGATGCGCAAGACGTTCGGCGGGTGAGGACACCTTGAGCCCAACAAGCTATCTGCAATGGTTGGCCCAGGAAACGCCGACCGCCTGGTGGCACGACTCGGCCGATCCCGATGAGCTGGCGCGCGGCCTGGCGCACGGCGCGGTCGGCGCGACGACCAACCCCGTGCTCGCCGGCCTGGCGCTGCGCAGCCGCGCCGAGCGGTGGACGCAGGCGGCCGGCCCCCTGCCGGCCGATCTCTCGCCGGAGGCCCGCGCCGAGGCGTGGATGCGCGTCGTGGTCGGCCACGCGGCGGCCGAACTGCTGCCGATCTACGAGGAGACGGCCGGTCGCCAGGGCTATGTCTGCGCGCAGGTGAACCCGGCATGGGCCGGCCAACGCGAGGCCATGTTCGCCATGGCGCAGCGCTTCGCGCAGTGGTCGCCCAACATCGCGGTCAAGCTGCCGGCCACGGCGGCCGGACTCGATGTGCTGGAGGAATGCGCGGCCAACGGGATCACCGTCACCATGACCGTGAGCTTCACCGTGCCGCAGGTCATCGCGGTCGCCGAGCGCTACCGCCGCGGGCTGGCGCGCGCCCGCGCCGGCGGAGTGCGGCCCGGCCGCTGCTTCGCGGTCATGATGATCGGCCGGCTGGACGACTACCTGCGCGACATGGCGCTCGATCAGCGCGCCGGAGTGGAGGAAGCCGACCTGCGCCTCGCCGGCCTGGCGACCGCCCGCCGCGCGTATCACCTTTACAAGGCCCGCGGTTACGAGGCCACGCTGCTGATCGCGGCGCTGCGCGGCAACCACCACGTGCTCGGCCTGGTCGGCGCCGACCTGATCCTCTCCATCCACCCGTCGGTTCAGGCGACGTTGCTCCAGGATGGCGTGCCCCGCGCCCGCGGAATAGACGAGCCGATCGGCGCCGATGTGATCGCGCGCTTGCGTCGCCTGCCCGAGTTCGTGCGCTCCTACGAGCCGGACGGCATGAGGCCGGAGGAGTTCATCGCCTTCGGCCTCACCCAGCGCACCCTTACGCAGTTCCTCGAAGCCGGCTGGCGACCGATGGAAGCGTTCCGACCCTGATCCAGCCACCAGCGGAGGTGCTCATGTCCGAGGCCGCATCTTCCCCCTGGCCCGGCGGCTGCCGGGGTGCCGTCTCGCTCACCTTCGACGACGGCCGGCCGTCGCAGCTCGGCCGGGCCATCCCGATCCTGGCCGAGCACGGCCTGACCGGCACCTTCTACCTGAACCCGCGCGGAGACAACTGGCTCGCCGACCTGGCGCCGTGGCGCGAGGCGGCGGCCGCCGGCCACGAGATCGGCAACCACACGCTGGCGCATCCGTGCACGCGCTCGGTGTTGCCGAACTGCCGGCCGTGCCTGGAAGAGCTGACCCTCGCCGAGCTGGAAGCGGACATTCAAGAAGCGTCCCGTCGCCTGCGCGCGGCGATCCCGGAGCAGGCCGACTTCACCTTCTGCTATCCGTGCTACCAGGAGCATGTCGGCGCGGGGCCAACCCGACAGAGCTACGTGCCGTTGATCGCGCGGCTCTTCATCGCCGGCCGCGGCCGCGGCGAGTTCGGCCACAACGACCCCGCCACGTGCGACCTGGTCTACCTCTTCTCGTGGAACGTCGAACACATGACCGGGCCGACCCTCGTCGGCCTGGCGGAACAGGCGGCCGAGCTGGGCCGCTGGGTCATCTTCACCATTCACGATGTGGGGGACGGCAGCTTGCCCCTGTCGGAGGTCGCGTTTCGCGCCCTGTGCCGCCACCTGGCCCGCCGCCGAAACGAGATCTGGACGGCGCCGGTGGTCGAAGTTGCGCGGCAGATCATCATGTGGCGAGAGGCAAGCGCCGTCTTGGACGGCCAGACAGAGGTCGCAGACCGCCGGCGAGCAAAAAGTGCGTAAGACCTTGTCATAAGGGAGTTCACCATGACACCACTTACCATCGGCTTTATCGGACTGGGGATCATGGGCCGGCCGATGGCCGGCCATCTGCTGAAGGCCGGCTATCCGTTGGTCGTGCATGACCTGAACCGCCAGGCGGTCGCGACGCTGGTTGCCGCGGGCGCGGCCGAGGCTTTTTCGCCGCGGGAAGTCGCGGCGCGCAGCGACGTGATCATCACCATGTTGCCCGACTCGCCCGACGTGGAGGCGGTCGCGCTCGGCCCAGACGGCCTGATCGAAGGCGTGCGGCCCGGCGTCCTTTACGCCGATATGAGCACCATCGCGCCGACGGCCGCGGTCAAGGTGGCGCACGCACTCGCGGCGAAGGGGGTGCGCTGTCTCGATGCGCCCGTCAGCGGCGGCGAGGTCGGCGCGATCAACGCCACCCTCTCGATCATGGTCGGCGGCGCGGAGGACGACTTCGCGGCCATGCGACCGATCTTCGAGAAGCTCGGCAAGACGATCACGCTCTGCGGGCCGAACGGCGCGGGTCAGATCGTCAAGGCGTGCAACCAGATCCAGGTGGCGCTGAACATCCTCGGCATGGCCGAGGCGTTGGTGCTCGGCGCGAAGGCGGGCGTAGATCCGGCGATCATCCACAAGGTACTGAGCGGCGGCTACGCCCAGTCGCGCGTGGCCGACGTGCGCGGGCCAAAGGTGATCCAGGGCGACTTTCAGCCCGGCTTCAAGGCGCGCTTTCATTTCAAGGACCTGAATATCATCCTGAAGACGGGCAACGATTACGGCGTGCCCCTGCCGGTGACGAGCCTGGTGCACGAGCTGTTCGCGGCGCTCCTGGCGGCCGGCGGCGGCGACCTGGATCACACGGCAGTCATCACCGTGCTGGAGAAGCTGGCCGGAGTGGAAGCGAGGACAAGATCATGAAATACGGTTGTTGCGTAGACGCGCTGGCGCGCACGCCGGACGGCGCGCTCGCGCCGAACATCGAGCAGCTCGCGGAGATCGGCTATGATTATGTCGAGCTTTACCTGGCCGCGCTGACGGCTCTGCCGGAGGAGGAATTCCAGGCGGTCGTGGATCGCCTGGATCGGGCCGGCATCCCGTGCGAGGCGTGTTGCGTCTTCTACCCGCGCACCGTGCGCCTGACCGGTCCGGACGTGGATTGGGCGCAGGTAGAGGATTACGATCGCCGCGCGATCGGCCGCGCGGCCCGGCTGGGCGCACAGGTGATCGTCTTCGGCAGCGCCGGCGCCAAGAACGTGCCGGAGGGCTTTCCGTATGAGCGGGCGTGGGCGCAGATCGTCCAGGCGATGCGCATCGCCGCGCCCATCGCCGAGGAGCACGGGATCACCATCGTGATCGAGCCGCTGAACCGGAAAGAGGCCAATATCGTGCTCACCGGTGCCGAGGGACTGAAGCTGGCGCGTGAGGTTGACCGGCCGGCCGTGCAACTGCTGATTGACTACTACCACATGGTGCTCGAGGGCGAATCGGCCGACATCGTGCTGGAAGCACGGGATGCGATCCGGCACATCCACATCGCGAGCGCGCCGGCCCGCACCTATCCCGTGACGGTCGAACCGGGCTTCCTGTCGTTCTTCGCCAACCTCAAGGCCATCGGCTATCAGGCGCGGGTGAGCGTGGAGGCCCGCACCGAGAACTTTCGGGAGGACGCGGCGGCCGCGCTGCGCGTGCTCAAACAGCTCGGTGGGTGAACGATGAAACAACACCCGTGTACGCTGTCTCCAAGCGTTTCATTGACTTCGGGGTCGGCCAAAGGTATAATTTCCCCGATGTAAATATCAGCCAAAGAGACGCATGTTTACACCGGGAGGATAGGCTATCATGTCCAATGTTGGGCTGGCGAGACAATACATCAGGGATGCATCAGGCAAACAGATCGGCGTCATCTTGCCTATTGAGGAATACCACGCTCTGCTCAGACTGCAAAAACGCCCCATTCGTCGAGACAGCGTGCGGTCGCAGGCCTCGGCCGGGTCGCTATACGGCGTCTTATGTCACCTCGGCGGCTCAGTGGCGTCTACAGCCGAGCTGGATGAAACGCGGCGCGAGTTGTGGGCGACATGGGATCGTGAGGACGCGTCATGATCGCGTTGGTGCTTGACACCCACTCGATAATCTGGTTGTTGCACGCCGACGCCCGGCTATCGCCGACTGCACACCGACAGATTGATGCAGCTACGACCCAGGGACAGCAGGCAGCGACCGCCGTCAACCTGGGTGTTCCGTTGGTCAGCCGAGACGGCAAGATTCGAGACAGTCAGATTCAAACGATCTGGGACTGAGACATGCTTTTCCCTCCGGTATTCCGAGCGTTGCCCCTCGGCAGCGTCCGGCCGCAGGGCTGGTTGGCCCGCCAGCTGCGCATCCAGGCCGACGGCCTGAGCGGCCACCTCGACGAGTTCTGGCCCGACATCCAGGAGAGCCGCTGGTTCGGCGGCGACCGCGAGGGCTGGGAACGTGCGCCTTACTGGCTGGACGGCGTGATCCCGCTGGCCTTCCTGCTGGACGACGAGACACTGAAGGCGAAGGTCCATCGTTACGTCGGCTATATCCTGGAGCACCAGGCCGAGGACGGCTGGCTGGGGCCGGGCCAGATGGTGTGGACGGCCGGCCAAAGCCCGACCCCGCTTCAGCACTACGACCTCTGGGCGCTCTTCTTGATCCTGAAGGCGCTCACGCAGTACGCCGATGCGACCGGCGATGGCCGCGTCGCGCCGGCCGTCGAAAAGTGCCTGCGCCGCATCGAACGCCACATTGACCGGGCGCCGCTCTTCAACTGGGCCATGTTTCGCTGGTTCGAGGCGTTGATCAGCATCTACTGGGTGTGGGAGCGCAGCGAGCCCGAGCAGAAAGCCGATGGGGACAACGCAAAGCAGTGGTTGGCCGAGCTGGCGATCAAGCTCCACGCGCAGGGATTCAACTGGCGCGACTTCTTCCGACGCTGGCCGCTGACGAAACCGACCCCGCCCCGACAGTGGACCTACATGGGCCATGTCGTCAACAACGCCATGGCGGTCAAGGCGCCGGCGCTCTGGTGGCGGCTGACGGGCGAAGAGGCCGACCGGCTCGCGGCCTACGACATGATCGCCAGGCTGGACCGGCATCACGGCATGGTCACGGGCATGTTTACCGGCGACGAATGCCTGGCGGGCAAGCGTCCCACGCAGGGAACCGAGCTGTGCGCGGTGGTGGAGTTCATGTACTCGCTCGAAGTCCTCCTGAGCATCCTGGGCGACCCGGCCTTCGGCGATCGGCTGGAGCAGGTGACGTTCAACGCGCTGCCGGCCACCTTCTCGCCCGATATGTGGGCGCACCAGTACGACCAGCAGGTCAACCAGGTCGAATGCTCTATCCGCGCCGGCCGGCCGTGGAACAGCAACGGCCCGGAAGCCAACATCTTCGGGCTGGAGCCAAACTACGGCTGTTGCACCGCCAACCTGAGCCAGGGATGGCCCAAGTTCGCCGCGCATCTGTGGATGCGCACGGCCGACGGCGGACTGGCGGCTGTGGCTTACGCGCCCTCGACGGTCGCTGCCCAGATCGGCGGCGCGGCCGTGAACGTGGCGCTCGACACCGGCTATCCGTTCCGCGAGACGCTGCGCTTCACGGTGACGGTTGACCGCCCTGTGCGCTTCCCGCTGCTCCTGCGCATCCCGGCATGGGCGGAGGAGAGTCGGTTGCAGATCGAGGGGGAAGAACCCATCGCGCCGACGGCCGGGACGTTCCATCGGCTGGAACGCGAGTGGACCGGGACGACGGAGATCATCCTGACCCTGCCGATGCGGCCGACGTTGTTGCCCGGGTACAACGGCGCGGCAGCGATCGCGCGCGGGCCGCTGGTCTACGCGCTGAAGATCGGCGAGGAATGGCGACAGGTGAACCAGGACCTGCCGCATCGCGAGCTGCCGCACGCGGATTGGGAGGTCTATCCGACGACGCCGTGGAACTACGCGCTGGCCGTCTCGGCCGCGACGCTGGCGCAAGATGTGACCTTCCACGAGCACCCGCTCGGCGACCGGCCCTTCTCGCCCGACGGCGCGCCGGTCTCGGCGACGGTGCGGGGCTTGCGGGTGCCCGACTGGGGCATGGAAAACGGCTCGGCCGCCGACGTGCCGGCCGGCCCGATCGCGGTCGCCGGGCCGCCGGAAGAACTAACGCTGATCCCGTACGGATGCACCAACTTGCGAATTACGGAGTTTCCGATATTATAAAAGCACGGGTCCGATTGTTCAAGCCGGCGGTCCGGTGTTTGCTCCGGAGGATGCCATGCCAACCATCTCGATGTTCTATGGCATCATTATTCGCATGTATTATGCTCCTGGTGAGCATAATCCTCCGCACTTTCATGCCTACTACAATGAATATAAGGCCACGGTTGCAATGGACACCTTGGAGATTCTGGAAGGCAGTTTGCCCAGAAAGCAATTACGCCTTGTGCAGGCTTGGGCCGAATTGCACGCCGATGAGTTGCGAGCTAACTGGATACTGGTTATGAACGGTGAGACGCCGTATAAGATCGCACCTTTGGAATGACAAGGAGCCTTAGCCATGTACAGGGGAGTTACCGAAGTTCGAGCCATAGATGACTACCGACTGATTCTGAAGTTCGACAACAACGAATATCGTCTCTTCGACCTCAAGCCCTACCTGGGTCTTGGACGATTCGCCGAACTCAGAGACATCAATGTCTTCAAGCAGATCGGCATCTCGTTTGACACCGTGGCGTGGAAGAACGGCCTGGACCTTGATCCGGAGTTTCTCTATGCCCACAGTCAGGCGGTGTCCGCTCCAGAAGAATGAACATCCTCTACATCCACACCCACGACACCGGCCGTTTCATCCAGCCCTACGGCCACGCCGTCCCGACGCCGAACCTGATGGCGCTGGCGCGGGAGGGCGCGCCGGTCCGTACTGAGCTGGCGGAGCGCCTGGAACGCTGGATGCGCGCCACCGCCGATCCGCTGTTGGCCGGCCCTGTGCCGAAGCCGGCCGGCGCGCGGGTCAACCTGAAGTGGGCGCTCCACCCCAACGAACAGGAGTTCGAAGCCTGAACACGCGACGCTTCTCAGACATTTCTCAGAAACAGCGCCTATACTACCTTGAAAACAGCTCGTTTTATGTGCCAGGCACCTTGGAGGTTGCCTGGCACATAAAACGCGGCCATGACCGGAGATGTCGGCCTGCTGAGCTGAGATCAATGCACGAGAGGGTCGCTCATGTCCGTCCATTCGTTCATTGTCGCCTGGCGTCGGTCGCCCTGGCCCGGCCTGGTCCTGGTCACGTTGTGGGCGGCAGCGCTGCGCCTGGTAAACCTGGAACAGATTCCGCCCGGCTTCCACTACGATGAAGCGTTGGAGGCGCTCGAAGCCTGGCGGGTGATCACCCGGCCCGATTACCATCCGGTCTTCTTTCCGGGCGATTTCGGCCTGCCGGCCATGCTCATCTATCTGGAGAGCTGCGCGTTTCGGCTGTTCCCGGCCGGGCCGGCCGTCAGTCGCGCGGTGACCGCGCTGATCGGCACCTTGACGGTGCCGGCGGTCTATGCGCTCGGCCGGGAGATGGTGCGGGCGGATGAACGCTTGCCGCGACAGTTGCCGTTGCTGGCCGCGACCGTGTTGGCCGTCCTGCGCTGGCACATCACCTTCAGCCGGGTGGCAATCGAGCCGATCCTGGTGCCGCTGTTCCTGACGGTGATCCTGTGGACGCTGTTGGCGGCGTTGCGTACCGATCGGCCGGCCGCCTGGGTGGGGTTGGCCGCGGCGTTGGGCTTGAGCGTTTACACCTATCCGGCCGCCTGGCTGCTTTGGCCCATGATGGGCGGCATCCTGGTCTATTTGCGGCTCGTCGCGCCGCAGCGACTGGCCGGTCGCGGTCGCGGCCTGATCCTGGCCGCGCTGCTGGCGGCGGCTTTGGCCGCGCCGCTGGCCGTCTTCTTCCTGCAACACCCGGAACTGGCGACCCTTCGCAGCGGTCAGGTGATCGTCATCCGGCCCGGCCAACCGCTGCAGGAGACGGTCGGTGTGCTCGCCGGCAACCTGCTCAAGGCCTTGGGCATGTTCAGCGTGGCGGGAGACGCCGATCCGCGCAGCAACATCCCCGGCCGGCCGGCGCTCGACGCCCTGATTGCCATCCCGTTTTACCTGGGGCTGCTGGCGGCGCTGCGACGGTGGAGACAGCCGGGGTCCGGCGTGCTCTTCCTGGCCGCGGGCACGATGCTGTTGACGACCATGCTCAGCGAGTACGCGCCCCACTTCCGGCGGGCGCTCGGCATCACGCCGGTGATCGCGCTGTGGAGCGGCCTGGGCCTGGCCACCATTGCGCAGTTCAGGACGGAGCGGCTTCCCGGCTATGCGCCCGGCCGGCGGCTGTGGCCGATGGCCGGCCCGACGATCGCGGCGCTCCTGCTGGCGGGCAGCGCCGCCTGGAACATCCGCGACTATTTCGTCGTCTGGGGACGCAGTCCCGATCTGTTCTACGCCTACGACGAGGGACTGTGGCAGATCGGGCAATACGTGCAGACGCTGTCGGCCGACGAAGCCATCTACATCAGTCCGCGGCCGGCCAGCGATGCCACCCTGGCCTTCGCCTGGCGCAACGGGCCGACCGTGCGCCACTTCGATGGCCGTTCGGCCTGGATCACCCAGGTGGCGCTCGGACAGGCGACACAGGAGGCGACTTACATCGTGATCGAGCACGAAGATTTCCGCGGCAGCGGCCTGTTGCAGCAGCTCTACAGGGACGCGCAGGAGATCAAGGTCTTTCTGGATCGCAGCGGCAGGGTCTACGCGCGGGCATTTCGGGTACCGGCCGGCGCTCCGCTCAGCCGGTGGCCCACTGCAGTGACCCGCACCCGCTGGCCGGGCATCGCACTGTGGGGCTACGACCTGAACGAGCCGATCTATCACCCCGGCGAGATCATCTACCTGCAACTGTGGTGGCGGGCCGCCGAGACCCCGACGACCGACTGGACCGTCTTCACGCACGTGCTCGGCCCGCCACGGGAAGATGGGAGCATCGTGTGGGCCGGCCACGACAGTCGCCCCGGCCAGGGCAGCGCGGCTACCACGAGCTGGCGGGCCGGCGATCTGGTCCTGGACGAGCATCAGATCCGGCTCCCGGCCGACATGCCGGCCGGCGAATACGAGATCGAGGTCGGCCTCTATGACCCGACGGCCGGCAATGCGCGCGCCATCAGCCAACGGCCGCGCGGAGAAGACGCCATCCTGTTGGGCAAGGTGATCGTGCAATGAGGCGATTACTGTGCCATCCGCTGAGCTGGATCCTGGTCCTGGCGCTCGGCGTGCGCTTCTACCATCTCACGTACCATAGCCTGTGGTTCGACGAGGTCGTCAGTACGTACTGGGCCGGTCGGCCGGCCGGCGAGATCTGGCGCGTGGGCATGGCGCTCGTCCAGGACAAGCACCCGCCGCTCTATTACCTCCTGCTGCACGGCTGGACGGCGCTGGTCGGCGGGAGCGATCTGGCCGTGCGTTCCCTCGGCGCGCTGATCGGCGCGCTGGCCGTGTTGCCGCTCTACGGAATCGGCCGGCGGCTGAGCGGGCCACGCGGGGCCGCGTTCGCCGCGCTCCTGCTGGCGATCAACCCGTTCCTGGTGTGGTATAGCCAGGAAGCGCGCATGTTCATGCCGGCGACGGCCTTCGCGCTGGTGGGGCTTTACGGCCTCCTGCGGGCGGCGCATGGCGCATGGCGCACGCCCCCGCGCCCCTGGCCCCCCAACATTGGGGGGGAGGGGGGGGCCGCCCCCCTGGCCCCCCAAGATTGGGGGGAAGGGGGGGCGCCCCCCAAGGTTGGGGGGAAGGGGGGGCCGTCCGCGTCGCCCCCGCCCCCCTGGCCCCCCAACATTGGGGGGAACAGGGGGCCATTCCTCTCGCCCCCCAAGGTTGGGGGGAAGGGGGGGCCGTCCTCGCTCGCCCTGCTGTTGCTCAGCGGCGGCTTCGCGGCCGCGCTCTACAGCTATCTCTACAGTGCCTTCCTGCTGCCGGTGGCCGGGCTCTGGCTGCTGATGGCGCGCTGGACGCGGCGGGGCGAACGGGACGCGGATCGCGATTTCTGGCTGGGCGTCCTGGGCCTGGGCATCGCCGCAGTGCTCTTCCTGCCGCTGGCCTGGTCGGCGTGGCGGGTGAGCGGTGCCGAGGCCGTACCGGGTCGGCCGTTCGAGGGAATGTGGGCGCCCCTCGCGACGATGCTGAGGGCCTACACGCTCGGCTGGCCCGCATGGGACGCCCGCCTGACGACGATCCTGGCCGCGGGGATGGGAGCGCTGGCCCTCCTCGGCTGCTTCCTGCCGGCCGATCGCGGCAACCGGCGAAGTGGCGGACTCTACATCCTCATCTGGCCGCTCGTCGTGATCCTGATCGGCGGCGCCCTGCTGAGCCGCGACAGCCGCACCTTCGCCGAAACGCGCTACCAGATCGCCCTGGCGCCGGCGCTCTGCGTGGCGCTGGGCCGGGCGCTCGACCGGCTGTGGGCCTGGCGCCGGCCGGTCGGGTTGGCGGCGGCCGGCCTGATCTTCGCGACGACGGCGGCCGCGCTGCCCTACGATTGGGCGCCGCAGAATCGCCGCGAGGCATGGCGCGAGGCCGCGGCGTTCGTGCAGGCGCACGCCGGCCCCCATGACGCCATCCTGATCCAGCCCGACTACGTCCAGATCGCGTTCCGGCGCTACTTCCGCGGCCCGCAGGACATCTTCGTCCCGTTCACCGACCGGATCCGCGATGCGGACCAGGTGGAGGGGCCGCTGGCGGGGCTGGCCCCCTTCGACGCGGTGTGGGTGGTACAGTCGCACCATCAGGAGCTGGACCCGAACAACGTGGTGTTGGGCTGGTTCGCCGCGCGCTATCCGCTGATCACCGAGGTATTCCCGCCGGGGATCGCCATCCACGTCTACGACCAGCGCTATCGGCTGGCCGACCTGCCGTCGAACGTGCCGTCTCGCAGCGATTGGCCGGCCCTGGACGGCGTGCAGCCGTTGGCCTGTCTGTATGATCCGGCCGCCTTGCGCCCGCGCGACGACCTGTTCCATCCGCCGAGCGCATGGATCCACGTAACGAGCTACTGGCGGCCCGGCGACCGGCCGGCCGCCGGCGAGCTCCGCCCGCGCTTCCGGCTGGTGGACGCGCAGGGCCAGGTGTGGGGCGAGAGCATGGCCCGGCCGAACGACGCGTTCGGCCTCTGGCCGGCCGACCGCTGGGTGGCCGGCGAGATCGTGCGCAGCCATCACGACGTCAACCTGAACCCCGTGACCCCGCGCGGAACCTATCGGCTCATCCTCGAAGCGCCCGGCGCGCCGGGCCAGATCCGGTGTGGGGAGGTCGAGATCCAGTAACCAAACTGCTCACATTTCACGCTTCACGTTTTACGTTTTACGTTTTACGTTTTACGTTTCACGGAGCATCCACCATGACCATCAACCTCGGCGTCCTCGGCTTCGCCCACGGGCATGTCGGGATGTATTGCCATCAGTGGAAACAGAACCCCGGCCTGGAGATCAACCTGGTCGCGGGGTGGGATCACGACGCAGCCCGGCTGCAGAAGAACTGCGACCAGTTCGGCGTCGCCGGCTACGCCGACCTGGACGCGTTCCTGGCCCGGCCCGACATGCCGGCGGTCGTCATCGGCGTCGAAACCTCCATGCATGCCGATGTGGTCGAGAAGGCGGCCGCCGCGGGCAAGATGATCGCGCTGCAAAAGCCGATCGCGCTCACCATGGCCCAGGCCGACCGCATCGTCGCCGCGGTCGAGCGGCATCGCGTGCCCTTCACCATGGCCTGGCAGATGCGCGTGGACCCACAAAACATCGAGATCAAGCAGATCATCGAGAGCGGCGCGCTCGGCAAGATCTTCATGGTGCGCCGACGGCACGGATTGCCCACCCAGCTCTGGGATGTCGCCGGCATGTGGCACTTCGACCCGCAGCTCAACCGCGACATCTGGGCCGACGACGCCGCGCACCCGGTGGACTTCATCTACTGGCTGCTGGGCGAGCCGGAGACCGTGACGGCCGAGATCGCCTCGCTCTTGAATCCGCGGGCGCCCAACGACAACGGCGTCGCCATCTACCGCTACGCCGACGGCATGTTGGCCGAGGTCGTCTGCTCCTTCACCTGCGTGGCGGCCGAAAACACGGTAGAGGTGATCGGCGAGAAGGGCACCCTGATCCAGAACTACGGCGACGTGCCGAGCTGCAACGTGCCCCGGCCGGCCGGCGCGGTCGGGCAGAAGTGGTACACGCTCGACAAGAAGGACTGGACGCCGAGCGCCATCCCCAGCCCCGCCAACCACAGCGCGCGCATCGCCGGCCTGGCCGGTCCCCTGGCCGACTTCTTCGCCGGCCGGCGGCCTCCCATTGCAACCGCCGAAGAAGGCCGCGCCGTGCTCCGCATGGTGCTCGCCACCTATGTCTCGACGCGCGAGGGGCGCCGCGTGCGGCTGGACGATCCGGCCATCGGCCAGGTGTGAACTTCGTCGGCGATGTCGGCTCTGGCGGCGCGGAGATCGCTCAGCGGCCGGCCAACGGCCAGAAGATCGGCAGGCACACCATGACAACGCCAAAGAGGAGCAAGGTAAGGGGCAGGCCCACGCGCAGATAATCCCGGAAGCGATAGCCTCCCGGCCCCATCACGAGGATGTTGACCGGGTGTCCCAGGGGGGTGATGAAAGCCATCGAAGTAGCCAACGCCACAGCCATTCCCAGAGCCCGCGGATTCATGCCGGTCTGGATGGCCGCCTGAACAGCGATCGGCGCAATGATGCCCGCCACCGCCGGCCCGGCTATGGCTTGTGTCAACAAAACCGTCAGGATAAATAGCCCGGCCAGGATGACCAACGGCCCATAAGGGACCAGAGCGCCGATCAACAGATTGGCCAATAACACCGCCGCGCCGCTCTTGCTCAACGCAAGACCGAGCGGCAGCGTCCCGGCCACCAGGAACACTGTGCGCCACTCGATGGCGCCGTAGACCTGATCCATTGTCAAAATACCGGACAGGACGGTGAGCAACGCGGCGCCCAGCATGATCTCACCTACCAGCGCCGTATTCAAAGAGGCCGCCACTAACGCGCCGGCCAGAATCGCCACTGCCAGCCAACCCTGGCGGCGCATGGTGCTCACAGGCCGCATGATCTGACGATCCAGGATCACCAGATCGGGTTCGCTGCGCAACACGGCCACCCGTTCGGCCGGCCCCTGAAGCAACAACGCATCGCCGAATTCCAGCGGCAGGTCGCCCAGGCCGGTACGGATCGGTCGGCCCGCCCGCCAGATGCCCAAAACAGCCATGCCGTACTTTTCGCGGAAGCGCGCCGTTCGCAACGTCTGGCCGAGGAGAGCCGAGCGCGGGGCCAACACGGCCTCCACCAGCACCTGGTCGCCTGCCGTCAGTCCGTCCAGATGCTCTGGCTGAAGCGGCAGGATCTCCAGACACCCTTCCCGGTCGCGGGCCCGCACCTCATCCACCCGGCCCAACAGCAGCAGGATGTCGCCGGCAGCCAGAACCATATCGGCCGATGGCGCGGTCCACAGCCGGCCATTCCGCTCGATGGCGATCACGTTGGCCCGGTGGGCTTCGCGCAGGCCACTGCGCGCCAGCGGCAGACCGACCAGACAGGAACCCTCCGGCAGACGCGCCCGAAACAACCGTTCGCTCAAACGATAAACATCGGCCAGGCCGTTGGCGGCGAGATCGGTCGGCAGGTCAATCTCCATGCCGGAATGGCCCGGCAGCAGCCGACGGCCCCACAATGCCATGTAAAGCACCCCCGCCGCTACGATCGGCACGCCCACCGGCGCGAAATCCAACACGCCAAAGCCAGGCAGATCTTGTGTGCGGAGAATTCCGCTAACCACAATATTGGTTGTAGTAAACAAAGTCGCCATGCCACCGAGAATGGTAGCGAAGGCCAGCGGCATCAGCAGGCGCCCGGTGCTGACCTTGCTCTTGCGCGCGATGCCGGAGATTGCCGGCAGCAACACGGCCGCGGCCGCGATGTTGTTCATAAACAGAGATAATGTCGCGCCGGCCAACATGATCACTGCCACCAGCCGGCCCTCGCCCATGCCGGCCACCCGTAACAACAGGCTACCGACACGATCGCTAACGCCGGTCACGCGCAAAGCTTCGGCGAGCACGAAAATGGCGATAATCGTGATCACAGCCGAGCTGGCCAGGCCAGAAAATGCCTCGCGCGGGGTAAGCACTCCTGTAAGGCCCAGCGCCACTACCACCAAGAGGGCCACCAGGTCGGCGCGCAACCGATCGGTCAACAACAAAGCGATCGCCGCTACCAAAATCAACAGGGTCAGAATCAGGGGTACAGACATTCGATCAAATACCTTATCGGCCAATGGGGTGCCGGGCATTCATCTCCCTAACCGTCAGAGTATAGCACGTCCGAGGGGCAGAGCCAAACCGACATAGGCGCTCATCATGCCGCCATGTCCGGGCTACTCCTTGCATCGTTACGATGGCATTCTTGACGAAATCTCTGCCGCATGGTAGATATGAACCGCAGTACCGCATTCAGTCGTTACAGCAAGGAGTCACTTCATGTCCCTCAATCCCGAGTGGCTGCGTCGCGTCACCAACTGGCGCGATGAGCTGACGAACCACTTCTACCGCCCGCTCGGCGCCGTCGAGCTGAGCGGCTTCGTCACCAAAGAGCAACTGACGGCCGACCAGGCCCTGGCCGGCCCCTTCGCGCCGATGCCGGTCGGCACCCGCTGGGGCGCCAAGTGGGAATACGGCTGGTTCAAGGGCGAGATCGTCCTGCCGCCTTCCGCGGCCGGCCAACGCATCGTATTGCGGGCCAACCCGGGCGGCGAAAGCGCGGTGTGGATCAACGGCCGGCTGGCCGGCGCAATTGACCGCGAGCACACCGAGATCACCCTGGCCATGAGCGGCGCGCCGGGCGCCCGCTACGAGCTTCTGATCGAAGCCTACGCCGGCCACGGCCTGCGCACCGCCGGCAAGGGGCCGGTGGGCTACGGCCGCGAAAGCGTGCCCGAGCCGCCCCCCACGCAAACCGCCGTCGGCGAAACCACCTTCGGCATCTGGAACGAAGAGGTCTATCAGCTCTGGCTCGACGTCGAAACGCTGTTCCAGACCCGCAACCTGCTCGACCCCGATTCGCTCCGCGTGGCCGAGATAGACGCCGGCCTGAAGGACTTCACGCTGATCGCCGATCCCGAGCTGCCGCCCGACGAGTTCCTGGCCACCGTGCGCCGGGCGCGGGCGCGGCTCAAGCCGCTCCTCGAATGCGTCAACGGCAGCACCGCGCCGACCCTCTTCGCCATCGGCCATTCGCACATAGACGTGGCGTGGCTCTGGCCGCTCCAGGAGACCGAGCGCAAGATGGCGCGCACCATCAGCACCCAACTGGCGCTGATGCAGGAATACCCCGAGTTCAAGTTCATCCAGAGCCAGCCGCACCTCTACTGGATGCTCCGACGCCGCTATCCGGCCAAGTACGAGGAGGTCAAGGCCGCGGTCAAGGCCGGCAAGATCATCCCCGAAGGCGGCATGTGGATCGAGGCCGACACCAACATCAGCGGCGGCGAGGCGCTGATCCGCCAGTTCATCCACGGCAAGCGCTTCTTCAAACAGGAGTTCGGCGCGGAAAACGAACTGCTCTGGTTGCCCGACGTGTTCGGCTATTCCGGCGCGCTGCCGCAGATCATGGCCGGCTGCGGCATCAAGTATTTCGCCACGCAGAAGATCTTTTGGACCTACAACGGCGGCGATCCGTTCCCCTACAACACGTTCATGTGGGAAGGGATCGACGGCACCGCCGTCCTGGCCCACATCTTCAACGACTACAACAGCTACACCGATCCCAACGCGCTGATGCAACGCTGGCGCCAGCGCGTCCAGAAGGACGGCATCAGCACGATCCTGCTGGCGTTCGGCCACGGCGACGGCGGCGGCGGCCCCACCCGCAACCATCTGGAGTTCCTGCGCCGGACCAAAGACCTGGAGGGCCTCCCGCGGGTGAAGATGGCTTCCCCGATCGAATTCTTCAAGGACCTGGAGCGCCGCGGCCTGCCGCGCGAGCGCTACGTGGGCGAGCTCTACTTCCAGGCGCACCGCGGCACGTACACATCGCAGGCCAGGACCAAGCAGAACAACCGTCGCGCCGAGCTGGCGTTGCGCGAAGCCGAGATGTGGGGCGCGGCCGCGCGCGCTCTTGCCGGACCCGGCTACGCCTATCCGGCGGCCGACCTGGAAGAGGCGTGGCGCACCGTCCTGCTGAACCAGTTCCACGACATCCTGCCCGGCTCCTCGATCCATCGCGTCTACGAGGAAGCCGAGGCCAGCCACGCCGAGGCGATCGCCGCGGCCCGCCGGGCGGCCGGCCAGGCGCAGGCGGCCCTGGTGCGGCCGGCCGAGGCCGTCACCGTGTTCAACTCCCTCTCGTGGCCACGACGGGCGCTGGTGCGCCTGCCGGCCGGCGCGCAGACGGCGGCCGACCGCGCGGGCCGGCCGCTGCCGGTGCAGGTCGAAGCCGATGCCGCCTGGGCCGAGGTAACCGTGCCGTCGTGCGGCTGGACGACGATCTGGTGGCCCTCCGTTCCCCCCAACTTTGGGGGGGCAGGGGCGGCAGCGACATCGAATGCCCTGCAGGCGACCCCGCGCATGCTGGAGAACGAGTGCCTGCGGATCGAGTTCAACGACCTGGGCGAGATCGTCAGCCTCTTCGACAAGGAGGCGCAGCGCGAGCTGGCCGCCGGGCCGTGCAACAGCTTCAAGATGTACAAGGACGTGCCGGGCGCGTGGGACGCCTGGGACATCGACAGCATGTACACGGAGACACCGGTGGAACTGACCGAGCCGGCGACGATCGTCGTGGAGGCCGCGGGGCCGCTCGAAGCGCGGCTGCGCGTCACCCGGCAACTGCACCACTCGACCATGACGCAGGTGATCAGCCTGCGCCGCAACAGCCGACGGGTGGATTTCGCCACGACCGTGGACTGGCGCGAAAGCCACAAGCTCCTCAAGGTGGCCTTCCCGGTCACCGTGCACGCCAACGAAGCAATTCACGAGATCCAGTTCGGCCACATCCGGCGGCCCAACCACTACTCGCGGCCGTTCGACGCCAACCGCTTCGAGGTGTGCAACCACAAGTGGACCGCGCTGGCCGAAGAGGCGCGGGGTTGCGCGGTGCTCAACGACAGCAAGTACGGCGTCAACGTCCTGGGCAACTCGATCAACCTGACCCTGCTCAAATCGGCCCTGGCGCCCGACATGACGGCCGACAAAGGGATCCAGACCTTCACCTACAGCTTCTACGCCTGGAACGGTCCCCTGGCCGAGAGCGATGTCGTGCGCGAGGCCTACGAGCTGAACGTGCCGGCCACGACCGCGGCCGGCGACGGCGGGGAGCGCTCTCTCTTCAGCGTGGATGCGCCGAATATCATCATCGAGACGGTCAAGCCGGCCGAAGACGGCTCGGCCGATGTGGTGGTGCGGCTCTATGAGGCGAAGCACACGGCGACGCGCGCGGTCCTGTCCACCACCCTGCCGGTCGGCCGCGCCGCGCTGACCGACATGCTGGAGGCGCATGTGGCCGACCTGGCGTGCGACGATGGCCAGATCGCGCTCGACTTCCGGCCGTTTGAGATCAAGACCGTACGGCTGACGCTGTCGCAGTAACGCGCATCGCCGGCCCCGTAACGCAAGCCTCCGGCTTGCGCTTCACGCGCCGCCGCGCGGCTACAAGCCGGAGGCTTATGCTACGGGTATCCCGCTACAAGCCGAGCCGCGCGGCATCGGCCCCGTAACGCAAGCCTCCGGCTTGCGCTTCACGCGCCGCCGCGCGGCTACGAGACGGGATTTCAATCGCTGGCGATCTTGGTGTAAAATATCACCATCCCATAAGGAGGGTCACCTTCATGCACAAAAAGCTCTTCATCCCCGGACCGACCGAAGTCGTAGACGAAATACTGCAGGCCATGGCCACGCCCATGATCGGCCATCGCTCCTCGGCCTATGCCGAGCTGCACGCCTCGTGCGAGGCCAAGCTCAAAAAGCTGCTGAACACCGAAGGACGGGTGATGCTCTTCACCTCCTCGTCCACCGGCGTCATGGAAGGCGCGATCCGCAACTGCGTCGGCAAAAAGGTGCTGAACACCCTGAACGGAGAATTCTCCCGCCGCTGGCACGAGATCGCCAAAGCGTGCGGCGTGGCAGCCGAAACGGTCGAGGTGGCGCCCGGCCAGGCCATCACCCCGGAGATCGTAGATGCAGCGCTGGCGAAGGGCGGCTTCGACGCGGTCTGTCTCACCTACAACGAAACCTCGACCGGCATCCTGAGCCCCGTGCCCGAGATCGCCAGGCTGGTGCGCGCCAAATACCCCGACGTGCTGATCCTGGTGGATGCCGTCTCGTGCATGGCCGGGGTCGAAATCAAGAACGACGAATGGGGGCTCGACGTATGTCTGGCCGGCGTGCAGAAATGCTTCGGCCTGCCGCCCGGCCTGGCCGTGGCCACCGTGAGCGCCCGCGCGCTGGAACGCGCCAGGACGATCCCCTACCGCGGCTACTACTTCGATTTCCTCGAGATGGAAAAGTTCGCCGTCAAGAACAACACCCCCGCCACTCCGAGCATCAGCCACCTCTTCGCCCTGGACAAACAGATGGATCGCATGTTCGCCGAGGGGCTGGAGAACCGCTATGCCCGCCACCGGGCCATGGCCGAACACTGCCGGGCGTGGGCCAAGAAGCACTTCGCGCTTTACGGAGACGAGCGCTACGCCTCGCCGACCGTCACGCATATCACCAACACCATCGGCTTCGACTTCAGCGCGCTGAACAAGGAGCTGGGCCGGCGCGGCGCCCAGATCTCGGACGGCTACGGCCCCTTCAAGGGCAAGACCTTCCGCATCGGCCACATGGGCGATTTGACGCTGGCCGACGTGCAGTGGCTCACTGCGCAGATAGATGATATACTTGGCCTGCAATAGGCGGGAGCAAATCCATCATGAAAGTTCTCGTTTGCGATTCCATCTCCCCGCACGCCATCGAACGGATGCGCAAGGCGTGCATCGAGGTAGATGTCCAGGACAAGATCACGGCCGACGAGCTGTTGCAGGTCGTCGGCGAGTACGATGCGATCGTGGTGCGCAGCCGAACGAAGGTGCGCAAGCCGGTCATCGACGCGGCCAAAAAGCTAAAGGTCATCGTGCGGGGCGGCGTGGGCGTGGACAACATTGACGTGGATTACGCCCAGGCAAAGGGGATCAGGATCATGAACACCCCGGGCGCCAGCACCGCCTCGGTGGCCGAGCTGACATTAGCCTATCTGTTCGCCCTGGCCCGGCCCATCGTCCAGGCCACGATCTCCATGCGCGAAGGGCTGTGGGAAAAGTCCAAATTCGAGGGGATCGAGCTGCAAGGCAAGGTCCTGGGCATCATCGGCATGGGGCGGATCGGCACGGCGGTCGCCACGCGCGCCGCAGCCCTGGGCATGATCGTGCTCGGCTACGACAGCCGCTCGATCGGCCCGGCGCCCTTCATGCAGATGGTGACCCTCGACGAGCTGCTGGCGAAGTCCGACTTCATCACGCTGCACCTGCCGCTCACCCCGGAATCGCATCATATGATCAACGCCGAGACCATCGCCAAGATGAAGACGGGCGTCCGCATCGTGGACTGTGCGCGCGGCGGCGTGATAGATGAAGGCGCGCTCTACGACGCGATCCGCGCCGGCAAGGTGGCCGGCGCCGCGCTGGACGTGTTCGAGAATGAGCCGCTGACCGACCGCAAGCTGTTCGAGCTGCCGCAGGTGATCGGCTCGCCGCACATCGGCGCGAGCACGCACGAAGCCACCGCCCGCATCGGCGACGAAGTGGCCGACATCCTGATCGGCCTCAACCGGGACGGGTGTTGACGCGCCTGCCAGATGCCGCGCCGGGCGCCTCGCCGCGAGCACCCGGCGCGCAACAAACCATGTCCTGTGAGGTGCTTTCATGGCCATGTCGCAACCGGTCGGCTTTCAGATCCCCACGGTCCTCCTGCCGGGCCCGGGCATTGACCTGCACAAATGGGCGGTCATCGCCTGCGATCAGTTCACCTCCGAGCCGGAATACTGGCAAGCCGTGGAGGCGCTGGTCGGCGACGCGCCTTCCACCTACCACCTGACCCTGCCGGAGATCTTCCTGGGGACCGCCGAAGAGGAGCGTCGCGGCCGCCAGATCCAGGAGGCCATGCGGGCCTATCTGGACCAAGGGCTCTTCGTCGAGCACGAAAGGTTGATCCTGGTCGAACGGACGGCCGCCGGCCGCACGCGACACGGCATCATGCTCGCGCTCGACCTGGAGCACTACGACTACAAGCCGGGCGCCACCGGCCTGATCCGCGCCTCGGAAGGCGTCATCCAGGAGCGCATCCCCCCGCGCGTGCGCATCCGCCGCGGGGCCATCCTGGAGCTGCCGCACATCCTGGTGCTGATTGACGACCCCGAGCACACGGTCATCGGGCCGCTGGTGCGGGCGCGCGCAGCTTTGCCGCGGCTCTACGACTTCGAGCTGATGCTCGGCAGCGGCCACCTGACCGGCTACTCGGTGGACGATCCGCACCTGGAGCAGCAGGTCGTGGCCGCGCTCAACCGGCTGGCCGACGCCGAAACCTGCGCGGCCAGATACGGCCTGCCGGCCGGCAGTCCGCCCCTGCTCTTCGCGGTGGGCGACGGCAACCATTCCCTGGCGACCGCCAGGGCCATCTGGGAGGAGATCAGGCCGCAGGTGGGCATGGACCATCCGGCGCGCTACGCCCTGGTGGAAGTGGAGAACATCCACGACCCCGGCCTGGTGTTCGAGCCGATCCATCGCGTGCTCTTCGGCGCCCGCTCCGATGCCCTGGCCGCACTGTGCGACTTCTACCCGGATCGCTGTCACCTGGTGCCGTGCGCCAACGCTCAGGCCATGATAGACCTGGTCGAGCACGAGGAGCGTCCCGAGCACACCTTCGGCGTCATTACGGCCGACGGCTTCACCGTGGCCTATGTGGCCGATCCGCCCTCCAACCTGCCGGTGGGCACGCTGCAAAACTTCCTGGATGCCTGGGGCAAGGCCGGCGGCTATCAACGCATAGATTATGTCCACGGACGCGATGTGGTTGAACGGCTGGGGACACAACAGGGGAACATCGGCTTCTATCTGCCGGCCATCGCCAAGAGCAGCTTTTTCAAGACCGTGATCGTGGACGGCGTGTTGCCGCGCAAGACCTTTTCGATGGGCGAGGCGCGCGAAAAGCGCTTCTACATGGAAGCGCGGCGGATCCTGTAAGCAGCGAGCGGAAAAACTCATGTCTATCACTTCCCATCTCCCTCGTCATCCCATCGCCTTTCTGCCCACGCCGCTCCACCCGGCGTCGCGATTGAGCGCCCGGCTGACGAACGACGTCGGCCGGGCGCCCATCCAGCTCTGGCTCAAGCGCGATGACCAGACCGGCCTGGCGACCGGCGGCAACAAGACGCGCAAGCTGGAGTTCCTGGTGGCCGACGCGCTGGCGCAGGGGTGCGACACGTTGATCACGACCGGCGCCGTGCAATCGAACCACTGTCGGCAGACGGCGGCCGCGGCGGCCCTCGCCGGCCTCGCGTGCGAGCTGGTGCTCGCCGGCCAGCCGACCGATCCGCCGACCGGCAACTACCTGCTCGACCTGCTCTTCGGCGCCAGATGCCACTGGACAACGCGCGCAAACCGGCTGAACCGGCTGAACGAGCTGGCCGCAGAACTGCGCGCGGCCGGACGACGCCCCTATCTCATCACCTACGGCGGGTCCGATCCGGTCGGCGCTTGCGGCTACGCGCTGGCGCTGGAGGAACTGCACGAGCAGGTGCATGCGCTGGACATCACACCCGACCTGATCGTGGTCCCCTCTAGCTCGGGCGGCACCCAGGCGGGATTGGTGGCCGGCGCATACGCGCTCGGCTGGGATGTGCCGATCCTGGGCATCAGCATAGACGAGCCGGAGGCGAAACTGCAAGCTGCGGTCGCCGAACTGGCCACCCGCACCGCCGGGCGCCTGGGCAAGCCCCACACCTTCGCCGCGGCCGACATCCTGGTGAGCGACGCGTTCCTGGGCGGCGGCTACGGCGTCATGGGCGACCTGGAACGCGAAGCCATTCGCCTGATGGCCCGCACTGAAGGCATCCTGCTCGATCCGGTGTACACCGGCCGGGCATTCGGCGGCCTGCTCGAGCTGTTGCGTCGGCCCGGCGCCCTGGCGCGTTTCGGCATCGCCGACGCGCACACGATCATCTTCTGGCACACCGGCGGCAGTCCGGCGCTCTTCGCCTACGCAGGAGAGCTCATTTCGTAGGGCGAGCTTGAGCTCGCAAAGGGGCAAGATGACCGAGAGAGAATTAGGCTATGTCGAGCTGGAGTGGCGGTGTCCGAGCTGCGGCACGCGCAACCCCGGCAGCGCGAAGAAATGCCGGCAATGCGGCGCGGCGCTCACCGAGGAGATCCGGTTCGAGCAGGCGCCCCAGGAAGAACTGATCACCGACGAGGCCAGGCTTGCCCAGGCCAGGGCCGGCCCCGACATCCAGTGCGCTTATTGCGGCACGGCCAACCCGGCCACGGCCAAGACGTGCAAGCAGTGCGGCGCGGACCTGGCCGAAGGCAAGGCGCGCCAGGCGGGACAGGTCCTCGGCGCGTTTCGCGCTGAGCCCGCGGCGCCGCTGAAGTGTCCGGCGTGCGGCAAAGAGAACCCGGCCACCGCGCTGAAGTGCGCGGCGTGCGGCGCGGCCCTGGCGCAACCTGTGGCCCCGGCCGCGGCGCCCGCGCCGGCCAAAGCGAAATTCCCGACCGGCATCCTCGTTGCAGTGCTCCTGGGCCTCTGTCTGCTGGGGGGCCTCCTCTTCGCGCTCTCGACGCGCACCACCGACACAATCGGCCAGGTAAACGGGGTGAGCTGGCGGCGCGCCATCGCCGTCGAGGCGCTGGCGCCGGTCACGCGGCAGGCGTGGCGAGACGAGATCCCCGCCGGTGCGACGGTGGGCCAGTGCACGCGCAAGGTGCACCACACCCAGCCGAACCCCGCGCCGGATGCCAAAGAGGTGTGCGGCACGCCCTACACCGTAGATCAGGGCAGCGGCTACGGCAAGGTCGTGCAACAATGCTGGTACGAGGTGTATGCCGACTGGTGCGACTATCAGGCGCTCGAATGGCGCGTGATCAACACGGTGGTGGCCCAGGGCGCCGATCCCAACCCCATCTGGCCCGAAGTGCGGCTGGCCGAGGGCCAGCGCGCCGGCGCGCGGCAGGAAAGCTATCAGGTCAACTTCCTGGCGAACGACAAGACTTACACGTTTAGTCCGGCCGACGCCGCGGAGTTCAGCCGCTTTCAGCCCGGCACGCGCTGGAAGCTGAAGATCAACACCTTCGGCGCGGTGACCGGCGTCGAACCGGCGGCCGGGCCATGAAGTTCGGCGCGCACAGCTTCATCTTCACCGAGCGGTGGGCCGACGACCAGATCGGCATCCTGGACGTGGCCGCCGGGCTGGGCCTGGATTGCTTCGAGATCGCCGTCGGCGACGACGTAGAGTTCACGTCTGCGTTGACCCGGCGGCGGGCCGAGGCGCTCGGCCTGACGTTGATCGTGAGCCCGGGCGGCGAGTGGCCCGCCGCGTGCGACCTTTCGGCCGACGATCCGGCCGAGCGGGCCGCGGGCCTGGCGTGGCACATGCGCCAGGTGGATCGCGCGGCCGAGATCGGCGCCGTAGCCTATACCGGCGCGCTCTACGGCCATCCCGGCACCGTCAAGCGGCGCATCCCCCCGGCCGACGAATACCCGCGCACGGCCGAGGGCCTGGCGCGCCTGGCCGAATACGCCGACCGCCGTGGGGTGGCGATCGTGATCGAGCCGATGAGCCACTTTCGCACGCACGTGGTCAACACGCCGGCCCAGGCCATGCGCCTGCTTGATCTGGCCGGCCATCCCAACCTGAGCGTCCTGCTGGACACCTATCACCTGATCACCGAAGTGCGTGACTATGGCCAGGCGATCCGGACGGTGGGCCGGCGGCTGTGGGGATTGCACGCGTGCGAGAACGACCGGGGCGCGCCCGGCGGCGGCCTGGTGCCGTGGGAAGCCGTTTTCGCGGCCCTGCGCGAGCTGGCCTTCGACGGCTACGTGCTGATGGAGAGCTACAACTCCGGCCGGGGCGACTTCGCCTATCGCCGCGGCATGTTCCACAACGTTTGCCCGAACGGCGAGGAGTTCGTGCGCGCCGGCTTGAAGTTCTTGCAAGCGAGCTTGCAGCCGGTCTGCGACCGGCGTCCCCCGGCTTATTGAGAGAAACAAGCCGATGCGACTGACACTGCGCGGGATCGGCGTGCCCATCGTGATCCTCTACCTGACCGAGCTGGGCGGCGCGGAGACGGCGCCAGGCCTGATCGCGGGGCCGGGGTGGCAGGCGCGGGTATGGGCCGGCGAGCCGGTCCGCCTCCACGCGCTGCGGCTGGGGGTCACCGAGGTGGCGTTCAGCGGCGAGCCAGCCGCCGTTGAGCAGGTCATTGCGGCGTTGCAGAAGAAAGCCATCCGCGCGGGCGGATAGCCGACGGAGGGAAGTATGGACGGCGGAGAGGGTGTACATGCCGATGCCATGTTGTTGACCGATCTGGCGCCGGCGCCGGAAGAAGAGTGGCGGCGCCTGCGCAGCTTCCTGGATCTCAACCGGCAGGACCTGGCGGCCATGGCCGAGACGGTCGAGATCCTGATGCGCCACGGCACGGAATTCGTCGTCGGCGCGTATGATTATCTGCTGAACTTCAAGGAGACGGCCGAGATCCTGGGCTGGGAGCAGGGCCCCGACCCCGAGCACCTGGCCGAACGCCGGCGCTTCTTCACCATCTGGCTGGCGCGCACCATCGGCCTGGACCTGAGCGACGACCTGGCCCGCTACCTGTACCGCGCCGGCAAGTACCATGCCGGCCACGGCCCGCGGCACATCCACGTGCCCGAGGTCTACGTGTCCGGCGCGATCAGCCTGGCGCAGGCCAACTTCGCCGGCTACATCGCGGCCGAGCTGCGCGATGCGGCGCTGGTGGCGCGCGCGTTGAGCGGCTGGCACAAGCTGCTCACCATGCACGGGCACCTGATGTCGGCCGGCTATCATGCCGCGCGCGAGCTGGACGCGGGCGACTTCGCCCTGCCGGTCGAAGTCTACGGCCGGCTGCGCACGCTGATCGAGGCCGAAGAGGTGAGCGTGAAGCTGGGGGCGGGCAGCCGCGTCGAACATGCCCTGCGCAAGTTCTTCAACTACTTCCCCGAACTGCGCCGCGAGGTGTTCGATCCCGTGTGGCTGGACGAATATCGGCCGGACGAGGAGGGCACCCCCTGGATGCGGGTGCGGCCGGCCTATCGGCCGCGGCGCGATTGGAACATCCGCCTCAACGGCCGCAACGTGGAATACGCGGGCGGGTTGCAGGCCGCGCTGGTGCCCGGCGACCGGCTGAGCATCTTCCCGCCGGGAAGATAAAAAGATAGCAACCGGCGCGGAGTGTGCCGGTTGCTATCTTGTCCAATTTGTGCTCTTTGTGTCTTTGTGTGAGCTTTTTTAAGCGATCCCCAGCTCCTTCAGCTTGGCCTCGGTGACCACGCCGTTATCCCAGCCGCGCACCCGATAGTACTCCTCCTTCATCAGGTCCAGCTCGCAGACATGGCCCTGGGAGCCGGGCATGGTGGAAGGCTCCTTCAGGAAGCGCTCCGGCAGGGTGTCGTCCTTGCCGTCGAAGCCGCAGAGGTTGTTGTAGTAGCGCTCCAGGTTGTAGATGCGCTCGCCGGTCTTGAGCACCTCATCGGCCGTGATGGCCCGGCCGGTCATGGCGCTGTACTGGAGGGCGTACTCCTCCGCGCCCTCGGCGAAGGCCGAGAACTTGCACAGATCCAGGCTGTCGGAGAACGCATGCAGGTCCTGGAGCAGCTTGAGCAGCTCGCCCTTGCCCTTCCAGGCCAGCGGGTCGGTCTTGAGCGGGATCAGGCCCAGCTCGCTGGCCGGGGTGTAGCCGCGCAGGTGGCACGCGCCGCGGTTCGAGGTGGCGTAGGCGATGCCCATGCCCTTGAGGCCGCGCGGATCGTAGGCCGGGATGCCCTGGCCCTTGACGTGCATGCCCAGCTCGGGATGGCCCAGCTTCGCGGCCGCCTTGCCGGTGCCCTCGGCCAGGATGTCGCCGATCCCCTCGCGGTAGGCGATCTTGCGCATGAGCTCGACCATGCCGTGGCGGTCGCCCCAGGCCAGGCCGTCGCCGTTGGCGTAGCCCCGCTCGCTGTACTCCATGTACAGGGAGAGGACATCGCCGATCTCGATGGCGTCGTAGCCGTAGTCGTTGGCCCGGTCAATCATGTAGGCAATCGCGCCGGCGTCGTTGTTGCCGCAGTTGGCGCCCAGCGACCAGGCCGGCTCGTACTCCAGGCTCTCCATGTGGATCTTGAACGGCCCTTCCTTGACCTCGACCTCCTTCTTGCAGGCCACCGGGCAGGCGTGGCAGGTGGGGTCATTCACCAGGATGTTCGCCTTGACCCACTCGCCGCTGATCAGCTCGCCGTTCTCGCCGAAGCTGGTCACCTTGCTGTTGTAGCTGGGCAGCGCGCCCATGTTGCTGGTGATGTTCATCAGCACGTTGGTGCCGTAGACCGACAGGCCGCCCTTGCGCGGGGAGGTGACGTTGGCCTCGTCCATGATGGTAGCCAGCGCGCGCTGGTGGGCCGTCTTCCAGCCGTCCCGGTCCACCGGCCGGGGCCGATCGGCGTGCTTGCCGCGGATCACGATGGCCTTCAGGTGCTTGCTGCCGCCCACGCAGCCGGTGCCGCCGCGACCCGAGGCGCGATCGTTTTCGTTCACCCAGCAGGCGAACTTCACCAGGTTCTCGCCGGCCGGGCCGATCGCGATGATGCTCAGCTCCTTTTCGTTGCCGTAGCGCTCTTGCAGGATCTTGATCGTCTCGTGGACCCCCTTGCCCCACAGGTCGCTGGCGTCGTGCAACGTCACCTGGCCGTTCTCCACATAGGCATAGACCGGCTTTTCGGCCTTGCCCTTGAAGACCAGGCCGTCGAAGCCCGCCCACTTGAGCCGGGCCGCCGACCAGCCGCCGTGATGCGAGTCGGTCACGGTGCCGGTGAGCGGCGACTTGGTCACGATGGCCATGCGACCGCTCATGTTGGCGTCGGTGCCGGTCAACGGGCCGTTCATGAAGCACAGGATGTTTTCCGGCGACAGCGGATCCACCTTGGGGCCGTTGTCGAAGACGTACTTCACCCCCAGGCCGCGCGCGCCGATGTACTTCAGCGCGTCCTCCTCCGCGATCGGCTTGTACTCGACCGTCCCTTTGGTCAGGTCGATCCAGGCCACCCGATTGGCATATCCGCCCAGATTCATGTGCACCTCCTTATGCATTCTGCGGACATTTTATGGGAATGATGTGGCTGGCCATCCTCATGTGAAACAAAAAGGGCGTTATATCGGCCAGATATAACGCCCTTTCGCTTCCTCACCCTTCCGAAACAGCTTGATCAGAGATGTTCCGGACCGCTGCGAAGTGTTGCCGGGCAAATACTGCGCTGTCATTACCCTGTCGGTGGACTACAAGCAAGATAGGGAGCAGGCTTACAAAATCATTGTACGCATTTCGGCCGATTATGCAAGTTTGCGGCAGCCCCAAATCTCCTGCGCCTCAGCTGCCGAAATGGGCCTCGAAGGCCCGCGCCATGACCGCGTCCACCTCTGCGGCAAAGCGGTTGAAGCGCGCTACATAGGCCCGGCCTTGTTCGGTGAGCTGCGCCGCGCCGCCCCCGGGGCCGCCGCGCTGCCGATGCACCAACTGGACGCCCAGCGCCTGCTCCATCTCGTCCAGGCGGTGCCACGCCAGGTTGTAGGTGATCTTCATCTGCGCGGCCGCGGCGCGAATCGAGCCGGTCGCGGCGATCGCTTCTAACAGTTGCACGCGCCAGCGGCTCAGCGCGACCTGGCCGTTGGCTTCCAGCCAGAGATTGGCGTGGGCGGTGAGGGGTGCCCCAGACAGGTTATCGGATGGTTCCATGGCATCGGTCGCAGTTCTGGCGTTACGTGCCAGGCACGTGAAGTCAATCGGCGGTATGCCAGAGCGTCAGGCACGTTACGCGGTCGCATATGTCGCCAGGCGCAACCCGCGCGCCTCGATCACCTGGCGCACCGCCGGGCTGAGCAGGGTCGCCAGGTCGCCGGGGTTGGGGCCGAGCGCCTCGCCCAGGCTCTCCAGCGACGGGTGGAAGTAGAACTCGGCCACAGGGGCCTTGAGCGCACGCAACACACCCATCACGTACCCCTCCGTCATCCGGCCGCTCTGGAAGACGCCGTATACCCGATCGGCCACGGCCAGGCCGCCGGCGCGCGCCCGGCGGCGACACCAGCCGAGCACCAATCCCAGGCCCAGCGCCCAGCCGATCTTTGCGCCGGCCCCGCGGCGATCGTAGCGCAGCGCGAACATCAGGTCGTCGGCCGGCACGCGCACGCCGTGCGCGCCATACTGTTTGGCCAGGGACAACAACAGGTTGAACACGACCGGATGCACGTGCAGGTGCTGGTGACCGTCCACGTGCGAAAGCGGCAGGCCCGTGGCGGCATAGCGTGCGAACTGCGCCGCGATCTCGGCCGCCAGCTCCCTCTGTGCGGCGCGGTCGAAAGTGTAGCGCAGGCCCAGGCGCAACGGATCATCGGGAAAGAGGCCGTCGGGGCCTACCAGGTGGGGGATCTCGCCGGGGCTCAACACGGCGCGGCCGCCGGACACCACCAGGTGAAGCCCGACCGCCAGGGTGGGCATGGCGCGCGCCAGCTCGACCGCCTCGGCCCAGGCGTCGCCGGCCACCATCAGGCTGGCGGCGGTGAGGATCCCCTCACGGTGCGCCCGCATGATCGCCGCGTTGATGGCCGGCGAGCGGCCGAAATCGTCGGCGGTCACGATGATGTGGCTCGTTCGAGGCGCGGGTTTCATGGCTGTGTTTATCCTTGAGAGGCTTTTACGTGCCTGGCGCTTTGGAAGTGCCAGGCACGTAAAAGCACGTGCGTCTTTTATCCCCTGGATACCAGCACGATCCCGATGGCGACGAGCAACGTGCCCAGCCACTGGCCGGACGAAATCGCCTCGCCGAACAGCCAGCGCGCCGCCACCACCTGGACGCCGATCACGGCCAACCCGGCGGTGATCGGATAGGCGACGTGCAGCGGCAGGTAGCGCAGCAGGCCGGTCAGGGTCAACACGGTGATAAAGCCGGCCAGGTTGCCGACGACCTGCCACGCCAGGAAGCCGCGCCAACCGGAGCTGGCCGCCGACAGCTTGAAGCCGGCGTTGGCGAGGATGTTGAAAAACAGGTTGCTGCCGAGCAGAACGAGCGGGACGATGTTATCCGCCAATAAACCCTGATAAGTCCATGCACGCGGACGCCACATCCGGCCACCTCCTGGCTATGCGAGGTCCATCCGATGCGCTACTTCTTGCTCTATGCGCATTCATGCATAGAGCATGCTACGCCAGATTCGGCCTGGAGGGTATGACGCGGATCAGTCCGTCGTCATATCGTACAGCAGGTAAGGCCGACGTTGTTCGGCCCAAAAAGCCGCGTCGACATCCCAGGATGCGACCAGTGCTTCCACCGGCGTGCCGGACAGCAGAGCCGGCCGGATGCGGGGATCGCCGATCAACAGATCGAAGTGGGGTGGTTTCCCTTCCCAACTGGAGGGGAGGAATGTGAAACGGTCGGGGGCTTGATGGCGACACGCGGCGATCAGGTGGAGGCCGGCCGCAACCGGCCGGAAGGCGCGACGGTCCGTCACGTGCACCTGGACCCCGCGACACAGCTCGCCGGCGTATTTGCCGGCCGACGGCGCGAATTCGGCCGGCCGGAAGCGCACTCCCGGCAGATCGAGCCGATTGAGCGCGGCCGCCAGCGCGTGGCCGTCGAGCCACGGCGCGCCGATCACCTCAAACGGCAGCGCGGTGCCGCGGCCTTCCGACAGGTTCGTGCCCTCGGCCAGGCACGTGCCGGGATAAACGGTCGCGGTCGAAAGGTGCGGCATGGCCGGCGAGGTCGGCACCCACGGCCGGCCCGTGTCGTCGAACCACATGGCCCGGCGCCAGCCGCTCATCGAGACAACCGTCAGGTCGGCGCCGAAGCCGAAGGCGGCGTTGAAATAGCGCGCCAGCTCGCCCATCGTCATCCCGTGGCGGATGGGGATCGACGCGATGCCGACGAACGACTCCAGCCCCGACGCGACCGGCGGCCCCTCGATGGCGTCGCCGCCGATGGGGTTGGGCCGGTCGAGCACGACGAGCGGGATGCCGTGGCGGCCGGCCGCGCGCAACACGTAGTACAGGGTGCTGATGAACGTGTAAAAACGCGCGCCGACATCCTGCACGTCGAACAACAGGAGATCCAATCCGGCGAGCATGGCGGCGGTCGGCTCGCGCGTCGCGCCATAGAGGCTGTAGATCGGCGCCGCCAGCCGGCCGTCCAGCGCATCGGCCACGGCCGCGCCGTCGGCAATCGCGCCGCCGAAGCCGTGTTCCATGCCGAACAGCGCGGCCAGCTTCGCCCCGGCCGCGTGAAGCGCATCCACCGCCGGAGTGAGATCGGCCGTGACGGCCGCCGGGTGGCTGATCAGGCCGACGCGGCGGCCGGCCACGCGCGCCAGATTCTCGTGCAAAAGGACGTCGAGGCCGGTGCGAAACATGGCGCCATCCTTGTGGGACAAGCTATCCTGTGCGTTTTCATCATCAACGGGCGTTGCGCAACAAGAGCGGGAGGAAGGTCGCCCTCGCGATGGCGGGGCCCTGGGCGATCAGGAGGTCGCCGTTCGTCGCGTCATAGAAGCTGATCCAGGGCCGGCCGGCGGCGTCGAACTGCAGCGAAGGATATGCGCCGGCATCCCCCTGGCGGTAGACGGTCACGACGTCCCACCCCGCGGCAACGCCGGCCACGCCCCGCGCGCGCGAAGCCGACCGGCGGCCGAACTTCAAAGCGCCCTCCGCGCTGTCGTAAAACGCCACGGCCGGCGCGGCGTCGCGATCCAGGGCCAACGCCGTGTGGCTCTCGCCGACCCCGACGGCCACGACCTCCGTCGCCCAGCCGGTCGGCCCGCGATGGGCAAGCAGCACGCGCCGGCCGGCGAAGTCGTAGTAGCTGATATAGGCCGCGGCCTGGGCATCGAGGGCCAACGCGATGCGGCCGCCCATGTCGCCCGCCGCGTCGACCGGCTCGATCTGCCATCCGCCTCCGCTGCGCACGGCATAGTGCAGCACGCCGGCCGTTTCGCCCGCACAATAGGCGACGTGTACCGCACCGGTCGCATCCACCGCCAGGGCCGTAGCGGTCGGAGGGCCGACCCGCTCGACGGTCTCGACCGTCCAGCCGGTCTCGCCGCGGGCCGCGTGCTTGACCGCCTGGGCGGTCGCGTCGTAGTAGCTGATGTGGGGCCGGCCCGCGGCGTCCACGGCGATGGACGTGTGCGCGCCCACCTCGCCGTCGGCGTCCACCGTAACGGTCTGCCAGCCGGTCGGCGTCTGGAACGCATACTTCAGGGCCAACGCGTAGCCGTCCTGATAGCTGATGTGCCCGGCGCCGTTTCCATCCAGCGCCAGGCTCGTGTAAAGGCCCGCGCCCGGCGCATCGTCCACCGTTTCGCTCGACCAGCCCGCGCCGGCCCGATGGGCATGCTTCAGATGTCCGCCATCCACGTCGTAGTAACTGACGTGAAGGATGCCGGCCGCATCCCGCGCCAGAGAGGTGTACTCGCCGACGCGGCCGGCGCGATCCACCTCCGCGAACTGCCAGCGATCTCCTTCCCACCCCGCGTAGCGGATCGCCCGGCGGGTCAGATCGAAGTGCAGGATATGCGGCCGGTCCTCAGCGTCGAGCGCCAGAGACGTGTAGAGCCCCACGTCCCCCTCGTCCTCGACGGTCTCGATCTGCCAGGAGAAGGCGGATGCGCCGGCCGATAGCGCCGCAGCGCCGCGCGCCAGCTTGAGCGCGCCGTGCGTGTAATCGTGATAGCTGATCACCGGCCGGCCCAGGCGATCCAGCGCCAGCGAGGTGTAGCCGCCGACGTCGTCCGCGTCGTCCACCACCGCGATCTGCCAGGGATGCGTCGCGTCGCCGTCCCACGCGGCATAGCGCAGCGCGCCGCGCACGGTGTCGTAATCGTAATAGCTGATGTGCGGGTGGCCGGCCGCGTCGAGCGCAAGGGAACACCCCGAACCGACGTCGCCGTCGCCGTCCACCGCCTGCACGTCCCAGCCGCCCTCGGTCAGCCGGGCATAGCGCAGGTGATGCGTCCCCTCGTCGTAATAGGCCACGTGCGGCCGATCGGCGCCGTCCAGCGCCAGCGAAATGTAGCGCGCCGTGGAAGTCAATACGGCGATCACGGCGAACTCCCACCCCGAATCGCCCCGTCGGGCATACGCCAGCCGCGGCGATGCTCCGTCGCCATTGTCCCGGTAATAGACGATGTGCGGCCGGTCGAATCGGTCCAACGCCAACGCCGCCACCGCGGCCGCATCTCCCGTCGCATCCACGGTCTCGCGGGCCCAGCCGTCAGCCTCCATCCGCGCGTACTTCAGGTCGCGGTTGAGCGCGTCGTAATACGCGATGTGCGGCCGGCCGGCGGCCGACACCGCCAGCGACGCCGACCCGCCGACGGCCGGCGCCTCATCCACCACCTGAACCTGCCAGCCGACATCGGCGCGCCAGGCATAATAGAGATGATCTCCCCCGTAAGCGACGGCCGGCCGGCCATCGGGCAACAGGCGCAGGCTGCGATCGGTCAGGGCATCGAAGCTCCGTGGGCACTCTACACACGCGATCGTCCAGGAATCTGCGACGGCGGCGCGCCACGGACTGGCTCCTGCCATGCCCACGCATGCCCACGCCAGCACGGCCCCGGCAAGCCAACTCGACACGGCGCGCTGCCGCAAGAACTGCAACCATCTCATCATGGTGCTTCGCCTCTGCCGGTGTTTGCTTAAACGGACGCCCACATCCTGTTCGACCGAGGATGTGGGCGTCCCGATCCGGTCCCAGCGAGAATGTAGGGCGAGATTCATCTCGCCCCCACACCGCCTAATAGCCGAAAATGATCTCCGCGCTATCCAGCTTGACCGAGGCGGGCTTGCCGCCGTTCACATCGCGCACCGTCAAGACGATGGTCGCATTGACCATCTCGGCGACCGTCGTCACACGGGCAAGATCGAGCTGATAGACCTTGTTCACGTCCCGGTTCTGCACCGCCGACTGCAGGGTGCCGAGCTTCAGGCGCCGGCCATCGGGGAAGACCTGGACGACGTCGAGGACGCCCCCCTCGTTGAACGATTTCACCCGCAGGCGGATCCTGGGCATCAACGTGTTCGTCGTGGCGCCGTAAGAGCCGGCACTCCACTTGCGCAGGGTCAACAGCCCATCGGCCCTCAGATCCACGATGTCGCCGCCGGGCCTGAGCTTGCTCGCCACCTGCGCGCCGCGATAGACGGCGTCAATGACGGCCGACAGGCCCATGCGTCCCGCCCCCACCCCCTGGGCCATGTTGAGCGACCGGGCGATGGCAAACGCCAACCCG
>Ga0209162_1000628_pt1 | contig 38110 bp, 29 predicted proteins | sample YNPNPMetaG_FD_187121 | JGI IMG/M metagenome (GOLD analysis project Ga0209162, IMG submission 187121) | Anoxygenic and chlorotrophic microbial mat microbial communities from Yellowstone National Park, USA - YNP NP MetaG (SPAdes) (version 2) ...
GGGCTTGCGCGCGATGGGGCGCTCCGCTACAATCAGCCCCTATGAAGTGTTGCTTGATCGCCCTCTGCGCCGCCCTGCTGGCGCTGGCCGCCACCGGTCCGCTCGCCGCGCCGCGCCCCGTGGCGGCCACCGATGCGCGCACCTTCGTGCTCGGCTACTCCGCCCAGGGCCGCCCCATCGAGGTCACGCAGTTCGGCGCTGGCCCGCGCAAACTGGTCGTCGTCGGCAACACCCACGGCGCCCCTGAAGCCAACACCTTCCGCCTGACCCTCGAACTGATCGAGCACTTCCGCGCCAATCCCGCTCTGGTCCCGGCGGGCGTGCGTCTGGCCTTCATTCCCTCGATCAACCCTGACGGCCTGGCCCTCGGCTGGCGCTTCGACGCTGCGGGCGTGGATCTCAATCGCAATATGAATACCAATCTGGACGCCTGCCCCGAAAACGACTGGCGCGTGACGGTGCAGGGCGCTTACGGCGTCATCTCCGATACCGGCGGGCCTTATCCCGACTCGCAGCCCGAAGCGCGGCTGTTGCGCGCCTTTCTCTGGGACGCCGCCGGGGCGATCTTTCTGCACTCCAATGCCGGGCTGGTCTTTCCGGCGAGTTGCGAGCACGGCCCCTCGATCGCCCTGGCCGAGCGCTACGCCAGCGGCGCCGGCTACGCCTACAGCCGCTTCTGGCCCAGCTACACCATCACCGGCGGCATGCACGACTGGGCCGGCAGCCTCGGCATTGCCGCCATCACCCCCGAATTGATCAGCGGCGACCAGACCGAGTTCGCCCAGAATCTCGCGGGTCTCCAGGCCGTGCTGGCCGACGCCGAGGCTCTGCTGCCCCTGCCCGAAGACGGGCTGGTGGCCGGGCTGAGCGTGCCCGCGCCGATCTACCGCTACTGGCGCGCCCTGGGCGCCGAGGAACGTTTCGGCCCGCCCCTCGAACCCGCTCGCGCCACAGCCTCCGGGGTTAGCCAGATCTTCCGCAACGCCAGCATCAGCCTCCGCGAGGATCTCCGCGACACGCCCTACTACGTGCAACCCGAACCCCTGGGGGTCGGCGCGTTGCGCGATCTGGCCTACGGTGGCGCCGAGGCCCTGGCCGGGCCCGTGGGCGAGGGAGCGGGCCAGCGCTTCCCCGAAACCGGGCATTCGCTGCGGGGCGCCTTTCTGGACTTCTGGGAGCGCGGGGGAGGGTTAGAGGTGTTCGGGTTGCCGCTGTCGGAGGAATTCACCGCCATCGCCGCCGACGGGCAACCCCGCATCACGCAGTACCTTGAACGCGCCGTGCTGGCCTTCTACCCCGAGGATGGCGGGGTGCGCCTCGAACCCCTGGGGGCGCGGACGCTGGCCCTGGAGCGCCTGAAGCAGCCGGCGGCCTCATTCACCGTACGTTGAACCCATCTGGTGGGCGCGCGCACACGTAGAATGGTATTAGCGGGGGCACGGACAAGCGCCTACACCCGCTCGATGTACTCACCGGTGCGCGTGTCAATCTTCAACCGATCGCCCGCATTGACGAACCCCGGCACCTGGATGACCGCGCCCGTCTCCAGGGTGGCCGGCTTGGTGACATTGGTAGCCGTATCGCCGCGCACCGCCACCGCTGTCTCGGCGACTTCGAGGATCACGAAGATCGGCAGTTCGACCCCCAGCAGCGTCTCCTTCTCCGAGTCATAGACCAGGTCGGCAGTCTCATTCTCCTTAAGGAAGCGCGCCGCGTCACCCACCATCGCCGCCGCGACGGGGATCTGATCGTAGGTGTTATTGTCCATAAAAATAAAATCGTCGCCCTCGCGGTACAGGTACTGCATCGGGCGCCGCTCGATGCGCACAATATCAATATCCGCGCCCGCGCGCAATCGATCTTCAATCACCTTGCCATTGGCGAGATTCTTCAACTTCACCCGCACGAAGGCACGCCAGTTGCCCGGCGCCACGTGCTGGAACTCAACGACCTGATACAATTCGTTGTTGTAGCGGATCACCATGCCGTTGCGCAAATCTGATGTTGTGCCGGCTGCCATCTGTGTATCTCCCGTTTGAAACAAGCGCCAATCTGCAACGGCATGTTCCGACGAAGCCATGCCGCTGGCTACTACCACTATAGCCGCACCTGGCGATCTCGGCAAGTTGGGGCAGGGCGCAACCCGAAGCGTGGCGCCACCTGGTCCACGCTTCGCCGTGTCGGAGGGGCGCGGGGAACCCCGGGTTCCCCACGCCCCTCGCGACTCACTTCACTTCACCCACCACCTCGATCCCGTTCTGGGCCATATGGTGGAGGAAGAGCACGTGGTGCAGATCGCCGTCGTGGGCCATGATCCCCAACTCACGGGCCACCGACACCGGGGTGTCATAGGTGTCCACCGCGCTGGCGGGCACAATCACCCGGCGCTGCATATTCAAGGCGTTAGCTTCCAGGCGCAGATGCATCGCCACGCTGTACACACACAGGTCGGTGCAGTCGCCGACGATGATGAACGTGTCCAGTTCGGGGCGCTCGCGCAGCCAGTCGCCCAGGCGCGTGCCCAGGTGCGAACTGAGCGAGTTCTTTTCAATGATCGTGATCGTGTCGGCGAAGGGCAGTTCGGCCAGCTCGCGCACGGTCTGACTTTCGGGCGTGCCCCTGATACAGTGTGGGGGGTAGGCCGCGAACTCGGGCGTATGGGGATCGTGGGTGTCCTGCGTCAGCACAAACTGCCGCACCCCCAGGGCATAGGCCCGCGTAAAGACCTCCACCACCGGCTGAATGAGCGCCCGCACCCGCGGCCCCGCCAGGGGGCCTTCGTTGCAGAAGCCGTTGATCATGTCGATGGAGAAGACCGCTACCCGCTCGGGGCGCCCGCCGACGATCGCCCCCAGATCCGCCGCGGGCAAGGCGGCATACCACTCCTCCAGGTAGCGCAGAAACGGCCCGGCCGCGCTCAGGTTGATGCTCCGGCTCATACGCGCTGCTCCTCTCTGGTTATGGTGTTTTTATGACACTAATGCTACCAGACAGCGTGCCCGCTGTCAAGGCGGGGCAACCCGCTTCAGGGCTAGTGCAAAGTCCTTGGGGCGTTGCCCCAAACCCCAGTTTTTGGGTGTGCGCGGCGGCAAAGCCGCCGCGCACACCCAAAAAGAGTATCGCGGGGGCGGCGGAGCCGCCCCCGCACCCCCACCGGAGGTGACTTTGCAAGAGCCCTGAACCCGCTTGCCACGCTTTGCATTTCCTCCCACCGTGTGCTAGACTATCCACGGTACGGGCCGGTAGCTCAGTGGAGTAGAGCACTAGTCTTCGGAACTAGGTGTCGGGGGTTCGAATCCCTCCCGGCCCGCCACCCGCGACGCTGCCACAGCGTCGCGTTTCTGTGTCGCACGGCAACCAACCATGGGTCGAGGACGCTACCCTGCCCGGCTGAACGTGGCCCCTCCGCCGCCCGAACTCGCCGCGCGCTACTTGCACGACTGGCCGGGCCGCGAACTGTACCTGCATCCCGAATGCTTCCCGCCGCTCTCCTCACCCGGCTTGTTCGGCGACTCTCGCCCGCTGGAACTGGACATTGGCTGCGCCACCGGCGATCTGGTGCTGGCCCTGGCCTCCGCCCACCCTGAGGCCAACTACGTCGGCGTGGACATTGTTGCCAAGCCCCTCTGGCGCGCCGTGGAGCGGGCGGCGCGGGCCGGCCTGTCGAATGTGCGCTTCATCCACGCTGACGCGCGCCTGATCTACCGCACCGTGCCCGATGGCGCCCTGCGGGCCGCCTATGTTCACTTCCCGGCCCCCCTGCTCCGCAGCCGCCAGCGTAATCAACTGCTCATCTCCGCCGAACTCCTCACCCAGATGGAGCGCTGCCTGGCCCCTGGCGGCGTGCTCAGCGTCATGACCGACCACCCCGAGGTCCACGCCACGTTACTCAATCTGCTCCCCCTCGCCCCCGGGCTGCGTCTGGTCGAGCCAGCGGCCTGGTCGGCCGCGCTGACCGAGGTGGTCAAATCCCACTACCATCGCCGCTGGGAGGCCCGGGGCCGCCAGATCTGGCGGGCGGAGCTGGTGCGGTGCACGAATGTCGCTCATCTGCCCGCCCCCGATCCGTGACAGAAGCGCAACCCGGCTCCCCCCGCCCGCGGGAGGGTTTGGGAGGGCGCAGCCCTCCCAGGAAGAACCTCTTTTCATCCCGTTCGTGTGCAGCGCAGCCGCATGGACATCTTATGTGACAGGACGTACGCGGTCGCCTCCCGGCGGGGAGGGATGGAGGGCCTGCGGCCCTCCTCAACCGGTTGGTGCCCGCCCGCGGCGGGAGCGCTGTGGGCAGTTCGCCAGGCTGCCTGGCCGCCGCGGGCGGGAAAATGGGTATGCGGGGAGGCTTCGCCTCCCCGCACCCCTCCACCGCGTACATCCTGTTATGTGAAAGGTATTGTCCCCGGACCTCACCCCAGGCCCCGGGCCGCGCGGTAGCGCCGGATCAAGGCGCTGGTCGAACTGTCGTGGGCCAGGGCCGGCGCCTCGGGGCTGGCCAGTTCCGGGATGATCCGCCCGGCAAGGACCTTGCCCAGCTCCACCCCCCACTGGTCAAACGGATTAATGCCCCAGACGACCCCCTGCACGTAAACGCTATGCTCGTAGAGCGCCACCAGCGCCCCCAGCACCGCCGGCGTCAGGCGCTCGGCGAGTATCGTGCTGCTGGGCCGGTTGCCGGCGAAGGTGCGGTGCGGGACCAGCTCGGGCGCCACGCCCTCGGCGACAAGCTGCTCGGCGGGCTTGCCAAAGGCCAGCGCCTCGCCCTGGGCGAACATGTTGGCCATCAACTGGTCGTGGTGGTTGCCGACAGGGTTCAGGCTATGGCAGAATCCGATGAAGTCGGCGGGCACCAGCTTCGTGCCCTGGTGCAGCAACTGGTAGAAGGAATGCTGGCCGTTCGTGCCCGGCTCGCCCCAGTAGATCGCCCCGGTCTGGTAATCAACCGCCACGCCGTCGAGGCGCACCGACTTGCCGTTGCTCTCCATAGTCAACTGCTGCAGATAGGCCGGCAGCCGCCTGAGGTACTGGTCATACGGCAGCACCGCGTGGGTCTCGGCGCCGAAGAAGTTGGTGTACCAGACGTCGAGCAGCCCGTGGATGACCGGCAGGTTGTGCTCCAGCGGCGCGGTGCGGAAGTGCTGGTCCATGGCATGGAAGCCGTCGAGCAAGGCGCGAAAGTTCTGCGGACCGAGGGCGATCATCGTCGAAAGACCGATCGCCGAGGTCATCGAATAGCGTCCGCCGACCCAGTCCCAGAAGCCGAACATGTTGGCGGTATCAATGCCGAACTTCTGCACCTCGGCGGCATTGGTGGAGACGGCCACGAAGTGACGGGCCACGGCCGCCTCGTCACCCAGGGCAGCAAGCAGCCACTGGCGCGCGGTGCGGGCATTGGTCATTGTCTCCAGGGTGGTGAAGGTCTTCGAAGCGACGATGAAGAGGGTGGTTTCGGGATCGAGATCGCGGGTCGCCTCGACGAAATCGGTGGCGTCCACGTTCGAGACGAAACGCAGCGTCAGGGCGCGATCGCTGTAATGGCGCAGGGCCTCGTAGGCCATCACCGGGCCGAGGTCGGAGCCGCCGATGCCGATGTTGACCACCGCGCGGATGGGCCGGCCGGTATAGCCCTTCCAGGCCCCCGCGCGCACCTGATCGGCAAAGACGGCCATGCGGTCAAGCACGGCGTGAACTTCTGGCACCACGTTCGCGCCATCCACCACGATGGTCGCGTCGCGAGGGGCGCGCAGGGCCACGTGCAGCACGGCGCGCCCCTCGGTCGTGTTGATCTTCTGGCCGCTGAACATGGCCTCGATCCGCCTCTCCAGGTCGCAGGCCCGCGCCAGGGCGATCAACAGGGCCAGTGTCTCATCAGTGATGCGGTGCTTACTGTAGTCGAAGTACAGCCCGGCAGCTTCGGCAGCCAGGCGCGTGCCGCGCTCCGGGTCCTGCGCGAAGAGATCCCGGAGGTGCAGCGAGCGCAGCGCCGCGACATGGGCCTGCAGCGCCTGCCACTCCGGGCGGTTGGTGAGCAAGGGCATCGACTCGGTCATCTGGCTCCTCCATTCGGTACGGGTGGGCCGCACCGCCATTATAGCGCGCCGGGACAGCGCGCCGGGCGCGCGGAGGCTGCGCCCTCCCAAACCCTCCTGCAGGCGGAGGTATGGGGGCACCAGGTTTCCCCATGTTCACGTCAGGCCCCATGCGCGGGGCGCGCAACGCCCGATGAACATGGCCTGGGAGCGCGGGCGTCCCGCCCGCGGCGCGGCTCCGCGGGCACGGTGACGGCCCCCTCCCCAGCCCTCCCCTGCTGGGGGCGGGAACCCGGCGCCTCCCCCCAGCGGGGGGAGGCTGGGAGGGGGGCAGCACGCTGCGAACGGTTTTCACATCAGCCGTCCATGCGGCTGCGCCGCACACCGACGGGATGAAAAAGGTTCTTCCTGGGAGGGCGTAGCCCTCCCAAACCCTCCCGCGGGTGGGGGAATGAAGAAACCCGGTTTCCCCATGCCCCTGCTCCAGTAGCCTATTTTCACGTTAGGGTACAATAGAGGGGCCGCTATCTTCACCCTTCCCCGCCGCGCTGCGCCCGACAGGGGAGCATGAGGATCAACCGCAGCAGCATAGAGGAGCGCTATGAGTATTCAATTCGGCGCGTTCGTGCCCCAGGGCTGGCGACTGGATCTGGTGGAGATTGCCGATCCGGTCGAGAAATACGAAGCTATGACCCGCGTCGCCCAGACGGTGGACGCCATCCCGGCGTACGACTCGATCTGGGTCTACGACCACTTCCACACCGTGCCGAGCATCGAACAGGAAGCTGTGTTCGAGGCCTGGACGATCACCGCCGCCCTGGCCCGCGACACCCGGCGGGTCAAGGTCGGCCAGATGTGCACCTGCATCGGCTACCGCAACCCCGCCCTGGCCGCCAAGATCGCCTCCACGGTGGACGTGCTGAGCCACGGGCGGCTCTACTGCGGCATCGGCGCCGGCTGGTACGAGCACGAGTGGCGCGCCTACGGCTACGGCTTCCCCGAACGGCGTGACCGCATGCGCGCCTTCCGCGAAGCAACCCGGATTATGGTCAAAATGTGGACCGAAGAGACCCCGACGTTCGAGGGCGAATACTTCCATATTCGCGGCCCGATCAACCAGCCCAAAGGGGTGCGCCAGCCGCATCCTTCTCTGTGGATCGCCGGCGGGGGCGAGGAGGTCACCTTGAAACTGGTGGCACAGTACGGCGATGCCGCGAACTTCATGGGCAGCCCCGAGGAGTTTCGGCGCAAGTGCGACGTGCTGCGCGCTCACTGCGCCGCCCTGGGCCGCGACTACGCGGCGATCATCAAGTCAACGAACGTTAATATCATCTTCGTCGGCCCCGGCCAGACCGAAGACCGGGCCACCGCGCCGGTGCGCGCCCTGTACAACTGGAGCCTGGAGCAGACGCAGCGCAATTTCATCGTCGGCACGCCGCAGCAGGTCGCCGAGCGCCTGCATGCGCTGAAAGAGGCCGGAGCGACCTACTTCATCACCTACTTCCCCCGCGTGGCCTACGACCACACCCCCCTGCACATCTTTGCCGAGGAGGTGGTTCCGCTGGTGGGAACATAGCTCGTCGGAGGGGATCTGGGGAAAGCAAGTTTCCCCAGCCCCCGGCCCGGCGGAGGGTGTGGGAGGGCGTAGCCCTTAACGTGAACATAAGCTCTCGGAGCGGGGTGTGGGGAAACCGGGTTTCCCCACGCCCTCGCCCGCGGGAAGGCCTGGCCCTCGAGCAGGGGAATGGGGAAACCCGGTTTCCCCATTCCCCCACCCGGTGGGAGGGTTTGGGAGGGCTACGCCCTCCCAAGAAGTATGTTCATCCCGTCGGTGTGCGGCAGAGCCGCGTGGACGGCTGAAATGAAAGGCCCTGTCGTATGGCCCAGCCACGTCTCATCAGCCTCCTGACCACCCTGACGCTGGCCGCGTTGACCTCGGCCTGCGGCGGGCTGCTGCCCGGCAACCGGTCGTCGGGTCTCACCCCCACGGCGCCTATCCACGCACCTATCGCGCGCCTGGGCGAAGGCACGCTCAAAACGCTGGCCGTCTCGCCCGATGGCGCCCTCGCCGCCTTTGCCACCAGCCTGGGGATCGCCCTCTACGACCTGCGCACATTGCAGCTGGTGCGGATGTTGACCGCCGCCGGAGTTGACCGGGTCACATTTTCGCCCGACGGGCGCCTCGTCGCCGCGGGGGTGTTCGTCGGGCGCACCACGGGTCGCGACGAGCGTGGCGGCGTCCAGATGGAAACGTCAAGGGTCGGGATGGCGATCCGCATCTGGCGCGTCGCCGATGGGGCGGAGCTCCGCACATTCGATGCGCACCGGTCATCCATCCACGGCCTGGCATTCTCGCCCGATGGTCAACTCCTCGCTTCGGGCGCCCACGATGATAGCGTAAAGCTCTGGCGCGTGAGCGATGGCAGCTTGCGCTTCTCCGTTGACCATCCGCGGGTCTTCGATGTCGCTTTCTCACCCGACGGTCAGTTGCTCGCCGCCGCGGGAAACGAGCCATCCATCCCCCTCTGGCGGGTGAACGATGGCGCGCTGGCCGGCAGACTGGCCGGCGGCCAGCGTGGCTTTATGGGCCTCGCCTTCGCCCCCGATGGGCAAACCCTGGCCGCCGGGTCCTTCGACCAGCAGGTGTATCTCTGGCGCCTGAGCGATGGCGCCCGCCTGCGGACCCTGACCGGTCACAGCGCCTATCTCACCGCCGTCGCCTTCACCCCCGATGGCCGGACCCTGGTTAGCAGTTCCTTCGACCGGACCATCCGCCTCTGGCGCCCGGACGACGGCACGCTCCTGCGCGCCATGGAGGGCCATACCCACTCGGTGACCGCCGTGGCCTTCGCTCCCGATGGCGCCACCCTGCTCTCGGCCTCGCTGGATCAGACCGCGCGCCGCTGGCGGGCCAGCGACGGGCGCTTGCTGGACACCCTCGCCGCATTCTCGGACGGCGTGCTCGATGCGGCCTTCTCTCCTGACGGAGCGTTGCTCGCGACCGCCACGCAAGGCGGTCAGATCAAGCTGTGGCGCGCCGGCGACCGCACCCCGTTGCGCACCCTGGAGGGGCACACGGGAAGCGTAACAAGTATTGCCTTCTCGCCCGACGGTCAACTCCTGGTTTCTGGCTCCTCCGACCGCACCGCGCGGCTCTGGCGCGTCCGTGACGGACAACTCCTCCAGACCCTGGGTGAACACATCTGGGAAGTCAAGGACGTTGCGTTTGCGCCCGACGGGCAAACCCTCGCCACCGCGGCCAATGATGGCGCCGTGCGGCTCTGGCGGGTGCGCGACGGCGCCCTGCTGCGCGTCCTGGGCACACCGGGGCCAGAGCTGCATGCCATAGGGGCCATCGCCTTCGCCCCCGATGGCGAAACCCTGGCCAGCGCCGCTCAGGGCGGCAGGGTGCAACTGTGGCGGGTGCGCGATGGCGCGCCGGCACGCACATTCCCCGCACCCGCGCCACGCAACGTTCCGATCGTTACCGGCCTGGCTTTCTCACCGGACGGCCAGCGCATCGCCGCCAGTTATGACTTCGCGGGTCCAGGGGCAAGCGGCAGAAGTGAGGCGCGGATATGGGCAACCGCTGGCGGGCGGCTGCTGCACACCCTTACCGGACACACCCAGGCCCTCACCGGGATAGCCTTTGCCCCCGACGGACAGATGCTGGCGACGACCTCGCAAGACCGGAGCGTCCGGCTCTGGCGCGCCGACAACGGCGCGCTGGCGGCCATCCTGGAAGGCCACAGTGACGACGTCAGATGCGTGAGCTTCGCCCCCGACGGCGCCCTCCTCGCCTCCGGCGACCTGAGCGGCACAACCTTGCTCTGGTCGCTGCCAGGACGGTAAGTTGCCTGTGGAGGTGTGGAGATGTGGAGGTGTGGAGGTGTGGACCACACGTTATCAACCCCCTCTAGCCACGTCAATACCAATCCACAATCTAAAATCTAAAATCAACCATCTAAAATCCCCTCGATCCTCCGCCGCGCCCGATCAAGCTGCTCAGGAGTATTCAGGCTGAACAACGCCAGACCATCAGGGTCATAGGCGGCATATTCCGCCCGTTCCAGCACCCGGACCCGCACCTGGGGTAAGAAAGCGGTCATATGACGCTCACCGGCCTCCAGCGCCTCACGGATCGCCGGCAGACAGGCGCGGCTATAGATCGCATGCAGCGGCTCGATGCCCAGGTCGTTCCGCGTGGCCTGGGGAACGTGGGCGCGCGGCGCCAGCAGGTCGTAGTCGCGTGGGAAGGCAAGCATCGCCGCCAGCAATTCGCGCTTCAGGAACGGCATATCGCAGGCCAACACCAGCGCGAAGGGGTTCGCGCAGGCCAGCAGACCGGTGTAGATGCCTCCGAGGGGACCGGCGCCGGGATAGGCGTCGCGCACCAGCCGCGCTGGCAATGCCGGCCACTGCTCGGGATCGTTCAACACCACCAGCGCCTCAGCGCACAGCTCGCTGGCCGTCGCCAGGGTGCGCTCCAGAAGTGTGGGGCCGTGCTCACCCCAAAGCCGCAGGCGTCGCTTATCGGCGCCCAGCCGGCGACTGGCGCCTCCCGCCAGGATAATTGCGCTGACCGGTTCGTTTGCCATGGTATAACTTTATGACGTGAAACGAGCTGGTTGGAGCAGTGGGGGGAAACCGGGTTTCCCCACATCCCCGCCCCCGGCAGGGCTAGGGAGGGCCACCCTCGCCCCGGCGCAACCTTTGTGCTTCCCGGCAGGGGTAGGGGGAAACCAGGTGTCCCCCTACCCCCGCCCCTGGCAGGGCTGGGGAGGCCCCCCCGCCCCGGCACAACCGCTGTGCTTCCCCCCTGGTGCGCGGCGTAGCCGCACGGGGGCCTGATCAGTAGAAGCCGGCCCTATGCAGAACGACGTGTACGATACCATCAGCAGCAGCGAGGCTCGTCTGCAACGCCTGTTGCGCCGGCGTGAACCATTCTGGCGCCTGGTGGCGGCGAGCATCTACGACGTGTACGTGCTGGCCCGCGAGGCCCGCGTCACCCTGATTGGCTTTGTGATCCTGACCCTGGTCAACGTCGCCTATCTTCTCTTCATCTACGACCACGTCGCTGCCGGGGTGCGCCCGTTCACCGTCCTCTCCGCGCTCTACGAAACCATGCGCATGATGTCGCTGGAGACCGACCTGCCCATCCCCGATGGCGACGTGCTCGGCGACGTGCTGTTTTTTATCACCCCGCTCCTCGGGCTGGCCCTGCTGTTTCAAGGCATTCTGAACTTCGGGCGCTTCGTGCTCGACAAGGGCAGTCGCCGGGAGGGCTGGCAGATTTCCCTGGCGCGCACCTACTACAACCACGTGGTGGTATGCGGCCTCGGTAGCGTCACCTACTGCGTCATCCGCGAGTTGCTCGAGGCCGGCTACGAGGTGGTGGCCATCGAGCGCGACTGGAACAGCGAGTTCCTGGAGGCCACCCTGGCCCTCAGCGTGCCGGTGATCCACGGCGACGCCCGCAGCCGCGAGGTGCTGCGCAACGCCGGCATCACCCGCGCCCGCAGCGTCATCGCCGGCCTCAACGACGACCTGGCCAACGTCGAGATCGGCCTCTCGGCCCGGCGTCTGCGCCCCGGCATCCCAGTCGTCCTGCGCATTTTCAACGACGAACTTGACCTGAACCTGGAGCAAACCTTCGGACACAACAGCGTCTTCAGCGCCTCGGCGCTGGCCGCTCCCACGCTGGCCGCCGCGGCCCTGGGACGCTCGATTGCCCACGTGCTGCCCCTGCCGCCCCGGTTTAACCACGCCGACGGCGCGCCGCGCTTCCTGGGGGTGTTGGAGCAGCAGATCGTGCCAGGCAGCGAGTTCATCGGCCCGCCTGAGGAGCTTGAGGAACGCTTCGAGGTGCGCGTCTTGCACCACGTCAGGGGCGGCCCGTCACGTCGCAACGGCTCCCAGAACCACCGCCTTCCACCACGCATCGAGTACGGCGATCAGGTTGCCCTGCTCGGCCCCCTTGACCAGCTCGAGCGGGTGCGTCTGTTCGACCAGAGCGGTTTCCATCATCGGCAACCAATCGTCGGGCTGCGCAGCTTCAGCCTCGCTCCCCTTCCCGGGGCCAATCGGGCCTTCGACACGGTGATCGTCTGCGGCCTCGGGCGCATCGGCTTCCGTGTCGTGCGGGCCCTGTCACTGATGCGCCCACGCCCGCGTGTCGTCCTCGTCTACCAGCACCCCGACACCGACCGCGAACTGGTCGAAGAGGTGCGCGGGCTGGTCGCCGACCTCTACCAGGGTGACGCCCGCCTGGGCGCGGTGCTGCAACACGCGGGGATCGAACGCGCCTGTGCGGTGATTGCCGCCACCGGCGATGATCTGACCAATATGCAGATCGGCCTGGCGGCGCGACGCCTGGCGAACGACATTGACCTGGTGTTGCGCGTGTACAACGAGGATCTGGCCGAACGCCTCGAAACGCTCTTCGGGGCGCACACCACCTTCAGCGTGCCGGCCCTGGCCGCGCCCACCCTCAGCGCCGCCGCGGTAGTGCGTGGCATTGATTATGCCATCGAAGTCGCCGAGCAGATTTACTCTACCACGGCGCTGCGCGTAGAGCCAGGCGACCACCTGGAAGGACGCACGGTAGGCGAACTCCGCCAACAGCAACACATGCTGGTGCTGGCATTACAGCGGGCCGAGGAGTATGTGCGCGTAACGCTGGACATGCGGCTGCAGGCCGGCGACGAGGTGGCGCTGCTGATTGACCTGCGCCGGCTCGAACAACTGCGCGCCCGGCAGGGGCCACGACCGATGCGCCGCTTCCGACCCGTCACGACCATGAAGGCCCAGGCGCGGCGTTGAGGCGCCCGGGAGGGCCGAAGCGTCGGCGCGGCCGACCTTCGGCCCTCTTCACGCTACCCGGCGGCGGCAGGCCCGCGCCTCCTGGCCCTCAGCCGCTGCGTGGAGGAACTGCACCGCGTTGCGTCACGCCCGGATGCGGTCTCGTTAGAGCGCTAACCTTCCGTGAACGAAATATCACCTTCAGTTATCGTTCTATTGACGGAGATGAACAAAAATAACCCGGATCTCAGCTTCCAGGTATGCCGTTTGTAACAGACTTGCGGTATGATAGGTATACGAGATGTCGTGACGCGGCGAACAACGTACACCGCGGTACGCGCCCACCGGCACTCATCGCGAAGCTCTGGATTGGGTACCGGAGCGGATCAGCCGACATTCCACCCAGCATCGCACCCGGCGTCGCAGCAGCCCGGCTGAACCGGCACCCACAGAAAGGACGCCTGCTGTGACCGACATCGACATTGAGGCCATGAGCATCGAAGAGTTAGAACGGCTGCGTGACGCTGTGAACCAGCGCCTGCTGCGGCTACGTTACAGCAACCGGCATACGTTGCCCGAACTGCTCCGGATGCTGGAGGAACTCAAGGCGGTGCTCAACGACCAGGGCAAGCATTGGCGCTCACTCGAGCGCTGGCAGTGGATGGACGGTCAGATCCGGTTCTGGCTGAACCCCACCGACCAGGTCCAGTACCAGTCCGGCTGGTACACGATTGACGAACTCATCCAGTGGTCGCAAGGGTACGGCCCGGTCTTCGTTCGTGAGGAAGAGGAGGAAGAAGAGGAGGAGATCTGGACCGATGTTGATGGGGTGCGGATTCGCTGGCTCCCCGATGGGACGATGCAGCGGGAGAGTTAACCGATAACGGGCGGGCGCCCTACCGCGCCCGCCCGTGCCTGCGATCCCGTCCTCCGGACCGGTCGCTGCCCTTCCGCTCCACCTCCGACCGTCCGCAGCGCACCGGAAGACATGCGCCTATGCGCTCTGCGCTCTTCGGCCTGCACTTCGACGGCCCGCCCTTTACCCTGTTCTCGGCGGCGCACCTGCTCCCCCTGATCGCGATTGTTTTGATCTGTGCGCTGATCGGCCTCTTTACGCCGCGCCTGGGCTCGACGGGGCAGGCGCGCCTGCGCTGGGGACTGGCGCTCTTCGCCTGCGCCAACTGGATCGGCTGGGACCTGTGGCAACTCGCCAATGGGATCTGGAGCCTGACCTACTCCCTCCCCCTGCACCTCTGCACCTTCTCGGTGCCCCTGTCCGCGCTGATGCTCGCCACCCGCAACTACCGCCTCTACGAGGTTCTCTACTTCTGGGGCTTCGCCGGCGGCACGCAGGCCCTGATCACTCCCGACCTTACCGTCAGCGGCTTCAATGTTCCACACTTCGTCTACTGGATCTTCTGGACCTCCCACGGGGTCGTGCTCTGGGCCGTCGTGTTCGCCGCAGCCGCCTGGCGCTATCGCCCCACCTGGGGCTCGATTGGCCGCGTGGCCCTCTTCACTGCGCTCTTCGCCCTGGTCGTGGCCCTGGTCAACTGGCTCACGGGCGGAAACTACCTCTTCATCGCCCGCGCGCCGGAGTTCCCGTCCTTGATTGACTACCTCGGCCCCTGGCCCTGGTACATCGTTCCCCTCGTGGCGCTCAGTCTCCTGGCCTTCCTGCTCGTCTATCTGCCCTACGCCCTGAGCGACTGGCTGCGCGCACGCAAGCTCCTAACGTGAAAATAGTCCCTCGGAGGAGGGGTGTGGGGAAACCGGGTTTCCCCACGCCCCCGCCCGTAGGAGAGTTTGGGGGCGCAGCCCTTACGCAGGGGGATGGGGAAACCGGGTTTCCCCATCCCCCCACCCGGTGGGAGGGTCCGGGAGGGCGCAGCCCTCCCAGGAAGAACCTTTTCTGGAGCAGGGGCCTGGGGAAACCCGATTTCCCCCTATTCCCTCCGCCAGGGCCGGGGGGCAAGCCCGTTGCCCCATCCTCCCTCAGGCGGTGGCGTGGAAAAACCCGGTCGCCCCACACCTTTCCACCGACAGGGGGATGGGGAAACCCGGTTTCCCATCCTTCTCCAACCTACAATACCGTCGCGACGGGCACGCGCTCGATACGCAGGTTCATCTGCGACAGTCGGGGAACCACGTCGCCATAGCCGCGCTCCAGCAGATGAATGCCGCGAATGATCGAGACGCCCCGCGCGATGGCGGCGGCGATAATGTAGGCCAGACCGGCCCGCAGGTCGGGAATGGTGATGATATGGCCGTCGGCCCGCAGCGGGGTCGGCCCGACGATAATGGCACTGTGCTCGTGGTTGCGATCGCGGTAGCGGCAGGGCAGGCCCCCGAGGCAACTGGTGGTCAACTGGGTGTTGGCGCCGAGCTGGTTCAGGGCCTTCAGGTAGCCAAAGCGGTTCTCGTAGACGGTCTCGTGGATAATCGAGATCCCGTGGGCCTGGGTGAGCATCACCGCGAAGGGTTGCTGCCAGTCGGTCGAAAAGCCCGGGTAGACATCGGTCTCCACCACCGCCGGCGAGAGGCGCGCGCGGCGAAAGAAGCGCACCGTCTCGGCGTCGAGCAGTTCGAAGCCGCCGCCTACCTGCTGGAAGTGGGCCAGGAAATTGCCGAGAATGTTCGGATTGATCCCCCGCACGGTAATGTCGCCGTCGGAAGCCCCCGCAAGACAGGCCCACGAGGCCGCCTCGATGCGGTCGCCCAGGATGGGCATGCGCGTGCCGCCAAGGCGCTCAACGCCCTCGATGCGGATCTCGCGGCCCGCCGAGGTGAAAATGACCGCCCCCATCGCCCGCAGCATGGTGATCAGTTCGATGATTTCCGGCTCGATCGCCGCGTTGGCGATCACCGAGCGGCCCCGCGCCAGGACGCTGAGGAACAGACACGTTTCGGTGGCGCCGACGCTGGGGTAGGGCAGTTCCACCACGGCCCCTTGCAGACGCCCGCGCCGGCGGGCCACGTAGCCCTCGCCAGTCGCGCTCACCTCGCCGCCGAAGCGCTCGATCGCCATCAAGTGGAAATCTACCGGACGTTCCCCGATACGGCAGCCGCCAACGACGGGTACGGCAACCTTTTCGAAACGGTGGAGCAATGCGCCCAGCAGCAGGATCGGCACCCGGTTGCTGCCCGAGTCCGGAACAGGAACGCGCGAGGTGTGGATGCCCCGCGGGTCAATCCGTAGCCATCCTTCCACCGCCTGCACCGTGGCGCCGATGGCTTCGATCATGGCGCGGGTGATCGCCACGTCGCCAATCGGTGGGCAGTTGAACAACTCGGACGGCGAGTCGCCAAGCAGCGCGGCCACCATGGCCTTGGTGGCAAAGTTTTTGGCTCCCAGGCACGTAATTTGCCCCACCACAGGCTCGCCGCCGCGGATGCGATAGGCCAGTTCCTCTTGCACCATACCCTCTCTCGCACAACAAGGCGGCGCGGCACGCGCCGCCTGTGGCGATCATACCGGAAAACACCAGTTCCGTATCTTACAGGGAGATGATACGCATGGCGCCGGAGCGCCCCACTGCCAGGTGGAGGGCGATGGGCAAATCCGGGTTCCCTGTTCTAAGCCATGGTTTCAGCAGGGCTATGCGGTATGCTACCGTCTCATGCCGAACCGCCCCCTCCCCCACCGGAGGAGGGAACCGGGTTCCTCCCCCCAGCGGGGGGAGGTTGGGAGGGGGCCGGCGCCGTGCCCGCGGAGCCGTGGCGCGGACGTTCCGCCCGCGATCCCCGGTCACGTTCATCTCGGCGTTGTGCGCCATGTGCATGACCGTCTCACGTGAACATAGGCTGCTGGAGCAGGGGTGTGGGGAAACCGGGTTTCCCCATCCCCCCGCCCACGGGAGGGTCTGGGAGGGCTGCGCCCTCCCAGGAAGGATGTTATTCCGTCGGGGTGCGGCGGAGCCGCATGGACGGCTGGCAGGTTTACAACCCGCGTAGAATTGCTATATAATCGCCAAAGGTCCTGTCCGACCTTACAAGGTAGAGGCCGGGAGCGGAGCAGCGCGGCAAGGAAATCCACTTCACAGACTACTCAGGGAGAGACCTCGTGGCGCATTACCGCTGGCTGAAGGCGTTGCTGTTGCTCATCCTGCCTCTGGCGTTCATCGCCCCCGCCCGTTCCGAAAACGACTCAACCCGGCTGTACGTGCCTTTCCTCGCTCGCCCGCCACTGGTCAGCGTAACATTCGCCTCCACCATCAACCGGGGAACCGGAGAACTGCTTGACCCCGGAACGGACTTCCCCGCGGGCCTCGACCTGCTCTGGGTGTCGGCGCGACTGCAAGGGTACGTCGGGCGCACGCTGCGCCTTGACCTGACCTTTCCCGATGGCGAGACGCTCGCCAGCAACGACCGCCAGGTCGCCGATGACGACTTTCGCTATACCATCGCCTATTGCATCACGACTGCCGGGACGTGCGACTTCGGCCGGGTGCCCCTGCCTGCCGGCCTTTACACTGCGCGAGTATTTGTTGACAATCAGCAGGTGTACCAGGCGGTGGCAACCATCCGGTGACACGCGCGGGGGAAAGACCATTCCACCTGGTTGCGCCGAACCTCGCGCAGCCTGGCCGCACAATGTCGAACCGGGAGTGCATGGCGCTTCCACCCCCTCCCTTCTGGCGGGCCAGGGGAAGGAACCCGATCTTCCTGCCTTCCCTACCGCTCCTCATGCCGCCTGGCGCCCCTCGACAAGGGCAAACGCGGCGCGCCAGCCGCCCAGGATGGCCAGCGCCACAAGAAACGTGATCACGTAAAATGAGAGAGGGCTGAAGCGCCCGATCATGATCGCGCGGAACACCGCCCCGAGGATCAGCCCGCCTGTCCAGCCGATCAGGGTCGTGAGCAGCATGGCGCCAGGCCCCCGCGTGCGCGCCGGAGCGTAGGCGCCGGCCAGGCTCGCGGCGATCAGCCAGCCGAGGATGAAGGGCGCGGCCGTGCGCGCCACCTCCAGGATGGCCCCCGGGCCCGTGGCCTCACCGTGGCTGCGCCGTCCAATGGCGGCGAAGACCAGCAAGGCGACGATGTCGCCCGCGACGAGGATGGCCATGCGCCGGCCCGAGGCGCGTAACCCGGTTGGATGTGTCGCCATGGCGTGGCTCCCTTCTCTATGCAAGAATGCCTGATATTATACCAATTCCTAACGTGAACATAGGCTCTCGAAGAGGGGTGTGGGGAAACCGGGTTTCCCCACGCCCCCGCCCCGCAGGGGCATGGGGAAACCGGGTTTCCCCATGCCCCACCCGCGGGAGGGTCTGGGAGGGCGCAGCCCTCCCAGGAAGTATGTTCATCCCGTCGGTGCGCGGCGGAGCCGCATGGAGGGATGGAGTAACCCTATGCCTCGCATCATCCACTGGTTTCGTCGCGACCTGCGCCTCGGCGACAACGCCGCCCTCACGGCCGCGGCGCGCGCCAGCGGCGGCGCGGTGCTCCCGGTCTTCATCCTCGACGAGGCGATTCTCTTCGGGCGCTTCGCCAGCCCCGGGCGCACCGCCTGGTTGCTGGCCAACCTGCGCGCCCTCGACGAGGCGCTGCGCGCCCGGGGCCTGGGCCTGATCCTGCGGCGCGGCGATCCGTTGCGGGAACTGCTCGCCCTCGTCCGCGAGAGCGGCGCCGCCGGGGTGTACTGGAACCGCGACTATACCCCCTACGCCATCCGGCGCGATAGCGCAGTGAAGGAGGCCCTGCGCGCCAACGGCCTGGCCGCGCACAGCTTCAAGGACGCGGTGATCTTCGAGATGGACGAGGTGCTGACCGACGCGGGAACCCCCTACAGCGTCTACACCCCCTATGCCCGCCGCTGGCGCCAGCGCCTGGCCGCCGAGGGCTGCTTTCCCTACCCCCCGCCGCACCTGATCCCCAGCCAGCCATGGCCCGCCGGTCTCCCCATCCCTGGCATGGCCGACCTGGGTCTCCACTATGATCAGCCGCTGCCCCCGGCGGGGGAGGCGGCGGCCCGCGAACGCCTGGCGACGTTTGTAGATCCCCAGCGCCAATCAGGCATCGCCGCCTATGCCGAACAACGCGAGTATCCGGGCAGCGAGGGCACCTCGCGCCTGTCACCCTACCTGCGCCTGGGGGCGCTGGGCATCCGCAGCGCGCTACGGGCGGCGCTCGATTGCGAGGCCGCGTCGGCGACGCTCACGCCCCTGGCCCGCGACTCGCTCGATCGCTGGATCGGCGAACTGGCCTGGCGCGATTTCTACGTGCAGGTACTTTACCACTTCCCCCATGTGCTGCGTGGGGCCTTCAAGCGCGAGTACGACGCCCTCGCATGGGAGAACGACCCGGCCCTGCTCGCCGCCTGGCAGGAGGGCCGCACTGGCTACCCCATCGTGGACGCGGCCATGCGCCAGTTGCGCCAGGAGGGCTGGATGCACAACCGCGCCCGCATGATCGTCGCCTCGTTTCTCACCAAGGACCTGCTGGTGGACTGGCGCCAGGGTGAACGCCACTTTATGCGCCTGTTGCTCGACGGCGATCCGGCAGCCAACAACGGCGGCTGGCAGTGGGCCGCGGGCACCGGCACCGACGCCCAGCCCTACTTCCGCATCTTCAACCCGGTCAGCCAGGGACAGAAGTTCGACCCCGCGGGGGTCTATGTGCGCCGCTACGTGCCCGAACTGGCCGCCGTGCCCGCGCAGTTCCTGCACACCCCCCACCTGCTGCCACAGGCGGCGCAGATCCGCGCGGGCGTGCTCATCGGGCGCGATTACCCCCTGCCGGTCGTGGATCACCGGGCGCGCCGGGCAAGGGCCCTGGACGTGTATGGCAAGGTCAAGGGTCAAAGGTAAACCTCTCTTTCAACAGAATTGCAACTCCACGACGCGCAAGCCGCCGTTCATCGGCTATACTTGAACGAAGCGCCCCGCGGGTGAACGGAAGAGGCGAGCCATGAGCAGCGCAGTCACAACCCAGGAATTGCAGCGCGACTACCTCGACGCGCTGCTGGCCGGCAGCGGCCGCGCCGCCGACCGGGTGATCGAACGCGCCCTCGACGGCGGCTTGACCCCGCAGCGCATCTACCTCGACCTGTTCCAGCCCACGGCCTACGCCATCGGGCGGCTCTGGCAACGCAACCGCGTGAGCGTCGCCCAGGAACACCTGGCGACCGCGATCATCGAGCGGCAGATGGGCGAGCTGCACCCCCTCTTTCGCCCCCGGCGCCAGCGCGGGCGCACCATCGTCATCGGCTGCGTGCCCGATGAGTGGCACCGCGTCGGCGCGCGCATGGTCGCCGATTTCTTCGAAGCCGAGGGCTGGATGGTCCATTACCTGGGCGCCGCCGTGCCCGTGCGCGACATGGTGGCGATCGTCCGCGACAGCCAGGCCGACCTGGTGGGCGTCTCGGCGCAGATGCTCTTCAATCTGCCGCGGGTGCAAGACCTGGTGCGCGCCCTCAGCGCCGCCGGTCTCGCGGGGATTCCGGTCATCGCCGGCGGCATGCCCTTCGCCGAGCAGCCCGATCTGGCCCCGGCGCTCAATGTGCATGGCAGCGGCGCCGATGCGGCAGCGGCCCTTCAGGCGGCCGAAGAGGCTCTCGCCCGCGCCTCCCCCCCGCCCGCGCCTCCTCCGCCCGACACAACGGCGGCGACCCTCGAACGGCTGCGCGAGCGCATCGTGGCCACGGCCACGGCCCGCTGCCTGGCCGATGGCGACGGCGACGAAGAGGTGATCCGCGCCGGCTTCCACTTCACCACCCGGATGCTGGCCGCGGCCATCGCCGCCGGCAGCCCCACGCCCCTCGATGCCCAGGTGGCCTGGGTCAACGAACGCCAACCCCACGATGGCGTCGCCCCTGCGCAGATCCTCGCCCGCCTCTCCCGCTACGCCGCCACCCTGCGCGAGGTGCTCCCCGGCCCCGAAGGCGCAACCGCCGGGCGCTACGCCGATTACCTCATCACCCTCCAGCGGCGCGCCCTCATTCCCGTCGCAGGCGATTAGACCCCTGGGGCATGGTCCAGAAATGGGCGTTGCCCTCACGCAGGGACGTGGAGAAACCCGGTTGCCCCATCCCCCCACCCGCAGGGGCATGGGGCAACCGGGTTGCCCCATCCCCCCACCCGGTGGGAGGGTCTGGGAGGGCTACGCCCTCCCGGGAATTATGTTCATCCCGTCGGGGTGCGGCGCGAGCCGCATGGGGGTCTAACATGAACATAGGCCGCTGGAGCAGGGGTGTGGGGCAACCGGGTTGCCCCACGCCCCCGCCCCGCAGGGGCATGGGGCAACCGGGTTGCCCCATCCCCCCACCCGGTGGGAGGGTCTGAGAGGGCGTAGCCCTCCCAGGAACAATCGTATGTTCATCCCGTCGGGGTGCGGCGCGAGCCGCATGGGGGTCTAACATGAACATAGGCCGCTGGAGCAGGGGTGTGGGGCAACCGGGTTGCCCCATCCCCCCACCCGGTGGGAGGGTCTGAGAGGGCGTAGCCCTCCCAGGAACAATCGTATGTTCATCCCGTCGGGGTGCGGCGCGAGCCGCATGGGGGCCTGAGGTGTGAACAGTTCCTGTGAACATCACGGTTGCCGAACCACCTGACTCGTGCTACCATACGCCGAAGACGCTCAAGAGGCCAACCCTGAAGCGTGGACGATGCGTCCACGCTCTCTTCATACCGTATGAACATTGATGAACTGCTGACCCGCGGGGTCGCCGAGGTCATTGTGGATTCGGAACTGCGCCAGCGCCTCGCCGAGGGCGTGCCGCTGCGGCTCAAGCAGGGCTTTGACCCGACCAGGCCCGATATGCACATCGGCCATGCCGTTGGCCTGCGCAAGCTCCGTCAGTTCCAGGAACTGGGACACCAGGTCGTGCTCATCGTTGGCGACTGGACGGCGCAGATCGGCGACCCGTCGGGCCGCGATGAGACCCGCCCACGCCTCAGCGCCGCCGAGGTGCGCGCTAACGCCGAGACCTATATGGAGCAGTTCTTTCGCGTGGTCGATCGGCAACGCACCGAGGTGCGCTGGCAGAGCGAGTGGTTCGGGAGTTTCACCCTGGAGCAAGCCCTCGATCTGGCCGGACGCTTCACCCTGGCGCAGATGCTCGCCCACGAGACCTTCCGCCGCCGCTACGAGTCCGGCGCGGCCCTGACCATCCTCGAGTTGATGTACCCGATGCTTCAGGGCTACGACTCGGTGGCGATCCGGGCCGACGTGGAGTTTGGTGGCACCGACCAGAAGTTCAATATCCTGGCCGGACGCGAGTTGATGGCCCAGTTGGGCATGCGCCCGCAGCAGGTCGTTCTGGTTCCGCTCATCCCCGGCACCGACGGGCGCAAGATGAGCAAGACCTTCCTCAATACGATAGATATTCGCATGCCGCCCGCCGAGATGTTCGGCCGAGTCATGTCGATGTCCGATGCGGTGATCCCCCTCTACTTCGAGGTGTTCACCGATGTGCCGCTGGAGGAACTTGCCGAACTGCGCCAGGCCCTGGCGGAAGGCACGGTCAACCCGCGCGATCTGAAAGCGCGCATCGCCCGCGAGATCGTGGCCCAGTTCCACGACCCTGCCGCGGCCCAGGAGGCCGAAGCGGCCTTCGTCCGGCAGTTCGTGCAGCGCGAAGCGCCCGCCGAGATGCCCGAACACCCGCTGCTCACCGCGACCCCTATTGTTGATCTCCTGGTCACCGCCGGGCTGGCCGCGTCAAAGAGCGAGGCGCGGCGCCTGATCGACGGCGGCGGAGTCAGGGTGAATGGCGAGCGCGTCGAGGGCTACGACCTGGTGCTCCAACCTGGCGCCAACGCAGTGGTGCAGGTTGGCCGGCGCAAGTTTGTGCGTGTTGTGTAATGCCGGCTGAGCGTGTGGGGCAACCTGGTTGCCCCTGCGGGCAGGGGCATGAGCGTGGGGAAACGTGCTTTCCCCATATGTCTGACCGTGGCATGCGGCGAAGCCACACACCGACGGGATGAAAACAGGTTGTTCCTGGGAGGGCACAGCCCTTCCACACCCTCCCACCGGAGGGATGGGAAAAGCAGGTTTCCCCATCCCCCTGCTCGAGGGCTGCGCCCTTACCCTCCCGCGGGCGGGGGCGTGGGGAAACCGGGTTTCCGCACGCCCCCTGCTCCAGCAGCCTAAGTTCACGGTAGCCGTCCATGCCCCCGGGCGGCACACCGCCCGATGAAAACGGGGGTATGGGGGAACCTGGTTCCCCCATGGTCACACGAGTGGCATGCGGCTACGCCGCATAGGGGCCAGAGGGGAAGCCTATGAACACGCACGAGGACGTGCAACTCAGGCCGCTGGACCCAACCGATATTCCGCATCTGACGCGGTTGATGGCCGCCACCTTCGACGCCGACGTGCCGTCCTTCGACGAGGTCAGCCCTGATCTGCTCCAGTGCTATTACACCGACGACCTGTTCCAGAAGTGGCCGCCCGGCTGTATCGACGCGGAACGCTTCAGCGTGGCGGTGTGCGATACCCTGGTGGGCGCGGTGGTGATCTGGCACTACCCCGGCGATACCAGCGTGCTGGGGTTGCTGTTCGTCACCCCCGAATACCAGGGGTATGGCATCGGGGCCTACGTCTGGCGCTTCCTGGAAGATCGGTATGACGAAACAACCCGCTGGCTCGTCGCGGCGCCGGGGTGGTCGAGGAACACCCAACGCTTCTACCGCTACACCTGCGGGTTTACTCCGGTGCGCTTCGAGGGGGCCTACGTAATCCTGGAGAAAATGATCAGGCGTTGACCTGCCTTCAATCCCCTTCGATCTGCCGGGTGAGATTGCGGATGTTGTTGGTCCACCCGTCGAGCATGTCGGTCAACCCGCCAAACAGACCCGACCCCTGGCGCCGTTCCGCGCGTCCGTGGGGCAACGCATACACCGGCGGCCGCTGCGGGTCGGCGCTGGGGGGTGGCGCGTCGGCGCGCCGTTCGGACGGCTGCGCCTCCTCGGAGAGTGGAGGCAGGCCGGGCATAGCCAGGTCGATCACCGGGGGCAGCCCGCGCGACGAACGCAAGTAGTCGAGGGCCTCGACCTCGTTGCCGAACAGCCCGATCCCACTGACCAGCTTCACCAGAGGGGCGAACATCAACAGGTGATGCTCACTCACGACGAAGGCCAGGTGCCCCAGCCGGGGATGGTGAGCGACCTGCTCCATGCGCCGGCGCGCCGCGGGGCTGGCGCCGCTGATCCGCCGGCCATCAACCAGCAGATCGGTCGGCTGCGTGCATGTATCGAACAACGTCCACAATTCGTTGAAGTAGGAATTCGCCTGATCCAGAGCCAGATGGCCTTCGAACACGACCCAGAAGAGGTCCTCACTATGACGGGTGATCCGGTAGGGCATCGGCGCGCTCCTCCCCAGGTAACCGCCCCGCGCGGGCGGGACGAACAGGCTTGGACCAGGTGTGCCCATTATACAAGCTCATTGCCTATATGTCCATACATATATGCAAGAACCATGAGGGGTAATATGTTATACTGGCGCCGGCGCGCCATCCTGGGAGCGCCGCGCTCTCCCCGACCCACCGGATGAGGTTCTGGGGGAACCTGGTTTCCCCATCCCCCTGCTCGAGGGCGAGTCCCTCCCGCGGGCGGGGGTAGGGGGGAACCTAGTTCCCCCATGGTCACGTGAGACGGTCTTGCGCATGGCGCACAACGCCCGATGCAAACGGCCCGGGAGCGCGGGCGGGACGCCCGCGCCACGGCTCGGCGGGCGCGGCGCCGGCCCCCTCCCTGACCTTCCCCACTGGGGGCGGGAACCCGGCTCCTCCCCCCAGCGGGGGGAGGCTGGGAGGGGGGCTGAACGCGGCGAACGGTTTTCACATCCGGGATGAAAATCCTTCTCGGGAGGGCCTAGCCCTCCCAAACCCTCCCACCGGGTGGGAGTCTGGGGAAACCCGGTTTCCCCATCCCCTTGCTTGAGGGCCAGGCCCTCCCGCGGGCGGGGGGATGGGGAAACCGGGTTTCCCCATCCCCCTGCGTGAGGGCGAGTCCCTCCCGCGGGCGGGGGCGTGGGGAAACCCGGTTTCCCCACACCCCTGCTCTGGCAGCCTATTTTCACGTTAGCCATCTGTTCATAGGAGTCCACAGAGGAGGCCGTCATGATCTTCATCGTCGGCGGAACGGGAACCCTGGGACAAACGCTGGTGCGCATGCTGCGCGATCAGGGGCGTCCGGTGCGGGTGCTGGTGCGGCCCGGTTCGGTCGCCAAAGCCGGGCCGCTGCGCGCCCTCGGCGCCGAGTTGATCGGCGGCGACATCCGCGACCCAGGCAGCCTGGAGATTGGCTGCCGCGGCGCAACCCACGTCATCTGCGCCACCAGCGCCGGCGCCGACCGGCGCGACGAATCGCGCCGCATGGCCGAATACCAGGGGCCGGTCAACTTGCTGCGGGCCGCCGAACGCGCCGGGACGGTGCGGCAGTTTATCTTCACCAGCACCCTCTTTCCGCGCAATCCCCTCGGCTATAAGTTCGTCTGGGCCAAGCTGATGGCCGAAGAGGAGATCCAGCGCAGCGGCGTTCCCTACACCATCTTTCGCCCCTGCGGCCTGTTCTACGAGATCGTGCAGCGTGGCGAGCCGATTGTCGAGCGTTTCGGCGTGTTCCCCGTGGTTGGCTCGGGCGGCAAGCGCACCCAGATGCTGGCTATGGTTGACGTGGCCCGCGCCTTCGTAAACGCGCTGGACAATCCCGAGGCGCTCAACCGCATCTTTGAACTCGGCGGCCCCGAGCATGCCACGTTTGAGGAGATGGTCGCGACCTGGTCACGGGTGTGGGGGCGCTCCATTCGCGTGATCTACCTGCCGGTCTGGCTGATGCGTACCCTCGGCTTCCTGCTCAAGCCCTTCAACCCTTCGGCGCCGGGTATCATCGAACTGCTCGAGTTCAGCTACGACGAGATGAGTTGCGACATGCGCGAGACCAGCCGCATCCTGCGCCTGGGCCAGATGCAGACCCTCGAGGAGTATTGCCGCGAGCACTACGCCGCTCAGGTCCAGACCGCGCCCGTGCCCGCGTGAGGCGCTCGCCGCCGGAAGGAAGTGATGGTGCAGTGCAGATTCCTCCGCCGCTCGTCGAGCGGTTCGAGCGGTTCTCCCAACTCACCCGCCGCAAAGGTTTTGCCGAGGGCCTGCGTTACACAGGGGTCAACTTATTAGCCGGCCTGGCCAGAAGTCACACAGCCAGAGGTGGGTTGTCCGGATGGCTCCAATCCCAGGGAGTCACTGGCCTTGCGGCGCGTCCGCCAGAACTTCTGGCCAGCGGCATCGAGGATCTGACACCGGTCAAGATTCCCACCCTCCGCCGTATGGTGCAACGGGCGTTTCGTATGCGATTCGCCACGGACACTCAAGACCTGGGAAGCGAGATGTGGCGTTATTCAGGCAAGTTCGAAGAAACTGCGATCGTGGTGGAGATCCGTTATTCCGGCAGGATGGGCCGTCCGCAGCTTGATTACAGTGTCACCGTGCAGCCTCCCAACGTAGGGTGGACCTTGCACCGCATCACCTTTGAGTCCATATTTGGTGTCGGTTCTGGCTGGTGGGATTACCTCACAGCGGAGAATGCGGAACGTTCAGTGGCACTGCTTTGTGACCTGATTGAGTATACGGCCAGGCTACCCGAGCGCCTTTACCATTTTAGATGGTAGATTTGCGGATTGGAGATTGCTGCTCCATGGCCCTCGGAGAGTGGGATGGGGAAACCGGGTTCCCCCACACCCCCGCCCGCGGGAAGGCCTGGCCCTCACGCAGGGGGATGGGGAAACCGGGTTTCCCCATCCCCTCACCCGGTGGGAGGGTCCGGGAAGCGCAGCCCACAAGCAGAGGTGTGGGGAAACCGGGTTTCCCAGCCCCCCGGCGCGCGCCCCTCGCTGCGCAGTCAGTCGGCTGGATCCAGCGATGATGGAGAGGATGCGTTGGCGATGGCCCCGGGCGTGAACAGGCGCCTTCGCCGCTGCGCCAGCCCTATGGGATAGCCCGCCATCTTGGCCAGGTCGCCAACCAGGCGAATGAGGGGCACCAGGGCCAGCGCCGCGGCGCGTTCCCGCGGCGGCCGTCCGGCCAGATGCGGCCAGAGTCGGCGGTAGGGGCCGCGGGTGTAGCCCGCCACCCCTACCCCGAGCAGCGCCGCCGCGGGCAGGCGCGCCGCCGGCCAGCGCGCCGCCGCCGCCAGCAACCCCAGCAACCCCGCGTAGGCCCCGTAGCGCGCCGCGTGGCGCCGCGGCCACAAGCCACCCACCCCGTCGCCCCGCGCGTAGAGGTAGTACTGCCGCGCAAAGGCCCGCAATGATGAGCGCGGACGGAAGCGCACCACCGCCGTGGGCACAAATGCGCGCCGAAAGCCGCGCCGCTCCGCCTCCAGGTCGAAGTACAGATCCTCGCTGTGGCTCAACCACTCCGGGAAGCCGCCGACCTCCGTCCACACCTCCCGGCGAAAGGCCATGCAGTTGCCGAAGGGCAGAAACCGGGCCGGATCGATCTCCTCCAGCGTGCGGTAGTTCGTCCATGCCAGCGCCAGTTCGAAGAGCGTGCGCGGGTCGGGCGCGTAGAAGCCGCCGGTCAGGTCGGCCTCCCCGGCCTCGATTGGCGCCACCAGGGCCGCGAGCCAGTGGCGATCCAGGGTCAGCCCCGCGTCGGTGCAGGCGATGATCGCCCCCCGCGCGGCGCGAATGGCGTTGTTGCGCCCCGAGGGGATGTTGTGCCCGCCCGCGACCAGCCTGATCCGCGGCTCGCGCGCCGCGTAGGCCCGCGCGATCGCCGGCGTCGCGTCCCGGCTCAAACAATCATTGACCACGATTTCATCCGGCAGGCGCGTCTGCGCCAGCATCGAGTCGAGCAGCGCGCCGATGCTCTCGGCTTCATCGCGCACCGTGCAGATCAGTGAGAGATGGATATGGGTCATGGGTTCACGATGACAGGCAAGACATGGTTTCAGAAGGGCTACGCGGTATGGCACGGTCGTGTGCCGAACCGCCCTCTCCCTCCCCCCGCCGGGGGAGAGAACCGGGCGCCTCCCCCCAGCGGGGGGAGGCTGGGAGGGGGCACAACACTGCGAACGGTGAATCTTCTACAAACCTTGTCTCACGAAACCAGGTTGCCCCCCGTTCGTGACTGTTCACACGTGAGGTAACACAGACGCCTGGGAGGGAGGGCGTCGCGCCCTTGTCGCGTTTCCGCGGGCAAGATGCCCGCGGTCCCGGGAGACATGTGAACACTTACCTCCACCCGGCCGCGGGGCGCCGGGCGCCCTCTCGCCCTGCGGGCAACGCCGCGAACGCATCTGGTATGGCCAGTATGGTACAATCTGCACCGGTACCTGTTCACACCCGGGGCAACCCACGCGCCCGGGAGCGCGGGCGTCCTGCCCGCGTTGCGTCTCCGCGGGCAGGATGGTCTTTGAATACATCATCCGCTCTAGCCCGCGCCGGCGGGCTTCGCATTCCGTAGCCGAGGGCTTATGGTCTTTGAAGAAATAATCCGGCACCGCCCGCGCAGGCGGGCTTCGCATCCCGTAGCTGAGGGCTTAGGGTCTGCGAAGAAATAATCCGGCATCGCCCGCGCGGGCGGGCTTCGCATCCCGTAGCTGAGGGCTTAGGGTCTGCGAAGAAATAATCCGGCATCGCCCGCGCGGGCGGGCTTCGCATCCCGTAGCTGAGGGCTTAGGGTCTGCGAAGAAATAATCCGGCATCGCCCGCGCGGGCGGGCTTCGCATCCCGTAGCTGAGGGCTTAGGGTCTGCGAAGAAATAATCCGGCATCGCCCGCGCAGGCGGGCTTCGCATCCCGTAGCCGAGGGCTTTAGCCCGACGGCTAGACTGGCATAGCGGATGAATTTCTCAAAGACCACGATGCCCGCACTCCCGGGAGACATGTGAAGACGTACCTGCCCCGTCGCGCCGTGACGGGGCGGCATCGGTTCCTCCCCCTTTCCTGCCGGTGAGGTTCGTATGGCAAAGCCCGCGGAGAAGCAGCGCAAGCCTGGCCGCAATGATCCCTGCCCGTGCGGCAGCGGGCGCAAGTACAAGGAGTGCCACCTGCCCCTCGAACAGGCCGCGCGCTCCGAGCAACTGCTGCTGCGCCAGGCCCAGGATACCCTGTTGCCGAAGATCATCGAGGCCGCCCGGAGCGTTCCTGAGTCCTTCCCCGCCGCGTTCGACCGCTTCTGGCAGGGTAAGTATACCCTGGAACAGATGCCCGAGCTTGATCAGTTGGAGGATCGCGGCGCCGAACGCTTCCTCACCTGGTTCGCCTTCGATGCGCGCGACGCGGGCGGGCGCACCCTGGTGGAACGCCTGGCCGAAGCGGAGGGCTTCACCGCCGACCCCTTTGAGCGGCGGCTGCTGGATCAGTGGCGCGCGGTGCGCCTGGGGGCCTATGTGGTGGAGGAAGTGCGGAAGGGCCAGGGGCTCACCGCGCGCGACTTGCTTACCGGCGAGCGGCGCCCCGTCGCCGACTACCACGCCTCGAAGCGCCTGGCGCCGGGCGAGGTGTTCGTCGGCCACCTCGTGCCTGCCGACACCGCCCCGGGCGCGACAACGCCCACCTGCTACCTGGCCGGCGCCGCCGCGCACCTCACCGAAGACACTGCCGCGAAGCTGCTCGAGTTTGCCGAGTTGCACCTCGCCGATATGCGCCGCGCCAACCCTCAGGCGACCTGGGCCGACCTGATCGCCGAACGGAGCGAGGTGCTCAATCACTTCGTCATGGCCCTGCCCACCGAAGAACGCGACCCGACGATGCTGGATCGGCTGATCAGCGAGGGACGGATCGCCCTGCAACTCACCGCCGAGAGCGTCGCGGCCCTCCTCGGCCGCGCCCCCTCCGGCACCGCCGATGAGGAGCCCCGCCAGGACCAAAACTCTTCAAATCAACTAACGTGAACATACGCTCTCGGAGCGGGGTGTGGGGAAACCAGGTTTCCCCACGCCCCCGCCCGCGGGAGGGCCAGGCCTTCACGCAGGGGGATGCGGAAACCCGGTTTCCCCATCCCCCTGCCGGCGGGAGGGTTTGGGAGGGCGCAGCCCTCCCAGGAACAACCGTATGTTCATTGCGGCGTTGTGCGGCCCCTCCGCTTACCACCCGCCCGCCTGCCTGAAGGCGTAGGCAATCCCGTCCTGGAGCGTGCCGCGGGTCAGGATGCCCCCCAGATCCACACCCAGATGCACCAGCGTCTGCGCGACTTCGGGGCGGATGCCCGTAAGCACCACCTGCGCGCCGAGCAGGCGCACCGCTCGCGCCGCCTGGATCAGCGTGTTCGCCACCTGGGTGTCCACCACCTGCACGCCGGTGATGTCCAGCAGGGCGATGTCGGCGCGGTGCTCGGCAACGCCCTCCAGCAACGTCTCGATCAACTGCAGCGCGCGCTGCGTATCCACCGAGCCGATGATCGGCAAGAGCACCACCCGCTTCGACAGCGGCAGCAGCGGCGTGGACAATTCGCGCAGCGCATGCTGCTGCGCTTCGATGATCCGCTCCTGGAGGATCAGCCGTTCTTGCTCGGCCAATCGCCGCTCGGTCAGATCATCGCAGATCACCAGCAGATAGGTGGGCCTGCCCCGCTCGTCGTAGAGGGGGACCTTGGTCGTCCGCACGATGCGCTGGCCGAGAGTGGGGCTAGTTACCGTCTCTTCGGGGATCACCTCGGTGAGCCTGTGGTCAAGCACCTCGCGATCCCTGGCCCGGAAGGCATCGGCCTGCTCGCGTGGGAAGAAGTCGTAGTCGGTCTTGCCGATCACGTCCTCGGCGCGCAAGCCGAACAACTCTTCGCTGGCCGCGTTCCAGAGGACGAAGCGCCCATCGCTGGCCGTCTTCAACAGCACGGCTACCGGCAGATGGGCAAAGAGCGTCTGGAACAACTGCTGGCTTTCCCGCAGGGCCTCTTCGGTGCGCTTCAGGTCGGTAATGTCTTCGTAGGTGCCAAGAATGCCGATGACGTTGCCGTGGCCATCGCGCAGAGGGATCTTGTTCGTGCTGGCCCACGCGACCCGGCCATCGGCCTGCGTCTGGGTCTCGACGATGTGCAGCACCGGCTCGCCCGAGTCCATCACCTGCCGGTCGAAGGCGCGGTACGAGTCGGACTCCTCTCTGGTCCAGGGCAAATCATAGTCGCTCTTGCCCACCACCTCGGCCGGTGACCCTAATCCGGCGAAGCGGGCGAAGGTCATATTGCAGCCCTGGTAGATCGAGTTGCGGTCTTTCCAGAACACCGCCCCCGGCAGGCTGTCAATGATCAGTTGGAGCCGCTCCCGCGCCTGGCGCAACTCCTCTTCGACCCGCACCCGATCGGTGATGTCGGTCGAAATGCCGCTAATGGCGAACGCCTGGCCATGCTCGTCGTACATCGGCACCCGGATGGAGAGAAAGGTGTGCATGCCATCGGGCATCGGCACCACGTCTTCCTGCACCACGGCCTTGCCGGTCCGAACGGCTTCCTGTTCCGCGGCGCGCCACAGGGCGACAACTGCTTCGTCAAAGAACTCGCTATCGGCGCGCCCGATCAGGTCGGCAGCCGGGTGGCCGACGGCGCTGGCGGCGCGCTGGTTGAGCAGAATAAAGTGCCCCTCAAGATCTTTGATGTAGATCGCCGCCGGCGAGGTGTCGAGCACATGGTGGAGAAACTGCTCGCTGCGCGCCAGCGCGGCGGTGCGCTCGGCCACCCGTTGCTCCAGTTCGGCGTTGAGACGGCGCAGTTCCTGTTCCACCCGCTTGCGTTCGGTAATGTTGTCGAACATCACCGCCAGTTCGTCGTTCGGCAACGCAACGGCGCGCACTGCGAAGGCGCTGGTGATGACCCGCTCGTCGCCGTAGGTCACCTCGAAGGCGAGGGGTTGACCGGTGCGCACGACCCCGGCATAGGCCTGGGGCACGCCCTGTTCGCGCAGCCCGGGGAAGTTTTCGTCAAGCGTTTTGCCGATGACCTCTACCGGACCCACGCCGGTCATTTCTTCGACGATCGGATTGGCCGCCACCATCCGCAGCGTCCGGTCGTCGTCGCGATCTTCCAGTCTGTAGACATGGATCCCCAGGCTGAGCTGGTCAAACACCGCCTGGTAACGGGCCAGTTCGGCCCGTAGCACCTCGTTTTCTGCGCTGAGCGCCTCGGCTATGGTAGGATCGTCGGCCATATGTTGCTGCTTTCTGTTGCCCTACCCAGATGCAACCGACTGTGACCATTGTAACTCACGCCTGTAACCACCAGACCACACGCAAGCGCGTGACGCATTGCACAGCCTTTTTTCCGTAATTGCAAAAGTTGAATAATTCCCGACTTAAAGCATAATAAGAGAAGCTGAAGATGAGGAGGACTGCGATGGCGCGCCCGATCGAGTTTGTGTTGATCCTGGGCCTTCAACGCTACAGCCACGACCTGTTCCGGCAGGCCGAGGCCCAGGTGCGAACCGAGGTGCCGGAGTTTACCCTGCATGTGTTCGAGGATCGCGACGTGCAACGGCGCCCGGAGGAGTTGGAAGCAGCAATCGCTCGCTGCGCCTGCCTGATGACCTCGATTATCACCCTCCCCGAAACCGCCGAGTGGCTCGTGCCCACCGTCGAACGCCTCGACCCGCCAGTGGTGTTCTGCTTCGAGGGTCTCCCCGAGGTGATGCGCCTGACGAAAGTGGGCAGCTACGCTATGCGCGGCAAAGGCGGCGGCATGCCCAAGCCGGTGCAGAACGTGGCTCGCCTGCTGGTCGGCAACCGCGAAGAAGACGCGCTGTATGGGTATGTCAAGCTCCAGAAGATCACCTCGAAGCTGGTCAATTTCCTGCCGGGCAAGCGCCTCAACGACTTCCGCAACTGGACCAACGTTACCACCTACTGGAACAACCGCAATGTCGCCAATACGGCGAACATGTTCAAGTTGATCCTGCGCGAGTACTGCGGGCTGACGAAGCTCCACGTGCCTCCCGCCATGGAACTGCCGGGAATGGGCTTTGCCCATCCCGACGCGCCGCGCTACTTCGGCAAGCCCGAGGAGTATCTACACTGGGAGAAGGAGCGCGCCCGCGCCCGCGGCAAGGGCGCCCGCGCAACCACGCCCCCCCTGGGCACGGTCGCGGTCCTCTCCTTCCGCGCCCATATCCTCGGCGGCACCCATTACCATGCCGACCTGGTGCGCGCGCTCGAGGCCGCCGGTCTGCGCGTGTTGCCGATCTTCGTCCAGGGTATCGAGAGCCATATCGTCGTGCGCGAATGGCTCACCCGGCTCACTGTGGACGCGGTGATCAATACGATGGGCTTTCCGCTGGTGGGCGGCCCGGCCGGCTCCACCAAGGCTGGCCTCACCGTCGCCGTGGCCCGCGACCTGCTCGGCAAGCTCGATGTTCCGTACATCGTGGCCTCGCCGCTCTTTGTGCAAGATGAGGAGCACTGGCGCGAGCACGGCGTCGGTCCCCTTCAGGCCACCATGCTCTACTCGCTGCCCGAGATGGACGGCGCGGTGACCCCCGTCGTCCTTGGCGGCATGCGCGGCAGCGAGATCGGCACCGTGCCCGACCGCCTCGAACGGCTCGCCACCCTGGTCCGCGGGTTCGTGCGCCTGCGCCATACCCCCAACCACCAGAAGAAACTGGCCCTGGTGGTCTACAACTATCCCCCTGGACAGGGCAACACCGCCACCGCGGCGCTGCTCGATGTGCCCGCCACGCTGATCGCCCTCCTCGACCGGCTCAAGGCCGCCGGCTACACCGTCGGCGAGTACCCGCGCGACCCGGCGCAACTGGCCCGTTGCCTGGAGGCTTCCATCCGCGCCGATCTGCCCGAACTGCCCCCCGGCCATCCGCCGGTGTCGCGCCCCGTGGCCAGCCGCGAGCATTTCCATGCCTGGCTGCGGCCCGGCGATCAGGAGCGCATCAACAACCGCTGGGGGCCCTTCCCCGGCGATCTTGCCCCCGCCGGACGCGACGCCGTGCGCCTCGGCGGGATGACCCTGGGCAATGTCTACATCGGCGTCCAGCCGATGATCGGGATGCCCGGCGACCCTATGCGCCTGCTCTTCGACCGCGAGAATACGCCGCATCACCAGTATGCCCTGTTCTACAAGTACCTGACCGAGCAGTTCGGCGCCCACGCCATCGTCCACGTAGGCATGCACGGCACGGCGGAGTGGATGCCCGGCGTGCAACTCGGCGTCACCGAGCGCTGCTGGCCCGATGTGCTCCTGGGCGCCGCGCCCAACTTCTACATCTATCCGATCAACAACCCGGCCGAGGCCAACATCGCCAAGCGCCGCGGTTTCTCGGTGATCATCGGGCACGCCATTCCACCCTACGGCCGCGCCGGGCTGTACAAGGAACTGCAGGCCCTCAAGGACGTCCTCGAAGAGTATCGCGAACGCCCGGTTGAGGATCTCGAGACGGCGATTAAGCAGAAGATCGAACTCCTTAATCTCGATGTGGAACTGGCGCGCCATCAGGACGAGCCGTTCGCCGACTTCGCCGCGCGGGTCTATGCCTACCTGCGCGATCTGGAGACCACGCTCATCACCGATAGTCTCCACATCCTGGGCAGCGCCCCGCCCGCCGAAGAGCAACTGACCCTGGTGGTCGAGGCGCTCAAGATCCCCCGCGATGGCAACCCTGGCCTGGGCGACCTGGCTATGAGCGCGGTGATCGGGCGCGCCGCCGGCGAAGGGCAGGCCCAGGACGGCTACGCCGCCCTGCTCGCCCGGGCGCGCCGGGGCGACCTCGCCGCGCTGCACCTGCGCGACCGCGTCGAGACCGTCTGCAATGAGTTCGTGCGGCGGGCCGTGTTCGAGAGCGAAGCGCCCGAACGGGCCTGGCAGGCCGTTCTGGGCATCAGCGAGGCCGGCGCCGCGGCCTGGAACATCTTCCTCGCGCCGCTCACCGAGTTGGGGCGGGCCATGCTCGCCGCCCTGCGCGATAATACCCAGGAACTGGACTTCCTGCTCCGCGGCCTCGACGGGCGCTACATCCCCGCCGCTCCCGGCGGCGACCTGATCCGCGACGGCCTGGCCGTCTTGCCCACCGGGCGCAACATCCACGGCCTCGACCCCTTCCGCGTACCCTCCGATAGCGCCTACCAGCGCGGCGCGCGCATCGCCGAGGCGCTGATCGCCGCCCATCGCGCCGAACACAATGGCGAATACCCCGAAACCATCGCCCAGGTCCTCTGGGGCCTCGACTCGATCAAAACCAGGGGCGAAGCCATTGGCACCGTCCTTGGCCTGATCGGCGCCCGCCCGGTCAAGGACGGCCAGGGCAAGGTGGGGCGCTACGCCCTCATCCCCCTCGAAGAGCTGGGCCGCCCACGCATTGACGTGCTGATGACCGCCTCGGGCATCTTCCGCGACACCTTCGCCGGCACGATCGATCTGCTCGACCGCCTGGTCTGCGACGCCGCCCGGGCCGAAGAGCCGGAGGACCTGAACTTCATTCGCAAGCACGTGCAGGCGCTGCTCGCCGAGGGCAAGAGCTGGGAAGCGGCGACGGCGCGGATCTTCACCCAGGCCGAGGGCACCTACGGCACCGATGTGGACGAGGCCATCGAGGGCAGCGCCTGGGAGGACCGCCGCGAACTCGAGGAACTGTTCATCAAGCGCAACGCCTATGCCTTCGGCGGAGAGAAGGCCGGCGCCGCGCAGCCCGAGGTGCTGCGCTCCCTCCTCAAGACGGTTGGCCGCGTGGCCCAGGAGATCGACTCGGTCGAGTACGGCTTGACCGATATGCAGCACTACTACGGCTACTCCGGCGCCCTCAAGGCTGCCGCCGAACGCGCCACCGGCAAAGCCGTGCCCCTCAGCTATGTCGAGAGCTTCACCGCCGAGACTCGCGTGCAGAGCCTGGAACAGGTGCTGCGGGTCGAGTACCGCACGCGCCTGCTCAACCCCAAATGGTACGAAGGCATGCTCAAGCACGGCCACAACGGCGCCGCCGAGATTGCCCACCGCTTCACCTATATGCTCGGCTGGAGCGCCACCACCAGCGCGGTGGACAACTGGGTCTACGACCAGGCCGCGGCAACCTTCATCCTCGATGATGCGATGCGCCAGCGCCTGGAGGCCGCCAACCCCGAGGCCGCCCGCAACGCCGTCGGGCGGCTGCTCGAAGCCCACAGTCGCGGCATCTGGCAGACCGATGAGGAGACCCTGGAGCGCCTGCGCGCCCTTCACGCCGACCTTGAAGATCGCCTGGAAGGTGTGCGTTAAGCTATGGCGCGCGCCCCGGTTGCGGTTGGCAGGGGGCACGGGGAGAGGAGACCTCCCCGTGCCCCCGCCCCTCCGCCGAACGGCAACCCGGTAGGCCACGCAGCGACACGATGTCCAGGAGCTATTTCTTCCGCCGGCGCCGGCGCACCTGCCAGCGCCACACGGGGTGGCGCTGCGGCACGGGCAACGACGCGGGCGGCGGAGGCGCGGCTGGCGAAGGCTCACCGGCCGGGCGCAGCGCGGGTTCGGGCGCGGCAGCGCCTTCATCGTCCACCCCTTCTCCGTCTTCCCGCTGCCCGTGCCGTTCTTGCTCCTCAGCCATGCCTGCCCCCTGGCCCGCTCGCTCCAATTGACGTGTTCGATGGTACAAACGCGCAGGGGGTCAGACGTGTTGCAGCGTTGACAAAAGTGTTATCTACGACATCCACCCGCAGGCCGGGGCGTGGGGAAACGGGGTTTCCCCACGCCCCTCTTCGAGGGGCTATGTTCACCTCTGTTGTCCAGACCCGCCCGCAGGCGGGGGGATGGGGAAACCCGTTTTCCCCATCCCCCTGCTTGCGGGCCAGGCCCGCCTGCGGGCGGGGGTATGGGGGAACCGGGTTCCCCATGTTCACCTCAGCCGTCCATGCGGCTCCGCCGCACACCGACGGGATGAAAAAAGGTTCTTCCTGGGAGGGCGCAGCCCTCCCAGACCCTCCCATAGGTCGGGGCCCGGGTGCGCGGGCCTCCGGCCCGCATCCGCAAGGGGATAACAGGGTTCTCCTGGGAGGGCTTTGCCCTCCCAGACCCTCCCGCGGGTGGGGGAATGGGGAAACCGGGGTTCCCCATTCCCCTGCGGGGCGGGGGCGTGGTTCCCCATTCCCCTGCGGGGCGGGGGCGTGGGGAAACCCGGTTTCCCCACATCCCTGCGCGCGGGCTGCGCCCGCTCAACCCCTCTCGCGGGCGGGGGTATGGGGGAACCCGATTTCCCCACATCCCTGCTCCAGCAGCCTATGTTCACGTCAGCACCCTTGGTGATCAGGAGGATTTCTCTATGTGGCCCGAGTTTAGAGGTAAAGTCGTATTAGTCACCGGCGCCGCTTCAGGCATCGGGCGCGCCTCGGCCCTCGCCTTCGCCCGCGCCGGCGCGAAGGTGGTGGTCGCCGATGTGCAGGTCGAAGCCGGAGAAGAGACGGCGGCGCTGGCCCGCGCCGAGAACACCGATGCGATCTTCGTGCGCGCCGACGTGTCCCGGCGCGCCGACGTCGAGGCGATGATTGGCACGGCCCTGGAGATGTATGGCCGGCTCGATATCGCCCACAACAATGCGGGCATTTCTGGCCCCCAGGCCCTGCTGGCCGACTATCCCGAAGAGGCCTGGGATCAGGTCATCGGCATTAATTTGAAGGGCGTCTGGCTGTGCATGAAGTACGAATTGCAGCAGATGCTCCGGCAGGGCGGCGGAGCGATCGTCAACACCTCCTCGACCGCCGGACAGGCTGGTTCCCGGGGGGTCTCGGCCTACGTGGCGAGCAAACACGGCATTGTCGGGCTCACCAGGGCCGCCGCGCTCGAATATGCGCGCAACAATATCCGGATCAATGCCGTGTTGCCCGGCACGATCCACACCCCGTTGATTGACGTGTTCACCGGCGGCGATGAGCGCCTCCTGCAACAGTTCGCCGAGAGCGAACCGGTGGGCCGCCTGGGCACCCCCGAGGAGGTGGCCTCGGCGGTGCTCTGGCTCTGCTCCGATGGCGCCTCGTTCGTTACCGGCGCGATGCTCGCCGTAGACGGCGGGCGCCTGGCCTGAGTCTCGGGTACGACGTCGCTGCGCGGCCTGTCGCGTTTCCGTTTCCTCCCGCGGGCGGGGGGATGGGGGAACCTGGTTTCCCCTACCCCTGCGTGAGAGCCAGGCCCTCCCGCGCGCGGGGGTGTGGGGGAACCCGGTTCCCCTACCCCTGCGTGAGAGCCAGGCCCTCCCGCGCGCGGGGGGATGGGGGAACCCGGTTCCCCTACCCCTGCGTGAGAGCCAGGCCCTCCCGCGCGCGGGGGGATGGGGAAACCGGGTTCCCCATCCCCTGCGTGAGAGCCAGGCCCTCCCGCGCGCGGGGGGATGGGGAACCTGGTTCCCCTACCCCTGCGTGAGAGCCAGGCCCTCCCGCGCGCGGGGGGATGGGGAA
>Ga0209162_1000629_pt1 | contig 38061 bp, 23 predicted proteins | sample YNPNPMetaG_FD_187121 | JGI IMG/M metagenome (GOLD analysis project Ga0209162, IMG submission 187121) | Anoxygenic and chlorotrophic microbial mat microbial communities from Yellowstone National Park, USA - YNP NP MetaG (SPAdes) (version 2) ...
GCGGGTCGGTTGGACAGAGCACCTGGGAGTAATAGCTGGCCGTGTCTGGCCAGAGTTGGCACGATGTCTTGGCGGTTTCTGCGCCGTGAAAAAGCCGCTAAGCGGAACGATGTCTTGACGGATGACAGATACGCGATACGCGAGAGGCGATACGCGATACGCGAGAGGCGATACGCGATACGCGAGAGGCGATACGCGATACGCGATTTGACATCTTCCCCCTCCTGTGGCATAATGCAACCGTCAAAGGCAGCGATGGAGACGAGTAGGCGCGGTGGGTCGTCTCAGAGAGCCTGGGAGAGGTGGAAGCCGGGCACGCAAACTGCGTCGAAAATCCCTCCGGAGCCGCTGACCGAAAGGCCGCAGGCCGAGTAGACTCAGCCGGGGTTGCCCTCCGTTAGCGGGGCGCGGCGATCGTGCGTCGCCGACAGAGAGGCTCTGCCTGCGCAGAGCAAGAAGGGTGGTACCGCGGGAGGTCGCTCTCGTCCCTTCGAGGACGAGAGTTTTTTGTTCTTTTACACTTCGATCACCCAGCCCCACTCGTCGGGCCGATCCTGAAGCTGGACCTCTCTCAGGGTCTGGAGGAGCAGTTGGGCCTTGGGACCGGGCTTGCCGTCGCCGATGGGATGATCGACTCCCCGATAGTGGATGGTCGTGATGGAGTGGAGGACGGCGGCCGTGCCAGTGTAAAAGGCCTCGACCGCGTCGCCGAGCACTTCGTCGATGGCAAGCCTGCGCTCGACGGTGAGCCAGCCCAGTACCTCCTGAGCGATGGTCAGGATCGAACTGCGGGTGACGCCGGGGAGAATCGAGCCGAGCTGCGGCGTGACCAGCGTCCCGTCGCCGAGGAGGGCAAAAAAGTTGGCTCCGCTCAGCTCTTCGATGTAGCGGTTCTCCTGGGCGTCCAGGTAGAGCGCGTCGACATAGCCCATGCCCTTGGCGATCTGCTGCGGGCGCAGGCAGGCGGCATAGTTGCCAGCGCACTTGGCCATGCCGGTGCCGTAGGGCGCTGCGCGGTGGGCTGCGCTCAGGACGATCACTCGCTCGCCGCCCATGTATTGCCCTACCGGACTGGCAAAGGTGTAGAAGAGGTATTCGGAGGCGGGGGCCACGCCCAGCACCTGGCCCGTGCCGACCAGCGTCGGGCGCAGGTAGAGGCTGCCCTTGCCATAGCCGGGCACCCACCGGCGGTTGGCCCGCGTCACGGCCAGGACCGCTTCCATGAACATCTCCACCGGCGGGGCGGGCATGGCCAGGCGGGCCGCAGAAGCGCGCAGACGGCGGGCGTTGTCGAGCGGGCGAAAGAGGACGATCTTGTCCTGGCGCGTGCGGTGGGCTTTGAGACCCTCGAAAACCGCCTGTCCGTAGTGGAGGACATTGGCGGCCGGGGACATTTCCAGCCTTGCGCCCTGGTGCTCGTAGAGCTGACCGGGCTCCCAGCCGGAAGATGCGCTCCAGCGGGTCAGCCAGAAGGCGTCGAGTTCCTGGTAGCCGAAGCGAAGCCCATCGTCCCAGCCTGGCTCTTGCGGCCGGCGGGGCGATCGATCGCTGAACGGTTGTAGCATAGGTCTTCTCCTCTTGGTGTGGTAGGATGATTGTAGGAGAAACGCAGAAAAAGTCAAAGCGAGGTATGAGATGTTCATGCTCGCGGCGAGTGTGTTGCCCGCTGTTGGGCGTGGGGTCGCAGACCCCGCGTGAGCACGTATTATACGAGGGAGGTTGTCGATGTTTCAGCCAGTGCCTGCCAATGTCCAGTTTGTAGAGCAGGAATACCAGATTCTCGATTTCTGGCGCCAGACGCGGGCTTTCCAGAAGCTGGTCGAACTGCGCAAGAACGGCCCCCGCTGGGCCTTTACGGATGGCCCGATTACGGCCAACAACCCCATGGGCGTCCACCACGGCTGGGGACGCACCTACAAAGACCTCTTCCATCGCTACCGCGCCATGCGCGGCTTCCGCACCCGCTACCAGAACGGCTTTGACTGCCAGGGGCTGTGGGTCGAGGTGGAGGTGGAGAAGGAACTGGGCTTTCGCTCCAAGCGTGACATCGAGGCTTATGGCATCGACCGCTTTGTCCGCAAGTGCAAGGAGCGTGTCCTGCGCTACAGCGCCATCCAGACCGAGCAGTCGATCCGCCTGGGCTATTGGATGGACTGGAACGATCCGGCCATGTTGCGCGAGCTGGCCGACCGCCTGGCGGAGGACCCCGAGCAGGTCATCACGGTGCAGGGGCCGCAGGGGCCGGTAACCGACACGGTGGAGCAGATCGTGGCGCGGCTGGGCCTGCCCGAGCTGGGGGGGTCGTACTTTACCTTCTCCAACGAGAACAACTATATGATCTGGACCTTTCTCAAGCGCTGCTGGGAGCGGGGCTGGCTCTACCAGGGCCACGACGTGATGCCCTGGTGTCCGCGTTGTGCCACCGGCATCAGCCAACACGAGATCGTCACCGAGGGTTACCGCGAGCTGACCCATGCCAGCGTCACGTTGCGCTTTCCGCTGCGTGGGCGGCCTGGGGAGAGCCTGCTGGTCTGGACCACCACCCCCTGGACGCTGACCAGCAATGTGGCAGCGGCGGTGGGGCCGGAGCTGACCTATGTCAAGGTGCGGCAGGGGGAGGAGATTTTCTATCTTTCGCGAGGCACTCTCTCGATGCTGAAGGGCGCGTTCGAGGTGCTGGCCGAGATGCCGGGGGCAGCTCTGGAGGGCTGGACCTATGACGGGCCTTTCGACGAACTGGCGGCGCAGCGGGAGGCGGGCGGGCCGGCAGCCCATCGGGTGATCTTGTGGTCGGAGGTCGGCGAGGCAGAGGGCACGGGCATCGTCCACATCGCGCCGGGCTGTGGCGCGGAGGACTATGCCCTGGGCCGCGAGCTGGGCCTGCCGGCGATCGCTCCGCTGGACGAAGAGGGCGTTTTCGTGGACGGTTTTGGTCCCTTCAGCGGGACGCGCGTTTCCGAGAGCCCGGAGCGCGTCTTTGAGAGCCTGCGCCAAAAGGGCCTTCTCTACAAGGTCGAAGACTATACCCACCGCTATCCGGTCTGTTGGCGCTGCCAGGAAGAGCTGGTTTTTCGTCTGGTGGACGAGTGGTTCATCTCGATGGACGAGCTGCGCCATGACATGATCCGGGTCACTGAGCAGATCCGCTGGATTCCTTCTTTTGGTCTGGAGCGCGAGCTGGACTGGCTGCGCAACATGCACGACTGGATGATCAGCAAAAAGCGCTATTGGGGGCTGGCGCTGCCGATCTGGGTATGTCCTTCGTGTAGTCATTTTGAGGTCGTCGGTGACGAGCGCGAACTGGCTGAGCGCGCCGTCGCCGGCTGGGAAAGCTTTGCCGGTCATACGCCGCACAAGCCCTGGATCGACGCCGTGCAGATCGCCTGCCCTCGCTGCGGGGAATCGATGCGCCGCACTCCCGACGTCGGCAACCCCTGGCTGGACGCCGGCATCGTCAGTTTCAGCACGATGCAGTACCGCACGGACCGCGACTACTGGCGTCAGTGGTATCCGGCGGACTGGATCAGCGAGTCGTTCCCTGGTCAGTTCCGCAACTGGTTCTACAGCCTGCTGGCGATGGCGACGGTGCTGGAGAACACGCCGCCCTTCCTGACCTGTTTTGGCTATGCCACGCTGCTGGCCGAAGACGGGCAGGAGATGCACAAATCGTGGGGCAATGCCATCGAGTTCAACGAGGCCGCCGACCGTATGGGCGTTGACGTGATGCGCTGGCTCTACTGCGCCCACCGGCCGGAGAACAATCTACTCTTTGGCTATGGCCGCGCCGACGAAGTGCGCCGCCACTTTCTCCTCCCGCTGTGGAACGTCTACTCCTTCTTTGTCACTTATGCCAGGCTGGATGGCTGGGTGCCTGGCGATGGCTGCCCGCCTTCCGACTGCCAGCTCACGGACCTCGACCGCTGGATCCTGGCCCGCCTCAATCAGGTGGTGGCCCAGGTGACGGAGCGGCTGGACGACTATGATGCCTATGGCGCAACGCTGGCGGTGGAGCCCTTCCTGGAGGACCTGAGCAACTGGTACGTGCGGCGCAGCCGACGCCGCTTCTGGAAGAGCGAGCACGACGCGGACAAGAACGCTGCCTATGCCACGCTCTACCAGGTGCTGACGACGCTCTGCCGCTTGCTGGCGCCTTTTGTGCCCTTTGTCACCGAGGCGATGTACCAGAACCTGGTGCGCTCGGTCGATGCCGACGCGCCGGAGAGCGTGCATCACACCACGTGGCCGTCGGCCAATCCGGCGGCAGTGGACGAGGCGTTGCTGGCGCAGATGGCGCTGGCCCGTCAGGTGGTGGCGCTGGGCCACGCCGCCCGCAACAGCGCCAACATCAAGCTGCGTCAGCCGCTGGCGCGGGCGCTGGTGCATCTGGAAGCCGACGCCGGCACGCTCGATGCCGGCCTGCTCGAACTGGTGCGCGACGAGTTGAACGTCAAGGCGGTGGAGCAGGTGGAGGACGTGGGCGACCTGGTCTCTTATCGCCTGCTGCCCGACAATCAGCAGCTCGGGCCGCGTTTCGGCGCGCGCTTCCCGCGCCTGCGCGCGGCGCTGGCGGCGCTCGATCCGCTGGCGGCAGCGCGACGGCTGCGAGCGGGCCTGCCCCTGCGGCTGGAGATGGACGGCGAGGAGATCGAGCTGGCCCCCGGCGAGGTGCTGCTGCGCGAAGAGCCGCGCGAGGGGCTGGCTGTGGCCTCAGAGCGGAACATCACCGTCGCGGTCGATGTGGCGCTGACCCCCGAACTGCGCGCCGAGGGGCTGGCTCGCGAGGTCATCCGCCGCATCCAGACGATGCGCAAGGAGGCAGACCTGAACCTCGACGACCGCATTGTCATCGCTTACCAGGCGGAGGGCGAATTGGCGGCGGCGCTCGCAGCCTGGCGGGAACTGCTGGCTGAAGAGACACTCTGTGTCGAGATGAAAACTGGCGAGCCGGAGGTGGGGATGCACAGCGCCGAGTTCCGCATCGAGGGCGACCGCCTGCGCCTTGGCCTGCGCCGCGCCGCGCCATAGAGGGGCCGTGGAATAACAGAGGGGGAGTAGTGACGAAAACGGGATTCTTCGTCGCTCAGGCCGCTTCGCGGCCTTCGCTCCTCAGAATGACATTGCCCCTACGCCTCCCGCCTTTGTGTCCGGCCCGTGCGCGACGATGCGATTTGCGATAAGCGATATGCGATAAGCGATACGCGATGAGTTGCGGTTTTGACTCCCTATGGTAGAATAACACTGTCGAACGGACCGCAAGTTGGAGGATATGAGATGCCAGCCTCGAATGAGGAGCTGAAACAGTTGCTGTTGGAGGAGCGAGCGCGGCTGTTGGAACAGGTGCGTGTCCTGGGCGTGAGCGAATACCGCGGCGGCGGTTATGGCAACCACATCGCCGACGATGCCACCGAGACGTTCGAACAGGCCAAGGGCGTTTCCCTGCAACGCAACGAGGCGGAACTGCTGGAACAGGTCGAGCGCGCGCTGCGCCGTTTCGACGAGGGCACATATGGTATTTGTGAGTCGTGTGGCATCCCCATCGACCGGGCGCGGCTGCAGGCGATCCCCTATGCCCTGTACTGCCTGGAGTGCCAGGCGCGGCAGGAACGGCGTAAATAAGGGGGCGCCGATTGCGTCGTCTCGGTGAATTGCTGCTCCTTCCCTTTGTAGCTCTTGCTATCCTGGCAGCCGATCAGGTCACCAAGAGCCTGGTTGTAGCCCATCTCCAGCCAGGCCAGTCGATCGAACTGGCCCCCTGGCTGACCCCCGTTTTTGTGGTGACCCGCGTCAGCAATACCGGTGTGGCCTTTGGCATGCTCCAGGGGATGAGCGACATCCTGGCTGTTGTGACCCTCTTTGTTGTGGGGATGCTCTTGCTCTACTACCGTCACCTGCCACCAGGACAACCCCTGCTGCGTGTTGCCCTCGGCTTTCAGTTGGGCGGGGCGACGGGTAACCTGATCGACCGCCTGCTGCGCGGGTTGGTGGTCGATTTCATCGACCTCAATTTCTGGCCGATGAAGAACTGGCCAGTCTCGAACGTGGCGGACATTTGTATCGTCACTGGTGTGATCCTGCTGGCGCTGTTGATGGTCTGGGAACAGTGGCAGGAGACGCGCCGCCAAAAAGCCCTCTCGGTCGAGGAGGCGGGGTGAGTGAGACGGTCGAGCTGGTGGTCGAGCGGGGTGGGGAGCGGCTGGATCAGGCGTTGGCGGCGCTCCTGCCGGCGCTGAGCCGCGCCCAGATCAAGCGGTTGATCCAGGCTGCGGCAGTGACGGTCAACGGAGAGCCGCGCAAGCCAGCCTATCGCGTCGCGGCGGGCGACCGTCTGACTGTGGTGCTGCCAGAGGTGGAAGAGCCGACGGTCCGCCCGGAGCCAATTCCCCTGACGCTGGTCTATGAGGACGAGCACCTGCTGGCGCTGGACAAGCCGGCTGGCCTGGTCGTGCATCCAGGCGCTGGCCATGACAGCGGCACGCTGGTCAATGCCCTGCTGGCCCGCTACCCCGACATCGCCGACGTGGGCGGCGTGGGGCGGGCGGGGATCGTCCACCGCCTGGACAAGGACACCTCCGGCCTCTTGCTGGTGGCCAGGGACGACGAGACCCATGCTGCCTTGCAGCGCCAGTTCAAGCGCCGCCAGGTGTGCAAGACCTATCTGGCGCTGGTCGAGGAGCGCGTCGAGCCGCGTGAGGGGATCATCGAGGCGGCGCTGGGCCGCAGCAAGCGCGAGCGCAAGCGCATTGCCGTGCTGCGCAGCGGCCGCCCCGCCGTCACCCAGTACCGCGTGGTCGAGACCTTTCGCAACTACACCCTGCTGGAAGTGCGCCCGCATACCGGACGCACCCACCAGATCCGCGTCCATCTGGCGTGGATGGGCTACCCCGTCGTCGGCGACCGCGTCTATGGGCGCAAGCGCCAGCCGCTCCTGCCTAACCGCCATTTTCTCCACGCCCAGCGCCTCAGCTTTACCCATCCCTTCACCGGCAAAGAGATGGAGCTGGTCGCTCCCCTGCCGCGGGAGCTGGAAGAGGTCTTGAAACAGTTGCGGCGGGGATGAGCAGATACAAAACAAAAACAAGGAGTGAGACATGCGCGAAATCACTGTTGCCGCGGTACAGATGCAGCCGCTGCTGGGGCAGATGGAAGAGAACCTGATCAAGATGGGCGAGTTCATCCGCCGCATCGCCACCGAGCAGTCGGTCGATCTGATCGTCTTCCCCGAGCTGGCGACGACCGGCTACGAGGTCGGCCCGCGCTTCCCGCAGATGGCCCAGTTGGTGCCCGGGCCGGCGGTCAACATCATCGCCCAGCGCGCTGCCGACTATGGCGTCCACGTCGCCTTTGGCATGGTGACGAAAGAGAAGGTGGAGAGCATCCTCTACAACACGGCTGTGCTCGTCGGACCGGACGGCGAGGTCATCGGCAGGTATCACAAGGTCCACCTGCGCGGCGAGGAGCGGATGGCGTTTCGTGCCGGCTTTCGCATCGTTCCCTTCGAGACCGACTTTGGTCTGATTGGTCTGATGCTGGGGTGGGACCTGGCTTTTCCCGAAGTGGCGCGCAGCCTGGTGTTGGAAGGGGCGGACGTGCTGGCCGTGCTGGCCAACTGGGAGGAGCCTCATCTGGCCGAGTGGCGCACCTATCTGCTGGCCCGCGCCTATGAGAACGCGGCCTATGTGGTGGGGGCGAACCGCGTGGGCGCCGAGCCGTCGTACACCTTCTTTGGCCAGAGCGCCATCATCGGCCCGCGCGGGCGCATTCACGCTACCGTCGACGAGGCGGTCGAGGGATATGCGGTGGCGCGCATCGACCTGGACGAGATCCGCCGGCAGCGCGAAGAGTCGCAAATCCTGCAGTGCCGTCAGCCTGCTGCCTATCGCGCCGTGGTCAGAAAATACTAGCGCGCGTCAACAGCCGAGCTCGTGCCGCCGGCTCCAGATGAGCCAGATCGCGGCCAGTCCGAAGGCGCTCATCCACAGGTGGATGAACGTCTCCACAGCAACCTCGCCGTTGAGGGGCAGGTAGAGGCCGTTCTGCAGGAAAAACAGCATGTCCATCAGCCCCAAAAAGACCATTGCGCTGCCGCTGACCAGGCCAAAGAGGAGACCGGTCGGCCGCTGCTGCCACAGCCCCAGCGCCGCCAGCAGGGCCGTCGCTGCCATCCACGTGTCGGCCAGGGGGAACGAGAGTTCCCAGGCAAACCACGCCGCACAACGCGAGGCAAAGTATCCGCCGCGCTGTGCCTCCAGGTCGGAGAAAAAAACGATCCAGAAGAGGGCTGTGCCGAGGGCGGTCAACAGCATCAGCAGGGCCAGAACGGTGAGGGTACGGGGCCGTTTCATGGGGCTTGCTCCAGTTTGCTATGGCGAGTTGATTTTGTTATTCTGCCAGGTTCCCTCGACGAACCGACCCACGGTTTTGCCTTCCTGGATGTGACGGATGGCCTCGGCCAGCAAAGGGGCTACGGAATGGACGCGCAGTTTGGGGTGGCGGCGGACGTGTTCGGGGATGTAGACCGTGTCGGTGACGACCAGTTCGGCGATGAGGTCGTTGTCGAGCCGCGCCAGGGCGCTGTCGAGCAGGACCGCGTGGGTCACCGCCAGGTAGAAAGGCGGGCGGGCGTGGCCGTGTTCGATCAATGCTGGCAGCTCGTCCAGCATGCTGCCGCTGGCGATGATGTCATCGATGATGATGGGCGTGCGCCCGGCGATGTCGCCGGCCACGTGGGTCACCTTGACCCGCTCGCCTGTTCGGCGCTTGTACAGCACGGCCATCGGCAAGTCCAAAAAGTCGGCGTACTTTTGGGCCAGCCAGGTGCGGCCCACGTCGGGGGAGACGACCGTGGCGTTGGCAAAGGCGTCGCTCCGAAAGTGGCGGGCCAGCACTGGCAGGGCGGTCAGCGGGTCGACCGGGATGTCGAAAAAGCCCTGAATGGCTTTGGCGTGGATGTCGACATAGATCACGCGCGTCGCGCCCATCTCCTGGATCATGCGCGCCACCACTCGCGCGCTGATCGCCTCGCGTCCACGGGCCATACGGTCCTGGCGGGCATAGGGGAAATAGGGCACGACGACGTTGATGGCGTGCGCCGAGGCGCGGCGGAAGGCATCGATCAGCAACAAGAGTTCGACCAGGTGGTCGTTGACCGGTCTGGAACACGGCTGAATGATGTAGATGTCCTTATGGCGCACCAGGTGATTGATCTGGACGTGCACCTCGCTGTCGGGGAAAGTGGTGAGGGTGACGTCGAGAAGGGGTTGGCCCAGTTGGTCGGCGATGGCCTGAGCCAGCGGGCGGTTGGCCCGTCCAGCACAGAGACACATTTCTCGTTCCATGGGCCCCTCCTTGGCGGATTGTCCTTACCGGAGATTATAGCCCACTTGAGCAGGGCGTCAAGAAGGGGGTGGACAGATGATCGATTTGCGTAGCGACACAGTGACCCGGCCGACGCCGGCGATGCGCGAGGCAATGTATCGGGCGGAGGTGGGGGACGACGTTTTTGGCGAGGACCCGACCGTCAATCGCCTGGAGCGCATGGCGGCAGAGCGCATGGGCAAAGAGGCGGCCCTCTTTGTCGCCAGCGGCACGATGGGCAATCTGGCGGCGTTGCTCGCCCACTGCGGGCGCGGCGACGAGGTGATCGCCGGCGACCGCAGCCACACGATCCTCTTCGAGCAGGGCGGCATGGCCGCGCTGGGCGGCATCGTGCCGCACCCGGTGCCCAACCAGCCGGACGGGACGCTGCGGCTGGAGGACATCGAGCATGCCATTCGCGGCGACAACGTCCATTTCCCGCGCACGCGGCTGATCTGCCTGGAGAACACGCACAACATGTGCAACGGCTCGCCGCTGACGGCGGAGTACACGGCGCAGGTGGCGCGCCTGGCCCGCGCCTATGGCCTGGCGCTGCACCTGGACGGCGCGCGCATCTTTAACGCGGCGGTGGCCCTCGGGGTTGACGTGCGCCAACTGACAGCAGAGGTTGATTCGGTCACTTTTTGTCTCTCCAAAGGGCTGTGCGCGCCGGTTGGGTCGGTGCTCTGCGGCAGCGGCGATTTCATCGCTGCGGCGCGGCGGGCGCGCAAGGTGCTGGGCGGCGGCATGCGCCAGGCCGGCATCCTGGCGGCGGCGGGCATCGTCGCTCTGGAGCAGATGACGGAGCGGCTGGCCGAGGATCACGCGCGGGCGCGGCGGCTGGCGGAGGGACTGGCGCGCCTGCCCTTCGTCCACGTCGCGCCGGTCAGCACCAACATCCTCTATTTCTGGCTCGACCAGGCGGCGGGGTTGACGCCGGAGCAGTTCGTCGACGGGTTGGCGGAGCGGGGCGTGCTGCTGCTGGGGCGGGAGAACGGGCGCTTTCGCGCGGTGACCCATTACTGGATCGGCGACGAGGATATCGAGCAGACGCTGCGCGCCTGCGCCGAGGTGCTGGGCGTCTAGTCCAGCTTGTCGTACAGATCGTGCAGCTCGCGGGGCTTGCTGCGGGTCAACTGAGTGATGCGCTCGTTGGCCTCGCGCAGACGCTGGCTGAGCACGTTGATCAGGATCAGCGCCAGATCGGGATACTGTCGCACCAGCTCGACGAGCGGCTCGCGGCGCATGCGCAGCGTCAGCGTATCCTGGATTGCCAGCGCAGAGGCTGAGTGGGGACTGTTGTCGAAGAGGGACATTTCGCCAAAGTAGGAACGCGGCTCGATGACAGCCAGGCGGGCGACGGAACCTTTGCGCTGGCCGGCGCGTTCGATAGCCACCCGCCCGCTGACGACGACGTAGAGCGCCCCTCCCGGCTCGCCTTCCTGAAAGATGTGCGTCCCTTCGGCAAAAAACTCTTCCTCGCAGATGTTGGCCAGGATCTTGAGCTGATCGATTGTCATCCCCTCGAAAAAAGAGACCTGTTTCAAAAAGATGATTCGTTCGATGGACGAAAGCATAGTCCCTCCCCCCTGCCTTGCCTGGATGGGGTAGGCGCCCCTGAGCATGAGGATGGCTGCCGATGCAGCAAGGCGGACATCTGCAACGGGGTCCATGACCGCGGTGCGGATCATGGCCTCGATCTCTTCCAGCGTGAACGGAGCCGAGGCAGCAGGTGGAACGGTGGGGGCGGCTTCGACCGGCAGTGGCGTTTCGCTTTTGTCGCTGTCTTTCGGCTCGCCAGTCAGTGCCCCCAGCAGGTCCACCGGACGGATGCGGGGTGTGCGGCGCTTCTCCGCCGGCGCGGGGGCCGGCTGTTCCTGGGCCTTGAGCGCAGCGCCCATTTCCCCCAGCGCGTGGATGGCGATCGCCCGGAGCCAGGGGTTTTGCGGGTGGGCAGCAAACTCGGCAATGGCCCGGCGGGAGTTGGGGTGCTGCAGGCCCCACTGCTGCTCGCCGATCTGCAGCAGCACGGATGGTTGGGTTGTCGGTTCGAACAGCGGAGCGATGAGGTTGGCCGTCTGCGGCGTGGTCAGGGATTCGAGCGCCTCGACCGCATTGGCGCGGACGCGCTGGTTTTCGCTGCGCAGCGATTCGGCGATCAGATCGACCGCTTCCTTGTCATAGAGCGCAGCGAGGAGATAGAAAATTTCCTCCGTCAGCCGTTGGTTCTCTTCCTGCAGGGTCTCTTTCAGCGCAAAGATGCCGGCATACCCCGCGCAGTCGCTCAGCGCCTCCAGGTAACCGCGATTCTTGTAGATGACATAGAGGTCGTTGTGGATGTGGGCCATGACCAGCGACCTGAACTCGTCGGGGTTGATGTGGGCCAGGGTCACCGAGGCCATTTTGTGCAGCCAGGGGTTGCCGGACTGGATGAGCGGGTTGAGGAGAGGAAGGGCGTCCTTGCCGATCGCGGCCAGGGCCTGCACGGCCTCCTCGCGGATGCGCGGGCTGGGATCGGAGAGGAACTCGACCAGCAGATAGCGCGCCTCGGCCGAGTCGATGCGCCGGGCGATTTCCAGCACTGAATGGCGCACGCCCTCGATGGGGTCGTAACGCAGGTTGCGGATGGCCTTGACGGCCAGCCCGGCCAGCGGGTCAGGCAGCGTTTTTTGCGCCAGCGTCTCGATTGCCGTGATGGCTTCTACGCGCACCTGGTCATCGGCGTCGTTGAGGTATTCGGCCAGGTTGCGGACAAAGCGCACGTCGCCGACCTGGCCCAGGACGCGCACGCCCCGCGCGCGCTGGGCGGGGTCGGGATCGGCCAGCAGGCTGGTCAGCAACTGGACAGCCGAGGCCAGGTAGAAGAAATCGCCAGAGGCAATGAGGGAGGGGATAACCTGTGCCCGAACCTCGATGTCGGGGTCGCGCAGCATCTCCAGCGCCAGCGCCAGGTACTGCTCGCTTTGCGGGCCGGCCCAGTGTTCCAGCGCCGCGATGGCCGAGCGGCGCACTCTGGGATCGGGATCGGCGAGCAGGTCCGCATAGAGCTTGCCGACGGCCTCCCCGCGCGTATCCGTTGCCAGCAGGATATCGACGATCGTGGCGCGGATGTCGCTGCTGGCCTCGCGCGCCAGCCTCTCCAGGATGGGGACGGCGTTGACTCCACCGATCTCGCTGATCAGTTTGGCGATAAAGATCTTGAAATCGTCGCTGGTGCTTTCTTCCAGCTTTTGGGTCAGCCATCTGAACGTGGCTGCATCGGTGACGTCGAGGTCGGTGGCGGACGAGAGGAGGAAGGAAAAGTCCTCCTGTTCGAGCATCGAGATCAGCGCGTGGGCATATTCGCGGCGCACGAAAAGAGCGCTGAGGATGAAAGCGACCAGGGAAACGGCAATGGTCGCGCGCAGATACCAGGATGCCTGGATGTACGGCGTCAGCAGCAGTAACAGGCCGCCGATCAGTGAGCCGATCGGCGTGATAAAACCGGTGATAAAGGCCCGCGCGCGTCCTTTGACTCGCTGGGGGACGGCGTTGTAGAGCATGTTCTCGGTGGGGCTACGAAAGACGCGGTTCAGCGCTGTCTGGTCGATGTAGCTCAGTGCCGATGTGCCCACCGTCGGGACGGCGATGAGCGCGCCGCTGATGCCCAGCGTGACCAGGCGAAAGACCAGGTACGAGTTGCCCAGCCCGATTCGCCCCACGATGCGGCTGAGCAGAAAGAGCTGGATGGGCAACAGGATCAGGCTCGACCCCGAGTTCAGGCTGCCCAGGAAGCTCGACAGGGCAGTGTCGGATTCAAAGGTCTGTTGCAGGCCATAGGACTGGGGCTCGACAAAGACGTGGCTGGTCAGATAGGTCAGCAGGGCAGCCAGCAGCGCCGTCACCAGGCTCGACAGCGCGGTCCAGCGCATAAAGGGGGAGCGGGAGACGTACTGATAGCCTTCACGGATGTCGCGCAGGAAGGAGCTGGCCTGGGCTTTGCCGCGCGGCGCTTCCTCGGTAACGGTTTCCTGTTTGATGATGTGGGGCATCAGCCAGGCCATGGCGGCCACGACCAGCAGCGAGCCCAGCCAGATCAGGGCGACGCTGCCGCTGGGCAGGCGCCGAAAGACGGGGATGGTCAGGCCGGCAAAGATAATGGCGATGCGCGAGGCGGTGGTCAGGGCGGGGATGATGCGCTTGGCCGCACGGGTGTCGTAAAAGTCGTTGACGTAGGTCCACCACTGGATATTGAACGTCTGCCGGATGACCAGCGAGAGCAGGTAGAGGAGGGGATAGGCGACCAGCGGCAGCGTTCCCAGCATGGCATATCCCACGCCAATGGCTGCTGCGCTGATGAGCGAGATGCCGATGAGGAGTTTGTCATTGGCCACGCGGTCGACGAAGGGGGTGTAGATCATGATGGCGATGATCGAGATGATGGCGTTGGCGATGAGCACCTGAGGCAGGTTGTTGATGCCCGACCTGAAGAGGAAGGACGCCTGGGCTACCAGCTCGCCCCAGGTGATGCCGGCGATGAAGATAAAGGCCATCGCATAGAGCATCAGAAAGCGCGGCCACTCGCCCCGTCGGATATTCAACAGTTTGCTCAAGAGGTGCATCTCTTATCCCATCTTTTGGGCCTGCGAGCGTTGCGTGAGCGGCCCGCTATTTGGGCCTGGCGTGGATGAGCCAGTAGGTGCGATAGGGCACCCCCGACTTTTCGTGGAACTCCGAGAGGCCCTTTTCCCGCAACGTGCTCAGATACCCCCACAGTTCGAGAAAGTGCAGGTAGAAAGGGATCTCGATTTCGACCAGAATCTGGTAGGTGTAGTGCTGGTCGAGCAAACCAAAGATCTTGCGCGGGTTCGAGGTGGAAGGGTAGACAAAGAGGACCGCTCCGCGCGGCAGCAGATAGCGCGGGCTTTCCTCCAACAGCATCGTCGCGTGGCGTGTGCCGTCTTTGCCGCTGAGCATGATCGTGCCGGGGATGACGGTGTCGAAATCGCCAGGGTCGGGCAGGCAGGGCGGGTTGGAGACGATGAGCGAGAAGCGCTCGTCGTCGCGGATGGGGGTGAACATCGACCCCTGGCGGAAATCGATCTGCCCGGCGACGCCGTTCAGGACGGCGTTGTGCCGGGCGGTCTCCAGGGCCGTGGCAGAGATGTCGACTGCCACCACGTGGCGCGCGCCGAGCAGCGCCGCGGCGATGGCATAGACGCCGCTGCCTGTGCCGATGTCGAGGACGACGTCGCCTGGCTCGATCTGCATGTTGCGCGCCAGGAGCACCGAGGAGTAGGCGGTGGGCGCATAGACCTGGCGAGGATCGTACTCCAGAATCGCTTCGATCGTCTTGCCCTCTTTGCGGAGGGGGATGACCATGCGATGCCACCCTGCTTTGGGGGCGAGTTTCTGTTCGCTCATTGATCAGCTTCTGAGCCCCGGATCAGTTTGGCTTTCTGGCGCAGGGACTGGAAATAGTCCGACTCGACGATCTCGGCGACCTGCCTGGCCCGTTTCATGTCGTCGATCTCGATGCGCAGTTGCTCGATCTGGCGCTTGAGCATACTTTCGCGGGCCTCCACCTCGCGGGCGTTCTGCACAGCGATGGCGGCCTGGATGGCGATGCTTTCCAGCACGCGCCGGTTGCCCTCGTTGAAGCTGTTCGGATAGGCGCCGATCAGTTCGATGGCGCCGATGATTTCGCCTTTCTCCTTCAGCGGCACGCCCAGATAGGAGCGCGGCTCCACGTCTTCCCACTCGCGTTCGGGATTGCGCTCGACTTCGGTGAAGGCAAGGGTGTCGGGGACAAGCAGGCTTTCCCCTTTGTTGTACACATAGCCCAGGTAACCCACGTTGGGATCGTAGAGCGGCCCGGCGGTCTTTTTGATGCCCATGCTCGTTCTGCGGGCCGAGAGCTTGCAGTCCATTTTCCCCTGGCGTTTGTCGTAGAGGCAGATCTCGGCCACGTCGTAGGGGATCACTTCGCCGATGGCATCGGCGATTTCGTTGAGGATCCGTTCCAGGTCGACGCTTTCGCTGATCTTGCGGCCGACCTCGTAGATGGTGCGCAGTTCGGCCATGCGCGCGCGCAGGGCGACGACCATGTTGCTAAAGACGCGGGCCAGGTTGCCCACCTCATCGCCCTGAGCAGTCACCTCGGCGATGTCGGACGGCTCGAACGGCTCGTCGCGCTCGACGCGGCGGGCAGCCTGAGCCAGCTTGGCGATGGGCCGCGCCAGGGTAGTAGAGAGGAGCAGCGAGGCGACCAGCGCCAGGCCGGCCATCGTCGCGCCGATCAGCAGGCCCTGCTGGCGCAGGCGGTCGACTGGCCGCAGAAAGACCGATTCGGGCATGTCGACGACGACCATGAACAGATAACGCGGCATGTTGGAGATCGGATCGGTGCGGAAGGGGTCCTGTACCGGGGCGTAGCCGACGACGTGCCAGGTGCTAGGGCATTGGCCTTCCTCGACCTCAGCGTCCAGTTGATCCGGCTGACAGTAGCGGAAGCTGCCAGATTTGCCCAAGTTCATCGCCATCAGCAGTTCATCGGCGAGGGGTTGCGCCGCTGGAATGGGGATGGGTGTGCGCGGCTGTTTTTCGCTGGGGTCGCACGTCTGCATGCCTTCTGGACACGTGCCGCCCAGCAGCCGCACCGAGGCAATCTGCTCCAGCGCCGCCTCGTCGGTGATCGTCCCCAGGCTGTGGTAGAGCCAGTTCGCGTCGTTGTCCGAGTGGCTGACAACAATGCCATACTCGTTGACCAGATAGATGTCCATCGCCTCGCGCTCCTCGGCCGAGATGTCCTCGCTCTCGATTTCCAGCGTGCCACTGAGGATGTTGGTGATAAAGTGGCCCTGGATGCGCGTGGCAATCGCGCCGATGGTTTCGTCTTCCACACGGACGGGCGCCGAGGCGTTGATGCCCGGCGTGTCCGTCGTCCAGCCGATCTGGATGCCAGAGGTGAACTGCTCGTTGTTCAGTGCGGATTGGACATAGTCGCGGAAGAGGTAGCTTTGGCCGACGATGGAGGTGTTGTTGTGGGAGACGACAAAGCCCTGCGGGTTATAAAAGCCCACCAGGTCGATCGCCGGGTCGGAGGTGAGCAGATTGGCCACCACACTATCTATGCCGGTCTGTAGCTCGGGGTGTCGCTCTTTGACCGCGTTCAAAAAGGCCAGCACCTGGTCTTTGGTGCTGTCGCTCGGCAGGCCGGGGTCTTCTTCTTGCAGCGTGGTCAGGAATTGGATGACCTCGGGTTCGCTGGCGGCCATGCGGATAAAGTTGTGGTTGTCGACCAGGAATTGCTCGATGCGTTCGGCGGTGCTAAAGGCCAGCCGCGAGAGGCTGATGCGCGTCTGCTGATTGATCGCTCTGGCGCTCGTGTTGCTGCTGATCGTCGCCGTGATCAGCAGGGGGATCAGGGATATAGCCAGCATGACAACCGCCAGCTTGGTCGGGATACGCCAGTTGGTGAAGCGCAGCCTGTCCCAAAAATTCATTTGCTTTTCACTGCTCATGGAATCTCTCCTGGCAGGCCGCCGTTAGCGGCCCAGTTTCTCTGCTACCTGTCTCAGTTCAGCAGTGATGGGATGTTCGGGGTAGCGTTGCGCAAAGATGCCTGCGCTGGCCAATCCCATGACTTGCTCAGAAAGGGGAATTGCGGCTGCGACTGGACATTGATAGACCCGTTCGACTTGCTGCACCAACTCGGCGATGTCGAACGTCGGCGGAATGTTGTTGATGACCAGAGCGATATTGGGCACTTCCAGCTTGCGGGCCACATCGATCATGACGGCGGTGCCGAACAAGTCCTGCTGGTCGGGGCGCAAGATGATCGCCAGCGCGTCCGAGATCGCCAGCGTGATCAGTGTCTCCTCGTTCATGCCGGCGTGTGTGTCGAGCACGAGCTGGTCGAGCTGGAAGGCCTGAATCATAGCAAAGATGCCTCGATTGAGCCTGCTGACCTCATAGCCGCTGTTCAGCATCCGCGAGATCTCGATCGGGTCGGTGCTGGCAGGGACGAGGAAGAGCCGTCCGGGTTCGGCCAGGCAGAGCGAGTCGGACAGGTCGTAGACGGCTTTTTCGATCTGGCATTCGTCCCATAGATAGTGGTTGAGCGTGTGAACGATGCGGTCCTCATCAAAGCCGAGCATGATATGGATGCCTGGCGACTGGAGGTCGATGTCGATGACGCCGACTCGTTGCCCTGCGGCGGCCAGAAGGTAGGCGATATTGGCAGCGAGGTTGGATTTGCCTGTGCCCCGGCGAAACGAATGAATGGAGATGATATTGGCCATTTCTTTTAAACCGTAGTGATCTGGTAACACTATACATCATTACGTCGAAGGAAGCAAGTCAAGGTTTGGAGTGTCCGTCATATTTTTTGCGTCCCCATGTCATTCTGAGGAGCGAAGGCCGCGAAGCGGCCGAAGCGACGAAGAATCTCGTTTCCCGCTAACGAGATTCTTTGCTCGCCGCCTTCGGCGGCTCGCTCAGAATGACAGGTTAGGAGAGAGGAGCGAAGGCCGCGAAGCGGCCGAAGCGACGAAGAATCTCGTTTCCCGCTAACGAGATTCTTTGCTCGCCGCCTTCGGCGGCTCGCTCAGAATGACAGGTTAGGAGAGAGGAGCGAAGGCCGCGAAGCGGCCGAAGCGACCCTTCGCAAAGTCGAAGGGAATCTCGTTTTCCGCTGCAGAACGACCTCGCTTTGACATAAGAGGAGCGGTAACTATTCAGCCTGGCATCTTTAGCACACGGATAAACACGGATGAAACGGATCGGCACGGATCAATCCAGAAAAATCCGTGTCAGTCCGTTGTATCCGTGTTAATCTGTGTCCTATGGGTATCCACACCAACCCGGGCTGAATAGTTACGAGGAGCGAAGGCCGTGAAGCGGCCGAAGCGTGGAGGCGCGATAGGTTGCCCGGATACTGTTTCTGTGTTACACTCGGCCCTGGCTGTGCTATGGAGAAAAAGTCCCTGACGGGGGAAGAAAGGTGGGCGGCAGAAGGCCGTCCCTTGCTTGCGCTGGTGGGCCGCCGCACGGCCTGGGGACTGGCGGGCCTTTTTCTGCGTCGTCTGCTCTTTATCGCCATCGTCGCTTTTGCCATTGTCTATTTTTGCCATCTCGGCGTCAGCCTGCGTGTCAACTCGACCGGCACGGGCCCTTCGCGCACGCTGGCCCAGACCGCCGGCCCGGCCCTTACCCAGACGCTCGACTTTTTCGGCGACGTTCTGCGCGGAGAGCTGGGCCTGACCTTCCGTGGCACATCCCGCAACGTCCGCGCCCCGCTGACCCAGGTGCTGGCCGAAACCTACCTGGCCAGCGCGCAACTGCTCCTGGTCTCGATTGGCCTGGCCACAGCGTTGGGGATCCTGGCCGGCGGGCTGGCCGCTTCCTGGCGCCGCTCGCCGCTCTCCTTTTCTACCCTCACCCTCACTGTGATCGGCATCTCGATCCCCAGCTTTTTCCTGGCCCTCTTGCTGCGTGTCGCCGACATCGCTTTCTACCGGCGCACGGGCATCGGCCTGGTGCCGGTCTTTGGCGGTGGCCTGGACCGCACGCAGAGCTTGCTGCCTCATCTGACCTTCCCGGCGTTGGTGCTCACCGCCCGCCCGCTGGCGCACATCACCCGCGTGACTTTTGTCGCTCTGTCCGAGATTCTGGAGCGCGATTACATCCGCACGGCCCGCTCCAAGGGGCTGGGGCAGACCGTTGTCTTTTGGCGACACGCCCTGCGCAATGCCGGTGTCGCCGTGTTGACCGCTGTGGTGGTCTCCTTCCGTTTTGCCCTGGGCAGCCTGCCGGTGGTCGAGGTCTTTTTCGAGTGGCCGGGCATCGGCCTGGCCATGCTCAGCGCCATCTCCCGCGGCGACGCCCGTAGCGTTGCTGCCATGGGCCTCAGCCTGGGGCTCACTTTTTTGCTGATCACCCTCGCCCTGGATTTGATCTATCGCTGGATCGACCCGCGCCTGCGGAACGGAGGTGGGGGATGAAGCTGCACGCCTGCCTCTGGCGCCTGCTCAACCCGCGCGCCGATCTCTTGCGGCTGCGCCGGACCGCTCCCTCGCGCAACCTCTCCGCGCCGGACGAGGAGGCCCTCCCAGAGCGACATATCCGCCTGCGCCATATCCTCTTCAACGTGCCTCTGCTCCTGGGCAGCCTGATCGTGCTTGTGTTGTTTGTTTTCGTCCTCTTCGGCCCTGTCCTGGCCCCCGAAAACCCCTACCTGCGCGGCCGCCGCGTGCTCGAATACGTCGACGGCACGTTCCTCCGCCCGCCTTTCCCGCCCTCGCCGGAGCACTGGCTGGGCACGGATGAACTGGGCCGCGATACGTTGAGCATGCTGCTCTACGGCACGCGCAACACGCTCGTCGCGGCGGCCTTTATCACCATGGCTCGCCTGGCGCTGGGGCTGATCCTCGGCGGACTGGCTGGCTGGAACGAAGGTCGCCTGATGGACCAGATGGTGCTGGGTGTGGTGCAGATGCTGGCCGCGCTGCCCATGCTGCTCGTTGCCATGATCCTGATCTTTGCCCTCGACGTGCGGCGTGGGTTGCCGGTCTTTATCATTGCCCTCTGCACGATCGGCTGGGGCGAGATTGCCCAATACGTCCGCGCCGAGTTCATCCGCATCAAAAAAGAGCCCTATCTCGACAGCGGGCGGGTCGTCGGCCTGAACGCTCTCGAACTGGCCATCCGTCATGTCTTGCCCAACGTCCTCCCCGCGCTGATCGTCATCACCCTCCTGGAGATGGGGGCAGTGCTGATGATCCTGGGCGAGCTGGGTTTCATCGGCGTCTATATTGGCGGCGGCATCTCGATCCAGGTCGACGACACCACCCAGCGGCAGTTCTTTGCCGTTCCCGAATGGGGCGCGATGATGGCCGGATCGCGGGCCTGGGCCCGCTCGCGCCCGTGGATGGTCCTCTTCCCCGCCATTGCCTTCTTCGTCTCGGTCACCGGCTTCAACATGCTGGGCGAGGGGCTGCGGCGGCTGATCGAACGCGGCGTTTTCAACACGGCGCTGCTGTTGAGCTGGCGCATGCTGGTTGTCGCCGCGCTGATCACGGCGGCCAGCGTCTATGTCATTCTGACCCTGGGGCCGGCGCCCTCCTATCGCAACCTGGCCCAGCAGGTCAGTCAGGCTGATCTGATGCGTCACGTCGAGTTCCTTGCCGCGCCGGAGATGGAGGGGCGCGCCCTCGGCAGCGCCGGGGCAGCACGGGCGGCTGACTATATCCTGGAAGAGCTGCAGAGCTATGGCCTGACTGCCTGGAAGCAAGAGTTTGCCGTCACGCTGGCCCGGCCGGCGGAACCGACGGTGCTGGCGCTGGTCGACGAGAACGGCCGCGCGCGCCTCACCTTCGAGCGCCTGCTCGATTACGGCGAGAGCATCGAACGGCACGGCGGCAGCGGGCAGGCCGAGGCGCCGGTTACGCTGGTGCTTTTCCCGCCTTCCGAGCGCCCGCCGGTTGGCGAGCAGGCCTATGCCCGCTTCCGCGGCCTCGACCTGCGCGGGCAGGTTGCGCTCGTCCTTGCCGGCAACGCGCCGTATGACTTTGATACCGAGGCGCTCATCCGTGGCGCTGAGGGCGTGCTGGTCGTCACCACCGACATCGTCCCGCGCAATCAGGTGCTCTCGAACGATGACCTGCAGCAGCCGACGCTGCCCGTGCTGCGCGTTTCTCTGGCTGCGGCAGAAGAGATCCTGGCCGCTGATGGCCTGGACCTGGAGGACGTCCGCGCTGCGATCGAGACACTGGCGGATAGCGGCGCGCCCTGGGCCGCCCGCCCGCTCCAGACGCGCGTGCGCCTTTCGGTCGAGCTGAGCCCGCCGGAGCAGGTGGTGCTCTACAACGTCCTGGGCGTGCTCGATGGCGCCGATGCCAGCCTGGCCGACGAACTGGTGATCGTTTCGGCGCACTATGACGGCGCCGGCCGTTCGCCCGACGGCACGCTCTATCCCGGCGCCGACGAGGATGCTTCGGGCGTGGCAGCGCTACTCGAAATCGCCCGCCTGTGGACCGAGCAAGAGTTCCAGCCCCGGCGGACGGTTCTCTTTGCCGCCTGGGCCGGCGGCGACCTGCGCTATTCCGGCGCGCACTTTTTCCAGGATCGCCCCGGCACCCTGGGCTCGCACGACATCGTCGCCGTGGTCTATCTGGACCGCCTGGGCGGGGCGACGGGCGATGGGCTGATCGTGCGCCAGGGGGAAGGGCGGGATACGCTCTACCATCTTCTGCTCGACAGTGCGGCTCATCTCAAGGTGCCGGTGGGGGCCGGCGGCGCGCTGCGCCATCCCTATCAGGGCGTCTTGAGCGGGCGCTATGGGACATTGGTCGTCACCTGGGGCGACCCCCAGCCGGCCCTCGACCAGGACACTGTGGCGCGTATCGACGCCCGGCGCCTGGGGATGGCTACCCAGGTGGTCAACCTGACGCTGATTACGGCAGCTCATGAGCCTGCGTGGTGACTCGCTTATGTCGTCGGAAGAAAAAACGCTCCGCACCGTGGCGCTGGTCTTGATCGCTACAGTCCTGTTGACGGGAGCGCTGGCGCTCTATCTGACCCTGGCCCGCCGCCCCGCCGGTGCGGTTGAGACGGAGGCGCCTTCTGGCCCCCGCATCGTCTTTGTCTCGGACGTGGAGGGAGAAGCTGCGCTCTATGTGATGAGTGCGGACGGGACGGGCATGGAGCGGCTGTCTTCTGCGGGGAGTGGCATGATCGTGTACCCGGCCTGGTCGCCTGACGGACAGCATCTGGCCTGCCTGCACATAGATGAAGCCAGCGATCGGGCAGCTGTGTGGGTCCATAACCTGGCGGGCGAGCCCTCGCGCCTCAGCGCCGAGGAGGTCGATGTGATGGGGCTGAAACCGGCCTGGTCGCCGGACGGAACGCGGCTGGCCTTTGTCGCCAGCAGCGAAGGGACGGTTCAGCTCATCGTCGTTCACGCCGACGGCAGCGGCGTCGAGCGGACTATTGCCCTTCCCGCTCAGGTTCGCCATGTCTACAGCCTGGCCTGGTCCCCTCAGGGTGATGAACTGCTCCTCCTGGGGACGGACAATCCTTCCTGGCGCAGCTACATCACTCCTCCCTTCATCTACCTGGTCTCTGTTGATGATGAGGGCGTGGAACAACTTGGTCAGGCGTGGGCGGTCGACTGGGCACCCGACGGGAGGGGTGCAGTAGTGGCGCCCTATGTCAACCCCGCTGTGGTCTATACGGTCGACGAGGAGCGGCAGATGCAGCCGATTGCCCAGTTGGAGGACGTCTTTGCCGTGGCTGTCGATTGGTCGCCCGACGGCGGGCATATCGTCGTCCTGGGCACGCGCAACCAGTCGGATGTCACAGCTCTCTACATCATCGACGCGGCGACGGGCGAAGTGACCGTTGCTGTAGACGGCACCGAAGTGTGGATGGATTGGGTCGACTGGTCACCCGACGGACGCCGTCTGCTGTTCACGCAGGGTCCGCTGCAACGACGCCCTGGCAGCAGGCTGCCCTATGCGAACCTGTGGGTCTATGATCTCGACCAGCGTCGGGGGCAACCCCTGACGGAGCAGGAGGGCTTTGCCGGGATGGGGGTGTGGTCGCCATGAGACGCCTCTTTTTGCGCGCAGCCGTTGCGGTCCTGGCGACGCTCCAGGTTGCCATCCTGATCTACCTGGCGCTGCTGCTCTGGCCGGCTGCGCCGGCCCACGAGTCCGCGCAGACGCCGACGCCGGGCCAATTTGGGCTTCCCTCGGCAGGCAGCACGCCCCGCCCGCAGGCAACCCGCCCGGTGACCGAGGCTATCGTCGTCGGCCCGCCGGTGGAGGCAACCGATGTGACCCGCCGCGCCGCGCTGTTCGACGCCGAGCTGGCGATGGAGCACATCGCCTATTTCGCCAGCCCGGAACGGGAAGGCCGCCAGCCGGGCACGGCCGGAGGATATGCCGCGGCGGACTATATCGCCAGGCACTTTGCCGCTGTTGGCCTTCAGCCTGCCGGCATCGACGCCAGCTACTTTCAGACCTTTACCGTCGTCTATGGGCGCATCACTGAGCCGCCCGTCCTCGCGGTTGCGCTGGCCGATGGCACCCCTCTCACGCGCACCTATCGCTACCGCATCGACTATCGCGCCCTGACCGGCGGCTATGTGGGTGACGGCGAGGGGGAAGGAGAGGTCGTCTGGCTGAGCAATTGCCTGGCCGATGACTATGCCGGCCTGGACATGGTGGGCAAGATCGCCCTCTGCCGCTACACGCGCAACGACGCCGTCTACCGCCAGGCCATCGAGCACGGCGTCGGCGGCCTTTTGCTCCTGGATTGGGAGCACGAGGACGAGCCGTTCCGCCGGCCGACCTATCGCCAGCTTTCCTGGGTGCCGCAGACGATCCCGGCCTATCTGATCTCCAGGAGGGTGGCCGAGGAGCTGGTGTTGGGCAGCGGATACACGGTGGACCAGCTCAGCCTGCGCTACATGGCAACGCCGCTTTCGACGACCGTGCGCATGGCGGTGACGGTGGAGGAGCGGGAGGCGGTCGATGCGCGCAACGTGCTGGGGCTTTTGCCCGGCAGCGACCCGGAACACCGCGACGAGCTGGTCATCATCGGCGCGCACTATGATCACCTGGGGCGCGATCCCGACGGGGCGGTGATGGGCGGCGCCAACGACAACGCCTCCGGCGTCGCTGTGCTGCTCGAGATTGCCCGCCTGTGGCACGAGCAGGGCATCCGCCCCGCCCGCAGCGTTCTCTTTGCGGCATGGGACGCCGAAGAGATGGGGTTGCTGGGCTCCCGCTACTATGTCTCCACGCCAACCTGGCCCCTCACCCGCACTGTCGCCATGCTCAACCTGGACATGGTCGGTGCGGGTGAAGAGTTGCTGGTCGATGGTTCGGAAGAGATCGTGCGCCAGCTTCAGGTCAGCGCCGCTGTCTATGGCATCACGACGACCGTGTCCAGCAGCGGCGGCAGCGACCACTTCTCTTTCCAGGAGGCGGGCATTCCGGCGGCGATGCTGATCTATTGGCCCGACCCGCACTACCACGACCCGGCGGACACGGCCGAGGCGATCGAGCCGGACAAGTTGAGGGCGGTGGGGGTGACCTCGGCGCACGCGCTGGCGGCCTTTGCCCAGGGCCATGTCGAGATTGAGGAGGCAGTGGAGCGGCTGCGCGCTGCCATTCTCAGCCGCGACCGGGCGGCCTTTTCCGGTATGCTCGACCCACGCGACCCTGATCTGCAGGCGGCACAGATGGCCTGGTTCGACAACCTGTGGTCGAGAGAGCTGGTCGAGGTCGAGATCGAGCCGGGCGAGGTGCGCATGGGCGACGGCGAGGCCGAGGCAACGGTGACAGCAGCCTACCGCTGGGCCGATGCGACGCGGTCGACTCCGTCTGCCACCTATGGCATCCGCTTTGTCGAGCGCGATGGGCTGTGGACCTACGCCGGTTACGGGCCGGAAACGCTGAGCGGCGACGTCGTCACGGTGGGCCGCTTTGAGAACGTGCCGGTGAGCGCGCAGCAGCTTCTTTCCACCACCCAGGAGAGCTATCTGGCCCTGGCGGCGGCGCTGGAGATGGAGCCGCTTGTTGGCACGCGCGTGGTCTATTATCCCAACGCCAATGTATTGCGCTCGGTTGCCCTGCCGGCGACGGAGAGGGCGGACGTGCGCTGGCTGGTCTCGTCGGCGGGATTGGCGGAACTGGCCTATGGTCAGCCGCTGGAACCGCCGCTGGTCAACTTGCTGCTGAACCAGATGGGGCTGCCGGCAGGGGCGGCGCCGTGGCTGCGCGAGGGACTGGCGCAGCGCTTCGCCGGCGAGGGAGCAGTCCTGACGGCGCTTGCCGGCGATGAACCTTTGCCGGCGCTGGCTGATTTTCCTGCCCTCGATGGCCTGTCGGAGGAGGAAGCGACTTTGGTGCGCGCCCAGGCCTGGGCAGTGACCGACTACCTGCTGGAGACGCGCGGCACGGCGGGCCTGCACGCCCTGTGCGCCGCCTGGGGCGAGACGGGGGATGGCGACGCGGCTTTCCAGCAGGCGCTGGGCCTGTCGCTGAGCCAGTTCGAGGCCGAGTGGCGGAGCGCCTGGCTCGAACCGCTGCGCGCCGATGCCGCCGCGCTGGAGGTCACGCTGGCCGCTCGCGCTCAGGCGATCCTTGCTGGCGATGCGGCGGCGTTCATGCGCACCGTCACCGCTGCCGACGCGGTGCTGCGCATCGAGGAACAGCACTGGGCCGATGACCTGGCTGCGCATCCGGCGGTCACCTGCACGCTGGAGGGCGAGATCGCCGGGTGGACGCCGGGCGCAGACGCGATGACTGTCGACCTGACACTCCGCGCTCAGCTTGCGGACGGCGCGCCGGTGCGCGTTTCTGACCGCGTGCGCTTTGTGCGCGAGAACGGACGCTGGCTCTACGCCGGGCCGATCTGGGAAGAGTGGTCCAGCGAGCATTTTGTGCTCAAGTACCGCGGCCATGACGAGGCCTGGGCACGGCGCGCGCTGGAGCTGGCTGAGGCAGTCTATGCCCGGCTCGTGGCGGACCTGGGCGCTGCGCCGCCGTTGCCTGTGGAGGTCAAGATCTATGGCGACCAGGCGCAGCTTGGCGCTTCGGTCTATCTGTCGTTGCCGGATTGGGTCAGCGGCTGGACCGAGCCGGGCGAGTCGATCAGGCTATGGCTGGCCGACGAGCGCGAGCAGACTTTTGTGCGCCTGTTGGCCCATGAGCTGACGCATCAGGCCCTTTTTGCGCGCGGGGTCGAATACTCCTGGCTGCACGAGGGGATCGCCAACTATGAGGCGGGGCGGGTCATAGCGCTGGGCACGCACTGGATGGCCGGGCGTTATATGCCGGTGGTGCAAGAGGCCGTGCGCCGTCACCGCGAGTTTTCCTTGTCGGCGTGGCCGGATTGGGAGGCGCTCTCTGCTGACGAGGCGGAGCTGGCCTATGCGCAGGCCTGGTCGCTGGTCGATTTTGCCGTGGGGCAGATGGGGGAAGGAGGGCTGCGGCGGCTGGTCGAACGGGCGGCGGTGGCAGCGGACCCGGCGGCTGTGTTGAGCGCGGAGGTAGGCGATCTGGGGACGTTTTGGGAGGCGTGGCGGGCCAACGCCTTTGTCGCCGGGGTGCCGGCGGAGGTCGTGGCCGTTGCTCGGGGCTTTGATGTCGATGCGGCGCTGGCGCACGTGGCGGTGCTTTCGAGCGCCGCGTATGGCGGACGGGAAGCGGGCACGGCGGAAGGAGATCTGGCGGCGCAGTACATCGCCACACAATTCGGCGTGCTGGGCCTGCAACCGCTGGGCGATGTGGTGACGGTCACGGTGGGCCAGACGGAAACGCGGGAAGTGAGCTATTTCCAGCACTTTCCTCTTTCGCACAGTCAAATCGTGTCGACGCCGCTGCTGGCGTTGCTTGATGAGGGTGGCGAGGTGGTTCACGGCTTTTCTTATCGCCAGGATTTTATGGCGGTTGCCGGTGGAGGCGTCGCTGAAGGCGAGTTGGTCTGGGTGCGCGACCCGCGCCTGGAGGAGCTGCACTTTGACGGGGCAATCGTGATCGAGCAGAGCGTCCGCGATCCGCTGGCCCGCGCCGGGCAGTTAGCAGAGCGCGGCGCGGGTGGACTGGTTGTGGTCGGTGGCCGGGATGCCGCGCAGCTTCAGGCGGCGTATGGGCGCCCTGCTGCGAACGCCGCGCCGATCCCCGTTTTCGAAATCACCGAAGAGGCGTTGGGGACGCTGCGAGAGTGCCTGGGCCTGGAGGCGAGCGACCTGAGCGCTTCGCCGCCTGCGCTCCCGCTGGGCGTGCGGGCGCGGCAGGAGCTGGTGCGTATGCCGTTGACGACGACCATGGCGGCGAATGTGGTGGGCTTCCTGCCAGGGAGCGACCCGCGCCTGGCGCAGGAGGTGATTGTGGTGGGGGCGCACTATGACCAGCTCGGCCGCACGCCGGATGGCCTCTACTACCCTGGCGCCAATCAGAACGCCTCGGGCGTGGCGGCAATGCTGGAGATGGCCCGCGCCTGGCAGGCGGCCGGCTACCGCCCGGCGCGCAGTGTCCTGCTGGTCGCCTGGGGCGCCCAGGAGGCGGGTGGGGCGGGGGTGGCTTATTACCTGGAGCACCCGGCCCTGCCGCTCACCCAGACCGTAGGCGTCGTTGCGCTGGATAGCATCGCCGGCGGCGAGGGCTATCGGCTGCTGTTCTACGGCACGCGCGAAGAAGATGCGCCGCTGGTCCACCGCCTGGAGGCGGGGGCGCAGGCGCTGGGCCGCCAGGCCTGGCGGCGAGGCAGCGCTGGCGAAGGATGGCACACTGCCTTTGAGGATGTCCCCACCGTCAAGCTGATCTGGGATGGGGCAGAGCCGTACCTGTTCACCGACACCGTCGAGCAGATCGACCCCAATCGCCTGGCCTCCAGCGGCGAAATCCTGACCCTGCTGATAGCCTGGCTGGCGAGTCCTTGATGGTTTCCTGACCTGTCTACCCATTTTACGGAAAATGCGCTACACTAGAGGAGGACTGTCCTGCGTGATTTCGGGGCGCAGAAATGGCTCTACGTTTGTCCGGGGAGGTGCGCGATGATACGTTTGCGTTGGCCGACAGATTACGGCACGATGACCCAGCCGTTCGGGGCGCGGCCAGAGGTTTACCAGGTTTTCGGCCTGCCCGGCCACGAGGGCCTGGATTTCCAGGCCCCTGCCGGCAGCAATGTCTATGCAGCGGCTGACGGCACGGTCAGCGAGGTGCGCCTGGATGACAACATCGACCTGCTCAAAAAGCCCTATGGCAACCAGGTGCGCATCCAGCACGGCGACGGCTATGAGACGATCTATGCCCACCTCTCGCAGGTGCTGGTCACCCGTGGGCAGACGGTCGAAGCGGGCTGCCTGATCGGCCTGGCAGGCAGCAGCGGCCATTCGGAGGGGCCGCACCTGCACCTCACGCTGAAGAAAAGAGGGGCGACGCAGTCCGGCGCGACCCATTTTCCCTACGACATTATCGATCCCACTTCTTACCTGGAGCCGTTTTCTCCTCCTCCCGTGGACGATCAGATCCCCGACGAGCCGACGCTCGACGTGCAGGTTGAAAGCCCTGTTGTGGGCTATCTCAACATCCGCAGCGGCCCCGCGCTGGACTATGAGCGGATCGCTCAGGTTGGCCACGGCACGATCCTGGGCGCGCTGGAGGCGGAAGAGGTCGCCCGGCGCAAGGTGGGGCAGCGAGAGCAGTGGCTGCGCGTGCGCCTGCCCGATGGCAGGGTGGGCTTTGCCGCGGCCTGGTATCTGCTCTTGCCGCCGGGCGAGGTCGTGCCGCTACAGATCGTTGTTGACAGCCCCGACCTGCCCCTGCGCATCCGCAGCGGGCCGGGCATCGGCTATGCCCAGGTGGGCCAGGCCGCGCACGGCACGCTGCTCACCGCGCTCGATCCGGAGACGACGGTGCGGGAGCGGGTGGGCAAGTATGGCCAGTGGCTGCACGTGCAGTCGCCCGATGGGATCGAGGGCTATTCAGCGGCCTGGTACCTGCGCCTGCGCGAGCCAGGCGCGCCCGTCGATTGGGGGCTGGCGCCGGCTGCCGTCGTGGAGGAGCGCCGCCTGGTTGCTCCCGATGACCTGACGCGCATCCGCGGCATCGGCCCCAAAACGGCGGCGACGCTGCGGGCGGTGGGCATCGGTCTGTTTATGCAGATTGCCCGCGCCGATGTCGAGACGCTGCGGGCGGTGCTGGTCGAAGCGGGCCAGCGGGGGTGGGCCGTCGAGACGTGGCCCGAACAGGCGCGGCGCTTTCTGAGCGGGGATTGATGCGGGCCAGGCTGAAGCAGTTGGCTGCCGCGTTCGGCTGGACTCGCTCCAGCACGTTTCTCATGAGCGCCTTCCTGGCGACGGTGGCGCTGATCGTCATTGTCTGGTGGCCGCTGGCCGAGGAGGTCTTCTCGTCCTTCACTCCCAAGCTCCCGTGGTGGATGCAGGTCGACTGGCTGTTGCTGGGCAATTTCCTGGCCATGTCCTTCCTCATCATGGCCGGCGCCAACCTGAGAGCGGACGCGAGCATCATCCTGGTGGGGCTGGTCGGCGGGCTGGTGATCGAGAGCTGGGGCACGCAGACCGAACTGTGGACCTATTACACCGCCGAGCGCCCACCGCTGTGGATCGTTCCCGCCTGGCCCATTGCCAGTCTGTCCATCGACCGTCTGGTGCGCATGCTGGACCTGCTGATCGAGCGGCGCTACCCCCGTCTCTTTCGTTGGCTCTACTGGCCGCTCTTTGTGGCCTTTTACGGGCTGATGCTCTGCTTTGTCTGGCCGACAACGGGCAAATCGCTCACCCTTATGGCGCTGCTTTTGTGCGCATTTCTCATCGCCACGCCCACCGATCACCGCCGCGCGGTGCTGACCTTTGTGGCGGGGTCGGCGCTGGGCTATTTTTTGGAGCGCTGGGGCACCACGCGCGCCTGCTGGACCTACTACACGCGCCAGACGCCGCCGTTGTTCGCCGTCCTGGCGCACGGCATGGCTGCCGTCTCGTTCTGGCGGGCGGAACTGTTGCTGCGGCGGGTGGCGTTGCGGATGCTATCGAGCGAGGGGTGGGGACGTCTGAGGGGAGGGGTGCGTCGGCAGCCCTCTCTGGGACGGCGCGCCGAATAAAAAAAGCCCCGGCCCAACAGGCCGGGGCTTTTTGTGTCCTGCCGCTTTATCGACGGCAGACCTGGAGCTGGATCGCCGTTCGTTCCTGATCGTCGATCTCGATCTCGGCAAAAATGGGCACGATGACGATATCGATGTTGTCCTGTTCCAGATAGCCACGGGCGATGGCGACCGCTTTGACAGCCTGGTTCACCGCGCCAGCGCCAATAGCCTGAACGATGGGTTCTTTTCCCTCTCGAACCATGCCAGCGATTGCTCCTGCCACCGCTGTCGAACGCGAATCGGCGGCGACCTTGAGGAGAGCAGCCTCGTTGGTCATTGTCTTTCTCCCTCCCATAATGTGGATGTTGACCGCACAGGCTATTGTAACACGGTTGGTCAACTTGGCAAGTGCTGCAGGTGACGTAGGACAACTGCTTGCAGTTGTCCTACTCCGCCGGGGCGGTGACGGCGCCAGGCGCGTACCGCTGGCGCAGCCACAGCCAGATCGCGCCCAGGCCGACAAGGGTGGCGGCGATGGCGACAAGCGCGGCCAGCAGGGGGATCAGCCGCAGCAGCACATAGACCACAACGCCCAGCACCAGCGCCCAGCCGTGTCCGCTGTAGCCGGGCGCTAGGCGGCTGAGGATCCACCGGCCCACGGGATAGACGACCACCAGCTTGCTGCCATAGGCCACGGCCAGCAGGAAGAGGGCAAAGAACAATCCCAGAGCGGAAAAGCCCACTCCAAAGATGGCGCGGGCCAGGCCGCCGAGGGTGATCACGCTGACAAAGAGGCCCAACATCAGGAGCAGGAGGGCCGCCAGGGCCGTGCCCACAAAACCGACGACGAGCGAGAGCAGGCCCCACCCCGTGGCCGGCAGCGGCCGGGCGCGCATTTGCGCGGCGCAGGCGTCGAACGCTGCCGGCGCCTGCCAGATGAGCAGGCCGCCAAGGACGAGCAGCGTGATCAGCTCGCGCAGACGGGAGATGATCCATTGGAAGATGTTCTGCCCGATCTCGACGCGGACAGTGGTGCGGGGCTGTCGTTCAATGTACTCGATCCCGCCGCCGGGCGTGGCGCGGATCGCTGCCGCCTGCTCGACCGGGCTGATGTAGGTCAGCCGACCGTCGATCTGGGCGCCTGGGGCGACATGGATGCCAGGCGGCAGGGGCGCGGTGGAGGTGGTCCAGGGGGCAAAGAATGCTGGCGCTGACGGTTCAGCAACGTCGGCGTAGACATCGCCGCCGACAGCTCCCTCGACGGTCAGGCTGGAGACGTTGGCGTGCAGGTGGCGGTCGATGCGCCCGCGGACGCGCACCTGCGCACCGCTGGCGCGCAGGTCCCGCCCGACGGCAGCTCCTTCGTCCAGATCGAGGCTGTAGCCGGTAAAGTAGATGTTGCGGGCGATGCGGCCGGGCGCTTCGACGACGGCTGTGTTGGCGGCGATGAACAGGCTGCCGTCAACCGGCCCGCGCAGGGCGAGGAACTGCCCGGCAAAGGCCACGTTGCCACCTACCGCGCCGTTGACCTCGACGTGGGCGCCGGTGACGAACAGGTCGCCGCCCACCGTGCCGTTGATCGTGATCTGGCCGCCTGAGGCGAACAGGCTGCCGTTGACCGTGCCGTCGACGGTGACCGTGTCGCTGGAGATGAACAGGTCGTCGTCGATCACTTCGTCGGGGCCGACATAGCCATCGTCGTCGAACTCGGTAGCACGGGCAGTGCTGGCCGTGCCCGCCAGGGCGGCCAGGGCGAGGGCGACGATCAGGAACAACAGCCAGTGTTTGTGCAGTTTCATTTTTCCTTTTCCTCTTTATGCGGATTCGATAGCCTTGCACAGCTCGCCAGCGGTAGGCCAGCGTTCTTCCGGCTCTTTGGCCATGGCGCGGAGGATGGCCAGGGCGACACCTTCGGGCAGCGCAGGCAGCAGGGCGCGCGGGTCGGGCGGGGGCTGTTGCAGGTGGGCGAGCATGATCGCGCCCGGATTGTCGCCGTGAAAGGGCAGCTCGCCGACGAGCATCTCGTAGAGCATCACGCCGAGGGAGTAGACATCGGCGCGGCCATCGACTTGGTGCGAGACGCGCACCTGCTCCGGCGCCATATAGTTGAGCGTGCCCATCATCATGCCGGTCCTGGTGGCGGCGGTGTCGCTGGCGCGCATTTTGGCGATGCCAAAATCGGTCAGGATGGCATGCCAGCCGCCCTCTCCTTGCGGGCGGAGCATGACGTTGGACGGTTTGATGTCGCGGTGGATCAGCCCCTGGCTATGGGCATAGTCGAGCGCGGCGGCCACATCGCGCACGATGGGGCGCACCTCTTCGAGTGTCAGCGGGCCGTGGTCGCGCATGTGCTGGCCCAGGTCGACGCCCTCGATGTACTCCATCACCATATAGTAGGCGCCCTCGACGTCGCCAAAGTCGAACACCTGGACGATGTTGGGATGGCGGAGGGCGGCGACGGCGCGCGCCTCGCGCTCGAAACGCTGGCGAAAATCGGCCTCGGCGGCCAGGGTGGGGGGCAGGATCTTGATCGCCACGGTGCGGTCGAGGCGGGGATGGCGGCCCTTGTAGACCTCGGCCATGCCGCCGCGGCCCAGCAGCTCCAGCACCTCATACGTGCCCAGCCGCGTGCCGGTGAGCAGCCCTCCCTGCTGGATGAGGCTCGACGAGGGGATGGCCTGCTGGGCGACAAAGCTGGCCCAGGCTTTGGAAGGGTAGCTGTAGCTGCCGCTCTCGGCGACGAGCATGCACTTTTGCGCCAGGTCGCGCAGGATGCCGCGCAGGGTCGTGTCGCTGCTGGCCCGCGAGGCGGCGTTGGAAAGCTGGCGCATCGTGCTCTGCTCCTGCGGGCTCAGGTTGTGCCAGTAGTACTGAAAGTGAGGCGCCAGCTCGTTCAGCGTCTGCCGCTCGATCTCGGCCGGGTCGTCCGGCGTGGCCATGGCGTAGAAGCAGGCGATCTGCAACGCCAGCGGATGCCCGCCGGCCAGAGAGTAGATGAAGGAGACCATCTCGGAGGAAAAGGGCCCGTTGGCAGCTTTGGCCGGCTCTTCGATCAACTGCCGCGCCTCTTCTTCGGGCATCAGTCCCAAAAAGACCTGGGCAAAGATGTTGAAAAAGGGGCTGGAGAGAATCTCTTTGGAGCGGCTGGAGTAGGTGAGCTGGATGAGCGGCATGGCCGAGGCGGTGACGAAGGCAAGCTGATAGCGACCGGCGGCGGAGCGCAGCGCGTTGAAGAAATTGATGTCCAGGTTGGCGTTGGTGCTCAGCCGTTCGAACTCGTCCAGCATCAGCACCACGCGCAGACCGCGCCGGTTGAGCTTGCGGATGGCGTTTTCAAAGGAGAGGCGGGAGGGGCTGGCGATAGCCTGCTCCAGCGCTGGCTCTGCCTCCAGGTTGTGTGTGTCCAGCGCTGCGGCGAGTTCGGCGGCGAAGAAGGCCAGGATCTCCTCGTGCTGGCCCTGGCCCAGCACCTCGCAGTCCAGGTAAGCAAAGAGGATGCCTCCGTCTTTGCCCAGTCCCAGGCCCAGGTCGGGCCATACCTGGGGACGCATCAGGTGGAAGAGGAGCGAGGTCTTGCCGATCTTGCGCGGGCCGACGAGCGAGACGGATTGGTTGCCGCGCAGGAAGGCGGCGATCTCGTTCAGCTCATGGCGGCGGCCAAAGAACATCTCCGGCGTGCGCACCGGGCCGCGATAGATGTAGGGATTCTCCATTCAGCCACCTCGACTGTCGCGGGGGAGCTTGATTTCGTCCACCACGCGGCTCATCGATTTGTACTTTTCCACCCACAGCCCCAGCAGCCCCAGTCGCCAGCCGTAGGTCTCGCCGATGCTCGGGTCCATCTCGCTGCTGGTGACGAGAATGTCGCGCAGGGTCAGGTGATGCAGGGCATCGCTGATTGCCCGGCGCTCGATACGGATGCCCCGCTGGTTCAGGTAGTCGGCCACCTGCACCGGTGTGATGCGCCCGGTGAGCGGGATCATGCGGCTCATCGCTGCCAGCACCAGGCGGTCCTCTGGCGTGGCCTCGGTCCACAGGTAGACAAAATGCGCCTCGCCCGAGGCCAGGATCTCGTCCAGCGCTGCGTTGACGTCGGCGACGGTGAGATAGTTGCGCTCGGTGCGGTTGTGGTGGTTGACCAGGCTGTGGCAGAGGAGCTGGAGAAAGTACGGATGTCCTGCCGTCACCTGCCAGATCTTGTCCAGGGCCAGGTCGTCATAGCGCATGCCGTAGGGGGCGACCGGTTCCTGCACCAGGCGCAGGGCGGCCGGCTTTTCCAGGAAGGCGATGTGGCGGTAGAGGCTGATGTTGAAGAGGACGCTCCAATAGTCGGCAGCCAGTTCTTCCAGGCGATGCGTGCCGCAAAAGATGACGCTCAACTGTTCGACGTGTTGCACCAGGTGGCGCAGAAAGCCAAAGATGGAGGGGTCGAGGTGGCCCCGTTGGACGGCGGTTTCGAGCTCTTCGAACTCGTCGAACATGAACAGCAGGTGGCGAGAGCCGATCGCCTGGCGCACGAGGGGGAGGAACTGGTGCTCGAAGGAGGCGGCGGGGCTGGTGGTCAGCTCGTCATAGGTGGGAATGTCGATCTGGAAACCGCGGTCCTCCAGGGCAAAGGCGATCTCGGTAGCCAGCGAGAGGAAAAAGTTGGCCATGCCGGGGTCGAGGCCGAGGGCCTGGCCGTCGAGATAGACGGGCAGGTAGGCGTCGCCCAGGCGAACCGGCAGTTGTTTGAGCAGCGAGGTCTTGCCGGTGCGGCGCTGGCCGATGAGCACCAGGTTGTTGCGGTGCAGGGCGTTGAGGTTTTCCTGGATGAAGGCAAAGACATCCTCGCGGCCAAAGAAGAGGGGAGAGCCGCCTTCGAGGGGCGTGCCGACGACGTAGGGGTTGGGGATGAAGGTGAACTCGGCATGGGTGCTCAGCAGGCGGACGACGTCGGCAAAGTTCTCCACCTGGTCAGAGCCGCGCGGGTCGGTGTAGAGGACGACGAAGCGGGCGCGGAACTGGTCGGCGCCGGCTGGCAGGTGCGGGCGCACGCGCAGCTCGACCCGCGCTTCCTCGCCGGGGGCCAGCCGTTCGAGCTGCGCCACCTGGTCCAGCAGGGTATATTCGGCAGCCGGCTCCAGGGTGATCTTGAGGTTGAGCGCCGCGCCGCGCCCGTTGTTGCGCAGACCCAGCACCAGCGGCACGGCGTCGCCCTGCCAGGTATGGCGGGTGAGCAACTGGCAGACGATCTGGGCGCGGGTTTGCAGGTCGCTCATCGCGCCGGTGACGACGGCCAGCCAGCTTTCGGCCAGCCGCTGGACGACGGCGCGGTCGACGGCGCGCAGCTCGGCGCGCGCCAGGTGGTCGATGTGGCGCAGCCGCTCGACGGCGCGGGCCAGGTAGGCCAGCTTGTCCTGCGACGTGTCGAGCCGCTCGCAGGCGTGCAGCGCCTCGGCCACAGCGCGCAGCTCGCCCAGGCAGCGCCCCAACTCCTGGAAGGGCGAATCTGCGGCGACGCCGATCTCCTGCAGCGCCGATTCGAGCTGAATGATCTGGGCAATCGAGTTGGCCTCCAGTGCCTGGCGGCACAGCCGGTAGAGGCGCAGCGCCTCGTCGCCGTGCTGCAGTGCCATAGCCGTTCCCTTTGTTTCGGCCAGTGCGGTCTGGCCGGGCGTCCAGCGGCAGACGTATTGCAGGTCCTGGGGATAGCTTTCCAGTTGGGTGGTCAGTGTGCGCAGTCCGATGGGCAGCATTTCGGGCTCGAACTGGCTGCGGAAGAGATAGTTCAGCCCTTCGGCGAGGCGGGCGATGGGCTGGGCGCCGATGTTCTCCAGCACCCGTGGCAGGTTGTCGAGCATGGCTGCGGTGAGCGCTTCCTGCCCGGCGCGACAGGCCAGGCGGTAGAGCTCGACGAGAGCCGTGTGCGGCGCAAAGAGGAGCGCTTCGGCAAATGTCTGCGCCTGGCCGAGAGGGGAGTTGCGCTGCGCTTCCAGGCGGCGCTCGGCGGCCTCCCTTCGCCGTGCCTCGTCCTGCTTTTCCTGGATCAGCCGCGCCACGTGGATTGCCGTGCCGGCCTGGTCGGCCAGGCCCAACAGCATGGCCTGATCCTCGCGCGAGTAGCCCTGTCCCGAGAGGCGGGGGCCCAGCGCCAGCACGCCGACCAGCTCGTTGGTGCCGGCGTGGGGGGCGATGAGCGGGACAAAAAGGGGAAAAGTGCGCTCATGCGGCTGGGAGATGATGCGGCTGTGGTGCAGTTGGTCGATGGCGGTGGGGGGAAGGATGACCCGCGCCCCTTCGAGCGAGCCGTCTTCAGCAGGCTGGAGGCGGCAGGCGCGACCCAGACAGGAGAACTCCTCCAGCTCTTCCAGGCTCAGGTTGCGGGCCTGGAACAATTGGAAGCTTTTGTCTTCGTTCTGGAGGAACACTGCCCCGTGGGCGATATGGAAGAGGTCCATCGTCCGCTCGACCAGCGCTTTGAGCAGCTCGTGCAGGTCGATCAGCGTGCGTACTTCGCGCGAGAAGCGCGTCAGCGAGAGCCGAAAATCGACCCGTTCGCGGTAAAAGCGGCGGTCGATGAAATCCTGCAGGCGGCTGCGCAGCGGTTGGAAGAGCGAGGCGATGACCAGCGTCGAGATGGCGATGGCCAGGGTCGACCGGTAGCCGGTTATGGCGCGGAAGAGCTGCTGGAAGAGGATCACGCCGCCAAAGTAGAGGACGGCGAGGGCAGCGGTGAGCATGCCATAGACCAGCGTGCGGTAGATGATCGGGTCGATGTCCCACAGCCGGTACTGGGCGATGGAGAGGCCAATCGAGAGGGGGGCCAGGACGAGCAGGCCCACCGAGAGCGGGCTGCCGATGAGGGTAAAAAGGATGCGGGCCAGGCCCGGTTCGCGCAGCGGAGCGATCAGTGACTGCGGCAGCGAGTAGGCGAAATAGCCAATGACGGCTGCCGTCAACCCAAAGACGACCCATTTGGTCTGCTGGCGCTGCAAGGGCGTGGAGATTCTTTGGTAACGATAGACCTGGGCGAACAACCCGATGGCGAAACAGATCAGCAGGTCGAGCAGCAGGGTAGAGAGGCGGAGGTATTGGTAGGCGCGGCCCAGGAAGGACGTGTTGGCGGTAAAGAGAAAGACGATGAACCGCACCAGGGGCGACAGCTCGGCAAAGTTGAAGGGCGAGGTAAAAAAGACCCAGGCCAGCGCCCATCCGCCGCTGATGGCAAAGAGAATGCGCGTCCAGCGGGGCGCAAAACGTCCGTCGGGAAAGATATAAAAGACGGCCAGGGTGGTGCTGATGCTCATGAGGCGCAGGGCCGAGACGGTGGCTTTCCACCATGGGTGCAGGGCGGAGAGGGCGTCGAGGGTGGGGGAGATGGCGACGCCGAAGGTGAAGAGGGCGAAGGAGACAAAGAGGGCGACCCAATCGCGGGCGGTGCGCCAAAAGATGCCGATGGCGACGAGAGCAAAAGCCAGCGCCACGGCGCCATCGAGGGCGATGGCATACAGGGTGATAAAATTGGCAGACAGGCCGATCTGTTCGAGGACTGCCCGTTCGATGGGGTGAATTTGGGCTGTTTGTTGCCAGAAATAGGGTGGGATGGAAAGGGCAAAGATGCCTGTCGCCAGCACGGCGGTCGCTACCCAGGCGATGTGGGCTGCGGACAACAGCCGCCTGGAGAGAGGAGAACCCTCGCCTTTTTCTGCGCGCGGACGTTTCATCGCTGCACCCAACTCTGACGGAGAGTATAGCCCAAGCTTGTCCAGAAGTCAAAGCCTGGTGTTGGGCTGGGTGTTCGAAGTAGAGCATTGGCTATGTCACCCTGACCCTGAACGGCGTGAAGGATTTCTTCGCTCGCAGGGGTCTGCGACCCCCGTCTGGCCGCCTGAGACGACGTGTTCAGGCCGACGGCGCCGGTCGCAGACCGGCTGGGAGCTGCTGAGCCACAGATTTCACAGATTTCACAGATTTCGCTCGCAGGGGGTCTGCGACCCCCGCCTGGTTGCCTGAGACGACGTGTTCAGGCCGACGGCGCTACTCGCAGACCGGCTGGGAGCTTCTGAGCCACAGATTACACAGATTGCACAGATTTCGCTCGCAGGGGGTCTGCGACCCCCGTCTGGTTGC
>Ga0209162_1000631_pt1 | contig 37940 bp, 30 predicted proteins | sample YNPNPMetaG_FD_187121 | JGI IMG/M metagenome (GOLD analysis project Ga0209162, IMG submission 187121) | Anoxygenic and chlorotrophic microbial mat microbial communities from Yellowstone National Park, USA - YNP NP MetaG (SPAdes) (version 2) ...
CGGCGTCCAAACCGGTGATGATGGCCTCATCCGAGGGCGGCGTCGAGATCGAAGAGGTGGCCCGCGTCAACCCGGAGGCGATCAAAAAGATGCACATCGACCCCTTCATCGGCCTGCGCGGCTACCAGACGCTCTGGCTGGCCAAGGGCATCGGCTTGCCCGCCGCGCTGCACAAGGATTTCGACCGCATCGCCCGCGGGCTGTATCAGGCTTTCGTCAACTCGGACGCCTCGCTGGCCGAGATCAACCCCCTGGTCGTCACCGGCGAGGGCACGCTCCTGGCCGTCGACGGCAAGATGGTGCTGGACGACAACGGCCTCTTCCGCCATCCCGAGCTGGCCGAGATGCGCGACGTGGACGAGGAGACGCCGACGGAGCGCCAGGCCCGCCAGGCCGACCTCTCCTACGTCCAGCTCGACGGCGAGATCGGCTGCATGGTCAACGGCGCGGGGCTGGCGATGGCAACAATGGACATCACCAAGTACTTTGGCGGCGCCCCGGCCAACTTTCTCGACATCGGCGGCGGGGCCAGAGCCGACCGCGTCGCCACAGCGCTGCGGCTGATCCTGGCCGATCCCAAGGTCAAGGCGGTGCTGTTCAACATCTTTGGCGGCATCACCCGCTGCGACGAGGTGGCCCGCGGCATCCTGACCGCCCTGGACGAGGTCAAACCGCAGGTGCCGATGGTCGCCCGCCTGGTGGGCACCAACGAGGCCGAAGGGCGGCGCATTCTGGACAGCTCGCCCTACCGCATGATCACGGCGACGACGCTGGCCGAGGCAGCGCAAAAGGCTGTCGCAGCGGCGCGCGGCGAATTGGAGGCATAGACAATGGCCATTCTGGTCGACAAGAACACCCGCCTGGTAGTGCAGGGCATCACCGGGCGCGAGGGCGAATTTCACGCCGGGCAGATGCTCGATTACGGCACGCAGGTCGTGGCCGGGGTGACCCCCGGCAAGGGCGGCCTGACCGCCTGCGACGGCCGCGTGCCGGTCTTTGACACCGTGCGCGAGGCGGTGGCCGAGACGGGGGCCAACACGTCCATCGTCTATGTCCCGGCGCGCTTTGCGCCGGAGGCGATGATGGAAGCCGCCGACGCGGGGATCGGGTTGATCGTCTGCATCACCGAGGGGATTCCGGTGCTGGACATGGTGCGCGTCAAGGCCTATCTGGACGCGCGCGGGGTGCGCTTTGTGGGGCCGAACTGTCCGGGGCTGCTGACGCCCGGCGAGGCCAAGGTGGGCATCATGCCCGGCCACATTGCCACGCCCGGCCCCATCGGCGTCGTCTCCCGCTCCGGCACGCTGACCTACGAGGTCGTCTATGCGCTGACGGAAAAGGGCCTGGGGCAGACGACGTGCGTCGGCATCGGCGGCGATCCGATCATCGGCACGCGCTTTATCGACTGTCTGGCGCTGTTCGAGGCCGACCCCAAGACGGAGCAGGTGGTGCTCATCGGCGAGATCGGCGGCAACGATGAAGAGGTCGCTGCCCGCTTTATCCGCGAAAAGATGACCAAGCCGGTGGTCTCCTTCATCGCCGGGCGGACCGCGCCGCCGGGCAAGCGCATGGGCCATGCCGGGGCGATCATCGAGGGTGGCAGCGGCACTGCCGCCGACAAGATCGCGGCGCTGGAGGCGGCTGGCGTGCGCGTCGCCGCGCACCCGGAGCAGATCGCCGACCTGGTGGCCTCGAGATAGATTGCTTGAGACACGGGCAACTGCCTGCCCTCCCGCAGGTTTGGGCGCATCGCGTATCGCGTATCGCCTCTCGCGTATCGCCTCTCGCGTATCGCCTCTCGCGTATCGCCTCTCGCTTATCGCCTCTCGCTTATCGCATGGCGCTTGTGCGATAAGCGAGAGGCGATACGCGATATCTGGTCGATAGGGGCGACGAGGGCACAGGTCAGAGCGCCCGCTCGTAGATGCGGTGCGCTTTGTAGGGATCGCCCCCCATCCCTGCTATCTCGCGGATCATCTTGTCGTTCTGCTCGTTGATCTGCACGACCTCGGCGTGCTCAAACCCGCGGCGACGGAAGGTCTTGAACATCTCGTCGTAGAGAACGCCGGTCACACCCAGGCCCTGGTACTGTGGCAGGACGCCCCCGCCGTTAAAGTTGACCCAATTCGTCCGCCGCGCCTCCCGACGAATCATCACCCAGCCAAAGGGCAACAGATGTCCCTTGCAGCGCTGCAGCGCCGCCGAGACGTCGGGAAAGCCCAGCGCAAAGCCCACGATCTCGTCCCCCTTGGCCACGATCGTGATCAGCTCTGGTTCGGTCATGTTGAGCAGGATGCGACTGATTCGCTCGGCGTCGGCTTCGTCGATGGGGACGAACTCGCGGTTGTGAGCAAAGGCAGCGTTGTAGGCGGCGATCACACGGGCAGCAACCGCGCGCACTTCGGCGCGGCTGCGCAGGGGGACCGTGTGCAAGCCGCGCCGCTCCTTGATCTTGCCCACAAGCTGGCTCACCCGCTCCGGCAGCTCAAAATCGCCGGGAAAGTAGCACGAGATGTAATCCGTCTGTTTGTGCAGGCCCGCCTCTTGAATGAGCCGGTCATAGTAGCGGTAGTTATAGTTCTGCTGCAGCGCCGGGTGGTGCTCAAAGCCCTTGACCAGCACCCCCAGCCCATCGAAGGGGGCGAACGCCTCCGGGCCGCTGAGCTGCTCTAACCCCCTCGACCGCGCCCAGTCGCAGGCGGCAGCGAAGAGAGCCCTGGGGACGTCGGCGTCTTCGACCGTGTCGAACATGCAGAAAAAGGCGCCGCGCTGACCCCGGTAGGCGTTACGCCGCCGTGGTTCGATGGCGGCGATGCGCCCAACAACCTCACCCCCCTGCAGGGCAAGAAAGAAATCGGCGTCCGCGTTGCGGTAGAACGAATGGCGCTTGCGGTAGAGGCGGTTGCGCGCGCTGGACAGGATCGGCGGCACCCATTGCGGACAGTCGCCGTAGAGGCGAAACGGGAAGCGAACGAAACGCTCGACGTCGCTCCGGCTGGCGGTATCGACCTGGTGGATGGCGATCATGGGCGGACGAAGAAGCCAGCGCCCAACACACCCGGGCCGGCATGGACAACGATAGCGGGCGGCACGACAAAGACGGGCACCTCGCTAACCCCAAGTTCAGCAGACAGGTACCCGGCCAGCGCCCTGGCATCCTCCTCCGCGTCAGCGTGCATGACGCAGGGATAGGCATCCGGACTGTGCGGGCACTCGGTCACGATGAGCTCGCGCAGGCGGGCCAGCGCCTTGCTCTTGGTGCGCTGCTGCTCGAACGGCTCGACTCGCCCGTTCTGGATATGCAGGATCGGCTTGATCTGCAAGACGCTGCCCAGCAGTGCCCTGGCCCCACCGATGCGGCCGCCTTTGTGCAGGTATTCCAGCGTGTCGACCACGAAATAGATGCGCTGGCGGGCCATCAGGTCGCGGACGCGCGCCTCGATCGTGTCGGCGTCGGCCCCCTCGCGCGCCCACTGATGGGCCAACAGCACCATCGTGCCGAACGGCCCGCCGATCGAACGGGTGTCGATGATGCGGATAGGTCCCTCGAACTCCTGGGCCGCGACATAAGCCGACTGCACGGTGTGGCTCAGTTCGGCAGAAGGGCCCAGGCAGAAGACCTCGTGACCCTCGTCGAGCAGTTGCTGGTAGATCGGCCTGTACAGCTCCGGCGGCGGGGCCGACGTGGTCGGCAGGGTTGGCGACGCGCGCAGCTTGCGCAAAAAGGTCTCGGTGTCGATCTCGGTGTCGTCGCGGTAGACCTCCTCGCCAAAGATGATCAACTGGGGCAGCATGGCGATCCCCAGCTCACGGGCCTGGTCGAGTGGGATGCTGGTCAACGTATCGGCAACAATCTTGATCATGTTCCTTTCCTCCAGAGATGAGTACCCCTGCTTGGGCCCAATTCGTATCTATTGCCACAGATTACACAGATTATACGTGATAGCAATTTGTATCTATCTGCCACAGATTACACAGATTATAGGTGATAGCAATTTGTATCTATCTGCCACAGGTTACACAGATTGCAGGGGGATGGTTCTTTTTTCCAGTCGAATCAGGCTTGCACTCGCGTTTTCCAACCTGTCATTCCGAGCGAGCCGCCGAAGGCGACGCAGAAAAAGGGTTCATCGCCCGCCAGACCTTTTCTGGCGTCAGCGGGAGGCTGGGAATCAGGACGCCGACAGCGTCATAGACGGCGTTGACCACCGCCGGGGCGACGCCGTCCAGCGGGATCTCGGCGACGGCCTTGACACCAAAGGGGTGCGTCGGCTCCCACGTCTCGACAAAGAGCACCTCCATCTGCGGCATCTCGTCCGCGCGAAAGATGCGATAGTCGTCAAAGCGCGGGTTGACGATGCGCCCTTCGGCGTCCAGCGCCAGCTCCTCGCTGACCGCATAGCCCAGCGCCTGGCTCATGCCGCCCTCGATCTGCCCGCTGGCGGTCAGCGGATTGACGATCTTGCCGCAGTCGAGGGCCATGAGCAGCCGCTCTACCGTCACCTGGCCTGTCTCGGTGTCGACCAGCACCTGGGCAAACTGCGCCGCAAAGGGCGGCGGGCTGAACTCGCTCCAGAAGGAGCCGATGCCCATGATCTGGTGCTGGTCCTGATGGTGCAGGCTGTTCAGCGCCACCTGGCGCAACGTCACCGAGCGGCCGTCCGGCGCCCAGGCGGCGCGCTCGCGCAGCTCGATCTCGTCGGCGGGCACGTTCAGCATGCGCCCGGCGACGCGGCAAATCTGCTCCGCTACCTGGCGGGCAGCGCGCACCACCGCCCCGCCGCTGATGTAGGTGGTGCTGGAGGCATAGGCCCCCTTGTCGAACGGCGTGAAATCTGTGTCCGACGAATAGACCAGCACATCGTCCACCTGGCAGCCCAGCACCTCAGCCGCCATCTGCGCCAGCACTGTGTCGGAACCGGTGCCCAGGTCGGTGGCGCCAATCAGCAGGTTGAACGAGCCATCGTCGTTCATCTTGAGCGAGGCGGCGCCCATGTCCAGATAGGGGATCGCCGTCCCCTGCATCACAAAAGCAACGCCGTGCCCACGGCGCAGGTGAGGGGCGCCGGACACCGTTCGATAGTCCGGCCCGGGCCGCCAGCCGAACGCGGCGGCGCCCTGCGCCGCTGCTTCCGGCAGCGCGCAGGTGTGCAGCAGTTCGCCGTGGGCCTCGCGTCCCTCGCTCCAGACCTTGCTCATGGGATGCTCAGCGCCGGCCTTGACCGCGTTCTTCAGGCGAAACTCGAGCGGGTCCCAGCCCATCTCGCGGCAGATGCGCTCGATGTGCGGCTCCAGCGCGGCAAAGCCCTGCGGCACGCCATAGCCGCGATAGGCCCCCGAAGGGACCGTGTTGGTATAGACGATGTCGGCCCAAAAGCGGATGTTGGGCGCGTCGTAGAGCGACATGGCCTTGTGCCCTGTGTTGCCGGTCACCGTGAGGGCATGGTTGCCATAGGCTCCCGTGTCGGAGAGGATGACCATCTCGTTGGCGATGATTGTCCCATCGTTCTTGACGCCGGTACGCATCTTGATGATCATCGGGTGGCGGACGGTCGAGGCGCTGAACTGCTCCTGACGGCTGTATTCCAGCAACACCGGCCGGCCGGTGACGATGGTCAGATGGGCGGCGATGTCCTCATAGATTTCCTGCTTGTTGCCAAAGCCGCCGCCGATGCGCGGCTTGATGACGCGGATGCGCTTCTCCGGCAGGCCAAGCACCGGCGCCAGGATGCGGCGGACGTGGAAGGGCACCTGAGTGGAGCTGCGGATCACCAGCCGGTCGTCCTCGTCCCAATAGGTCAGGCAGGTCCACGGCTCGATCGGCGCGGCCTGCACCCGCTGCACCTGGTACTCGCCCTCAAAGACGTGGTCGGCCTGGGCCATCGCCGCGTCGACGTCACCCAGCTCGATGCGGATCTCGGCGGCCAGGTTGCGGCGGGGGTCGCACTCGCCAAAAGGCACATAGTCGGGTTCGTCGTGGATGACCGGCGCGCCGGGCGCCATCGCCTGGCGCGGGTCGAGCACCGCCGGCAACGGCTCGTATTCGACCTCGATCAGGCGCAGGGCCTTTTCGGCGATCTCGGGGCTTTCCGCCGCCACGAACGCCACGCGGTCGCCCACATAGCGCACCTTGCTGTCCAGGCTGACAAAGTCGAGCGGGCCGGGGATGGGGTCGGACTGGCCGGCGGTGGAAAAGACGACGCGGGGGATGTCCTGATGCGTGAGCACGGCGTGGACGCCAGGGAGAGCGCGGGCGCGGCTGGCGTCGATGCGGCGGATGCGGGCATGGGCATAGGGGCTGCGCAGCACTTTGGCGTAGAGCATCCCTGGCAACTCCACATCGGCGGCAAAGGCCGGCCTGCCCTGCACCAATTTGAGCGCGTCGACTTTTTGCTCGGGTTTGCCCACCACCCGCAGGCCGTCGGACTCGGGAGCGATGGTCAGCCGGGGGAAGACGACCGTGCGCGGCTGGACGCGCGGCTCTCTCTCCCCCGCGGCGGGCGGCGCTGGCGGCTCGCTGAGCAGGGCTGGCGGCATGGGATAGGCCACCTCGCCCTCCAGGGGCGGGACCCCTTCGCCGCGCAGGATCGCCGCCGCCCGCAGTACCGCCTGCACCGGTTTGACGTAGCCGGTCTCGCGGGAGAGCACGCCGCTGAGCGCCTCGCGCACCTCGGCCTCGCTGGGGTTGGGGTTGCGGTCGAGCAGTGCTGTAGCCGCCAGGATCAGCGCCGGCGCGTCATAGCCGCTCTGCATCGCCCCCGTCTCGATGAACGCCTGTTGCAGCGGGTGCAGCGGCTCGCTGCCCTTCCAGCCGCGCATCTGCGGGCCGCTCAACCCTTCGAGTGTGGTGATCTCGGCCCCGTCGACCTGGGCAGCCAGCGTGACGCAGCTCGAACGCGCCACGCCGTTTACCAGCACCGTACAGGCCCCGCAGGAGCCGTCCTCGCAGCCGTGCTTGACGCTGGTATACCCCGCCCGCCGCAAAGCGCGCAGCAGCGACTCGCCCGGCGCCACCTCCCACACACACTGCTCGCCGTTGACCTTGACCCTGACCTCCATCCCTCTCCTTGTCTCCTTGTCCCCTCCCCCCAGACCGCCGCCCAGTATAGCACCTTTGGCGATGGCAGGCAACTCGCTGGACAATTCCGCCAATCTGCGTATACTACGGGCAGACAACAGAAACCGTCAATCAACGTAGCCTGCTCAGGGAGGAACCATGAGCCATTGCAGCCAGTGTGGACGGTATATCGGGCCCTACCAGGCCTGTCCCTACTGCGGCGCTCGCACCTCCGGGCGCCTTTCGCTTCGCGCGGTCAAAACGACGGCGGTGGGGCTGGCCACGGTGGGGCTTTTCCTGCTCTGGCTCGCCGCCACCCGCTCGCCCCTGCCTCAGGTCGAGATCGGCCAGATCGGCGCAACCGCCAACCTGGCCTATGTGCAGGTCAGAGGGCAGGTGACGCACGGGCCGACCTATGGCGTCGATCCTCCCTACCTCTCCTTCACTGTCGACGACGGCAGCGGCCAACTGCGCATCTCGGCCTACCGCGACGTCGTCACCGCACTGCGCCAGGGAGGACGGATTCCCGCCCTGGGCGACTATGTGGCCGTCGCCGGGACGCTGCGGGTGCAGGACGGCAGCGCCTCGATGACGGTCAACGTGCCAGAACACCTGGAGGTCGCCCGCCCCGCCGCCGTGGAGCGCCGCATCGACGCCATCACTGCCGCCGAACGCCTGTTGCGCGTGCGGCTGCGCGGCCAGGTCTGGGCAGTGCGCCGGCCCCGTCCCACACTGACTCTGATCACCGTGCGCGACGCCAGCGGGCAGATCGACGTCGTCGCCGGGGCAGCCGCCGAAGCGCTCGGCGGCGCGCTGCTGCCGCTGCAGCCGGGGCAGTCGGTGGAGGTCGTCGGGACGGTCGATCTCTACCAGGACAGGCCGCAGATCGTCCTGGCCTCGGTGCAGGACGTCGTTCTGCTGACCGAGACGGTGCCGGTCGCGCCCGAAATGCCCATCGGCGCGCTGAACGAGAGCCTCACCGGTCAGCTTGTGGCGGTAGAGGGGACAGCCACCGGGGTTGCGCCTTTCCCTGCCGGCATCAGGCTCTTTCTCGACGACGGCAGCGGCGAGGTGCTGGTGCTGCTGTGGCAGGATATGGTCGATGCGCTGGCCGACCCGGCCGCGCTGACGGTGGGCATGCGGCTGCGCGTGCTGGGCCAGATCGCGGTCTATGGGGACAGCCTGGAGCTGATCCCCCAGCGGCCGATAGACGTGACGGCAGTCAGCGCAGGAACGGCAGAAGAGCTGGCCGTGCCGCTTTCGCCCATCGCCGACCTGAGGGCGGAGCGAGAGGGGCGGGTGGCCGTGGAAGGTCGCGTGGTCGACATCGCTTCTTTCTCCGCTGGCTTCAAGCTGACGCTGGACGACGGAACGGGACAGGTGACGCTGCTGCTGTGGCTGCCGGTCTATGACGCGCTGCCCGACCCGGCGGCGCTGGGACGGGGGACACAACTGCGGGCGGTGGGCCGGCTGGAGACCTACGAGGGCGCGCTGCAACTGGTGCCGTCCTCGGCGGCGGACGTGACGGCGCTGACAGGGGCCACGGTCGAGGCGCCCCAGCGAGAGATCGCCACCCTCACAGCGGCGGACATCGGCGCGGTGGTGACGGTCGAGGGGGCAGTGGCGCGCACAGAGCCGTTCTCCGGCGGGCAGCGCCTCTGGCTGGACGACGGCACGGGTCAGGTGTTGGTGCTGTTGTGGGAGAACGTCGCGCAGCGGGTGACTGGCAGCGAGCGTCTGGTCGCCGGAGCGTGGACCCGCATCAGCGGCGTCGTCGCCGAATACCGCGGCACGCTGGAGGTGGTACCGCAGTGGCCGGGGGATGTGGGGGTGGAGTAGGGCAAGTTTGCAAGTGGGCAAGTTTGCAAGTGGGCAAGTTTGCAAGTGGGCAAGTTTGCAAGTGGGCAAGTTTGCAAGTGGGCAAGTGGAGGGAGGTGAGGGATGAGTGAGTTGGAAGCGGGGGTGGGGTTGGGGTTCGCGGTGGCAGGGGCGCTGGCGGCGGCGATGGTGGCATGGGTGCCGGCGCTGCACATCTACAACGTCGCCGGGCTGCTCGTGCTGACGATGACGGCGCTGGGGCCGCTGCTGGCGCCGGAGCACGTGGCGATGATCTTTCTGGGCATGGTGACGTCCTACTCGATCCTCAACACCATCCCCAGCATCTTTTTCGCCGTGCCCGACGAGTCGATGGCCTTTGTCGTGCTGCCGGGACAGAAATACCTGATGCAGCAGCGCGGCTTCGAGGCGGCGCTGCTGACGGGCGTCGGCAGCCTGGGCGGGATCGCGGCCCTGGCGCTGCTCACCCCCATCGCCGCGCGCTTTTTCCCGGCGCTGCGCGCCGCCCTCGACGGGCATATGCACTGGCTGCTGTGGACCGTGATCGCCTATATGCTCCTCTCCGAGTGGCCCAAGGGCACGGACCGCCAGCCGGCCGGCCTGCGGCGGCTGTGGGACGGCTGGCGCAGCCTGGTGGCGGGGCTGGCGACCTTTGGCCTCTCCGGCGCGCTCGGCTTTGTGCTGATGTACCGCCCCCTCCTCCCCCCCGCGGTCGCTTTCCAGAACCTGCTGCCCGCCTTTGTCGGCCTCTTTGCCGTGCCCTGGGTGATACAGAACCTGCTGGCGCAGGTCGAGCTGCCGCCGCAGCACGTCGCCCAGGCGATGGAGACGACGCCGTGGCTGGTCTTGCGCGGCACATTCGCCGGGGCGCTGGGTGGCCTTTTTGCGGCGTTCTTCCCCGTCGTGACCGGCGGCATCGGCGGCTTTATCGCCGGGCACGCCACCGCGCAGCGGGACGAGCGGCTCTTTCTCATCTCCCAGGGCGCGTCCAAAGTCGTCTATTACGTCGGCGGACTGTTGCTCTTCTTCGTCCCCCGCCTGCACCTGACCCGCGGCGGGATGGCCTGGATGCTGAGCACCCTCTGGCGCGCCTACACGCCCCACATCTACTACCTGGCAGCGGCGGCGGTCGTGCTGAGCGGCCTGCTGGCCTTTCTGCTGCTCCTGCCGATGACGCGGCTGACCATCCGCCTGCTCGAGCACATCGACTATCGCTGGATCAGCCTGGCGACGTTGCTCCTGCTGTTGCTCATCGTCGCCGGCGTGCCGGCGCTGGGGGCATGGCTCGGCGAGGGGACGGCGACAGCAGCCCGCCGCGCCGCGCTGGACAGCCTGCTCATCTGCGCCGTCGCCAGCGGCATCGGCTTCATCCCACCCCTGTGGGGCTCGCGGCGCATGAACTGCATGGGCGTGCTGCTGTTGCCCATCGGCCTGAACATGGTCGGGGCAGGGGTAACTGTGGCCGCCTGGATGGGGCTGGTGCCATGAAGGGCATCTCCCACTTTGTCACCGGCGTTGCCATCGCCACCTTCTTCCCCGAGATCGTCAGCCTGGCCAGGGAAGGCTCGCTCCTGCCCGTGCTGGGCGGCATCGGCGGCATCCTGCCGGACACGCTCGATTTCAAGCTGGCCCGCTATTTCGAGCAGTACGACGTCGAGATCGACCCCGGCCCCGAGCCGGACGCCGCCGCCATCGCCGGGCGCGTCGCCGCGGCGATGCGCACCGCCTACGAGAGCGGCCAGCCGCAGAACGTCGCCCTGCACACCGTCCGCCTGGGGGCCGACCTGTGGCGGCAGTATGTGATCCGCTTCGACCCGGCGCAGAACCAGGTCGGCGTGCGCATCGGGCCGGTGGTCAACACCGGACAGGTGCCCTTCCCCGGCACGGAGCCGCCGGGAGCGGAAGAGGTGCGGGTGACGGTCGGCGTGCCGATGGTGCACACCTACGACGCCGAGAACCGCGTCGACATCTTCAGCGGGCCGTCCTTCAAGTTCGAGCGCATCGGCGACCAGCTCCACGTCCACTTTCTCGACTGGCACCGCCGCTGGTCGCACAGCCTGACCCTGGCGACGCTGTTGGGGCTGGGGGTCGCCGCGCTGACGGCGCTGGGCGAGTGGCTGAGCCACGGCACGCTGAGCCGCCTGCCTCTCTGGGCCGGCCTTGCCTTCGGCCTGGGCTTTGCCGGCCACGTCCTGGAGGACCAGTTGGGCTTTATGGGCAGCAACCTCTTTTACCCGTTCACGCGCCGCCGCGCCATCGGCCTGCGCATCCTCCGTTCAGGCGATCCGATCCCCAACCTGCTCACCGTCTGGGTCTCGGCGGCGCTGATCGTCCTGAACCTGGACCGCTTCTCGGCGGCGCCGCAGTTGGACCCGCCCGTCTACCTGCTGCTGGCGGTGGCGTTGCCCCTGTTCATCCTGGGCGGGCTATACCAGTTGCAGCGTCTGGGCAAGGCAGAGGAGAAGGAGGCGCTACAGCAGGGGGAGATGGTCTCGGAGACACAAGAAACAGACCCGACAGGTCTTTGAGACCTGTCGGGTCTTGTAGGGCCAGAGCTATTTGAGCGCTTCCAACAGCGCCGGGAGGACCTCTGCCGGATCGGCCTCCAGGCCCAGGTCAGCCACCTCAAAGATGGGCGCGCTGGGGTCAGGGTGGACCGCCAGGACGAAGCCGGCCTCTTCGATGGCGGCGTTGTGGAAGGTATCGCCGCGGATGCCGAGCGCCACATAGACGCGGGGGGCAACGGTGACGCCGCGCACGTCGACGATGCGGCTGGCGTCGATCCAGCCGGCGTCGCGGGCGCCGCGGTCGCCGGCGAACTGCGCGCCCAGCGCCGTCGCGAGCTGGCGGGCCAGCTCCACGTCGCCGGCCTGGCGGCCCACGGCGACGATGACGGGAGCCTGCGCCAGGGGCACGGCGGGCGGCACAAAGTCCTCTGCTGCGCCGACCACGCGCACCGCCGCTTCGACGGGCTGCACGGCGAGCGTCTTGGGCTCACCAGAGCGGTAACGGTCCAGGTAAGGGGTGGGGAAAGCCCCTGGTTCGACCGTCAGGAACTGGGGACGCGCCTGGGGGCAGGCAGCGATCTCGAAATACGCGCCGCCATAGATGGGGAAGGTCGCCTGCACCGCCCGCGTTGCCTCGTCCAGGCTGACCGCTGTGACGTGCTCGATCAGCCCGCCGCCCATGCGCTGGGCCAGGCGCGCGGCCAACTGCTCGCCGGCATCCGTCGCGCCAAAGAGGACCACCTCCGGCTTTTCCGCCGCAAAGAGGTCGGAAAGCACGGCCAGGTACGGCTCCAGGGCGAAGGAGGCCAGGCTGGGGTCATCGGCGATGCGCACGCCGTCGGCGCCGGCCTGGTAGAGGATGGGAGTCAGGTCAGAAACGCCGCTGCCCGGCAGGACGGCATAGACATAAGCGCCGAGCGAGTCGGCCAGGGTGCGCGCCGCGCCGAGCGCCTGTAGCGTCACCGGGGCCAGTGCCCCGTCGAGCAGGTCGGCGACGACCCAGACGCCGCCCCCGCCGCCCTCGGCCTCGCTCACTTCCTCCTGCTGTGCCATCAACAGGTCGAGATAGGATGCGTCCATGGCTTACCTCCCCACCCGCTGCCGCAGCGCGGCGGCTGCGGCCTGGGCCATCTCGGCGGCGCTGCCAGCAGCGCGCGCCCCTCGCTCTCGCGGCGGCGGGAAATCGCGGCCGCGCCCCTCCACCAGGGGGGTGAGCGGCTCGCCGACCAGCTCGACCGCGTCCCATGTCTCCAGGGCCTGGGCGATCTCGCCCACATTCTTGTAGATGTTGACCAGGCGGGCGCCGTCAGGATAGCGCAGCTTGAGCGAGCCGGGTTGCAGCGTGACCACGGCAGGCAGCATTGCCTCGACGAGCACGTACTGGCTGCCCTGCTGGCGCACCACCTGGGCGCGGCCATCGGCTACCTTCAGCGACCAGCCCGCTGTCACCTGCGGCCAGCCGAGGGCCTCGGCCAGGCGGGGGCCCAGTTGCGTCTGTCCGCTGTCCAGCGTCGTCGCGCCGGTCAGCAGCAGGTCCGCGCCGCCCAGGCGCTCGATGGCCGCTTTGAGCGCGCGCACCATCGCCGCGTCGTCGGCCTGGCGCAGACCTTCGCCGGTCAGATAGATCGCCCGGTCAACGCCGAGCGCCAGCGCCTGGCGGAGGACGTCGTCGTCGGGCAGGGGGCTGCGCGGCAGGGCCACCACTTCGGCCCCCAGCTCATCCTTGACGCGCAGCGCCGCTTCCAGCGCGCAGCGATCGGCCGGTTGAAGGAGATACTCTTCTCGATTGACAAAGACCCGTCCCGCCCGCGCATTGACCACAATGCCGGCCGGATCGAGCACACGTCCAAGAACGACCACGATTCTCATAGCGTCCCTCCTTACGGCCTGATGCGCACGCCGTGCTCGCGGAAGATGTTGGTGGCGATGACGATGCGCTGGATCTCGTTGGTGCCTTCAAAGATCTCGGCGATGCGGGCATCGCGGAAGGCGCGCTCGATGGGATAGTCGCGCGTCAGGCCCAGCCCGCCGTGGATCTGCAGCGCCATGTCAATGGCCCGCGAGGCGACCTCCGAGCCGTACATCTTGCACATCGCCGCCAGTTGGGTGAAAGGCTGCCCGGTATCGACCATCCAGGCCACGCGGTAGACCAGGCTGCGCAGCGCTTCGACCTCGGTGGCCATGTTGGCGATCATCCACTGCACCGACTGTTTGTGGGCCAGCTCGGCGCCAAAGAGGCGGCGACGCTTTGCCCAGCGCACCGACCAGTCGAGCGCCGCCTGAGCGCCGCCCAGGCAGGCCGCGCCCAGCGTCAGGCGGCCCATGTCCAGCGACTTCATGAAGGAGACAAAGCCCTCGCCGACCTTGCCCAGCACGTTCTCGTGGGGCACGCGCAGCTCTTCAAAGACCAGCTCGGCCGTGCTGGTGCCGCGGATGCCCATCTTGTCCTCTTCGCGGGCGACGGAAAAACCGGGCCAGTCTGTCTCGACGATGAAAGCGGTCACGCCGCCGCGGGCGCCCAGCGCCGGGTCGGTCACCGCCATCACGGTGATGATGTCGGCATAGCCGCCGTTGGTGATATAGACCTTGCCGCCGTCGAGGATCCACGAATCGCCCTCGCGCACGGCGCGGGTGCGGATGTTGGCCGCGTCCGAGCCGGCGTTGGATTCGGTCAGGCCGAAGGCGGCGATCTTTTGCCCGCGCGAGAGGGGCGTCAGGTATTTTTCCTTCTGCTCCGGCGTGCCGTCGAGGTGGATGACCATCGCGCCGATGCCGATGTGCGCGCCGACGTTGGTGGCGGTGGAGGTGCAGACCTTGCCCAGCTCCTCCATCAGGATACAGTAGCCGGTCTCGCCGGCGCCCATGCCGCCGTATTTCTGCGGGAAGCAGACGCCGAGGAGGCCGATCTCGCCCAGCTTGCGCATGACCTCATAGGGCACCTTGTGCTCGCGGTCGAGCTCAGCGGCGATGGGGGCCACCTCAGCCTCGACGAACTCGCGGATCATGCGGCGCAGTGCGGTATGTTCGGGTGAAAATGTAAAGTCCATGCTGGCCTCCTTACAGCGCGATCTCCAGGTCGCGCCCGGCAAAGACGTGCTGCGCGATGCGGAAGCTGTGGAGCTCGGTAGGCCCACCGACGATCCCCAACGTCCGCGCGTCGCGGTACTTGCGGGCCATGGGATAGTCCTCCATAAAGCCGTAGCCGCCCAGCACCTGCAGCATCCAGTTGGTCACACTGCGGGCGATGCGGGCGCCAAAGACCTTGACCACAGAGACGTCGAAAGCGTCGAGGCCCTCCTGGTCTGCCTGCCAGGCGGCGTGGTAGAGCAGGTAGCGTAGCGCCTCGACCTCAGTGACGGCGGTGGCGATATAGTTCTGGATGGCCTGCTTCTGGCCGATGGGCACGCCGAACTGGATGCGTTCGGTGGCGAACTGGGCAGCCACGTCGATGGCGCTGGAAGCGACGCCCAGCGCGGCGGCAGCGACGGCCAGCGCCAGGCGGTCCTGCGCCTGCTGCGCGATGGTCCAGCCCTGGCCAGGGGCGCCGAGGCGGTTGGCCAACGGCACGCGGCAGCCTTCCAGATAGATCGTGTTGAAGGAGACGCTGCGCAGGCCCAGCGTCGGCTCGCGGTAGCCCACGCTCAGGCCGGGCGCATCGCGGGGCACCAGACAGGCATCGACCCCCTCAGCGCCGCGGGCAAAGACGAGGAAGAGGCCGGCGGTGGCGCCGTTGGTCACCCACGTCTTGACGCCGTCCAGCACGACCTCCTCGCCCTGGACGACCGCGCGGCTCTGGAGGGCGGCAGCGTCGCTGCCGGCGTCCGGTTCGGTGAGGGCGAACGCGCCGATCACCTCACCGGCGGCCAGGGCGGGCAGCCACTCTTCTTTCTGCGCGTCGCTGCCGTGGGCCAGGATGCTCATCGCCACCAGGCTGACGTGGGAGGCTATGGTCATGGCGACCGAGACGCTGGCGCTGGCCAGGGCCTCGATCAGCATGGCATAGCTCACGCTGTCCAACGCCGCGCCGAAATAGTCTTCGGGCAACGTCGCGCCGAGAAAGCCCTGGTTGGCCGCTTTTTGCAGGATCGACGGAGGCAGCGTTTCCTGATGGTCCATCTCCTCCGCGTGCGGCGCGATCTCTTTGGCCGCAAAGTCGCGGAACATGTTGCGGAACATGCGCTGTTCTTCGTTCAGGGTGAAATCCATGAATCACCTCCTGGGGTAGACGGGGACAGGGAACAGCAGACGGGGGGTAGACAGGGAAAGGGGTACACGACTGTCGCCCCTTTGCCCTGTCCACCGTATGCCGTCTGTCGTATCCCGTCTACCGATCCTTAAAGCTCGGCTGGCGCTTTTCGAGGAAGGCGCTGACGCCCTCGCGGATGTCCTCGGTATCGGCCAGGCCGACGAACTGTTCCGCTTCGATCTGGAGGCCCTCTTCGATGGGGCGCTGCAGGCCGTCGTTGATCGCCTTGAGCGCAGCGGCGACGGGGAATTTGGACTTGGTGACGATCTTGCGGGCCAGGCCGCGCGCCTCTTTCAGCACGGCGCCGTCGGGCACGACCTTGTTGACCAGATTGAGGCTGAGTGCCTGCTGGGCGGTGAGCATGTCGCCGGTGAGGATCAGCTCGATCGCCTTGCCCTTGCCGATGATGCGGGGCAGTCGCTGCGTGCCGCCCCAGCCGGGGATGATGCCCAGGTTGATCTCGGGCTGGCCCATGCGGGCGCGGTCAGAGCAGATGCGCATGTGGCACGACATGGCCAGCTCCAGCCCGCCGCCCAGGCAAAAGCCGTTGATGGCGGCGATGATCGGCTTGGGCGAACGCTCGATCTTGAGGAAGAGCTCCTGGCCGCGCTTGATGAAAGCTGCTGCCTCGGCGTATCCTCCCTCCGGGTGGCTCAAGAGCTCCTTGATCTCGGGGATGTCGGCCCCGGCGACAAAGGCATTGGTGCCGCCGCCGGTGATGACAATCGCCTTGACGGCGTCGTCTGCCAGCAGCGCATCGATGGCCGCGTCCAGCTCGGTCACCACCTGCTTGTTGAACGAGTTGACCGGCGGGTGGTCGATGGTCAGGACGGCGACCTGTTCTTCAACTTCGGTGCGGATATACTGCCATTCTGCCATTGCTGATCTCCTGTCTGTTGTTTATGCGTACTCGTGGAAGCCCCGCCCCGTCTTCACCCCCAGGTGACCGGCGCGGACGCGCACCTTGAGCGGGCGGGAGGGCAGGAAGCGCGGCCCCAACTCTTGGGCGAGCTGGTTGAGCGTGTCGACGACGACATCCAGGCCGATCTTGTCGGCGATGGCCAGCGGGCCGATGCGCTCGCCGCCGTAGGTCATCCCTGTGCCGGCGACCATGGACATGTCGATGTCAGCCAGGCTGGCAATGTTTTCCTGCACGCAGAGGGCGGCCTCGTTGATCAGCGGGTACATCAGCCGTTCGACGGAGAAGCGGGTGCCGGTGGGCACCTGGCCCGACTTTTGCAGCTCGGCGATCATCTGCGCGACGACAGGGGACTCGCCGCCGGGATGGTCATAAAAGCCCGCGCCGCTCTTTTCGCCCAGCCGACCGGCCTCGATCAACCTGACAAAGAGCGGCGCCGGCTCCATGCGGTCGCCGTACTCGGAGTAGAGATACTCGCCCACGTGGCCGCAGACGTCGATGCCGAGCATGTCCATCAGCGTGAAGGGCCCCATGGGCATGCCCCAGGCTGTGATCGCCTGGTCGATCTCGGCTGCGCTTGCCGCGCCCTCTTCCAGCGCCTTCGTCGCCTCGTTGAGATAGGGCATCAGCAGGCGGTTGACCAGAAAGCCAGGGCACTCCTGCACCACGACCGGCAGCTTGCGCAGCGACTCGGTGAACATCACCACGTCATCGATCGTCTCCTGGCTGGTGTCCAGCCCGGGGATGATCTCGACCAGCTTCATCACGTGGGCGGGGTTGAAAAAGTGCATGCCGATCATCTTGTGCGGTCGTTTAGTTGCCGCGCCCATCTCCGAGATCGAGAGGGCCGAGGTGTTGCTGGCAAAGATCGTCTGCTCGGGGCAGACCTCTTCCAGCTCTGCCAGCACGGCCTTTTTGACCGACATCTTTTCGGGCACTGCCTCGATGACAATGTCGACATCGCCAAACTCGTCATAGTTCAGGGTAGGCGTGATCAGGTCCATCTTGGCCTGCATCTCGCCCGCGCTCATCTTGCCCTTGTCCACGCGCGTCTGGTAGATCGAGCGCACCTTTTCCATGCCTTTGTCGAGCATGGCCTGGTCGATATCCTTCATCACCACGGGCAGGCCAGAGAAACTGATGACCTGGGCAATTTCTCCGCCCATCGTCCCAGCCCCAACCACTGCCGCCTTGAAAATGTACATCTTTCACCTCCTCACGTTTTACGTCTTACGTTTTACGTTTTACGTTTCACGTTTCACGGATTACGCGCTTCACTCCATCGGAATCCGCTCCAGGATCAGGCATCCGCCCTGCCCGCCGCCGACGCACATCGTGTCGATGCCGTAGCGGACCTTGCGACGCTGCATCTCGTGGGTCAGCGTGGCGATCAGCTTGGCCGCCGTGCAGCCCACCGGGTGGCCCAGGGCAATCGCGCCGCCGTTGACATTGACCTTGCTCCAGTCCCAGTTGTGCCCCTGAGCCTGCATCTCCTTGGCGTCGGCGAGCACCTGGGCGGCGAAAGCCTCGTTCAGCTCGATCAGGCCGATGTCGTCGAGGGTGAGGCCGGCGCGCTTGAGCGCCTTGGGCATGGCAAAAGCCGGGCCGATGCCCATCAGGGCGGGGTCGACCCCGGCGTAGGCATAGGCGACAATGCGCGCTGTCGGCTTGAGGCCCAGTTGCTGCGCCTTTTCCGCCGTGCAGACCAGCATCGCGGCGGCGCCGTCCGAGATGGGGCAGGCGTTGGCCGGGGTGACCGTGCCGTCTTTCTTGAAGACGGTCGGGTAGAGGGCCGCTTTTTGCACCGTCAGGCCGGGGTTGATCGTCTCGTCATGGACGATCTTTTCCCGCGCCACTTCCTGGCCAGCGACCTTTTTGACGATCTCGACCGGCACGATCTCGTCGTCGAACTTGCCCATCCGCTGGGCCATAAAGGCCTTTTTGTGCGACTGGACGGCATACTCGTCTTGCTCCTCGCGGGTGATGCCGTACTTTTCGGCCAAGTTCTCCGCCGTGCGGCCCATGATCTGGTTGCAGATGGGGTCGGTGAGGCCCTCCCACAGGCCGTCGGTCAGTTCCGCGTGGCGCAGCTTGTAGCCCCAGCGGGCTTCCTTGAGGATGTAGGGGATGTTGCTCATGCTCTCGGTGCCGCCGCAGAGGTAGAGCTCCCCGTCGCCAGCCTGGATGGCCTGGTAGGCCGAGGTCACGGCCTGCATGCCCGAGGCGCAGTTGCGCTGGACGGTAAAGGCGGGCACCTCGATGGGGATGCCGGCCATCAGCGCCGCCACGCGGGCGATGTTGGCCGCATCCGAAGGCTGGCCGATGTTGGCCAGGATCACCTCGTCCAACAGCGCCGGGTCCAGCCCCGTCTGCTCCAGGACGGCACGGAAGACGATCTCGGCCAGGTCCTGCGCGCGCTTGGGGCGCAGCGCGCCGCCGTGGGCGCCCACGGGCGTCCGTACGGGGTTGACAATGACAACGTCTTTCACTTTTACACCTCCTCACCTGGGATTCAAAAGTCTCTTGGGAGATCACGACGCGGCGCGCAGGCCGCGGATCACCGTCTCCAGGGCAGTGCGGTACAACACGTCCGTCCCTACACCCACCATATCCCGCCGCAGCGGATGCTCCATCAGTTCCAGCACGCCGTTCAGCGTGGCCCACAGCGTCGCCGCTGCCTGCCGCGAATCGCAGCAGGTGAACACGCCGTCGGCGATGCCCTGCTCGATCGCCCGCACCACCCAGTTCAGCCCTTCCAGGCTGGCGGCAAGCACTTCCTGGTAGACCTCGGACGAAACGGTCTGCTGAAAACGGCCGCGGTCGACGGCCATGAGAAAGCGGAAGTAGAGCGGTTCGCGCTGAAAGAACTGCAAATAGGCCCAGCCAAGGCGGCGCATGCGTTCCTCTGCCGAGAGAGCGCGGTCAGCCGCAAACGCCTCTTCCAGGTATCCGGTCAGCGCCGCCAGGCCCTCCAACAACAGATGTGCAAGAAGGGTCTCTTTGCTCTCGAAATAGAGGTATACGGTGCCCTTGCTGACCTCGGCCCGTTCGGCGACGCTGTCAACGGTGGCGTTGTAAAAGCCCTTCTGCAGGAACACCTCGCGTGCAGCTTGAAGGATCGACTGGCGTCGTTCCTCTTTCTCCCGCTCACGCCGCGCCCGTGTGGTCAAAAGGCTCCCCCTTCCCTGGAAGAACAACAGCCGGTCAATAAATGACCAACGGTCATTATACACGAAAAAAGGAACCGCGTCAATAGGGAAACGATTTTTTAAGGTTGACGCTCCCCCAGTCGGTGTTACAATAGCCCCCCATGCGAATCGACCTGCACATCCATACCACGGCTTCCGACGGCTGCTGGACGCCGGCCGAAACCGTCCAGCACATCCAGGAGGCGGGAATCGAGCTCTTCGCCGTCTGCGATCACGACGCGCTGGACAGCGTCATGCCAGTGGCTGCCCAGGCCCGCCAGGGCGGGCTGGCCTTTCTCCCCGCCGCCGAGGTCTCTGCCCTGTTGGACAGCGTCGGCCTGCTGCACATCCTGGCCTATGGCGTCGACCCTCTCGATGCGGCGCTCGTCGCGATGCTCCAGCGCAATCGAGAGCGGCTCGAATGGGGCAACGAAGAAACGCTGCGCCGACTGATCCAGGCCGGCTATCCTCTCGACCTGGCCGCCTATGAAGCCTATACAAACAACCCCCGCCGTGGTGGCTGGCGCGTGCTCAATTTCCTCATTGACTGCGGCATCTGCCGCGACGTGCACGACTTTTTCGAGCGCATCGATGTCGACCCGATCCGCCCGCCCTGGCCCGACTTTCCCCATCCCGCCGAGGTCGCTGCGGTTGTTCGCCAGGCTGGCGGCCTGCCGGTGCTGGCCCACCCTGGCGCCTCCCTGCGCGCCAGCGGTGTCAGCGCCGCAACGCTGGCCCCCTTCGTCGAGTATGGCATTGCCGGCATCGAGTGCTACACCTCCTACCACGACGAGGCCACGACCCAGACCTGCCTCGATTTCTGCCGCCGCCACGACCTGCTCATCACCGGCGGCTCGGACTGCCACGGCCCATTCGTCGAACGCCCGCTCGGTGTGCCGTGGATCGAACTGGAACATGTGCGGCTGGGGCCGCTGGAAGCGCATATCCTGCGCCCAGACAGCCCCTGGCCGTGGGGAGATGTGTATGGCTAAACCGTTCAACTATGGCGGGCAGGCGATCATTGAAGGGGTGATGATGCGCGGTTCGCGCTCGCTGGCCATGGCAGCGCGCAACCCCCAGGGCGAGATCGTCCTGCGCGTCGAGCCGCTCAACCAGGCGCTCTACAACGGCCCGCTGGGCCGCCTGCCCTTCCTGCGCGGCCTGATCGTGCTGTGGGACGCCCTGGGGCTGGGCATCAAGGCGCTGATGTGGTCAGCCGACATCGCCATGGACGAGGAAAAGCCCATTGGCGGCTTTGGCGGCCTCATGGGCTGGCTCTCAGGCCTGCTCGGCATCGCCCTGGGCGTGGGCCTCTTTATGGCCCTGCCCTCCTTCCTCGTCGGCCTGCTGCCCTTCGAGATGCCGCTGCTGGTGGACAACCTGCTCGAAGGCGTCGTCCGCCTGCTGCTGGTCATCGCCTATCTCTGGCTGGTCGGGCGCATGCCTGATGTGCAGCGCGTCTTTGCCTACCACGGCGCGGAGCACAAGACGATCAACGCCTACGAGGCCGGCGTCCCGCTGACCGTGGAGGCAGTGCAGGCCCATTCGACCGCCCATACCCGCTGCGGCACGTCGTTCCTGCTGACGCTGGTGGTCATCTCCGTCTTGATCTTTGCTCCTCTGGGCGAGCAGACGCTGCTCTGGCGCGTGCTCAGCCGTGTGCTGGCGATCCCGGTCATCGCTGGCCTTGCCTACGAGTGGATTCGCTTCAGCGCCCGCCACATCGACCGCCCCTGGATGCGCTGGCTGGTCCGCCCCAACCTGGCCCTGCAGCGGCTCACCACCCGCGAGCCGCAAGATGAGATGGTCGAGGTGGCAATCCGGGCGCTGGAAAAGGTGTTGGAGAACGAACCCTGAATGCGGAGGTTGCTATGGCGTTGTTGTTCCTGGACTCGGCGAAAATCGAAGAGATCGAACAGGCAGCGAGCTGGGGCGTGCTGGACGGCGTGACGACCAACCCCACGCTGATGATGCAGGCGGGGACGGCCGATCTGCGCCAGAACACGCTCAAGATCGTCGAGATCGTCAAGGGGCCGGTGAGCGCGGAGGTGATCAGCACCGATGCGGAGGGCATGATCCGCGAAGCCCGCGAGATTCTCTCCTGGTCGGAGCACGTCTTTGTCAAGATCCCCTGCACGCCCGATGGCCTGCGGGCGATGCACGAAATCTCGCGCTGGCCCAACGGTCGCATCAACGCGACACTGGTCTTTTCCGCGGCGCAGGCCTACCTGGTGGCCAAGGCCGGGGCCACCTACGCCTCGATCTTCGTGGGGCGGCTGGATGACGCCGGGCTGGACGGGATGGAGGTGGTGCGCCAGACGCGCCAGGTCCTGGACAACTATGGTTTCAAGTGCCAGCTCCTGGCCGCCAGCATCCGCCACACCACCCACGTCGTCGAGGCGCTGCTGGCGGGGGCCGACATCATCACCCTGCCCTTTGGCGTGCTGCAAAAGATGGCCCGCAGCCCCTTCACTGACGCCGGGCTGGCGCAGTTTCTGGCGGACTGGGAAAAGGCGGCCGGGAAGGGCGGTTAGCGCCGGCTGGCCTCGCCGACCAGGTGCACGCGCCATGCTGGCGGCGTGAGCCGTTCCAGCAGGCAGGCCAGGCGATAAAGCGAGGGGTGCAGGACCAGGTAGGTGGGGTCGCTCACCAGCACCAGGTCGACCAGTTCCAGCCCGGCCTCCTCCAGCAGGGCGCGGATGCGGGCGGGCGTGTTGGCGCGGTAGAAGGCGGGGAAGGTGTCGGCCTCGGCGCGGCCGTAGAGCTGACGCACCAGCCGCCCGCTGCGGCGGCCCAGGAGGCGGTTTGCCAGCAGCAGCGGATGGCGGCGGTTGGGAGTCAGAAAGACGAACCTTCCGCCGGGCCGCAGCACCCGCGCCACCTGGGCGAAAACCCGCGCCGGCCCGGCCAGGTGCTCCAGCACCCAGGAGCAGCAGACCAGGTCGAAAGACTCATCGGGGTACGGCAGCGCCTCGGCCAGGGCGCAGGCGCGGGCCAGGGCAGGGGCGCGGTGCTCGCGCAGCGAAGCCATATCGGGGTCCACGCCGGCCACCCAGCCGGCCTGCGGATGCAGCGCCTCCATCACCCCGCCGCGCCCGCAGCCCAGGTCGAGCACGCGCGCCGTGGGCGTCAGTCGCGCCGCCACCCGGTCGCGATAGACGTGCGAAGCGGGCCGCCAGCCCGCATGCTCACCTGCATAGCGGCGGCGGCAGGCTTCCTGGGCGTCGAGGGAGAGCATACGGCCATTCTACGCGCGTATCGCGTATCGCATATCGCTGATCGCTGATCGCGTATCGCATATCGCTGATCGCATATCGCTTATCGCTTGTCGCTTATCGCATATCGGGTATCGCATATCGCCGTGAGCGATAAGCAAGATTATCGATAAGCAATCAGCGATCAGCAATCGGCGATCAGCGATTAGCGATACGCGATTAGCGATACGCGATGTACCTCTTCGTCGCCGCCGACAGGTCCGCATAGACACCGCGATAGGCGGGGGGCAGCAGCGCCGCCATCTCGTACATGATCTCGTCCAGCATCTGCCGGCGAACTGCCTGCGTCACACGCTCGCCGCGCGGGTCCAGATAGAAGGGCCGACCGACGACAAAATGGACGTCAGTGCGGCGCAGGCGGTACAGATTTTGCCAGAACGCCTCGCCGCCATAGTGGACCACCGGCAGCAGCGGCGCGCCGCTGCGCAGGGCCAGCACGACCACGCCAGCGTGTCCCCGGCGCAGGCGACCGTCGCCGCTGCGGGTGCCTTCGGGGGCCACGGCCAGGATATAGCCCGCCTCCAGCACAGCCAGCGCGCGGCGAAAGGCAGCCACATCGGCCTCGCCACGGTTGAGGGGAATGCCGCCGCCCATGTCGAACAGGAAGCGCTTGATGGGGTTTTGCCAGCTCTCGGCCTTGGCAAATCCGGTCGCCGGGCGGGGCATGAGGTAGGTATACAGCGCTGGCACTTCCAGGAAGTTGATGTGGTTCGAGATCAGGATCAGCGGCCCCTGCATGGGCACCTGCGCCAGCGGCGTCCCGTCGATGCGGCAAAGGATGTCGATCAGCCCGCGGATCGAGCCGGTCACGATGCGATACTTGAGCGAATCGCGTTGGCCTAGCAGGGCGGCGCGATCATCTCGATCTGCGCTGGCAGCAGCTCGATCTCCAACCGCCTCCCCTCGGTACATAGCGTCTCTCCGTCTGCGTGAGCTGGCAGCACGCCCTCCAGGGCCGTGACGACCAGACGAGCCGTTCGTCCGGTCTGGATCGGCTCCTGGCTGGCCTGCGTGCCGCGGATGAAATGCGGGATCAGGGCAAAGATGCGCGGGATGCTCACCTGGCGGGCGATGCAGAGGTCGAGCAGGCCATCATCTGGCCGGCCTTGCGGGGCCATCATAAAGCCGCCGCCCATGCGCCGCCCGTTCATCACCGAGACCATCAGCGCCGGCAGCGTGACCGTCTCGCCGTTGTAGTCGATCGCCACGCGGGGCGCTTTGTAGTAGAGAAAGGCTGTCTTGAGCACAGCGACCAGATAGGACGGGTAGCCGCTCAGGCGGGTCATTTTGGCCGCCTCGAAGCCGGCGACGGCGTCGAAGCCGATGCCGACGCCGTTACCGAAGAAGCGGCCCTGCGGATAGAGGCCACCGACGACGCGGCCCACGTCGACCGTGCGGCGCTGGTCGAGCGCCAGCGCCTGGCAGGCTGCCTCCAGGTCAGAGGGGATGCCCATGCCGAAGGCAAAGTCGTTGCCGCGGCCGACGCTCAAGATCGACATGGCTGGCGCTCTCTCCCCGGCCAGCCGCGCCTGCATCAGGCCGTTCAGCACCTCGTTGGCGGTGCCGTCGCCGCTGGCGACGACAACCGCGTCATAGGCCGCCGCAGCCTGGCGGGCCAGCTCTATGGCGTGTCCCACCCGCTCGGTGTAGACCAGGTCATAGTTCAGGCCGTGCCTGTCCAGCAGTTCCTGGATGCGCGGGGCCATGCGCGCGCCGTTGCCACGGCCAGCAATCGGGTTGATGATCAGATAGTATCTCAATGGTTTCTCGCTTTAGATGTAGAATCGCTCCGGGTCGATCTCTTCGCGCAGCAGGCGCAGTTCTTCCGCGCTGGGCGGCTCGTTCTGCCCTACCTCGGCGGGGATGATCAGCTCGAAGCCGGTGTTGGCGATCACGTCATCGACGGTCACACCGGGGTTGGTGGCCAGCAGCTTCATCCATTTGGTCTCTTCGTCAAAGCCGAGCAGGGCCAGGTTAGTGACCACACGGTAAGGGCCCGTCCCGGGCGGGAGGCCGGCCTCCTCGCGCGCGCCGGGGCCGCTCAGATAGCCGGCAGTGGTGACGAAATCGACCCTGGGCACAAAGCGCCTGGTGTCCTGACGCATGATGATGATCGTCTTCCAGCAGAAGGAGCCGACGTCGTTGGCGCCGCCCGAGCCGGGCAGGCGCACCTTGGGCGGATGGTGCTGCGGGCCGATGACAGTCGAGTTGAGGTTGCCGTAGGGATCGATCTGGGCGCCGCCGAGAAAGCCATAGTCGACAAAGCCGCGCGCCGCCGTTTCCATGATGTCGCAGATGCCCGATGCGCACACGCCGCGATAGAAGGTGCGGCTCTCGCCGACCGCCCGCGGCAGCTTTTTGAGCTGGGCGCCGGTGCCGCCGAACTCAAAGACGGGCACCAGGTTCGGCGCGTGCATGCGCTGCGCCAGGCTGGCCGCCAGCATCGGGATGCCCGTGCCGATGAACGCCGTCACCCCGTCCGGCATCTGCCGGGCGGCGATGCAGATCAACAGTTCCGTCGGATTGTAAGGGAGCTCGCTCATCATCGTCCCTCCGCTGCCGCTTTCAGCGCGGCCAGCCGCTCCCGCCCCACCACGTCCAGGTAGGCGTTGTGGTCAGGCACGCTGTAGACGTACTTGTTCAGATAGGCCTGGATGCCCTCGTCGGTCTGCGAGCACTCGTACCACTCGCGTAACTGCTCCTCGTCCCGCTCGTACAGATAGACCATCTCGCCGGGATGGGAGCCGAAGGGGGCATGTACCACCGCATCGACCAGGTAGTAGGGGATGATGGTGCGGTCGGGGTAGCGGCGGATCTCTTCCGTGTCCACGATCTCTTCGGCGCTGATGATGAGACGCTTGCAGGCGCGCGACATCTCGAAGGCAAAGCCGCTGATGCCCTCGATCTGCGCGTTGCCGTAGCGGTCGGCGCGGTGGACGTGGATCAGCCCCACATCGAGGATCAGCGCCGGGATCAGGCAGACTTTGATGCCGGTGAAGGGGCACTCGACCACCTTGGCCGCGCTGTATTTGAACGTGTCGGTGCCGAGCATGGCCCGCACGGGGATGAAAGGCACGCCCATCGACGCCGCCTTGAAGCGCCAGGTGATGCCGCCGTTGGACCACTCGACGACCTTTTCGACCTGTCCGCTCTCGACCGCCTTGCGCAGGCCGCGCGAGGTGCCATAGACCTCCAGGCCGATGTAGGTGATGTCGAGCGTCTTGACCAGCCCGGCGGCCAGCAGCATGTCCAGCTCGGTCACCCCCTGACCGGCCAGGCGCAGGTCTTTTTTGCCCTGGCGGATGATCTCGTGGACCAGGGACATCGGACAGCGGACGGTGCCGTAGAGTTCGGTGCCCAGGTAGCAGCCGTCGTAGACAAAGCGCGAGACGGCCTCTTGCTCTGTCATCAGCTTGTCCACCAATGCCCGCGACTTTTGACGATTCCACTCGCGGAACCCATCCAGGTCGGGCGGCTGGATGAGCTCACCGACTCCCGATTCGATCACGCGCAAAGTACACCTCCTTATTCCTGGCAGATTACGGTTCGAACAGATGCAGCCACGTTTCCACCTCGTCCGCTGGTTCGGGTTTTTCCTTTGCCGCGGGCGAGCGGAGGGCCATCAACTCAGCGGCGAAGGCGTCGGCATCGACGGGTCGGGCGCCCAGCCGCTTCGCCGCTGCCTGCACCTCCCGGTCCGACGAGACGACCAGCAGCCCCCGCCGGTCGCGGGTCTGGCGGATGCGCTGCCTGATAACGGCATCGGCGTTGTCGCTAAAGACAACCTGGACGGGGTCACGGGGGAGCGAGGGAAAGCCTCCGCCCGGCGTTTTGCCGTCAAAGACGATCGTGGCGCGGCGACGGCGGCGAAAACAGTAGCGCCGCACCCGCTGCACCAATTTTGCCTCGTCGTCGGGGTCAGAGAGGCGCATATCCGGCAGCCGCGCGATGAGATTATGGCCGTCGATCAGCAAGGGCATGGGAGATATTGTACACACACTGGCCCAGGACGCAAGTAGTGAGCGGCACCCCCTTGCCCGGCGCCCCATTGCTCGGCGGGGGTCTGTGACCCCCGCCCGCCGGCACCCCCCTGCTCGGCGGGGGTCTGTGACCCCCGCCGGTGGGCGCCGCCGTTTTTTGGCCACAGATTACACAGATTTCACGGATTTCATTGCTCGGCGGGGACCGCCGGGTCACAGACCCGGCGGGAGCAGAACACCCGGCACCCCCCTGCTCGGCGGGGGGTCTGTGACCCCCGCCGGCGGGAGCAGGGCAGGCGGGGCGTTCTATCCTTCTGCTACGAACAATCCGTGTCGCAACGAGACCCTTCGCTGCGCTCAGGGTGACAATGTTTTGCTTCGAACACCCCAGAGAATGGCAACGGTCAGCCAGCCCAGCGCCGAGAGAGCCAGACCGGCGCTGAGCCCCGCCGGCCAGTAGGCCAGGGCGATGCGGTGCCTCCTCGCCTCGAGCGGGACGCCGCGCAGGATGCCGTCAACGCGGACGATCTCGACAGCCTGGCCATCGACCCTCGCCCGCCAGTCGGGGTCATCGACCTCGCTCAGCAGCAGCAGGCCCGGCCCCTCCGCCTCGACCTCGATGCGGTTGGGGCTCCACAGCAGCACCTCGACCGGCGCCGTCTGCCCTTCCACCCAGACGCGCGGCCGCGCCAGTTCATTGCGATAGAGATAGACGCCGTCAAAGACGCCCTCCAACTTCAGCCCCTCCATGTCCATCGGAAAAGCCGCCGCCAGATAGCGCACGTTCAGGCGACCCAGCCGCTCCAGGTCGGGCTGCACGCCCCGGTGCGCCAGCAGCATCTCTTCGCCCTCGCCGACCGGCGGGAACGAGGGGATAGTGACGCTGTAGCCAGGAATGTCGACCCCTGTGGCCTGGCGCATAAAGGCAGCGTAATCGGCAAGCTGGAAGGGATCGACACCGTCGACGGTCTCGATGCCATAGACTGCGCCGGTGTGCTGAGGGATGCTGTAGCTGGGCGAATAGACGCGGAAGGGACGCGCCTGCGCCGCCAGCCACTCCGCCGCTGCCGCCCCCTCGGCCAGCACCTCCGCCGCCGGGCGGACGCGGTAGAGGGTCGAGCCGACCAGCGCCAGGTCGACCAGCGCCAGCAGCACCAGCGCGGCCTGTGCGGGCAGGAACAGCCGCCGCCCTGCCAGCAGCGCCAGCGCGCCCGCCGCCGGCCAGAGCGCCGCCGCGATGACAACGTTGGCCGGCAGGCGCATCACGGCCCCGGCAACACCCCCCGTCAAAGCGGCGACGGCCAGCGCCAGCGCGTACAGACGGGCCCTCTTGTCCGCCCGGCTGCCCTCCAGCGCCGTCAGCCCCTGCGCCGCCAGCACCGCCGTCGCCAGGACGACCAGGAACCAGGCCCGCGCCGGGCCGCGCAGCCAGCTCAGCGGCGGCAGGAGGCGGTAGAGCAGCGGGTAGAACGGCGTGTGGACGCCCAGCGAATAGACCGCCGCCGTCAGCGCCAGGGTCCCCCACAGCCAGCGCTCGCGCGCGCGCCAGCGCGCCAGGCCAACCAGCGCCAGCAGCAGGCCCACAGCGCCCACATAGGTCATCCATTCCTGGAAACCGCCGTGATCGGCGACCAGCAGCCCCAACAGGTAGCGCGGCGGCAACGAGGCGATGCCGCTCTCGGCCAGGCTCAGCCCGCCACGGTTGAGCCTCCCCGCCACCGCTGCCAGCGGCACGACCTGGACGGCAACGAGCGCAGCCGCCAGGAGCGCAGCGGCCAGGCCAGGCAACCATCTCCTCCCGCCTCCTGGTCTCCTTGTCCCCCCCCCTCCCGTTGCAGCCCAATACCCCGCCGCCGCCAGAGCGCCATAGAACCCCAGGCGCACGTCGGCCAGGATCAGCATGGCCGCCGCCGCTGCTGCGGTTGCCACGTCCGCTGCCCGTCCCTTCTCCGCCAGCCGCCGCACGGCCCAGACGACCCACGGCAGCCAGGCCCAGGCGCAGTAGAGGCCGACATGGCCCGCTGCCAGGTGAGCCACTGCCTTGGGCGCCAGCATCACCACCAGCGCCGCCAGCAGCCCGCCCCACAGCGATGCCCCCGTCGAGCGGGCCAGCCGGCAGGCGCCCCAACCGGCCCAGGCCATGTGCAGCACAAAGAGCAGGTTGAAGGCAGGGGTCAGCGGCAGCACCAGCAGCAGCCAGAACGGCGGATACCACAGCCCGGAGAGAGGATTGGCAGCGAACGGCTCGCCGCCCAGGATCAGCGAGCGCCACAGCGGCACCTGTCCGTATTCGGCCAGCATCTGGCGGATGTAGAGGGCGTTGGGCCAGTGAGTGATGGTCAGGTCGGAGAATTCGCTGTTGGGGCGGTAGAGAAAGCCATCGGGCGCAGGGGCCAATTTCCAGAAAAAGGCCGCCGCCACGGCCAGCAGAGCCAAGGGCACCAGCCAGCGTCGACGGCTCATCCGCCCCTCCGCCACAGCCGCCAGCCTGTCCAACCGGCGACGGCAGCCAGGCCCGCTTCGACGACGAGCAGGGGCAGCAGCGGCGCGCCCAGCATGGCCCCATAGACGGGCCACAGGTCGAAGGTGTTGAAAGCCAGATAGCCTGCCGTTGCCGTCAGCGGATCCTCGCTGACCTCCCCCGCCGCCGCCTGCGCGGTCTCGATGACCGTCTGGCGGGCGGCGGGGGAGCGCATCAGCGCGGCCACTTCGAGCAGGCTGCGCCACTGGCCCACGAGCGGCGAGTCGGCCGGGCGGTAGAGCAGGCGCAGGGTATAGTCGGTAGGCGAAGCGGCGCGGTCGTAGAGCGCCTGCAGGGCGCGGGCGGGGTGGACCAGCACGGCTGGCAGTTGGAGTACCAGGCTGGCAGCCAGCAGCAGCGCCAGCGCAAAGCGGGCCCATGCGCGGCGAGGCGGACGGCTGAACACCCCGGCGACCGGAAGCATCAGCAGGGGGACGATGGGCACGATCAGCCGTGGTCCCCACGCTCCGCCGCCGTGCCAGTGGTTGTAGGTCGAGTGAGCGAGCAGGTAGACGGCTGCGACGCCGCCCAGCAGCGCCGCAGCGCGGCCCCGTCGCCGCGCCAGCGCAGGCAGGCCGATCAGCCCTGCTACCAGCGCCGGACAGTACCACAGCAGCCCCTTGCCCGGGCTGAGCAGCAACCCGGCCAGCCCCATCCAGGGGGCGACGTCCCAGGCGGCGGTGCGGTAGCCCGTGTCGAAGGGGGAGCCGAAGCGGAACTGGTTGTAGAGCGCTGTGGCCAGCAACGCAGCGGCGAGCGGCCAGGCCAGCCTCAACAGCGCCTGGCGGCGGTTTCCGGCGCCGGTCAGAGCGTAGAGCGCAAAAAGCGGCGCCACAACCAACGCTACGGGCTTGACCAGCAGGGCGCCGCCCAGCGCCGCCCCGCAGAGCAGCCATCCGTTGGGGCTGTCCTCCTCGCCGCGCAGCGCCCCCAGCACGGCGACGACCAGCGCCAGGGCGACCAGCGGCTCGCTGAAAAAGGTCTTGCTGTAGACCAGCAGGGGCGTCGCCAGGGCGCTTGCCAGCGTCGCGCCGAGGGCTGGCCCGTGGTCATAGCCCAGCCGCCGCCCCAGCCGGTAGAGCGCCGTTCCGCCCAGGGCCAGCGCCAGCGGATTCAGCAGCATCACCGCGGCGCGGGTGACAAAGCCGGCCGTTCCCCAGCCGCTCAGGCGGTAGAAGGCCAGGCCGGCCAGGTAGAGCGGCGCTGCCAGCAGCGACTGGCCGATGCCGTACTGGGCATAGTAGCGCCCGTCGCGCCCCCAGGCACCGTAGGGACCACCGCCGTGAAGCTGCTCCGCCGGGATCGGCTCGCCGAACGGGTCGACGACGACGGCGTTGGGCGGGGGCGGCGGGATGGCAAAGCCGCGCCCTTCGACGAGGGAGCGGCTGACCTGGTAGATCGTCTCGCCGTCGCCGCTGTCGATGCGCAGCGAGGCCAGCAGGAGACAGGTCGAAAGGAGAAAGAGGAGGATGACTATCTGGCGCTGTCTGGACCGCCCCTGGCAGGGAGTGCTCACCGCAGAGACCTTTTCACCCGGCGTCATTCCGAGGAGCGTAACGAGACCCTTCCCCTTCTCTCCGTTCAGGGTCAGGGTGACATAACCTCTAATGTGACATCGTCAGGCTACCTGCCGTCGGCGGCGCTGTTTTCCTCTCCGGCAGCTAGTGAGCCCGGTGCATGGGCATGATCACGTGCACGAAATTGTCCTCGCCGACCGGGCGCAGCACGCCGGGGGTGGCGAACGAGGTGGTGTCGAGCGCGACCTGCGGCGTGGAGATCGCCGAGAACGCGTCGCCCAGATACTTGACGTTGAAGGCAATCTCGATCGACTCGCCTTCGACGGTGGCATCCAACTCAACCACATCATCCCCTGTCTCGGCTGAGGTGGCGGAAAAGACCACACGTCCAGGCGTCAGCTCCGAGCCGGCATGGATGTGCAACTGGACGGTTTGAGCGCCCTCGCGAGCAAAGATGTGCGCGGCTCGGCAGGCCTTGACCGCCTCAGCGGTCGACATCACGGTGCGGGTCGTGCGGCCGCGCGGAATGATCTGGTTATAGTCGGGAAAGCTGCCCGGGATGAGCTGCGAGACCAGCACCACGTCCGGCAGTTGGAAGAGAATGCGGTTGTGGTCCGGCGTGACGGTCAGCAGCAGAGGGTCCTGATAATCGGCGCAGATGCGGCCCAGTTCGGTCATTGCCCGCGCCGGGACGATGACGCTGAACGGTTCGCTGAGCGGATCGAGCAGCGGCAGCCAGCGCACCGAGAGGCGGTAGCCATCCGCTGCCGCCAGGACAGCCTTGTCCTCTGCCAGGTCGAGCAGCACGCCGGTCAGGACGGGGCGCGCTTCGTCGGTGGCAGCGGCAAAGGCGACCTGGGAGATGGCGGTGCGCATTTCTTCGGCGGCGATGCGCACACCCCCTTCCCCTTCGGGCACAGGCACCACCGGGAACTCGACCCCGTCCATCCCCTTGATGTTGGCCTCGCTGCGCAGGCAGCGCAGGTTGAGCGTCATCGTGCGCACCAGACCTTCCAGATCGACCCGGTCTGGCGGCAGAGTATTGACCAGGTCGATCAGCGTGCGGGCGGGGACGGCGATGGCGCCCTCCTCTTCGACCCTGGCGCCGACCCAACAGTTGATGCCGATCTCCAAATTGGTCGCCGAGAGGCGCAACTGCCCTTCCTCCGCTGCCAGGAGGATGTGGCTCAGGATGGGAAGGGTCGAGCGGGGCGAGACCGCCCGCCCGACGATGCTCAAGCCTCGGGCCAGGTTTTCTTGCAAGCATGAAACGCGCATGGGCACTCCTCCTCCGGCAAGATGGTCAGGTTCAGTATACACCACTCTGGTCGCAGAGACAAGGGCAGTCTGTCGCAGGGGGTCGAAGCAGAACGCCGACGCGGGCATCCTTTGCCTGGCGGGGATCTGTGACCCTCGCTGGGGAGGGCCGCCGTTTCTTGGCCACAGATTACACAGATTTCGCAGATTTCACGGCCTGTGACCCCCGCCAGTGGGGGGCCGCCGGGTCTGTGACCCGGCGGGAGCACAGGGAGGGGGGGCGCTCTACCCTTTTGCTACGAACACCCCTTGCTCACCTCTTGCGCCGGGAGAGGAAGCTCATCACGACGATCACCACCCCGCCGAGGGCAAGCAGGGCGACGAGCTTGAGCAGGCGCGAGGCGATGGTCAGCGCAAGCAGGCCAAAGAGGCCGCAAAAAGTCCAGTAGACCAGGACGATGAGGCGCTGCGACAGTCCCAGGTCGAGCAGGCGCAGGTGGAGGTGGCCACGGTCGCCCAGCGTGGGCGGTCGCCCATGCCGCAGCCGGTCGACGATCTGCCAGGCCACGTCGACGATGGGGATACCCATCACCAGCAGCACCGTCGCCACGCGCGCGCCAGCGATGATGCCCAGGCAGCCCAAGGCATAGCCCAGAAAGAGCGCCCCGCCGCCCATAAAGACGCGCGCGGGGACAAAGTTGTAGGGCAGAAACCCCACCACGGCGCCGAGGAGGGCCAGCGGCAGAATGACCACGCTGAACTGTCCTGTCCGGTACATATGAACGGCCAGGACGACGCAGAGGATCGCCGTGACCCCTGCCGCCAGTCCATCCAGCCCGTCCAGCCAGTTGACGGTGTTGATCATCCCCACCACCCAGAACATGGTCAGGGCAACGACAAGGGCGGGCGGGAAAACGGCCACCTGGTTGGTCAGCGGGTTGTTGACTCGCTCGATAAAGATGAGCGTGGCGATGGCGATGACCGCGGCGAGCACCTGCGCCAGAAGCTGCACCAGCGGCGAGAGGTCCCAGCGGTCATCGGCCAGGCCGACCAGGAACATCCAGGCGCTGCCCAGCACCAGGCCCAGCAGGCGGAGCGGCTCTTTGGGGTCGGCAGTGGGGATGCGAAAGGCCAGCCCCACCGCCAGCGCCAGCATAAAGGGGAAAAAGAGGCCCGGCCCGCCCAGGCGCGGGATTTCGCCGCGATGGGTGCGCCGTCCGCCGGGCCGGGCGACGATGCCCCAGCGGCGGCCCAGACAGGCCGCCAGCGGCGTGATGGCCGCTGCTGCCAGCGCGGCCACGGCAAAAACGACCAGGTAGGGCAGGATGAGGTTCACGGTCAACCGGTGCCGAACATGCGATCGCCGGCGTCGCCGAGGCCAGGGACGATGTAGCCGCTCTCGTTGAGCTCCTCGTCCAGCGCCGCCAGGTAGACAGGGACGTCGGGATGGGCGCGGGCAAAGCGCTCCAGCCCCGGCCGGGCAGCGATGAGGCCGACGAACTTGATGCGCTGCGCGCCCCACTTTTTGAGGATGTCCACCGCGGCCACCGCCGAGCCGCCCGTCGCCAGCATGGGGTCCAGCACCAGGCAAACATCGACCGTGGGACTGACGGGGAGGCGGGAGTAGTAGGCGATCGGCTGGAGGGTCCTTTCATCCCGCGAGAGGCCGATGTGCCAGACCTCGGCGCCGGGCAGCATCAGCCAGGCGCCCTCGACCATGCCCAGGCCGGCCCGCAGCACCGGCACCAGGCCGACGGTCTCGGCCAGCCGCTGCGCCGACGCCCTGCCCAGCGGGGTGTTGATCACCGTCGGCACGGTCGCCAGGTCGGCGGTGGCTTCATAGACCAGGAGGGTGGAAATCTCGCGCACCAGCTCGCGGAACTTTTTGGGGTCCGTGCGCTCGTCGCGCAACAGCGCCAGTTTGTGCTGCACCAACGGATGGGCGGAGATAAAAACTTGGGCCATTGTCCTTTTCCTCTACCACGAAGGACACAAAGGACACGAAGGTTGAACCCATCAAGGTTGTTTTTGTACCCTTTGTGTAGCTGGTGGTGAGCATTCACTCAAGTTTTAGGGTTCATTCGTGCTGAAAGACCATGACGCGGTTGCCGACGGCGTCGGTGACGTAGAGGGTGTTGTCGGGGCCTGTAGCGACGCCCATCGGCAGGGCAAAGGAGGCATCATCGAAGCCGAATTGGCCAAAGCTGTAGAGATAGTTGCCGTCGCGGTCAAAGACCAGGATGCGGTAATGGCCGGGGTCGCTTACATAGACGCGGCCGGCGTCGTCGATGGCCAGATAGGGCTTTTCGTCCACGCTGGCGTTGTTCCAGCCGTCGATGGGCCAGCTCAGCAGGGACGCGCCGTCGCGGCCAAAGACCTGGACGCGAAAGTTCCACGAGTCGGCCACATAGACCCGCCCGTCAGCGCTGAGCGCCAGTCCCACCGGCTCTTGCATCTGGCCCAGCGCCGCGCCAGCGCCGCCCCACTCGTAGAGAAAGTTGCCGTCGGCGTCAAAGACCTGGATGCGCTTGTTGCCCGTGTCGACGACATAGACGCGGCCATCGCTGCCGACGGCGACAGCGCGCGGGCCGTAGAAGCGGGCCTGTCCCAACGGATCGCCCACGGCGTGCTCGCCAAAGACCCCCCACTGGCTGACAAAGGCGCCATCGGCGGTAAAGCGCTGGACGCGGTGCGCCCACGTGTCGGCCACATAGACGTCGCCGTTGGGAGCGACGGCGACGCCCCACGGCTCGCAGAACGTGCCCGGTTCGGGCATGATCATGCCGCACTCGCCATAGCTGCCCCAGGCGGTGACAAACTGCCCGTCGAGGGTGAACTTTTGGATGCGGTGGTTCTGCGAGTCGGCGACATAGACAAAGCCATCGGGCGAGACGGCGATGCCGCGCGGCGCGCGGAACTGACCGGGGCCGCTGCCCTCTGTTCCCCACACCCGCCGCGCGCTGAGGGCGCGCCAGCCCTCGCGGTAGGCGTCAAAGCTGATAGACGGCGTTTCAGGCAGCGCGCCCACGCCCACATTCCACACCCGCTCGGCCACGTCCTTGCGGATGTAGAGGCGAAAGTCGCCACGCAAGGGCCAGTCGTCGAGCGTGTGGTGGCTGCCGGTGATCTGGTCATAGAGCGTGTACTCGCGCTGGTAGAAAATCTGCCACAGCGCCGCCCGCTTCTGCGGATCGCTCAGCCACTCCCACAGTTTGGCCCAGGTGAGGCGGCGATAGTCCTCCATCGGCCACCACAAAAAGTTGTAATCGTAGCGGTAATAGTCGTCGCCCACGTAAGGCTCGACGACGGCCCACTGGTCGCGCCCGGCGATGACCGCCGTCGCCAACACATCCTGAGCAGAGGGCTGGTCGCCGTAGTAGCGGGCGTTGGGATAGTCGCGCAGGTACCAGATGAACGGCCAGGAACCGTCGGAGCCGTAAGTGACGTCCACCGAGTGCGGCGCGCCGTTGACGCGGATCGAGATTTCCTCCAACTGCTCCATCGTCGTGCGCACGTCGCCGGATTCGTGGGCATAGACCAGGAACTCGGTGGGGTATTCAAAGTTGACAAAGCAGAAGCGGTAACCGATGCGGATGGTCAGCAGGGAGAGGAGCAGGATGAGCGTCAGCGCGGCGAGCAGCAAGCCGTTGCGCACCCCGACGCGCCGCCAGAGCAAGACCACCAACGCGCCCAGGAAGAGCGCGCCCACCAGCCCGGCCAAAAAGTTGCCCGTTGTCATCAGATGTTCCAGCTCGACGCCGCGAAACGGGCCGGCGGCCAGCCCCTTCCACATCCCGGCAATGGCCGCCACCAACACGGGCAGCAGCAAGACCAGCAGCCAGCCGTGCGTCTCCCCCACCCGCTTCCATTCGACCGCTTCCAGCAGGTGGTGCATCAGCCAGCCGGTCAACAGGATCATCGGCAGGGTCAGGTGCACGACCAGCCAGGGCATCTTTTCGCCGGCATAGGAGTAGCCAACCCACGAGAGCAGCGTCCAGAAGAGCAGGAAGGGGACGAAAACGGCGCTTCCGTTTTCCTCCTTTTGCCCCTCAGATGGCGCAGCAAACAGGCGGCGGATGCCGCGGATGGCGGCCATGACCGTCGCCGCCAGCGCGCCGAGGAGGGGCAAAAAGTCGTAAAAGGGCAGGACGACGAAATAGTAGAACCACGGCTGTCCGCCGCGCTGCACCTCCTGCTGTTCGAGCCAGTAGCCCAGCGAGCCGATCCAGCCGCTGGCGATGCCCGCGCCGTTGGTAAAGACGCTGGTGTAGAGGACGAGAAAGATGGCCAGATAGATCGCCGCGGCGATGGCCCAGCGCCGCCAGTCCCAGAGGAGGCCGATTGCCGCCGCCACGATGCAGCTCAGCGCCAGGATGGCGCCGCTGTAATAGAGGTGCGGGGCGTGATAGTTGAGTATCTCCAGATTGGCCAGGTTCGACCAGAAGGGGGCGACGGTGAGCGGGTCGGCAGCGGCGTTGACGACGGCGGCGCCGAGCTTTTGCGCCAGCAGCATCGGCAGGGGCGAAGCAAAGGGCAGGATGAGGGTGCCGATGACGATCATGAGGTGGAAGGGGCGCGAGGCGCGCAGTCGAGCGCGCATGGCGTAGAACAGCACGGCCACGGCGGCAAGCAGCGCCAGCACCCCCACCCACCCGCCGACAGCGCCCCACGGCGGCAGCGCGGTGCTGTCCGTGGTGCGGCGCACGATCCAGCCGCCGAACAGGACGAGAAAGCCAATCGCTGCCACTCCCAGCGCCGCGATAAAGACAAGGTCCAGGTTGCGCTCCGGCCAGGGCTGCCTCAGCGCCTGCACGACAAAGAGCAGCGCCAGGAAAAGGCCAAAGATGGCGGTGTAGATGAACGAGACTTCTTTGGTCGCATACATCAGCGAAAGCGCCGCCGCCAGGATGTAGAGATGGCGATCCCTGCCCGCCCGCAGGTACTCCAGCATGGCCCAGACCAGGATGATGGCCCACAGGGCGATCATGACGTCGTTGCGGATGTAGCGCGAATAGTACCAGATCGAGGGGGAGATCAGCAGCAGCGCCGAGGTGACCAGCGCCCCGCTGCGCCCCAGGTAGCGCCGCAAGAGGTAGGGGAAAGCGACCAGGATGGTGCCCAGCAGGGCCACCGGCAGACGGGCGGTAAAGTCGTTGTCGCCAAAGAGGATGTACGAGAAGGCCGTGATGTGGAAGAGGAAGGGGCCGTGCATCATCGGGTTGTGCTGGTAACCCTGCCCCACGTAAAAGTACCACGAGTGCTGGGTGTGCAGGCTCTCGTCATGGCTTTGCACGCGGTAGCCCAGCATCGCCAGCCGCGAGACCAGGCAGAGGACAACAAATAGCAGGTAGAGGGCCTGTTCGCGGTTGAGGCCAAGGCCCTTGATGAAGGGTCGATCGAGCCAGGGGAGTTGTTTGTTGTTCATCGCGTATCGCCTATCGCCTATCGCTTATCGCCTATCGCCTATCGCTTATCGCTTATCGCCTATCGCTTATCGCCTATCGCTTATCATTCGAGTTTAGACAAATGATGAGAGCGGCTTGCGAGTTGCGCAAAACCGCCCCCTGGTGGAAACTTAAGGGAGATAACGCCGGAGGTTTCCACTATGGAGCAGTTTACCAATCTAATCGAGTTTCG
>Ga0209162_1000633_pt1 | contig 37903 bp, 29 predicted proteins | sample YNPNPMetaG_FD_187121 | JGI IMG/M metagenome (GOLD analysis project Ga0209162, IMG submission 187121) | Anoxygenic and chlorotrophic microbial mat microbial communities from Yellowstone National Park, USA - YNP NP MetaG (SPAdes) (version 2) ...
TCCACCGAAGCTGCCGTCGATCTGGAAAGGCGGGTGAGTATCGAACAGGTTGGGCAGGGTAGACTGCTTCAGCAGCGCCATCAGGTTCTCGTATGCTCTCTCGCCATCTTCCAGCCGCGCCCAGAAGTTGACCAGCCACGCGCGGCTCCAGCCGGTATGCCCACCGCCATGTGCCAGTCGTCGTTCCAGTGAAACACGGGCTGCCCGCGCCAGCTCAGGGGTACCCCGCGGGGTAATCTGATTGCCGGGGTGTAACCCGTACAGGTGCGACATGTGACGGTGCCCGGGCTCCGCTTCCTCAAAATCCTCTATCCACTCCTGCAGCTGTCCGTGTTTGCCAATCTGCATGGGTGCGAGACGGGCACGCGCCTCTTCGAGCCTCTGGCGCAAGTCTTCATCCACCCCCAGGATGCGGCTCGCCTCGATGCAGTTGGTGAACAGCTCGCGCAGTATCTGCATGTCCATCGTGGGAGCATAGCACAGGCTGACGGTCTGCCCATCGGCGGTCCGAAAGGCGTTTTCGGGAGAGATAGACGGTGCGGTTACCAGCCAGCCATGCTTCGGTTCGGGAACCAGGAACTGCAGGTAGAACTCCGCCGCCTCTTTCATGATGGGGTAAACGCGCTTCAGCACGTTCTTATCCAGCGAGAAAGCGTATCGTTCCCAGAGGTGCTGGCATAACCAGCCCGCTGCCGCAGGAAACTGCCCCCATTCCGGTCGCTCTCCGGGCGAGGTGAACCCCCACACGTTGGTCACCGTATGCACTACCCAGCCGCTCAAGCCGTAATGTATCCTTGCGGTTTTGCGCCCCGGCTCGCGCAGGCGGTCGATGAACTCTATCAGCGGCTCCACACATTCGGGCAGCGCGCCGACCTCCGCAATCCAGTAGTTCATCTGCAGGTTGATGTCGGTATGGTAGTCGCAGTTCCACGGCGTCTGGATGCCGTCCGCCCAGATACCCTGCAGGTTGGCGGGGAGCGCGCCGGGCTGGCTGCTGGCAATCAGCAGGTAGCGACCGAACTGAAAGTAAAGGGCAACGAGATGCGGGTCGGGTTCGCCGCGTTTCACCCGCTCCAGCCGCTCGTCGGTGGGCAGGCGCGATGCTTCTTCCCCGCCCAAACTCAGTCCTACCCGGTAAAACAACCTCTGGTGCGCGTCGAGATGGGCATCTCTGAGGAGCCTATAATCCCTGCACGCGGCGTCGCGCATCATCTTGTTCGTCAGCAACAGAGGCTCCTTGCCTTCGTAGGAGGTCGCCGCAGCAAGCAGAAGGGTTACCGCGTCCGCTTCTCGCACGCGCAATACCTGTCCATCTGTGGTGACCTTGCCTCCCTCAGGGATGGCTCTGAGCTTCGCGGTATAACGCAGTCCGCCCATCAGCTCACCCGACAGTAGCAGCTCTGCGCGCCCGACGGCGCTTACCGTTCCGCGCTCGGGACGGCTGAGAGTGGCATCAAAGGTGAGAGACCCTCTCTGGCTACTCTCCAGCCGTATGACGAGTACCTTGTCCGTCAAACTGGCAAAGTGCTCGCGGGTATACCGGACGTTTCCCACGCGGTACTCCACCCGTACGACGCCTGTGGGCAGGCTCAGCTCGCGCCGGTAATTTTGCACATCGCGATGACCCTCAAAGCGCAGGCGCAGGTCGCCCGGCATCTGGTAACAGCCAAAGGGCACGTTCGCGCCATTGCCATGTCCCGACCCCGGCCCTCGACAGACGAACTTCTCCGCCGCCAGCTGCTGCGCCTGGGCGTATCTGCCCTCGAACAGCAGGCGTCGGATTTCGGGCAGGTAGCGCGGGGCATCGGGGTTATCCGCCTCTTGAGGCTGTCCGGACCACAGGCTCTTTTCGTTCAACTGGATGCGCTCTTCCTCGGTACCGCCGTAAATCATCGCGCCAAGCCTGCCGTTGCCTATCGGCAATGCGCGCACCCAGCCGGGCGAGTCTTGCCATGCGTTGGTGGTGGGTGCTTCTAAAGGCGCAGGTTCACGGTACCAGATTTTCCAGATGTCTCTCTGAGAGGTCATCCTCATCCTGCTTTCGCCTCCGAAGCATAATACAGGCTCACGGTACGTATCAGCGGCAGTGCTCGTGACCTCAGAATGTTCACCCTTACGCGCGTGGCGGTGACCGGTGCAAGCCTGTCCAGTTTCTTGTGTCCGATGGTAGTGCCTCGTTTGACCTCCTGCCAGCCTGCAGGCGTCCAGACCTCGATGGAGTACTCCTCCACGTGTTGGCCTTCCGCGATGTACTCCTGAAGCATCACGATGTTGAAAGCAGTCGGCTGGCGCAGGTTTATCTCGATCGAAGCAGGCAGTTCGCTCGGCACCCAGTAGGTGTCGCCCTTACCGTCAACAACCGATGCGCCTCCGTGTCCGCGCTGTGCGCTGCTGGCGCGAACGGGCTTTCGCCGGGCAAGGTCGGTGGTGAAAATGCGGTTCAGTGCCTTGCGCCACTCGCGCAATCTCTGCACATCCGGGTCGGGCAGCAGTCCGCGTCTGTCGGGAGGCACATTCAGCAGTAACACACTGTTGCGCCCTACCGATTTGAAGTAGATATCCAGCAGGTGCTCCAGCGATTTGACCTTTGTATCTTCCTGTGCGTGGTAAAACCAGCCGGGGCGGATGGACACGTCGCACTCGGCGGGCCACCACACCTTGCCCGACACATTGCCATGAAAAGCAGGCACAGGGTCCTGTACGCTCCACTCGGTTTCCGCAGCGTAACCGTCCTCGTTGCCCACCCAGCGGATGTCGGGTCCGCAGATGGCGATAAGGGCGTTCGGTTGCAGTTTGCGTATCACCGCGTAGTAGCCCTGCCAGTCGTATTCCTGTCTGCGTCCGTTGGGTCCCTCGCCACACGCACCGTCGAACCACACTTCCGCCACTTCACCGTACTGCGTGAGCAGTTCGGTCAGCTGGTTGATGAAGTAGCGGTTGTACGCAGGAGAGTCACCGTAGGTGCGTTCATGCCGGTCCCACGGCGAGAGATAGATGCCCATCTTCAGCCCCGCCTGCTGGCAGGCACGGGCAAACTCGCGCACGACATCTCCTTTGCCCATGCGCCAGGGGCTGTTTTTCACACAATGGTCGGTGTGGCGCGTCTGCCACAGGCAGAAACCGTCATGGTGTTTGGCGGTAAGGATGAGGTACTTGAAGCCGCACTCCTTAGCGACCTGTACCCACTGTTCGGCGTCCAGTTGCGAGGGGGTGAACCATTTCGGGTCTTCGTTCCCTTCGCCCCATTCACGGTCGGTAAACGTGTTCATACCAAAGTGCAGGAACATACTCAGTTCCGCTTCCTGCCAGGCGAGCTGTTGCGGCGTCGGTTTGGGATGCATCCGAAGCCCCCCATGCGAGAATGTACCTGAAAACTTCGTCGCGCCAGCGAAGCCGTCCTGCAGGGCAGCGAAAAGGAGGCAGGCAGGTAGTGCGTCTCCTGATGCCGAATCACACGTCTGGCAATGCACAGAGGGAGGGGACGAATGCATCGGTGGCTGTTTGCCCTGTGGATACTGGTTTATCCCTTCAGTCTGGCGATGGGCGATGTGGAGGTACGCCGCGGCGACTACGAGGCTCGGCTGGGTGTAAACGGGCTGGAGGTGCGCTATAAGGGTGTCACTGTGGTCTCAGGAAGCCGGTTCACCCTGTTTAAGCCGGGCTATGCCGGTGCATACTTCTCGCAGGCGGATTTCACCGGTTTGACCACTCGGGTAGAAGACAACCGTATCACTATCACCGGGCGCATCGCCGAGATAGATGCCCAGTTTACCCACCGCACGGTGGTGGATAAGGACGGCGTGCAGATATGGTTCACCCTGCGCGTGCGCGGACAGGTGGAACCCAGTCCGGTGGAGCTCGCCCTGCTGATGTTCCCGCCAGAAGAGTTCGCAGGGGGCAGCTACCGCCTCGATAGCCTGTATGGTCAAGCGCGTCCACAGCCCCTGCCGCTGGAAAAGCCGAAGACCTCTGCTGCAGGTACGCATCTGATAGCGTCCGGCGCGCGCGGTATCACGCTGCAGGGGCAAAGAGTGGCTTTGGCGGTGGAGAACCTCGGCGAGGTAGCACCCAGCTTTTTCGACATGCGTTCGCGAGGTTTCCCCGAGCCAGAGCGGGTGTACTGGCTGCTTTACCAGTGGACGGCAACGGGCGGTGAGACCACCTGTGGCGTGCGATTACAGGCGCGTGCCGTCGCGCAACCCGCTGAGCGGGCAGCGAGGACCGGTAAGGTATCGCTGGTGGAAGGAGGCAGGCGAATGGAGGTTCAGCACATTTTCGTGCAAGGTCAGGCGCACGTGATGGAGAAAGCCGCTGCCCGTGAGCTGCAGCGTTACCTGCGTGAGATAACGGGCGAGGAGATCCCTGTGACGGAAGGCGACGGCAACGGTTTGCCCGCTCGGGGCGTGATATACGTGGGCAGAAACGACGTCGCCAGATCGCTCGCCCTGTACGACGACTCGGAATACGAACCCCTCGGGCCCGATGGTTTTATCCTCCGTCTGAAAGGGGGCAACCTGCTGGTGGCAGGGGGAGGCTATCGCGGCACGACCTACGCTGTTTACCGGTTGCTGGAACGGCTGGGCTGCCGCTTCTATTCCACCGAGTTGGAAATCGTTCCGCGCAAGCCCGCGCTGGACATCCGCGCCCCGCTGAACCTCACCGACAAACCTGCCTTCGAGTGGCGGGCGATGTGGGGCAGGATTTATCCGATGACGGCAGGGCTGTCGCCCGGCGAGTGGGAGGCAAAGGTCGGGGACGTGGATGTGCCCAAAATGATGGGCATCCCGCCGCGCGGCTTCTGGCACCACACGATGGGCTTCCTGCTGCTCGCCGACAGCGTGCCGAAAGAGTACCTGGCGGAGATTGGCGGCGAGCGGCGCATCACCGAACCGCATCTGCAGCAATACTGCCTCTCCAATCCCGGTTTGCAGAAGGCGATGACCGAAGCGGTATTACGCTGGATCGAGAGCAACCCCGACCCCATCTACTACCCTGTACATTACGGCGACACCGGGCAGTTCTGCCAGTGTGAGCGATGCAAGGCGTGGTATCAGGAACACGGCAGCCTCACCGATGCGGTGATATGGTTCAACAACCAGATAGCGCGCGAAGTGGCAAAGCGGTTCCCGGGCAAGTTCGTGACCACGCTGGCATACTGGTCCACGCGCAAACCGCCCGTCAAAGAACGTCCTGAACCCAACCACCTGATTATCTTCTGCGCGATTGCCGAGTGTCAGGCGCGTCCTTGGTCGCACCCTGTTAACGTGCAACGCAACGTGATTGCCGATTTGGAAAGATGGATTGCCGTGCATCCGCTGGGCGCGCAGGGCATTATTACCTTTGAATATCCCACCACCTACTTCTACGTGGGCTATCCCTACCCCGCACTCTACGCCTTCGCCGAGAACCTGAAGTACTATCGGCGGCTGGGCATTCGCGGGGTGTACATCTGCGGGTTGACCGATGGACATCTGGTGCATCTCTACTCCTACGTGATGCCCCGCCTGATGTGGAACCCGAACGCCGACATGCGTGCGCTCATCGACGAGTTCTGCAAAGCGTGGTACGGCAAGGCATGGCAGCCCATGCGCGACTATGTACACCGCCTGCACCAGAGCGCGTTTGAGTCCAGGAGCGAAGGGGTGATGGACTGCCACGCCGGGCCGGGGCAGCTGTTCTTCCGCGAGCTGTTCACCCGCGACTGGCTGGACAAGCAGATTTACCCGCTCTTCGCGAAGGCGGAATCGCTGGCAGAGAGTGACCTTATCCGGCGGCGCATCTGGCGGGAGAAATGGGGCGTATTGTTCACCGACCTGTTTGTGAACGTGCAGCGCGGAAGAGACTTGGTGCCCGACGAGAGTGAGCGAGGATACACATGGCGACTGCCGTCCGTGCAGGATTACCGTCGCATGGCGGAGCTGTTGCGACTGACCCAGGTCACCGGGCACAGCTGGACGGTCGCGCCGGGCTACACACTGTCGGGCATTCTCGGCTTCGAGCCGAGCCGTACGCCCTGGTGGGAGTGCCCGCGCGTGCGCCGGTTGATGGAAGACCCCGATGGAGCCTACCGCGAAGACATCGCCGCGATAAGCGAGGAGCAGGTAGCACGCTATCTCGTTCGGCTGGAAAGCCCTTACCTTATCGTGGACATTACACCCGCGCCCGGAGGGCGGATTTGGCGGCTCTACCATAAATCGTCGAAGCAAGACCTTTTCTGGCGAGGAGCGATAGACTGGCTCGTGCTGCAAAGGGGAACCGACCCGCGCCGATATGTCAACTTCGGCGGTTATGAAGAGTACGCAGGAGAACAGTTTGGCTCGCCCGGCTGGGCGGAGCAGTATGCGTGCACCGTCTCGCCCGACCGGCGTAGCGTTACCCTCACGCGCGACCTGCCCAACGGCTTGCAGCTCACGCGCACCATCATTCTCTCCGAAAACGAGGCAGCGATAGAGATAGAGTCGCGCCTGACCAACCGCAGCAACCAACCCGTTGCCAACGTGGTGTTGCGCACGCATCCGCAGTTCCGCGTGTCTTCCGACGACCCATCCGCCCGCCTGATGGTGCGGCAAGCAGATGGCAGCTGGAAGGAGATGCCTTTGCGTTCCGAGACCTACCTGAGCGGGACAGACCTGCCCGCCGGCGCATGGGGCATTGCGCTTGGGCAGAAGGGGATGACCATCGTGAACGAATTCGACCCCTCGCAGGTGCGGCAATGTTACCTGTACACCTGGCGCGAGTTCACGAACCTGGAGCTTTTCTCACCGGTGAAGACGCTCGCGCCGGGGGAGAGCCTGGTGTTGAAGCACCGGTACGTGGTGCGCCGTTAACAGGATAGTGCCTTCTGAAAGGGGAATATAAACCTGCGAACAACCATCACGTTCAGAACAGGAGAAGGGTGATGCCTGACCAACTGATAGCTGGAAACTGGAAGATGCACGGCACGGTGGCATGGTCGCTGGCGCTGGTCGAAGAGCTGAAACACCGTAATCTGGACGCGCTGAACGCCGAGGTGTGCATCTGCCCGCCTTTTACCGCGCTGTATGCGGTGCATCAGGCGCTGCGCGGCACGGACATTAAGCTGGGTGCGCAGGATGTGTTCTGGAAGGACCAGGGCGCATACACCAGCCAGATTGCCCCGCCGATGCTGACCGAGCTGGGTGTGAGCTATGTGATTATCGGACATTCGGAGACGCGCGGTCGCTTCGGTGTGCCGGAGCCCGACCTCACCGACGAAATCCTGCGGCACTTCGGCGAGAACGACGCCACCGTCAACCTGAAAGTGAAAGCGGCGCTCTTGCATGGGTTGACGCCCATCGTCTGCGTCGGGGAGACCCTCGCCGAGCGACAGGCTGGGCAGACCGATGCCGTCATCACGGCGCAGGTCAAGCGGGATATCGAGGGACTCGACCCCGCGGAGGTGGGTTGTCTGGTATTCGCTTACGAGCCGGTCTGGGCGATTGGCACAGGTGAGGTATGTGATGCGCCGGAGGCGAACCGCGTCTGTGCACTGATTCGGCGTATCGCCACCGAGCTGTGTGGCGAGGAGAACGCCAGCGGGCTTCGTGTGCTGTATGGCGGCTCTGTGAAACCGGACAATGCGCATGACCTGCTCGCACAGCCCCATATCGATGGGGCGCTGGTAGGCGGTGCAAGTCTGTCGGCGGCGTCTTTTGCGGAGATTGTGTCGCACGCGCATAAGATTGCAAACCATCGCAACAACGGCGCATAGACCTGAGGAGGCACGAAAAAATATCCTTTGCTCTCGCAGGCTTTAGCCTGTGCAATATCGCGAAACTTCGCCCGGAACCGCCCGCGATTGGAGACCTCAGCGGTAGCGGGTAGCGCCAGCGACCTGAAGGTTCCCAAAGCGGATGCAACAGCGCACGAGATGCCCGGCCCGTGGCGCTCGGCTAATACCTTCAGCAATCAGCCACTACACACCAGCCCGAACTCGCCAGACCGGGCATCTCCCTGCCTCAATCATCCCTTATCGCGCCAAAGTCAAACCGCGTCACTTCATTACCGTCCAACTCCGAGAGACGGACCCCAAGTTAGCGTTTCTGGGCAAGTATCGCACGCAACTGTTGCAGTTCTGCCTCCAGCCGATGGATGCGCGCCTCTTGCTCCTGCAAGGCGTTCACCAGCAACGGAATGAGCGCCTGATAGTTCACCGAGAGGATCTTCTCATCGCCACCTTCCTCCACCAGCTCAGGGAACACTCCCTGCAACTCCTGCGCGATAAAGCCGTACTGCCGCTCCTGGCTCAAGCGCTCATCCCGCCAGTAGTACGACACAGGACGCAGTTGCAACAGCCGCTGGAGTTCGTTGCTGGTGTCCAGGGGCTGAATCTCCCGCTTGAGGCGCTCATCGGAGCGGGCGACGAGAGCAGTGTATCTGATGCTGGCGCAGACGATGTCCCAAGTCTCCAGTCCGCCAGCCCAGGTAGCAGGCCAGTCGGAATGGTAGTTGTTGTTGGGATCCGTGATGCGGGCGCCTGCCTTGCCGCCCGAGCGGAAGTAGCCGCCAACACCATTAGGGCTGGAGCTATGACCGAACACGCCGTAGTTGGTGCCGCTGGTGGCGGAAGCCAAGCCGTACACGCCACGACCGGACGGGCTGGCGCTTTGCCCAAACACGCCCCAGCCGGAGCCGCTGGTGGCGGTTGCCCAGCCGACCACGCCACTACCGAACGGGCTGTCGCTCAGACCATACACGCCGTAGGCGTCGCCGCTGGCAGCGGTTGCCAAGCCGAACACGCCACGACCGGACGGGCTGGCGCTTTGCCCAAACACGCCGGCGGCGACGCCGCTGGTAGCGGTGTTCACGATGGAAAACACCGCACCCGAACCCACATTCGCGCTCCCGGAAAACGGAAGCGTCAAGCCGTCTGCATCATTCGGCGCAGGCGCCCACGCGCTACCATCCCACTTCAAGACCTGACCGCTGGAAGGCGCTGTGGAAGATACCGGGCGCGTCTGCAAACCCACCACCGTCGGGTTCGGATACGTCCCACTCAGGTCACCACCCGCACTACCACCCGGAGTGACCCCAGATATAGCCACATTGCTCGCTGAGGTAATCCGACCCTGCGCGTTCACCGTAATGCGCGCCACCTCCGTCGCGGAACCGTAGGTGCCAGACGACACCCCTGTGCCCGACAACTTCGCATCCGTCACCGCACCATCCGCCAGCATGCTGGTGACCACCCCACCCGACGCGATGGAGAAGGTGGTCCCGACCAATTGCAAACCCGCTCCCGCCAAATACGTGGTGTCGTTGTCCACTCCGTCCGCAAAACCTGCAGGCATCCCGCTGATGCCACTCCACGGCGCAGTCAACGCATACACTGCATACGGCGTCGGCGTCACCCGCACACGAGGCGACAGCGTGGTATAACCCCCACTGCCCGCTGGGCGAACCGCAATCTGCAGATAACGCGCCGAACCATTCCACACGGCGCCGAAGTCCAGTTCCACGCTGAACACCCCCCATGCCACATTCACATTGCTGAGGGTCAGGGTGGAACCGACCTGTGAGCCACCAGAGGCGGCTGTCCACAGGCTGAACTGGAAGTCGTAGTTGCCGTTGGCAGGAATACCTGCCTGTTTAAGCATTCCCTGATAGGTGAAGGGCTGGGCATGGGCGGTGATGGTAGCCAGTAGCCCCAGCGCCAGCAAGCCCCAGTTTGTGAGAGTGCGTAGCATGATGGGTTTTACTCCTTTCTCAAAAGGGTTTTGTATACAGGCACTTTGTGCACGATGGCCGTAGTAGAGGGTAGATGCTGGCTGGTGCAGGATGGTGTCTGTTGGGAAAACTTTAGCATAGATAATCAATAAAGTCAAGGTTTTTGGAGGATGCTCAAAAAATTGTTGTCGTCTATCCAGAGGGCGGGCTATGGCAGTATCACCCACAGTACCCCTCTTCAGGGTGCGCAGGCTGAAGCCTGCGGCTACACTTGGGGTATTTTTGGAACACCCTCCATAGACCTTGCGAACGGGGGTAATTTGCGGTATAATGGCTCTGCAGGAAAGCGGCATCCTGCCCCCGTAGCTCAGCAGGATAGAGCAACTGCCTTCTAAGCAGTGGGTCGGAGGTTCGAGTCCTCTCGGGGGCGCCAACCTACTGCCTTTTCGGTGGCGGCTGTAGCTCAGCTGGTCCAGAGCGCCTGACTGTGGCTCAGGAGGTCGTGGGTTCGAATCCCATCAGCCGCCCCATTTTGCTATTCCAGCAGCCCCAGAAACCGCTCGTACGCCGCATCCCATGCCTGTGTGTCCTTCGGCGTGTACTCCAGAATCTCGCTGGAGCAGCGAATCAGCGCGCGTCCCTCGGTGATGCCCTTCAGTTCACCCATCGCCATCATCTGCAGCATCACGTTACCCGCCGCGGTGGCTTCTACCGGGCCCGCCAGTACCGGACGGTTGCACGCATCGGCGGTGAACTGGCACAGCAGGCGGTTCTGGGTGCCACCGCCGACCACGTGGATGACACTCAGCCGCTTGCCCAGCAGGCTCTCCAGCTGCTCCAGCACCCACCGATAGCGCAGCGCAAGGCTCTCCAGACAGCACCGCACAAACTCGCCCGGCTCCTGCGGCGCGGGTTGCCCGGTTGCTTCGCAGTACTCGCGGATGGCGGTCAGCATGTTGGGCGGGTTCAGGAAACGACGGTCGTCAGGGTCGATCACCGCGCGGAAGGGCTGCGCCTCCGCTGCCAGCTGCGTGAGCTGCTCGTAGGTATACTCCTGACCTTCACGCGCGTACGCGCGCCGACACTCCTGCACCAGCCACAGACCCATGATGTTTCGCAAGAAGCGGATGGTGTTGTTGACGCCGCCCTCGTTGGTGAAGTTCAGCGTGCGGGTGTGCGCGTTAATCAACGGCTCAGACAGCTCCACCCCCATCAGCGACCATGTGCCGCTGCTGATGTAGGCGAAATCGCTTCCCAACGCAGCAGGAACCGCCGCCACCGCCGAAGCCGTGTCGTGACTGCCCGGAGCCACTACCTCCACGTTCGCCGCACCCGTCTCCTCGCTAACCGCTTTGCGCAGTTTGCCCAGTCGCGTTCCCGGCGGCACAATCTCCGGCAGGAAGTGCGTGGGTAATCCCACGTGTCGCAACAGGTCCATTGCCCACTCGCCTGTGCGTGGGTCCATCATCTGCGAGGTGCTGGCGATGGTACGCTCACTCACCTTCGCGCCGCTCAGCCAGTAGTGGAACAGGTCGGGCATCATCAGCATCTTGTCCGCCAGCTCCAGCAGCCCCGGATGCTGTTGCTGCACCGCCACCAGCTGGTACAGCGTGTTGATGGGCATGAACTGGATGCCAGTGGCATCGTAGATGGTATCCGCGCCCACCATCGACTGCACGCTCTCCATGATGCCGTCCGTGCGGTGGTCGCGGTAGTGTACCGGGTTGGTCAACAGCGTGCCGCGCGCATCCAGCAGCCCGAAGTCCACTCCCCACGTGTCCACGCCCACTGAGCGCACGGCATCCCCGTACTCCTTCACAGTCAGTGCGATGCCCTGCAGGATTTCGGCGTACTGGCGCAGCACGTTCCAGGTGAGCGCATCGGGCAGGCGCAGGGGCGTGTTGGGGAAGCGGTGCAGGGTCTTCAGTTCCAGTCGCTGTCCGTCATATATCCCAGCGACGGCGCGTCCGCTCTCCGCGCCCAGATCGAAGGCGATGTAAACCTGTGACGACACGGCTTCTTGCGACCTCCTTGCCAACAGATTGCTCGGGGAATCTGTTCGCGGAAGGGGCGGGGAATCCTGCAAGGGTTTCAAGCATGCCCCGCTGCCTTCCGTCTGAACAGCGTCGTCGCAGGGGGTACTGTTTGGATACTTGGGCAGCATCAGTAGATTGGACGGCACGGTCGGGAGGGGGAAGCCATGCCTTACAATCTCCCAAGTGCATTGATGATTTGTTCAGCTAGCTCTATGTCCATATAAACCATCTTGCCCAATCCCGAAATGCTGTCGTCATAATCGGCTTTATTCCGGTCTGCTCGCAAGCGGTCAAGGTCATTGCCAATCTTCTTGCGTTTTTTGTCTGTGCTGTCCTTGAATTCATCGCGAACGAACTGATGTATCGCTGCTCCTTGCGGAAGTTGAGTTCCGACGTCCGGCAAGTGGTTACGGCATTTGCAGAATGCCGCATAATACGCACGACTGATAGCGGAACGAAGCCGTGCTTCCGTTCCCGCAGGGCTCGCCGTCTGCCCCGCGAGCTCCCGTGCTAGCTCAAGGTAGTCTGACCACTCGAAGTTCATTCAAACTCCACGTGAATACACAGCTTTCCCTGCGCCCTATCGCTTGCCTCAAGCCACCATTCTTCATCAAAACGCTCCAGCCTTGCGAGTGCTTCATCTACCGGAAGACCTGTCCGGATGAACGCGAACAGCTCGCGATCGTTCTCCGCCTCTGGCTCCGTGATGACTTCAAGAACTACGGACGAGAACGTCTCAAAGTATTCCGCAATCTTGCCGTATGCCTCCACGAGTAGCGGAAGCAGGAACGAGTGCTTCTGAAGAAATTGCAGCACCTCGTGGCGGTTTCTGAAAAGGTAGTATTTCTCTACTGCTGCCAGCAACTCGCTGGTCACGGTACAGGTAGTCGGCGTCAGGGTATAGTATCTCATCCTCACATTGTGCCTCCCGGGAGTTTTTCTCCGACTCCTCAGCGTGGCCTCACCGTAATCCCAGTTTGGCTAAGCGAGCGCGGATTGCCCCTGGTGTCCTTTGATGCTGGGAAGCCAACTCGGTGATGCTTGACCCTTGCTCATAGCTCTTGCGCAGTCGCTCGTCTTCGTCGAGAGACCAGCTCTTATACGCTTGCGAGTATCTCTGCCTCACACGGGAAACGGATGATACACCGTCATCGGCAGAGGACATCCGCTTCCGCGCTGGCTCTGCGGGCATCGTTTGGAAAAACCTTAGCGCCTGTTGAAAGCCCTCCGCAAACGCTCGCAGGTGCTCCTCAAAAATCATGACTCTGTGGTGTTCATAAGTTCGCCCGTTGTGTCGAGACTCGCTGATAACGAGATACTTAGTGCCGTCCTCCGTACTCTTCGCGTCGAAGAAATACGTGCGTGAACCAGCGCATACACGTTGCGAAAAAAGCTCTTTGGGGTCGTTGTTTTCCATCGCGCCTCCCCGAATCTTTGACTGACAGATGTCCGTTTGCAGCATATCATATTTTTCACCAACCTGCAACCCTCGCCCATTGATTCCATCCGCCATTTCCCGTAAAATAAGGCTGGGATGGACGAATGGGCAACGCTCAATGAGGCGCAGCGAGAAGCGGTAACGCACGGCGAGGGACCGCTTCTCATTTTTGCGGGTGCGGGCAGCGGCAAAACGCGCGTGCTGACCATGCGCATTGCCCATCTTATCTCCGCCAGAAAAGTCTCCCCGCGGCGCATCCTCGCGGTGACCTTCACCAATAAAGCCGCCAACGAGATGCGCGAGCGCATCGAACAGCTGGTCGGCTCGGCGCAGGTGAAGCAGATGTGGGTGGGCACGTTCCACGCCATCTGCGCGCGCATCCTGCGCGAAAGCGGACGCCCCATCGGCATAGATCCCGAGTTCGTGGTGTTCGATGAGGACGACCAGCTGAGCGTGGTCAAAGAGGTGCTGCGCTTGTTGGACATCGACGAGAAGCGCTTCGCGCCGCGCTCGATCCTGAACTTCATCAGCCGGGCGAAGGAGAAGCTCATCCCACCACACCTGTATACGCCCGTAGATTACTTCACCCAAATCGTGGGCAGGGTGTATCCGCATTATCAGGAACGGCTGGAAGCGTGCCACGCACTGGACTTCGACGACCTGCTGATGAAGACGGTGCAGCTGTTCGAGGAGCATCCTGACGTGCTGGAGCGCTACCAGAAACGCTTCCTGCATGTGCTGGTGGACGAGTTTCAGGACGTGAACCGCGCGCAATACCGCATCGTGAAGCACCTGAGCGCGCTGCACCGCAACCTGTGCGTGGTGGGCGATGATGACCAGTCCATCTACTCCTGGCGTGGGGCGGACGTGAGCATTATCCTTTCGTTTGAGCGAGACTTTCCCGACGCGCATATCGTGAAGCTGGAGCAGAACTACCGTTCCACCCAGCCGATTCTGGATGCCGCTTTCCATGTGGTGGAGAAGAACGTACGCCGTGCGCCCAAACGCCTGTGGTCCGAGCGGCGGGATGGGCTGCCCATCACCGTGACCGAAGTGCAGCACGAGCGGGAAGAAGCGATGGTGGTAGCGCAGCACATCGCGCTGAGCGTGCAGCAGCTGGGGCGCAAGTACGGCGATTTCGTGGTGCTGTACCGCACCAACGCGCAGTCGCGCACCTTTGAAGAGGTCTTCCTGAACTACCGCATCCCTTACCAGATTGTGGGCGGAGTGCGCTTCTACCAGCGCAAAGAGGTCAAAGACGTCATCGCCTACCTGCGCGTCATTCAATCGCCCAGCGACGACGTGAGCCTGCTGCGCATCATCAACGTGCCCACGCGCGGCATCGGGTTGCAGACCATCGAGGTCATCCGCCAGGTGGCTGCCGAGCAGGGAATCAGCCTGTGGGAAGCCATCGAGCATCCCAGCCTGTCCAACCGCCTGACCCAGCGCGCCTACAGTGCGGTGTGCCAGTTCCGCGATATGATACAGCAGCTGCGTGCCCTGCGCGACAAAGTATCCGTCACCGACCTGCTGAACGAGGTGCTGAAGCGCACCGATTACCTGCAACGGCTGGGCGATACGCGCGACCCTGAGGTACAATCTCGGGTTGAGAACGTGCGCGAGCTACTGACCGCCACACAGCAGTTTGACGCCAGCCCTGAGGCGGAACGCGGACTGGCGGGCTTTCTGGAGAGCGTGGCGCTCGTGGCGGATGTGGACTCGCTGCAGGAAGACAGCGACCGCGTGACGCTGATGACGGTGCACGCCGCCAAGGGGCTGGAGTTCCCCGTGGTGTTTCTGGTGGGCATGGAGGAGGGGCTTTTCCCGCACATCCGTTCCATCAACGACGACCCCAACGTGGAAGAGGAACGTCGCCTTTGCTATGTGGCTATCACCCGTGCGAAAGAGCGGGTACATATCCTTCACGCCCGCCTGCGCAGCGTGTTCGGCACGACCAACAGCATGTTCGAGTCGCGCTTCCTGCACGACATCCCTGAGGGACTGAAGCTCTACTGGAGCCCTGCCGAGCTGGCGCACCCGCTTCCATCCGCGCCGTCCGCCCGCCTTGCTCCGCCGAAACCTGCCGAAGCCTATCGGATAGGGCAGCGGGTGCGACATCACAAATTCGGCGAAGGGGTCATCATGAAGTGCGAAGCGCAGAAGGATGACCATCTGTTGACGGTGGTCTTCCCCAACGCGGGTATCAAACAACTGCTGGCATCGATGGCGAAATTAGAGAAACTGTCCTGAGGTGAACAACGTCTATGCGTTTGGGAATATTCAAAGGCATCCTGCAGAAGGTGGATACGCTCCTGACGGGGCGTGGTCGGGTCGATGAAGAGCTGTTTGAGGAGCTGGAGGAAGTGCTGCTGACCGCCGACATCAACGTGCATACCACGATGCAGGTGCTGGACGACCTGCGTCGGGCGGTGCGCGAACAGCGGCTGAAGGAACCCTCCGAAGTGAAGGCGGTGCTGAAGCAAAGCCTGCTGGCTTCCCTGCAATCCAGCGGCAACGCGCGATTGACCGTCTCGCCCGAACCGCCAACGGTTTACCTGTTTGTGGGCGTCAACGGCGTCGGAAAGACCACCTCTATCGCCAAGCTGGCTTATCGCCTGCGGCAGCAGGGCAAGAGCGTGATTCTGGCAGCGGGTGACACCTTCCGCGCTGCCGCCATCGATCAGCTGGAAGTGTGGGCGCAACGCGTGGGCGCGACGCTCATCAAGCATCGGGAGGGGGCAGACCCGTCCGCTGTGATTTACGATGCCATCGCCGCCGCGCGCAGTCGCGGTGTGGACTACGTTCTGGCGGATACGGCTGGACGGTTGCACACCCGCTCGAACCTGATGGAAGAACTGAAGAAGGTGTACCGCGTCACCGAAAAGGCGCTGGGACGTGCCCCCGATGAGGTGCTGCTGGTGCTGGACGCCACCACCGGGCAGAACGCCATCCGCCAGGCGCAGGAGTTCCTGCAGGCGGTGAAAGTGACGGGCATCGTGCTGGCAAAGCTGGACGGCACGGCACGCGGCGGAGCGGTTATCACCATCCACGACGAACTGAAAGTGCCCATCAAGCTTGTTGGGGTGGGAGAGAAGCCGGAAGATCTCGTGGATTTTGACGCAGAAGAGTTTGTCTCTGCGCTATTGAATAATGAGTGACGGAAAAAGAACAGAGGTGATGTCTTTGATAGAACATGATGATGACTTTTCGCAGTGGTGCGACCCGCTGACGCAGCTCCCCTTGCAACATGTGGTGCGTGATTGGAGCATCGAGAAGCTGCGCAGCGGACACGAAATTTGTATCATCTTTTTCGACATCGACGATTTTGCACTGTTCGATAGGCTTTATGGTCATATGTCTGGTGACCGCCTGTTGGAAAGGGTCGGGCGTATCATCGCGGAAGAGCTGGATTCCCACCTGTCGATAGCCTGTCGCCGTGGCGGCGACGAGTTTGTGGTAGCGACGTTACATACGCCTGACGAAGCCCAACAGTTGGCTGTTCGTATCGCTCGAAAGGTGGAGGAGATATGGTTGCATGGAGTGAGAAAAAAGGTTTCTGTGTCCTATAGCGTGTCCGTTGGGCGACGTAGCGACGAGCGCGAAGACTTACACTACGCGGCAACGGTCGATAACCTTCTGCTCCGCGCCAGCCGTTTGTGTATGCAACACACTCCACCATAGTGGCGATAACTGAACCCCGGTTTTGAACTGTGGGGGATGAACCATAGCAGCAAACATCCTTACAGGTTTACGAAACCGTTTTAGTCGAACTATTTTCCGGGATTGAAAGACCCGTACTTGTACCGTAGCATCGTATGTGGGAAAGTCGTACACTAGCTGTGTAAGGGCTTGTTGAGTCGAACTGTGTGATGCATTTGGGAATCTGCCAAGAGGTAGGGATATGCATGAACGCATCCGTTTAGTGGCGAATGAGAAGAATCAGCCGTCACATAGCGGCGACAGTCTGACAAAGAAGGTGATTTCCATGAGACGTCTCGGTGATATTGTCACGACGCCACCGAGATGGGTGAACTCGCGACATTCGTTAGAAGTTGCGGTCGCCCTGACGGAGAAGTTCCATTTAGATGTTTTGCCGGTCGTGGACAACGATGTTGTCGTGGGTGCGGTCGACGCTCGACAGCTGCTCTCAGCTGACCCTTCTTGGCGGGTATCCGATGTGATGCGGCGGGATGTGCTGCTACTGGAAGGGGAAACGCCTGTCCGCGCTGCTGCGATGATTATGGCGCAAAACGGGCAGGATGTGGCTTTTGTCGTCGAGGATGACGAACTGGTGGGGATAGTGAAACTCATCGAGCTTGTGCCGGAGATATCGCGCTCGTTTGATCCATTGACTCAGCTTCCATGGCAGGACGCGCTGCGCGAGTGGAGTATCGACAAACTGCGCACCGGACACGAAATCTCCATCATCTTCTTTGATATCGACCGCTTCGGACAGTTCAACAAGAACTACGACCACGTGACCGGTGACCGCGTGCTGGAACAGGTGGCACGCACTATTGAGCGTGAGCTGGACCCCGACCTGACCATCCTGTGCCGCTATGGCGGCGATGAGTTCGCTGTTGCCACGCTGTACATGATTGACGAAGCGCAGCAGCTGGCTGCCCGCATCGCCCGAAGGGTGGAAGAGATACAGTTACCCCACGTGCGCGAAACGATTTTGGTATCCTACGGTGTGTTCGGGGGAAGGCGCACGCGCGAGCGCGAGGATGTCCACTACGCGGCGACGGTGGATGACCTCATCGTGCGCGCCAGCCGATTATGCCTGCAGATGAAACAGCGGAAGGGCAGTCTGGCGATGCTGCAGCTGCCCCTTTTTACGGCGGAAGCGGAAGAACGTGTGGCGCCGCGCATACAGGTGACCGGCATCAGCTACGTCGCTCAGGGCAAGCAGGCGCAGGCAAGCGTGGAACTGACAATGGGCGGCACGCGCGTCCATCGCCAGGTGAGCGGGGATGCCAAGCAGCCTGCCGAGGAACTGATGGTGCAGGCAGCGCGCGATGCATTGCTGGAACTGGTACCCAACCTCGGCGCCGTCGAGATACAGAGCGTCTCGAAGGTAACCGTCAACTTGCAGGAACGAAACGAGCAGGTAGATGGCGTGATGGTCGCTGTGGAGCTGAAAACCCTGTCGGGCACCCAGCTGCTGTTCGGGGTTGCTCCCGTTCGGGAAAACCTGTATCGCACGGCGGTCAACGCCCTGCTTCATGCGCTCAATCGCCATCTGGCGAAGACGCCCGCTCCAGCAGGGAAACAACTTTCCATGTAATCAAAGCCAACACCGTCATCGCCACACCGAAGCAGAGCACCAGCATCCCTGCGCTGAAACTTAACGCCCATGTGGCACCTGCTACCCCGCCGAGGAAGGAGCCAAAAGCAAGCCACCCTTCCTGTGACCACGAGAGCGTGCTGCGGTGGATACTGATAACTCCGCTTACCATCGCCAGAGGCAGCATCAGCCACAGCGAAAGCCACAGAACGCTATGCGCGGCAAGACCCGCAAATATCAGCGCGGGCACCAGTATATATCCCCCGCCCAGACCCGACATGCCTCCCAGTAACCCTGCGAGCCCTCCGCTCAGAGCTACGACGAGCCATGCACCTGATGGCGGAGTGGTGATACGTGTCCCCACCGCTCGGAACACGCCGTCAGAGAGCGCGGGGTGGGCTTGCCATGCCATTCCTGCCCCCACTGCCATCAGCAGCAGGAGCAGATATGCCTGCAGGGTAATTCGCCAGCGGCGGGGGAACATCGCATTGCCCGCCAGTCCCCCGAAGATGTAGGCTCCCCATAGCACCATAATCAGCGACTGGAAGGAGAGTTCCTGGCTAAACGTTGCCAGCGCGCCCACACAAGCGCAAAGGGTAACTATCCAGCCTGCCGACGTCGCCCGTTCGGGTGAAAAACCTAATAGCGCACCACTGATGGGCAGGAAAACCGCCAGAAAGCCGAGGCTGGTCAGCCCGTACAGCGCGCCGAGCGCCCAGCCCAGTACCAGCAATACAAGCCCACGCAGTATCAGAAACAACCAGTCAGACCCAGGCCGAGACAATCGACGCCTCCCTTACTGCCTCCTCCAGACCTCCACACGCGGGAACGGGTACAGCATATCATGTGGCACGTTGCGCTTGCCAAAGCGGATGCGGCCGACGCGAAAAGTGGTATCGAACTGCGCCACCCGACGGAAAGAGCGGTTCAGCTCCTCCAGAAACGCCATTGCAGGCGCGTGGCGTACCCGCACCGCGTCGTCCACCTCGAACTGGCTCAGCACCACCACCTGCGCCTGATGCAGCACGTTCACATCCCACTCCTGCGCGGGAACCAGCACGCGGTATTCCTTCACCTCGCGAGCGCGCTCCGCCCTGCGCGAAGGCTGCAGCTCGCCCCAATAAGGGCTGAAGGGAGGCGTATAGAACCAGGGAATGGTGGCAAAGCCAATCCGTGCGCCCAGCGGCACCTCGCGGCGTATCCACTCCAGTGCTTGCAGGCGCGGGTCGGGCTGTAGCAGGGCAGCTATCACTGCCGCGCCCCAGAGGAACGTGTACAGTCCGATGGCTCCCGCTACCGTCGCTACGGCTACCCTGCCCATCTGCTGGGTGTTTCGCCAGCCCTCTGCGATGAGCCACGCGGTCAGCACCAGCAAGGGCGGCACGATGGGCAACAGGTAGCGCGCAAACCGCACCGCAAACGAGCCCAGAAACAGATAGTACGCCAGCACAAACACCCACAAGATGATGACCGGTGGACGGCGCGAGAAGGGGGCGATGAGCATGCTGAGCGTACTTAGCAGCAGAAGCGGCAACCCCAGTCCGAAGCGCAAGTTCGTCCAGTAGTGATACACCCAGCCCAGTCCGGTGTTCACAAACACCAGCCCGTGCCCCTCCCGCACGTGCTTTGCCTCGTATCCGAAGTCGCTCCAGAACTTTTCGGGGTTCAGCCATACGCCTGGGCAGAAAATCAGGAAAGCCACCGCGCTGGACACAACGAGGAGCATTGCCTTTCCCAGCCATGCCTCGCGGTGTTCTCTCGATCGCAACCACAGCGCCAGCAAAGGAGCAATCCCCACCAGTGCAGCGTTGTAGCGGGTGGCTGCGGACAGTCCGACCAGCACCGAAGCAGCCAGCACCGCGCGCCTCCCCCCGTTTTCATACAGGTTCAGCGCAGCGAGCAACGCACCTGTGGTGAACAGAGTAGCAGTCGCGTCGGTAGTGAGGAAGTGGCAGTGCAGAGTGTGCAGGGGTACTATTGCCAGTAGAAAAGAGGCTACCGCGGCGCACCGGTACCCACAGAGCCGCTTTCCCATCTCCCACGCCAGCCAGCAGGTCAGCACCCCCGCCGCCACAGACAACCACCGACCGGTCAGATAAAGACCTGCCAGCGCATCGTACTGCGCGAAGTCGTTAGGCAGGGTCAGCCATCCGTAGGTCGTGCCTATCAGGATAGCCAGATGCAGCAGATACAGGTAGACCGTGCCGTAGTTGTAAAACTGCGGGTCAAGTTGCCCATGCGGCAAATCCAGTCCGAGCGTATAGCCGAGGACCACCCATTCATCGGGATGGAACGAGAAGTAGTGGGAAGTGTCAGGTATTCCCCAGCGAATACCCGTTGCACGAAGCAGAAAGGCTACTGCCAGAATCCCCAGCAGCGCTACCCTGAAAGGGCGTTCAGGCACACTGTTCATCATAGGAGAGGTTCGTTTGCCGAAATGTTTCCGCTTGAACGATGGCGCGGAACACCTCGAAGACACGCGGGTCGTAATGGATGCCTTTGCCGTGCCCTATCTGCTGCACTGCCTGCCATCGCAGGTCGGCGTTATCCAAATCTTTCCCGCGCAGGGCGTCCGCGTAGTCACCCACAATGTGGAGAATTCGCGAAGCCAGAGGGATTTCCTCTCCTTGCAACCCGTCAGGGTAGCCGCTGCCATCCCAGTTCTCGTGGTGATGCCGAATGAATGGTGCCAGCCTCGCCAGCGAAGGCACCTGTTCTACCATGCGCTGGCTCAGCACGCTATGCAGTTTCAGCACCTCGCGTTCATCTGCGGTAAGGGGTTCCTCTTTGTTCAGGATGGCGTAGGGGATGCTCACCTTGCCAATCTCCTGCAACAGTGCGGCGAACTCGATATCCCGCACTGCCCGCGCCGGTAACCCCATGCGTCTGGCGATTTCCACAGCATAGTGCGCTCGCAGCCGTGCGCTGCCCGTGGTGCCGTGTTCTCGTATCTCCACCGTTCTCGCCAGCGCCTGCAGGCCCTGTCGATAGTCGCGGCGGATCTGCCTGGGCAGCCACAGCAGAGCATAATAGCACAGGAAGGCGACGCTACCCATCACCACGATATAGACGAAGGTCGTGAAGTTCATGCCACCGCCTGCTTCTGCGCCATTACCAGTATAGCGTGTTCGGCGTGTTCGACGCCAAAATCCCCTGCTGCCAGCGCATCGAGAAACGCCCTGACCACCTCAGGGTGAAACTGCGTTCCCGCACCTCTTTGCAGCTCGGCAATCGCTTCCGGCACCGTCTTGGGCTTGCGGTAGGGACGCTGTTCTCCCTTTTCGTTATCGCCCACCATAGCATCGAAGGCATCCACGACAGCGATAATATGCGCTTCGATGGGGATTTCGCCCAGCTTTAACCCGAAAGGATAGCCCTTTCCGTCGGGGCGTTCGTGGTGCAATGCAATCCACAGCGCAACCGGTTCGATGTGTTTGATACCGCTGATGACCTCTGCGCCCTTCAGGGGGTGGGAGCGGATCATCTGCCAGTCGGCGTCGGTCAGCCGGGTTAATTTATTCAGCACCGCTTCGTCGACCCCTACCTTGCCGAGGTCATGCAGCGCAGCTGCCTCCGACAAAAGCTCGATATGACGCGTCGGAACGCCTAGGCGCGTAGCGACGCTGACAGCCATCCGCCCGACACGCTGCAGATGTCCCGAAGTGTAGGGGTGAGCGTGCTGCACCAGCAAGCCCAGCGCACGAATTGTCTCGCGGTAGTTGCGTATCTGCTGAATCCGCTGCCGGAAGCACTCCCGCGCCGCGAGGAAGGGCACCGCTACCAGCGCAAAGCCCGCAAAGTGATAGGCGCGTAGCAGGAGTATCAGCAAAATGGACAGGGGCATCACCAGGATGTAAGGGGGCATCACGATGCGCAGGCTGTGCTGCCAGATGTTCGGCAACGGTTCGCGGTTATATAACGCGCCGGCCACCGACACCAGCAGCGCGTTGACCACCAGATATACTGCTGCTGCCAGTGTCAGAGCCAGCAATGTTTGCACTGTCAGAAGGGCAGAAGCACTGGTGCTGATGCTGTAATAGACCACTCCCGCAGTACCTGCGCTGATAGCGGACTGCGCGGCGTTGAAAAGCCCCCAGCGCAGGCGATGACGCAGGGGATAAGAGCGATTCAGTAACACCCCAGCCAGCAGGGTGGGTAGGCTGTCCACCGCCATGGCAGGCACTGTGCCGTACATGGCGATGACGGTACACACAATCGGAAAGCCCAGAGTGACCTGTGTGCCGCCGTGCAACAGGGAAACCGGCAGCACTTCGGTCAGCACGGCGAAGAGCAGTATCGCCACTGCCCCAAATGGCAACCACTCCGCTGGCGGCGTGCTGAGCATAAAGCCGATGGCTAACCCCGCCGCTATCAGGATGATGCTGTGATGGTAGTAACGCATCAGAAAATCGCGCCACTTGGGCGGGATGTCCCGCATAACCCTTCTCCTTTTTTCATCTCTGCCAGAGCCTGTGGTAGCCAGCAGCTGCGGGCGGGGGCACAGTGAAACTCAATAGGTCGCCGATGGCGGCGGTGGTGGTTTGGGTGGCGGGTATATCTCGAGCTTCGCGCCGTAGGTGGTAGCCCACACCACCAGGAGCAACAACATGGTCAACCAGTACTTCAACAGAGAGCAACCTCCATCCAGTGTTCCGTTCGCGCCGCTAAGCGAACAGACACTCACTCCGCTTCAGTGCCACCCTGGCCCGAGCCACGCTGCTGGCTACAACAGGCTCTATGCGATTGTCTGGAGGCTACTCGTCCTGGAGAGCTGCGGTCCGGCGATTCAATGCGTCCAAAACGGCGTTGACAACAGCGCGATTCAAATCATTGCGCACCAGTGCCGAGCCGGTGAGGATGTCCTCGCCGTATTGCGATAACATATTCACCACGGCGACCACTATTTGCCTGCCCGCGACCATCACATTCGGGTTGATGTCCTCGACGGCAATCTGGTCCATCATATTGCAGGCTTGCTCGACGGCACGCACCGTGGCGTTGGCGATTAAACGCAGTTGATTGGACTGGCTTCCCTGCCCGGCAGCCTGTCCGATGAAGGTCTCGGAGCCACGTTGCAGATGCACGGTGGCTTCTGCCTTCGTACCGTTGACGGTCAGTTCTACATCTGCAATGCGGAGACGATTTCGCAGAGAGCGCAGCAGGGCACCCTGCATCTGAGCAACACTGATCTTTCGGTGGTCCACGACAATCCCGTGCGATGCAAGCAGAGCCGATTCGATATCACGCACCACCTGCTTGGGTGAGCGGTTTGAAGAAACCAGCGCGTGAATCTCCTGTATCGCTCCGTGCTTGTCCACCACCACGCGAGCCGAGAGAACATCGCGCAGCTGGCGGATGACCTTCTCAACCTGCTCGGCAGGCACCTGCCCAATGGTGCCTTTGGCGGTTGCCAGTTCACCTGTTGGCTGGTGGGACAACCCAACCCCTCCTTCAAGCAGGTGTTACCCGAACACACAATCCCCTTTCGGGAAACCACTACCGCAATATTGCCGGACTTGTGGTTTTATTGTAACAGTACGTATCCGAATATTCAAGTTACCTGTTGTACTTTCCTGCTTGTTTTTTCGCGAGATGCACAAATTCCTTTTAAAGAACTGTGAGGATACTCTTCCGCCGAGCAGGAAGCCCCTGCTCGATGCGCAAAATGTAAAGTGCAACTTTATGCAGGGGAGAGGGAGGCGTGTGACATGCGCTGGTACATGCTCGGACTCATTCTGGCTGTGGTACTGGTGGGGTGTTCTCGCAAAGAGAGCACGACGCCCACTTCGCCCACACAAACCGGCACAGCCCAGCGGACTTTTCGGTTCGCTATTATCCCCAAGCAACTGGATAACCCCGTGTTCAACTATGCGAAAATGGGCGCACTGGGTGCTGCTGCCAAACTGGGTAACGTGGAAATCTACTGGAACGCCCCGGAAACGAATGACGAAGCCAAGCAGGCACAAATCTTCGAAACCTATGTGCGCCAGAAGGTGGATGGCATCGCTGTTTCCTGCGTGAACGCCGAGATTATGCGCCGTGTCATCGACAGGGCAGTGGAACAGGGTATTCCGGTGGTCACGTGGGATAGCGATTCGCCGAAGAGCAAACGGCAGGCGTTCTTCGGCATGGATGATTATGAGGCGGGAAAAACCATTGGCGAGGAGCTGGCGAAACTCATCGACGGCAAAGGCAAGGTGGCTATCCTGTCGGGCGTACAGGGGGCGCAGAACCTGACCACGCGCATTCAGGGTGTGCAGGACGCACTGAAGGCATACCCCGACATCCGCATCGTGACCACCGTCTACTGTAACGACGACGCCACCCGCGCCGAGTCGCTCATCAACAGCGTGATGCAGCAACATCCCGACCTTGCCGGCTGGGCGATGGTCGGCGGATGGCCGTTGTTCACCAAAACGGGACTGAACGGCATCAAGCCGGGCGTGACCAAAGTGGTGGCGGTAGACCCACTGGAAGGCAACCCGTGGACGTGGATTGAGAAGGGCTATGTGCAGGTGTGTATCGGGCAAAAGGTGTTCGACTGGGGCGCGAAGAGCGTGGAGATGTTATATAACCTCGCGCAGGGGAAAGGCATCCCGCAGGCGGATGAGAAGGGTTTCGTGAATTCGGGATTGGACATCGTGGTACTGGACAGAACAAAGTTCAAAGACCCCTCGCGCTACATCTCGCTGGAGGACTACAAGAAGATGTTCGAACAGCGCAAACAGGAAGCGCAGGGCATCGAGGCAAAGCAGTGACTCATCCATTCTCAGAAGGAGGAACACAGTGGCGAAAATCGGCGTGATTCACTATAACTGGCCCGGCTTTTCGTTCGAAGAGTTTCTGCGATTCGCGGCGGAGACGGGCTATCAGTATGTGGAGCTGCAAATCAACGACGTGTGGACCCCCGACGTCGATAATCCGGAAGCCAACGCCGAGCGCGTGCGCAAATTGGTCGAGTCGTACGAACTGAAGGTATCTGCGCTGGCGGCGGGCAACGACTTTCTGCAGACCGACGAGGAAGCCGTCCGCTATCAGGTTGACCGTATGAAGCGCATCTGCGGGCTCACGCGCATCCTGAGCGAGGAGGCGGTGGTGCGCAGTGAAGGCGGCGCGCCCAAAGAGAGCGTTCCCCGCCAGAAATGGCTGGACGCGCTGACCGAATGCTTCCAGCGATGTCTCGACTTCGTGGATAAGATGGGCGTCGCGCTGGCGATTGACAATCACGGCTACATCACCAACGACTACACCATCCTGTACATGCTGTTGCAGCGCGTCAACCACCCGCTCATCGGCACCAATCTGGACACGATGAACTACCGCTGGTACGGACACGACCTGCAGGTGTGCAAGCGCATCTACGAGCTGATGGCTCCGTATGTGAAGCACACGCACTTCAAGGACGGCTTCGGCAGTCTCGGGGAGTATCGCGGCGCGGCGCTGGGCGATGGCGAGATAGACCTTCTGTACGCTCTGAACTGCCTGAAACAGGCCGGTTACAGCGGCGTCTACTGTGCAGAGTATGAAGGTCCTGAGGCGGCAGGCGGGGTCGGTTACGCGAAGTGTTATCGCTGGCTGAAGGAGCACACAGGTTAAACGGAACCACATCGCCAACGGGAAAAACAATCTCACGATAGCAGGCACAGCGAGCATGCCACAACCGCCGATCAACAGCATAGACGAGCTAGAAGAGCGCCTCTCTCGCCCCACGCCGGAAGTGGTGCAGCTGTTTCGCGAGTTGCAGGGCGACCTGCTGGTACTGGGTGTGGCTGGCAAGATGGGTCCGACGCTGGCGCGGATGGCGCGTCGCGCGATGGACGAGGCGGGTAATACCGCGAAGGTCATCGGTGTTGCCCGCTTTTCGCAACCGGAGATGCGCGACCGGCTGGAGCAGGCGGGGATACAGACCATCGCCTGTGACCTGCTGGACGCGGAGGCAATGCAACGACTGCCCGATGCCCCCAACGTGGTGTTCATGGCGGGGATGAAGTTCGGTACCACCGGCGCGGAGCCGCTCACGTGGGCGATGAACACCGTCGCGCCTGCTTACGTGGCGAGCCGGTATCGTCAGTCGCGAATCGTGGTGTTTTCCACCGGTAATGTGTACCCACTGGTGCCGGTGACGGGTGGCGGCGCAACCGAAGAGACTCCTCCTGAACCCATCGGCGAGTATGCGCAATCTGCCTTAGGCAGAGAGCGGGTGTTCCAGTACTTTTCTGGACGCTACGGCACCCCAGCGGTCATCTACCGCCTGAACTACGCGGTGGAGCTGCGTTACGGTATCATTCTGGACGTGGCGCAGAGGGTATGGGCGGGCGAGCCTGTTTCGCTGGCGATGGGCTGTGTGAACGTGATATGGCAGGGCGACGCCTGTGCTTGGGCGTTGCGGTGTTTACCGCTGGCGCAGTCGCCGCCTCTGGTGCTGAACGCCACGGGCCCCGAAACGCTCTCCATCCGTTATCTGGCAGGGCGTCTGGGGGATTTGATGGGCAAGCAGCCGCGCTTCGAAGGAGCAGAGGCAGATACCGCCCTTCTCAGCAACGCGAGTAAGGCACATCGCTTGTTCGGCTACCCAACGGTGACGGTGGATACTGTCATCCAGTGGGTGGCGCACTGGGTCATGCAGGGACTTCCTACCCTGAACAAGCCCACGCACTACGAGGTGAGGGACGGACGATTCTAAGCGGGAGGTTCAAGGAAAAGGATGCGTATCATTATGCTCTCGTGGGAGTACCCTCCGAAGATAGTCGGAGGCATCGCGCGGCATGTGTACGAGCTGGGGCACGCGCTGGCGGAAGAAGACATAGAGGTGCACGTCATCACCGCGGAGTTCCCCGGCGCGCCTGCCTACGAACGGCAGCATGACCTGCTGCATGTCTACCGCGTGCCGGTCATTGAACACGCCAACGACTTTGTGCACTGGGTTCAGTTGCTCAACCGATCCATGCAGGCGAAAGCGGAGGAACTGTTGAACGGCTGGCTACAGGGGGGTAAGCCCTTCAAGTCGCGCCCCTTCGCCGACGGCGTGATTTTGCACGCGCACGACTGGCTGGCGCATTACAGCGGCGCTTACCTGAAGCACGCCTATCGCCTGCCGCTCATCGCTACCATCCACGCTACCGAGTACGGAAGGAATAACGGACTTCATAACGACCTGCAGCGCTATATCGCCAGCGTGGAGTGGCAGCTCAGCTACGAGGCATGGCGCGTGATATGCTGTTCCTGGTATATGAAAGGCGAGGTGGAGTTCGCCCTGCAAACACCATCGGATAAGATTGTGGTGATACCGAACGGCGTGGACGCCACCAAGTTTGAGTTCAAGTTTGATGAAGCCGAGAGACAAGCCTTCCGCAACAACTACGCTGCTCCCGATGAGAAGATTCTCTTCTTTGTGGGCAGGATGGTGCGTGAGAAAGGAGCACATATCTTGCTGGAAGCGTTGCCCAAAGTGCGCGTGGTGTACCCGAAAGTAAAGCTGCTGATTGTAGGCGGGGGCTATCGTGACCACCTAGTGCAGCTGGCAAACTGGCTGGGTATCGCCCCGCACGTGTATTTCACAGGCTTTGTGCCCGACGATGTGCTGCTGCGCATCTACCGCATCGCCGACGTAGCGGTATTCCCCAGCCTGTACGAGCCGTTTGGCATCGTGGCTTTAGAAGCGATGGCGGCGCGTATTCCTGTTGTGGTCTCCGACGCAGGCGGATTGAAAGAGGTGGTCGAACACAACGTGACGGGCGTCGTCACCTGGCTGAACAACTCGGATAGCCTCGCGTGGGGCATCCTGGAAGTGCTGCAAAACCCCGACCGCGCGCAGGAGATGGTGAAAGAGGCATATCGACGGGTGAAGACCATTTACAACTGGAAGCGCATCGCCAGGCAGACCATCGAGCAGTACCGACAGGTGTGGAGCGAGTACCGAAAGAGCGACTGGTAGTCCGAATCCCTTGATTTTACCTCCCTGTCGTCAAGTATACTTCAGACATGCAGACGGCAGAGAAGAGGGAAGCTATTCCGGCTGTTTCGGCAGCGAGCAATCCGCTTTCCGCGTGGCTCTTTTTTCGACGCAACCTGTCGCGCACCGCGCCGGTAGCACTGGTTATCGTGCTGTCGGTGGTGCTGATAGGCACGGTAGTCACCATTATCCGCAGTATCGACCTCACCGTGCTCACTGTGTACGGCTATAACCGCTATTTTCTGGTGGCAGTGCCGCGCAACGGCAACCAGGTAGACCCCCTGGCAGAACAGACCATCCGCGCCGAGCCGCTTGCCCGACAGATTTACCGCATCAGCGTGTGCTTCACCAACATCCACACCATCTTCGGCAAGTTTCCGTTCGTGCTGTTCGGCTTGACGCAGGAGGAGATGCCGAAGATGTTGCGCCTGACGCGCATGAGGCTGGTGGAAGGTAGATTGCCGCGCGAAGGCGAGGCAGCATGTGCGTTGTCGGTAGGCATTGCGCGGAACCGCAACCTGAAAATCGGTGATGTGGTGCTCGCGCCCAATATAGAAGATAGCTTCTCCCCCGTGCCGGTGAAGCTGGTAGGGTTGCTGGACGGCGAGAACTGGTTCGCCGTTATCTCCAAAGAGTTCGTGCAAAAGCACTATTTCCCCCCTTTGGAAGAGATTGTGGTCGCCGCGCCGACTCCCGAACAGCAGCCCGAACTGGACAGGCGTCTGGACAAGGTTCTGGACAAGCGGCAGGTGCGCCTGTTCACCTACGGGCAGCTGGTGCGGGAACTACGCTCGTCGCTGAGAAACTTGTATCTGATTATGAACATCGTCATTACGATTGTGGTGCTGGTGATTGCCATCATGATAGGCATGCTTTCGAACATCTTCTTCATGCAGAGGTTACCGGAGTTCGCCCTGCTCGCCGCGATGGGTTACACGCGGGGGATGTTGCTGTGGCGGGTGGTGCGGGAAACCGCACTGCTGGTCGCGCTGGGCTGGACGATAGGCGTTCTGCTAAGCATGGGTATCCTGTGGGCTCTGTACTGGTGGGTATTCGAGCCGCGCGGGATGCTGCTGCAGCCGATGGACTGGCAGGCATATCGGTACACCATCCCCGTGCCGATTGCGGTGCTGGCGTTTGCGGCGATGTCGGTGGGCCCGCGCCTGCTGACGATGGACCCTGTGCTAGTGATCGAGCGGAAGGTGTAGGCAGATGCTCTGGACGGACGAGGTGACTCTGGCATATCGGGAAGCGGAGCGTACGGTGCTGGCGGTGGACCGCGTATCGGTGGAGGTGCGGCAGGGTGAGTTCGTGGGCATCATGGGTCCGTCTGGCTCGGGCAAGAGTAGCCTGCTGTACTTGATGAGCGGTCTCAAGCTGCCTACCAGTGGCGAGGTGCGCTACCGCAATCGGGTGATTCACCTGATGAGCGAGCGCGAGCGGATGCAACTGCGTCGGCGGGAGTTTGGTTTCGTGTTCCAGCAGCCATACCTGTTGCCATATCTCACCGCACTGGAGAACGTGCTGGTGGCGGTGTCGGGCGACCGCGAGGCGTATGAGCGTGCCCTGCAGCTGTTCGAACAGCTGGGGCTGTTGCATCTTGCCAACCGCTACCCGCACAAGCTGTCAGGCGGGGAGAGGCAGCGGGTGTGTGTGGTGCGGGCGATGGTGCATCAACCGCAGATTATCTTCGCGGACGAACCCACCGCATCGTTAGACCACGTGAACGGACATGCGGTCATTCGCCTGCTGGCGGACTATCGCGAGAAAGGGGCGGTGGTGGTGGTCACGCACGACCCTGAGATGCTGGCTGACGCCGACCGCATCTACTCGCTGCGCGACGGCAAACTGGTGCAGCCGGTAAGAGCGTAAGAGAGAGTTTGATTCATGCCGTCACTCGAACTTATCCGCCCGGAACCGCTCCACCGAGAACGACTCGCCGGGTGCGATGCCCGCCTTCATGCAGGCAATCTGCAACTGCTTCTCGACGGTGTCTACCTCCGGCAAATCGGGTAGCAGCAGACCACGACGCCCGTCCTCCGTGTACACGATAACCCCGTACACGCGTGGGTCGAGCTCCTCCATCGATTGCACCGGTTCGGGCGGATGCAGCACGTATACGGTGTACTCCAGATCGTGCAACTCCGACACATCCACCGGCGGGAAGCGCGGGTCCTTCAGCGCCGCATCCAGTGCAACCGCGATGATTTCCCTGCCGATGTCGGGATGTAGCGGACGCAGAGTTCCAATGCAGCCCCTCAGCTGCCCATCCGAAGTGTGTATGGAGACGAAGACGCCCTGCCACTTCTCTGTCGGAGGTGGCGGCAAATCGGAAGGTGGCTCGATGATTTCCCTGTCTCGCAAGAAATGCTCCACGGCGTCACGCGCCAGTTGCACATAGGGATGATGTTCTTTTCCCATTAGCGTCTCCCCCAGAGATTCACTCGTGGTTCCGTGCCCGCCCGCAGACGCTCGAAGTTCGGACGGTGCTTCCAGGTAATCCACAACGCCGCGAGCAGAGCCGCTCCATGCACGATATCGTCTGTCTGGAAGACCCACATCCACACCAGCGGCAAGGACAGAGAGCCGAGAACAGAGGCGACTGACACATAGCGCGTCAGAAGCACCAGCACGCCCCACGTGGCGAAGGCACAAAGCGATGCCCAGGGCGAAAGCGCAAGGAACACGCCCAGGCTGGTGGCGACCGCCCTGCCGCCCTTCCCGCGCAGGTACGGCGAAAAGCTATGTCCCACAATCGCGCCGATACCCGCCGAGATGCCGTCCCAATCGAAAACGTTGCCCAGCAGGATAGGCACACTGCCTTTCGCGGTGTCCAGCAGAAAGACGAGAATGCCCGCTGCCGGTCCCAATACGCGATAGGCGTTGGTCGCGCCGATGTTGCCGCTGCCCACCTCGCGCAGGTCGACCCCTTTCCACAGTTTGGCAATCAGCCAGCCGAAGGGGATGCCGCCAATCAGGTACCCGACCAGCAGCGCCAGTCCGTAATCCCTCGCAAACCATATCAGCAGGTCGGTCACAGACATAAAATCAGTCCCCAAACAGGTCGTGCTCTACCCACCCTCTTACTTCGTGCATCAGCTGTTCGAACTCCTGCAACATCTGCGCCGGCTCTTCCCTGCCCAGTATCCGGGCCAGTACCCTCAGCTCCGCCTCATCGTCGGGTATCACATCGCGCGGCATACCGTGACGTAGGGTAAGTGCGTTACGTATGGTACTCCAGAGGGGGTAAGCCTCCGCCACGTTACAGCTGTCCGCTGGCGAGACCAGCGCAATCATTCGCAGGGCGTACAGGGCGGAGAGGGTACTGGTGTGACGCACGCTGCGGTGTTGTTTGCCCACCCGCAGTTGCCATGTCTGCACGGTGAACTCGATGTCCACCATACCGCCATGCCCCAGTTTCACATCGCGCCAGCGATACTCCGGTTTCAGCCGCTCATTTTCCACCCTGCGCTTGATATGGCGGATGGACTCCAGCTCCTCATCGCTCAGACCACGCGCATATACCACCTCGTCTTCCACCATCTGACGCCATCGCTCGCCTACCGTCGGGTTACCTGCTACGGAGCGCGCTTTGATCAGCGCCTGTCTCTCCCACGTTTCGCCGCGCGTGAGGTAGTACTGACGGTAATCGTCTACGGTGCGCACGATGGCTCCAAAACGTCCCTCCGGGCGCAACCGGGCATCTACCTCCAGCGGCACATCCTGCGCGCGCACCAATCGGCACAGCTGCAGGAACTCCTCGCACATCTTCGCGGTAACGGCGTACGCCTCGGCGTGCGAGACAGAGGCAGGGTGTTCAAACACAAACAGGATATCCGCGTCGGAGGCATACCCCAGCTCCCATCCACCCAGTTTGCCCATGCCGATAATCGCTACCGAGCGGAGCACCTCTTCCCATTGCGGGTTTTTCTCGATGGCGCTCGCCTGAACCATCTGCAGCACGCATTCCAGCACCGCTTCGGTCAGGTTGGTCAGGTCTTTGGCGGTATCTACGCCGCGCGCCTCGCCCCACACATCTCGGGCGATAATACGCAGCCTCTCGCGTCGGATGAAAGAGGCTATCGTTTGCGCCTGCCGCTCCGGATAGCCGCGCGGAGTGCTGGGGCGCAGCTCTTCCGGCAAACTCAGCCGCTGGCGCAGTTCATACAGCATCGGCTCCTGCCCCTTGGGCTCATGCTCGATAATCTCCTCGCTGAAGAGGGTATCCAGCAACTCCTGATGGTTGCTGAGCAGGCGCATGGTGGGCGGACTGGCTCCCGCCAGCTCTACCAGCCTGCGCAGCACCTCCGGACTGTCTGCGAAAGCGGTGTACAGCTGCGCGCGGTTGGGTACCGCCAGCGCGAGGGTTTCAATGCCCAGCAGGGCGTCATCCGGTGATGGGCTGCGTGAGGCGTAGGTCATCAGCGCGGGCGCAATTCGCAGAAAGCTCTGGCGCATGGCTGGGCTGGCTGCGCCGTGAGTGATGGACTGGATGGCGGTAGCCTCTTCTATCCCCGCATCCGTGCCCATCAGCGGGATTTGCAACAGGCGCAAAGCCGCCTGCGGGTCGCGAAAGCCGTTTTGCTCCAGGTGCTGGCGCACTTTCTCCTGCGCTCTGGGGTCGTCGATAGCGCTCAGCAGGTCGCGCAGGGTGCTTTCCTGTTGCTGCATCACACGATCGCCAGCTTCACCGTAGAAGACTCGCAGGAAGATTTCGCGCACCTGCGCGCGGACACGGTCATACGTTTCGCGGAAGTATTCGGCGTTTTCGAAGCCCATGCGCCGCGCCAGCAGCTCCAGCTGCCGAGGGTCGGCAGGCAGCTTCTGGGTCTGCTGTTCATACAGTATCTGTAATCGATGCTCGACCGTGCGCAGAAAACAGTAGCTTTCCCGCAGGATGATGGCTTCCTCTGGGGTAAGGAACCCTTCCCGACGCAAACGTTGCAGTGCCTCCAGCGTGTTGCCCGTGCGCACCGACGGATGCTGACCACCCACCAGCAATTGCAGCAACTGCACAGCGAACTCTATATCGCGGATGCCTCCCTCACCGATTTTCACGTTGGTGTGCGTTTCGTCGGCGAGAGCGGCTTTTTGTTCCAAACGCCGTTTGTTGTGGCGGATGTCTTCCACCCATTCGGCGGGCACATAGCTTTGGTAGGTGTACTCCTCTGCCATGCGCACGAACGCCTCGCCCACACGGGGGTCGCCTGCGACAAAGCGCGCCTTAATCAACGCCTGTCGCTCCCATGTCTCCGCCCAGCTCTCGTAGTAGTTGCGGTAGCTGCTGAGCGAACGGCTGGGCGGACCGTATCTGCCCTCGGGGCGCAGGCGCAGGTCTACCCGAAAGACAAAGCCGCGCTCGGTGTTTCTCGCCAGCACGTTGACTATCTCCTGCGCCAGACGCTCGGCGTACTGCGCGCCCGTCAGTTTGCCCGTCACACCCACTTCGTCATGATGCACGAAGATGAGGTCGATATCGGAGGAATAGTTCAGCTCTCTGCCGCCCAGTTTGCCCATGCCAATAGCGGCGAAGGCGGGTGTGCCGTTCATCCCGTAGCGACCGGAGAGTTCCTCATGCGCTATCTCATAGGCTATCTGCACGCAGGCATCGGCGAAGTCGCTGAAAGCCTGCGCGACCTCCGGCAGGTCCAACACGCCCAGAATGTCCATCACGCCGATACGCAGCACCTCACGCTGCTTGTAACGGCGCATGGCATCTATCTTCATGCCGTAGCTGGTGCAGGTGCGCATCAGGTTCTGCAGGTCGCGGTAATGCTGAGCGGCGGTTTTGGGACGTCGGCGCAGGCTGGGGTCGGAAAAGAACTCAAAATACTCGGGGTTCTGTATCAGGATTTCGGAGAAGAACTGGCTGGTGGCACACACCGTAAAGAAAATCTCCAGCACGGTCGGGTTCTCGGCAAGGAAGCGATAGTAGGGCAGGCGGTTTGCCAGGTTCGCCTGCCAGCGTTCGAAGTTGTTCAAAGCCATATCCGGGTCGGGCGAGAGCTTCATTGCCTGCAGCAGGTGGGGTAGCATCTGGTCAAAGGCTTCGGCGTGCGGTCCCCAGCCCCGCAGGATTTCGAAGATGGTGCGCGCCCGCTGTAAATCACGGATGCCCAGGTCCAGTAACTGCGCATCGGTCAGTGATTCCAGAGGATTTTCACTCATCCCTCGCCTTACCCTTCGCTTCCCGTACTTCGATACGGATGGGCGTGCCCTCCAGCGGGAACTGCTGACGGATGGCGTTTTCCAGATAGCGCAGGTACGAGAAATGCACGATGTCCGGGTCGTTCACAAATAACACCACCGTCGGCGGTTTCACCGAGGGCATAGTGGCATAATACACCTTCAGCATCTTGCCCTTGCGGCTGTACGGGCGGGCATCCACCGCGTCGTGGATGAGACGGTTCAGCACGCCGGTGGGTATGCGGTGGGCGTGCGCTTCCGCCGCCTCCAGCGCGGTATCCACCACAGCCGAAACGCCCATGCCGGTCAGCGCGCTGGCGAACACCAAAGGCGCAAAATGCAGGAACGGACACTCTTTGCGGAAGATGCGCGTAAAGTCCATCATTAACGTCTTGCTGGTGGGGTTTTTCATCAGGTCCCACTTATTGACCACCACCACGCAGGCGCGACCCTCCTCCACGGCGTAACCGCCCACACGCTTGTCGCCATCGGTGACACCCTGCGGACCGTCCAGCACCAGCAGCGCGACATCGCACCGCTGGATGGCTTTTTGCGCCCTGAGCATACTGTAGTACTCGATGGAACCCTGCACCTTGCCCGGACGGCGGATACCTGCGGTGTCGATCAGCACCATTTTCTGTCCATCGCGCTCGAAGGGAGTGTCTATCGCGTCGCGGGTGGTGCCGGGGATTTCGCTGACAATCACGCGCGGCGCGCCGAGGATGGCGTTTACCAGCGAGGATTTACCCACATTGGGTCTACCCACAATGGCAATTTTGATGGTGGTGTCTTCCTCCTCCAGAGGGCGCGCGGGAGGGAGCAGTTCTATCAGCCTGTCCAGCACCTCCGCCACGCCGTGGCCGTGTATCGCCGAGATGGTGAACACCTCTTCCCAGCCCAGCGCGTAGAACTCGGCGGCGTCTGCCTCGCGACGGGTGTTGTCCACCTTGTTCGCCACCAGCAGCACGGGTTTGGTCGTGGTGCGCAGCACATCCGCCAGTTCCTCGTCCGCAGGGGTGATACCCTCTAGCGCATCCACCATGAACAGGATAACATCCGCCTCTTCGATCGCCGCCAGCGCCTGAATGCGCACCTGCGTGATGAGGGGGTCTTCATCCTCCAGTAGCACACCGCCCGTGTCCACCACCTGAAACACACGTCCCCGCCACTCGGCTTCTCCGTACAGGCGGTCTCGAGTGATGCCGGGCGTATCTTCGACAATCGCCACACGCCTGCCCACCAGGCGGTTGAACAGGGTAGATTTACCCACGTTCGGTCGCCCTACAATCGCCACTGTAGGCAAGCGCAACTGCTGGGATTCACCGACGGTCTGTACCGAGGTTTTTTCCATCGTGGACACCGCTAAAGAGGATACCATAAAAGAATGGGTTTTGCCACAGAGAGACACGAGGCAGGGTGCGGGCTGCGTACATCCGAACACCCTCCTATTCCCGTTGACAATCGGGGCGAGATCCCTCTAAAATACAACAGGTGAACGTGATGGCACAACGGCGTCCGGTACAATCGCGTGTGGTGCGCCCGGCTGCGGCGGAAGGACCGCTGAGCAACCCGCTGAAGGGCTGGGCTGCCTACAGCCACGAGTGGAGCACGTACGCACTGCCCGCACGAATGACCTATCAGTATGTCTCCTGGCGCGAGCTGGAGCCGGAACGAGGCGTCTACCGCTTCTCTGAGTGGGAACGCGAAAAGTGGGACAGCCCCAACGCCCGCGGCAAGCATGTGGTGTTCCGGCTGTATCTGGATTACCCCAACCTGCCGGTAGGCGTACCGCAGTGGGTCATTGACCGTGGCGTGGCAATGCGCCCCTACGACATCCCCGAAATCGGCAAAGGGCTGGCACCAGACTACGATGACCCGCGCCTGTTAAATCCATTGCTCGACTTCATCGCCGCGTTGGGGGAGCGATACAACCGCAACCCGCGCGTGGCTTTTGTGGCGCTGGGCACGCTGGGCTTCTGGGGCGAATGGCATACGTGGCCTCGCACGGATCTGTTCGCCAGCGAAGCTACACAACGGGCAGTCGTGCGCGCCTACCGGCAGGCGTTTCCCCACAAGATTCTGCTCGCCCGGTATCCCTATCCCGCCACTTCCGAGCCGTGGCTGGGCTACCACGATGACATGTTCCCCGAAGACACCGACGGCTTCGACGGGCAACCGGCTCAGGACTGGTACTTCCTGCCCAGCCTCCGCCGCGCAGGTAGGGACAACAACTGGAAAGTGGCGGCGATTGGTGCGGAGATGGTGCCCAGACAGGGCAAAAAGTATCTCAGCACCGAGTGGGCGAGGACGCGCGCCATGCTGGAGCGGATGCACTTGAGCTGGGTCGGCCCCTACTGCCCGATTCTGGAGAGCGACCTCAGCCCGCAGGAGCTGGACAATGCCCGCTGGATGGTGCGGCGTATGGGCTATCAGTATCGCCTGACGGAGGTCTCTTGGCGGATACGGGAACGGACGCTCTCGCTGCAGGTGCGTGGCGTGAACGAGGGGGTTGCGCCGTTCTACTACCCTTGGCAAGTGGAAGTCGCTCTGCTGCGCGAAGACGATAGCGTGGCGCAGATACACCGCGCGGATGAGGACATCACCCGATGGCTGCCCGGTGACTTCCGCTTCAGCACGCAGGTGCCACTGCAGGTAACGGGTGGGCGCTATCGACTGGCACTCGGCATCCGCGACCCCTGGCGCAACGCACCCGACATCCAGTTCGCCAACAGGCTACTAAACGTCAACGGATGGAACGTGGTGGATATCATCAGTGGTTAAGGAGCAAAAAGATGCGCTGGACATGGATTCTGCTGACCCTTTTCTGTGTGTCGTTGCTCGCTGCCCCGCGCTGGCAAAAGCTGTTTGACGGCAAAACGATGAACGGCTGGCGGCTGATGGCGGTGCACGGTGGACGTGGCGGAGTGTGGACGGTGGAGAAAGGTGCGCTGGTGGGCAATCAGGATACCGACCACACCGGCGGACTGCTGGGCACCGAACGCAAGTTCAGCGACTTCGAAATCGAACTGGAGTTTCAGGCGGACTATCCGGTAGACAGCGGTCTGTTCCTGCGCACGCGCGACGACGGCATGGGTTACCAGATTACCATCGACTACCGCGAGGGCGGCTACGTGGGCAGTCTGTATGCCTCCGGCACGGCGGGGTTTCTGGTGCAATGCGAGGACTGGAAGAAAGCGTACAAAGAGAAGGGCTGGAACAAGCTGCGGGTACGTATCGAGGGACAGCCGGCACACATCACCGCCTGGCTCAACGGCGTCAAAACGATAGACTTTCAGGACACGGAGGCACGCTACCCGCGC
>Ga0209162_1000634_pt1 | contig 37901 bp, 38 predicted proteins | sample YNPNPMetaG_FD_187121 | JGI IMG/M metagenome (GOLD analysis project Ga0209162, IMG submission 187121) | Anoxygenic and chlorotrophic microbial mat microbial communities from Yellowstone National Park, USA - YNP NP MetaG (SPAdes) (version 2) ...
TTTTAAATACTCCTCCCACCTTTCTTTTTATAGGTTGTTAGCAAGAAGACTACCAGTTAAAACTGGTGGATGAATTGCTGACGACCTATCAGACCTCAGAAACCACCTAACTTGTTGAGTGGTAGTTCACAAAGTATTCTAGATAAGTGAACCCCCTCTGCGCCCCTCTCCACCTTTTACCGATATTGTTTTATAACCATATTTTATACTCTGTAGCACGATTTTATATGAATAAACAATTCACCGAGGTGTTACTCATGACAAGGATTCAACCTAAGGATGTGCACAGCACCCTCTCCAAGTACATGCTAGTCGATGGTTTTGACCTAGTCCTGGATCTACGCAGAAGTAAAGGTTGTCGTATATACGACTCTAGATCACAGCGTTACCTACTTGACTGTTTCTCATTTTTCGCTACAGCGCCTCTCGGATGTAATCACCCTAAGATGACTGATCCAAGTGTCATAAAAGAACTAGGTGAGATAGCTGTTAACAACCCGTCTAACTCTGATGTTTACACTGTTGAAATGGCTGAGTTCGTGGATACATTCGCAAGGATTGCTAAACCATCTTATTTCCATCATCTATTCTTCATCAGCGGAGGCGCTCTCGCTGTTGAGAATGCTTTAAAGACATCATTCGACTGGAAGATAAGGAAGAATCTACTAAGAGGAGCAAAGGAGGAGATAGGCAGACAGGTTATACACTTCAAGGATGCATTCCACGGTAGAACAGGTTACACGTTATCAATGACTAATACATTCGACCCGAATAAAACAAAATACTTCACAAAATTCAACTGGCCTCGCATCATAAACCCTAAAATAACATTCCCTCTTAACAAGGATAACTTAGAAAAAGTTAAAGAACTTGAGAAACAAGCAGTACATGAAATAGAGGATGCTGTAACAAAAAACAAGGACGACATAGCTGCTTTGATAATTGAACCAATACAAGGAGAAGGCGGTGATAACCATTTCCGTAAGGAATTCTTCTTAGAGTTAAGACGATTATGCGATAAATACGAGATGATGTTCATCGTAGATGAGGTTCAGAGCGGTCTAGGTTTAACAGGTAAAATGTGGGCGCATGAGCATTACGATGTTAAACCTGATATACTAGCATTCGGTAAGAAAACACAGGTATGCGGTATAATGGTTGGTTTAAGGGTAGATGAGATAGAGGATAACGTATTCAAAGTACCAAGTAGATTAAACTCCACTTGGGGTGGGAATCTAATCGATATGGTAAGATGCAGGCTATACCTTGAGATAATAAAAGAGGAGAATATATTAAAAAACGTTGAGAAACAAGGTGAACACCTGCTAAAATGGTTAGAGGAGTTACAGGAGAAGCACCCTGATAAGATACTGAATGTTAGAGGTAAAGGGTTAATGTGTGCTTTTGACCTGCCAACAACCAGCCAGAGGGATGAATTCAAGAATAAACTATACAAAGCCGGTGTTATAATACTAGGCTGTGGTGCAGCCACTATAAGATTCAGACCACCATTGATAATATCATCAGAGGAGATAGATGAGGTATCAAGGGTTATAGATAAAACCCTCTCAGATATGTAGTCTACTGTTTATTATCGATACTAAATCCTTTATTTTAACCCTTTCTTGTCTTGTTGAATCCCGGTCACGTATAGTTACACAGTTATCCTTTAATGACTCATGATCAATGGTTATACAGAAAGGTGTACCAATCTCATCCATACGCGCGTAACGTCTCCCTATGCTACCTGTGTCATCATAGTAGGTTACTACACCAGCATCCCTTAGGAGATGATCAACGTCTTCTGCTAACTTAATCAATGAATCCTCATTAACCAACGGGAAGACACCAGTCTTTATAGGAGCGATACATGGTTTTAAACCCAGTATATGATAATCCTCATTGTTCCTTCTTTCAACCCTGTAGTTATGCTCAAGTACAAAGTATATAATACGATCTATACCATATGAAGGCTCAATTACATGAGGGATGAACTTCTCACCTGCGGCACTCTCAGTGGACTCTACGATATCATAACAATTCTTAGGCACTTCTATATCCTTACCATCTATATTAACTACTAATGGTTCTTTTATCTGATCAGGTTTAACCTCTTCTAAGATGTTTTTAACCTTGGATGCGTTGTTTTTAAACAAAGGACCTAGATTATCCATACGGACTACTACACGCCTGGTTTTTATAACCTTAGGTGTATCGTACCTCCTAGTAGCATACATATCCACGCCTGATGATTTAATATGAGCGTTGATATCATAGGCTGATCTATCAGCTATACCTACGCATTCAACCCATCCGAATCGTTCACTATATAACTCAGCATCCCAGCATTCTGTAGCGTAATGAGCTAACTCATTCTTCTTATGCTTCCTAAATCTGAATTTATTCTTATCTACACCGCATGTTATAAGGAACTCCTGGGTTAGGTACATATAATAAGCAAGTGCTTGGTTGTTTATCAGTTTCTTATCAACTGCTTCTCCTAGTGAGATCCGTGACTCTTTGTTTTCATCATCCAGTAATGTAACCTTTGTTTTTTTAATACTGTTGAACCTTGGGTGTGTTTTATCTAACGGGTCGAAGAAGATCTCAGCCTCAGCCATTGAGAATTCCCTCTGTCTTATCACACCTTGCCTAGGTGAGATCTCATTCCGGTATCCTCGTCCTATTTGTACTACGCCGAATGGTAGTTTCTCACGTGCGTAACGGTAGAGTAGATGAAAATTCGTGAATATACCCTGCGCTGTCTCAGGTCTTAGGAAAGCCCTGCGTCCTTCTCCTACTCCTATCTTAGTGGAGAACATTAGGTTAGTATGATAAGGGTTTGATAGTTTTTTTTTACAGTTAGGGCATTTTATGTTTCCTTCTTTTAAAGCTTGATCAACTGTCTGATCCTTACCTATGATATCCTCTACTTTATAGGATCTTCTGCACTGGTTACAGTCAATGGTTAAATCAGTGAATTCTTCTACGTGACCTGAAGCCTCTAGTACTTCGTATAATGTTATAGTAGGTGTGTTAACCTCTAAGCATCCTTCCTTTATAATGTAGAAAAAACGCCAGATCTCTTCTATGTTATGTTTAAGCTGAGCTCCGAGTGGACCGTAATCGTAGAACCCTGCTATACCACCGTATATTTCAAAAGACGGGTGTATGAAACCTCTTCTCTTAGCAAGTGTCATCAACCTCTCGTAGACATCCTGCATGATGGTGGAATCTCCCTTTTAATGGTTAATTTATAATATTAATAGCCTCATTTTTTTTAACAAGTTTTAAACATACAGCGCATTAGATCAATATCAGATACCATGCCTATTAACCTGTTCTCAGCTGTGACAACAGGGACATGGCTGATCTTGTTTTTTATCATCTTCTGCGCAACCTCTGATACTTTAGTGCTTTTGTATGCTTTTATCACGTTGGTTACCATTACTTCTTTAACTGGTACTGGTGGAAGATCAACCTTCATGGTTGAATAGTAGAGACGTATAGTGTCACGTATACCCTCCCATGTCCATCCATCCTCATCATCACCCATACCCATGTCAGTGCGTGATACACTCTCACGGATATGACTCAGTTTGAATAAATCACCTTCGCTTATTATACCTGATAGTTTGCATTCATCATTTAAAACAGGTAACGCTGTTTCATTTGTTATGTTTATGATCTCCATCGCTATGGTTATAGGTGTTTCCTGGTAGATGGGGACTAGATTACCTGTGAAGTAACACTCCACGGTGTCATCATTCTTAGCTGATAGGACTCTTAGTATATCTGTTGGGCTTATGATACCTACGAGGTTGTTTTTCTTGTCGACAACTGGTAGACCATGTATCCTCTTCTCGTATAGTATCCTAGCTGCTTCTGCTACATCCTGATCCCTTGTAACCGTGTAAGGGTTAGGAGTCATCACTAAAGCGAGTTGCTCCTCATCAGCTTTCTTGAATATGTCACTACGGGTTACAACCCCTACAACCTGCTTCGTGTCTTTTTTAAGAACAGGCATACCTGATACATTGTTCTTAGCTAGGATTCTTAACGCATCTTTAATCGTACCAGGTACATAACCCACTATTAAATCCTTTGACATTATCTCTTCAACTTTCATTATCATCCCTCTAGCATCTATGTATATATACTGGTTTTAGTGATCCTCTATCTAGAACAACAAATGAGGATTTTGAATCTTCAACCAGAATGTCACCATCCTCATTTAAAACTTTCCTTGGATTATAGGTTATCATCATCAATAGATCATGGAGATTAAACACGTTAGACTCCATCATGATATGTTTAACCTCTTCTATTATATCAGGCTCATGCAGCATCATGTTATCAGTACCTAGTAGTATCCTAACCCTGCTTTCTTTGAGATACTCGTAGTTTATTTTTAAACCAAAAAAAGCATTTGACCTAGGGCATACAACCACTGGGATGTTGTTTTCCTTTACACGTATAAGATCTGATAATGCTGCTTGATTCATATGAACTAGGATATCAGGTTTTAAATCTAGTATATCATCAATATCCTCTCTTATTCTCTCACTGGCATGGAGAGAGAAGATTTTATTCTTTTTTTTAGTTTCTCTTGATATTTTTTTTAACTCTTCGTAATCCCAGTCAGATATACTACTCACACCTATACCATCTGAACTCTCTAATAATAATTTTAACTCTTCTTTATCGTATTTTAACCCTCTAGGTCTTGATAGTATAAGGCATTTCATATACTCTTGTCTGAGAGCGTTCTTTAACTGCATAACTCCTCGTAAACCATCCTCTCTGAAATCACAGAAGGAAAAAACCCCTGTTCGTCTCATATATAGTATAGACTCTATCATACCATCTATGATTTCTTGATCAGGGGTTTCACGTAGTAACCTATGTTTTAAACCATTAGGCGGTGCTACAAGCTCCTCTATGCTTCTTGGGAGGGGGATTCGTCTTCTACGTATGAAAGAGTCTCCTATATGTGTATGAGCGTTAAAGAAACCAGGTACAATTATACCTTTAGCTACCGTCTCCGCTGGGGCTGTTTTTCCACCTCGTTCAATTATTACGTTATCATCGAAACCTAGGTACCCTGATTCAAAACCATTGATTGTTAATATATCTCCTTCTACGTATTTCATAGATTACATGGTTAATAAAAACTGATTTATATTTATATCCTTCTATGACGATGTTAGTTCACCCTTAATTGCATTCAAAGTGTTTTCTGAATTCAAAGAATCTGACGATGGATAACCCTTTTTTTGAAGGTTACTGATCTTTTTTTAACAATTCGAATATCCTTTTATACTCTATAACGTTAACATTATTTTTTGATGAAACACGTATTTGAAATGGATGATATGTTATGTTAGATGACGAGTCAGCTGTATCAAGGATTGATAAGTCCAACATGCTAGATACCCTAGCTGATCTACCAGGCCAGATAAAGGATGCATTGCAGATCATAAAAACAGCTAATATACCTGATTTTGTTAAAATCGATAATGTTATAGTAACAGGTATGGGTGCATCTGGTATATCAGGTGACATTGTTAACGATGTGTTCTATGATAAGTTAGAAGCACCATTATTTGTGAATAAAGGTTACACTATACCAAAATGGGCTGATAAAAACACGTTGTCAGTATTCCTCAGCTATTCAGGTAACACTGAGGAAACAATAAGCTCTCTGAAGAACGCTTTACAGAAGAAAACCAGGATTATATGTGTCTCTTCAGGTGGTAAATTAAAGGAGATAAGTGATAAAGCAGGTTTACCTTTTATCCAGATACCAGGAGGTTTCCAACCACGCGCAGCAGTAGCTTATCTACTATTCCCCCTTATATATATACTAAGGCAGAACCATGTCATCAGGAATACAGTTGATAACGACGTTGACGAAACATTAACTATAACAAGTCAGTATTGTACTCAATTCAGTAAGAAAACCCCTGAATCAGAGAATCCACCTAAGCAGATAGCTCGTTTGATACATGGTACAACACCGCAGTTATACGGATGGGGCATATACTCGTCTACAGCTAAAAGATGGCGTACACAGATAAATGAGAATAGTAAAATGATAGCACGTGATGACGTAGTCTCAGAGTGCAACCATAATGATATTGTAGGTTGGGCTGGTGACCCTGATTCATCTAAGAGATGGTCATGCGTAATCATCCGTGATAAAACCGAGGAGTCAGTGTACATCTCAGCACGATTGGATTTCATGAGGAAACTATTCGAAGGATCAGTTGCTAGGATAATAGAGGTGCAACCAAGAGGTAAAAGCAGACTAGCGAAGGTGATATACCTGATATCTCTAGGTGATTTCATGAGCTGCTACCTCGCGATACTGAGAGGCGTTGATCCTTCACCAGTTGATGTTATAACCACGTTGAAGACTCATCTAGCTACCATATAACCCTCCCTCCTTTGTTCTTGTTATCCACAATGTTTCAAAAAACATAAATATACCGTTAAAGATTGTTTATTATCTCTCCATTTGAGAGGATGGGTAAAAAAAGCACCTCTATGCTAAGGGATAGAGAACCATATGCGAGGAGAACAAAGAACTAATACTAAAAATACTATCTATAATCTAATATTCTTCTTATCCACGGCTCTGATCCTGTCTAGTTTATTCACAATAAACCCTGCATCAGCATCTGAGGAGAAGCGTTTAATCATCTCCATCTTTGATCATAACAGTAACGAGGTTAAAACAGATAATGTATTCATTGAAGAGAGGGCTTATGATATCTGCGTTGCATACGTTATCGTTAATGATACCGGTGTCGTGATAGATAGAGGTATCCCTACTAGCGTCACTATAACCGTCCCATGGGGGGTTTATGTGACACCTGATACCATACCTGAGGTGACTATAACAGCTCCTAGATTTGACCAGTACCATGAATTCGTTATAACAGCTGAGAAGACTGGTTACACCCCAGCTAAGAAAAACATCACAGTCATAAAAGGTGAATTACACCCTAGGGTAGATCGTGGTATAATACAAGAGGGTTTACGTTTCACTGTAACTGTATCAGACCAGGATAACAACCCTGTCTCAGGTGCTCTTGTGTTCATTAATAGAGTGGATGGTGACTCCTCATCATTTATAACTAATCAACAAGGAGTAGTTTACCTATCAGCTCCTGAAATAGATACTGATAATGAGACTATGAGGATCATAGCTATAAAGGAGGGTTATATCGACGGTGTAACGACAATCATGGTTGAGGATACACCATCAATACCCTTAGGAGCAGATATAAGCGTTGTGTTACCTGTCATAATAGCTGTGATCGCGGTTATATTAGCCATGGTTATAGTGCGTTTATTTAAACCAGCGTCTAACATAGAGTATCATGAAGAGCCAACTGTAACTATATCAGATGCCAGGTTGAACCACCATGGGAAAGAGGAATCACCGATATGGAGATACAAGGGCAACTATACTGATAATAGTTTGAAAACAAATGAGGGTGAACCCGTTCATCATAGGGAACCTCGAATAGAGGAGATAAGGATATACCCATCAGTTAAGAAAAAGGAGACCACAGAGCTGATAGACAAGGATGTTAGGAAAGATGAGAAACCCCTGAAAGGTAGAGTAGAGGATATATGGTACACAGGTACAGATGATGTGAGGTACGCTGTTGATAAACTAACAGAGCGGTTAGATGGTAAACAAAAGGATAAATGGTTCGAAGGAACTGATGATATAAGAGCTAAAGTAGATGAAACACTGAAGAAGAAACTAAGAAGTAAAAAAGAAGAATAAAAAAAGAGTAACTTAAGAGCCGTTATTCTTTTTAAACCGTACTCGTATTATTAGAAAAAGGATTATATGCTCTGTCTGAGACTATGAAACTGATTTTTGAGTTATCAAAAGAACATGAGAGTATACCCTCAGCTGAGGTATTAGCATGTTTACAAGCAGAGGATACTAGATTTAGTATTATAAAGAAGGATGATGAGGCTCTTATAATCAACATAGATGATGATGACCAAGGGTTGATAGATAAACTCGCTTCTAGATTATCATTCACCTACTTTATAAGTGAGTTACTATTTGTATCATCAACTGATATTGAAGAGATAAAGAATCAAGCATTAAGCAACCCTCTCCCATATCAAGGATCAGTAGCTGTGAGATGGAGGAATAGATCCAGATCAATAGAATCACAAGATGTAATAAGCACTATAACCAGTGTATACACCAAAGGTAGAATAGTGGATCTAGAGAAACCAATGATTGAGATCAAGGTTTTAATAACAGATAACAATATTTACACAGGTATAGTAAAAGGCAGGGTAAACAGAAGCCAATTTGAGGATAGACGAGTGCAATACAGGCCTTTTTTCTCTCCTATAACACTGCACCCTAAAATCGCTAGGTCTATAGTGAATCTTTCATGTATAAAACCAGGTGAGCGTTTACTTGATCCATTCTGCGGTACAGGCGGTATACTATTAGAAGCGGGATTAATAGGTGCGCACGCTATCGGCTCAGATATACAAGAAAAGATGATCATAGGATGCAGAAAAACCCTTGACTACTACCATATAACAGATTATGAGTTATACTGCGTGGATGTAGGTGATACACCCCGGTGTGTAGGATGCGTTGACGCAGTAGTAACTGATCTACCATACGGTAAAGCAACAACCACTAGAGGAGAAAAAACTGATAAACTATATGAACGAGCGTTTCAGAGCATATCCAAAACCCTTAAGAAGAACAAGAGAGCAGTTGTAGGTGCTCCTGATGAATCAGTATTGGATATAGGAGGATCATATTTATCATACATTGAGACGCATAGGTTCTGTGTTCATAGGAGTCTTACACGTTACTTCACTGTGTATAAAAAATAAAACCAAAATACTTTTACAGTCATTGCGTATCCCTTAATCTAAGATGACTCAGTTATCTATCATATTCCTAGGTACTGGTGGAAGCTGGCCTACAGTTAACCGTAATGTTACAGCTATAGGTGTGAAAAGAGGCGGGGAGGTGTTATTATTTGATTGCGGTGAGGGTACACAGAGGCAGATTCAGAGGTCTAATCTAAGCTACATGCAGATATCAAAGATATTCCTGACTCATTTCCACGGTGATCATTTCCTAGGTTTACCTGGACTTGTGCAGACTATGCAGCTGAATGACCGTGAGGATCCGTTATACATCTACGGTCCTAAAGGAGTAGAGAATCTCGTTGATCAACTCTTATCATTGGGTTATTTCAACTTGAGATACACAGTTAAAGTAAAAGAGGTTGACAGTGGTGACGCATTGGATTTTAATGATTACAGTGTAAATATTCTACGTGTTAAACACAACGTACCTGCTTTGGCTTATGCTATTGAAGAGAAGATGAGACCTGGTAGATTCAATAAAGCTCGTGCTCTGGAATTAGGAGTACCTGAAGGACCTTTATTCAGTAGGCTTCAACACGGTGAATCTGTGACGCTGAAGGATGGTAGACGCGTGACGCCTGACATGGTCCTGGGTCCACCTAGAAGGGGTCGTAAAATCGTTATAACAGGTGATACAAGGCCATATGATGGTCTTATACAATTCTCCAAGGATGCTGATGTTATCATACATGATTCAACATTCACCTCTGATTTAAGCGATGTAGCTCATGAGTACGGGCATTCAACAGCTTATCAGGCTGCTGAGCTCGCATATAAAGCGAATGCTGATAGGTTGTACCTTGTTCATATAAGCCCGAGGTACATGGATCCTCGTGTAATAGAGGAGGATGCGAGAAAAGTGTTCAAGAACTCTTACGTACCTAGAGATCTACAGGAGATCGAGGTTAAATTAAAGAAATAAAAGCATTCCCCACTAGTTTTTTGGTAAAATATTTTTTACTGATAAAAATAAGGGATGCGGCGGGTTAATACAATACTTGTATAATTTATATATTAACAACAGTATCAATCAGTTTTACCGGGTGCAGTTACCGGGATGCTCCTCCTATTTTTCCCGCTTAGGGTTTAGTTTTTTTTAAATTTATCATAATTCTTATTAAACACACTGCTTATCCGTATAATGATTTTTATGGATGATAGACCGTCGTATGATAGTTATTTCATGGAGATGGCGCATGTAGTCGCTAAAAGAAGCACATGTCTTAGACGAAAAGTAGGGGCGATACTAGTAAAAGACAAACATATACTTAGCACAGGTTATAATGGCGCTCCTAAGAATCTACCTCATTGCTCAGAGGTGGGTTGCCTCCGTGAGAAGTTAAATGTGCCATCAGGTCAACGTCATGAACTGTGCAGGGGTTTGCATGCTGAGCAGAACGCTATCATCCAAGCTGCTATATTCGGTGTAGCGATAAAAGGCTCAACCCTGTATTGCACTAATACTCCATGTGTTGTATGCGTAAAGATGCTCATTAACGCTGGTGTTGAAAGGATCATCTACGCTGGTGATTACCCTGATGATCTTGCCATGCAGATGATAAAGGAGAGTAATATTATAATAAAAAAATTTAAATAATTAATTTTTATATAAGTTGTGAAATTATTAAAATTGTTAAAAATGAGAAAAATATAAATACCCATGAATGAATTACATACCGAGGAGAAAAGATGAAGCGGAAGAAGTCATTTGTATTGGATGAAAAGGATGATAAAGCTGTTCAATTATTTGTGGATCTAGGGATGCCTAAAAACCTAGCTAAGACTTTAATGTATATCTCACAAGTTGAAGAATGCAGATCAGCTGACGTTGAACAAGGAGCAGATCTGAGGCAACCTGAGGTCAGTGTAGCTATGCAGGAGCTGAGACGCCGAGGCTGGGTTAAGAAGAGGGATATCAAGAAACAAGGTAAAGGTAGACCAGTGCATATGTACCGGTTAACAGCGACTCTACCTGAGATACTGAAGAGCTTCGAAAAGGAGAAGATGAAGGAAGTTGAAACAATCAAGCAGGATCTATCTGAACTCCAGAATCTTATCGCTCAATACGAGAAGAGGAATAAACCATAGACTAACCCTAAATATTTAACCATCCTTTTCATGCTAAATCACTAAGTATAGTTTTATCTTCCCTTGTATCTTTTAACTTAACATATTTTAGATTAGTTTAGCATAAACCACCTAGGGATGGTAAAAGACTATATGAAGGATAGGGTTCGTAGGATATTCCAGGCTCTTAGAGAGACATGCGACTGCATACTAATAAAGAATGGTTCATCACCTAATATTGATCATAATTTCTTCTATGTAACAGGTTTAGATCAGGGTTTATTTGAAGGATCCTACGTTATCTGCTACCCTGATGGTGGATTCGAGGTTATAGTACCAGAGTTAGAATCAGAGATAGCGTATACTGCTAAAGGGCATGTGCATACTTATAAGAACAGACATGAAGCTGGTGTTATCATTAAAAAACTGTTATCATCGTTTAAAAGAATAGGGTTGAATAACTCATCCTTATCTACTCATGATTATATTAAACTCAAAGAGCATTTTAAAGACTCATTCTTTATCGATGTCTCAGAGGCTCTCATGGAGACTAGGTTAATAAAAGACAAGGAGGAGATAGAGATTATACGTCATGCTTGCAGTATATCTGATAAAACCATGGAGAATGTGGGTAGTCTCATATCTGAGAATATGAAGGAGTACGAGTTAGCAGCTGAGATCGATTACCTACTAGTGAGGAATGGTGCTGATAAACCAGCCTTTGAGACGATATCATCATTCGGTGTTAACACCTCTAAACCGCATCATACACATAGTGATAACACCCTTAAAAAAAATGATTTCATCATATGTGATTTCGGTGCATGCTACAGGAGGTACAACTCTGATATAACCAGGACTTTCATCTATGGTTCTACTTCAAAAAAACAACAGGAGATGTACAGCGTTGTTGCGGAAGCACAGAGAAAAGGATTAGATAATATACGATCAGGCGTGCCAGGGAGTATGATACATAACGCAGTCGCTTCTTATATTGATAGTACTCCTTTTAAAGGAGGGTTTATACACTCCACGGGTCACTCCCTGGGTTTATCGGTTCATGAAGGCCCTGTTTTATCATCTGACTCTGATTTTATTTTAAAAGAGAACATGATTCTAACAGTTGAACCAGGGGTGTATATACCAGGTTACGGTGGTGTACGCGTAGAGGATGATATACTAGTTAAAAAAGATGGATACGAGTTATTAACCAGCAGCATGAAGGATTTATACGAGTTATAAATATCATCGTTTAAGAGGGTTAACATCTATGGTTGTTTATCCTTCTTGTACGTCCAGTTGATTTCAGTGTTTATCTTCTTATATAGCTGGGCGCCTTTCTCAAGTATCTTGCGTTCTAATAAGACATCTATAGCGTCATCAGCTAGAAGTCTTAATAACTCCTTCACTTCTTTGTTGTTTTTTTTAAGGACGTCTATACCTATAGCGGTTAATTCACTTACTATCTCCGGTAGATCCTCGCCTTCGATACTGATGTTTATCTTAACCATTAAAACCCCTCTCTCTTTAAACTATTGTTTTTTTCCCTCTGGTTTTTAGCATGAATAAAGAGTTTATATATCTTTCTGAAACCAAGGATCTTGTATCTAAAAAAAAGGATAACCATCATTAAAAAAAATCATTATCAGTACTGAGAAAGGATAAGATATTTGGGAGGAAAAGGAAGGGGGAGTACAGGATGAAAGAGGATAGATGCTCCCTTCCTCACCGTTACCTTATTTTAATCTCATAGTATATAAACCCATTGTGTCAAAATGTCAAAAAGACTTTTTGGCATATGATCAGTCTTTTTTAACTTATCCAAGTAGAATTTAAAACCCTTTTTGCATCGTTCCCCCTTTTTTTCTTATCCATTACCTTTTTATGAGCCTCTTATATTCAGCATTCTTAGTGATGCTTATATGAGATGGTACAAAGAAGTTGAGTATATAAGGGAACAAGCTAGAAGGAATAACGAGTTGTACAGGGATTCATTACCGATGATAGCTAGTGAAAACGTACTCTCGCCTCTCTGCAGGGAGATGCTGATAACTGATTTCCATGGTAGATACGCTGAGGGTACGCCTAATAGTAGATACTACGAGGGCTGCTCTTATTTTGATCTTGTTGAGGAGAAAGCTATGGAGTTAGCTAAGAAACTGTTTAGATGCTCCTACGCTGACGTTAGACCAACAGCTGGTACAACAGCTAACCTCGCTATACTTAAAGCATTGATTAAACCAGGTGAAACCGCTGTGGTTCTGGATCTAGCTAACGGGGCTCATATTTCATTTGGTAAATGGGGTGCAGCTGGTGTAAGAGGTATAAACCTCGTATCCTACCCGTTTGATGATGAAATCATGAATATTGATGTTGATGGAGCTGTTAAACTCATAAAGGAGGTTAAACCAAGGTTAGCTTTGAATGGTCAATCTGTATTCTTATTCCCTACTCCTATAAAGGAGTTAGCTGAGGCTGCTCATGAAGTAGGGGCTTATCTAGTATACGATGCTGCTCATGTCCTAGGTTTGATCGGTGGCGGGCAATTCCAGGATCCTCTAAGAGAAGGCGCTGATGTTATGAGTGGTAGCACGCATAAGACACTACCAGGTCCTCAAGGCGGTGTTATACTATCTGATCATAAAGGCGATACAGAGGAGGATAAATCATTCCTACGTAAACTCGGTTTCGGTGTCTTCCCAGGTGTGACATCGTCTTATCATCTTCATCATGTAGCAGCTAAGGCTATAGCGTTCGCTGAGCATCTTGAATACGGTGAAGCTTACGCTAAACAAACCATAAAGAACGCTCAGACTCTAGCGCAGGCTTTACATGAGAGAGGATTCAAAGTGCTAGGGGAGAAGCTAGGTTTCACTAAGTCACATCAGATACTAGTATCTATAGGGCCTAACAAGGGTAAATACGCTTCTAAGAGGTTAGAGGAGGCTGGTATTATCACTAATATGAATACTATACCAGGTGATACTGATCCTTTGAATCCATCAGGTATACGTTTAGGTACACAGGAGTTAACCAGGATAGGTATGAAGGAGCAGGAGATGAAGGATATAGCTGATTTCTTCGTACGTGTTTTAATAAAGAATGAGGATCCTAAAAAGATAAAAAAGGAGATAAAAGTATTCCGTGAGGACTACCAAGTGCTTCATTACTGCTTCAAGGAAGGGTTCCGTGGTTATGATTACCAGAAGTTGATATAGAGTTATGCTTGTAGCGTTATCAGGTACCCCAGGGGTGGGTAAAACACTTGCTTCAAGTATTCTAAAGGAGAAAGGCTACAAGGTGCTTAGCTTATATGATATCGCTGTGTCAAATGATTTCACATCTGGTGTGGATGAGAAGAGAGAAACAGTACTCATTGACATGGAGAAGATAGATGAGTATGTAAAGAAGCATTACAGTGAATCCAGTGATTTAATAATAATAGAAGGACATGCTTCTCACTTGTTAGAATCAGTGGATTATGTTATCATACTAAGATGCCACCCTAAAGAACTGAGGGAACGTTTAAAAAGTAAAGGATGGCGGGAGGAGAAGGTAAAGGAGAATGTGGAAGCAGAGATACTAGATATAATACTATGTGAAGCGGTTGATGTACACGAAGAAGACAAGGTATTTGAGATTGATACTACTTGTAAGAAGATAGAGGAAGTAGTGGATTCAATCCAGCGTATCATTAGTAATAATTTTCAACCAATACCTGAATATAGGATAGGTGGTATCGACTGGTCAGAGGAGATACTGAAAGAGGATTACATGGATTAGGTTTTATAAGGGCGGTTTGATTTATGATACTTGATAAAAAAAGAGATGATATTGATCCTTTACTCTCACGTATAGCTGGTAAAATATCAAGGGTTAACCCTGATACATTAACATACCTAGCGTTACTATTCTCCATATGCGCTGGTTTAGCCTTTTACTATTCATCCCCAACCTTTGAGTTATCAAACTTTTACTTGTTATACGGTGCGTTATTCGTGTTTCTAAATGGTTTATTTGACGCACTTGACGGTAAAGTAGCTAAGATAACAAGTAGAGATTCTCTTAGAGGAGACTTCCTGGATCACGCGTTAGATAGATACGCTGATGTCTTCATCATAGGCGGCTTAGCGTTAAGCACCTGGTGTCGCTCATCCATAGGTTTACTAGCTATAGTAGGGACGCTTCTAACTAGTTATATGGGTACACAGGCGCAAGCTGTGGGTTACAAAAGGGTTTACTCTGGTCTGCTTGGTCGCGCTGATAGACTCATCCTGCTCATCTCTACGCCGATCCTGCAGCATGTGCTGCTTCTTTTATCAGTTAATCTACCCTATAATCTAAGTTTATTAGAGTTAATGATGCTTTACTTCGGTGTTGTTGGTAACATAACCGCTATTCAAAGATTCTACAGTATATTAAAATGGTTCAAGGAGCGATGATGGATAAGAAACACGCTATCGTAATATCTACTACTTCTAATGTTGATGAGATCATTCAACTAGCTGACTCTTTAGATTACACTGTTATAAGAGTGTTCACCCAGCGTAGGAAAACACCTGATGTAAATTATTATATCGGACCCGGTAAATTAGAAGAGGTAAAAGAATTCATCAGTAAATCTGATAAAAAAATAGACTTAGTAATCATCAACGGTGAGATGCGGCCATCCCAATGGTTCCAATTAGAGAAAAAACTAGAAGTATCAGTCTACGATCGTATACGTCTAATACTAGCTATCTTTGAAAAACGAGCTGAGAGGAGAGAGGCTAAACTACAGGTTAAACTAGCTCAGCTTCAATACGAAAAACCATATGTAAAGGAGCTCATACACAGGGTTAAAGCTGGTGAGCATCCAGGTTACATGGCTGGTGGTGAATACCAAGTTGATGATTACTATGAGACTATTAAAAGACAGGTTAAAAAAATACAGGATGAGTTAGAAAAGATAAGAAGTAACCGTGATCTTCAACGTCAAACAAGATACAAGAGTGGATTCTACCTTGTATCATTAGCTGGTTACACGAACGCTGGTAAAAGCAGTCTACTCAACCTACTCGCAGATGAGGATATCTACGTTGATGAATGCTTATTCTCCACTCTATCCACAACTACTAGGAAGATACCGAGGAATACAAGAGGTAAAACCATACCTTTACTTCTAACTGACACAGTTGGATTCATAGAGAACCTGCCATCATGGGTTATAGATGCTTTCCATTCAACATTAGAGGAGATAGAGGTTGCTGATGTAGTACTACTTGTTGTAGATGCTAGTGAACCACCATGCATAGTGGAGCGTAAATTAAAAGTATCACTGAAAGAACTACAGGATTTAAAGGTTAACGCTGCTATAATAATAGTATTCAACAAGAAAGATATGATTAAACCAGAGGATGAAGAGAGACTTGTGAAGCATCTACAAGAGAAAAGGTTGATACAGGATAAACCATACGTTTTCATATCAGCTAAGAACAAAGTGAACATAGATAACTTACTACGAACCTTATACTACGCGTTACCAAACCTTGTAAAACTAAAACTAAAACTACCTATAACAAAGGAGACGCAGTCATTCATATCAGAGCTGTATAAAACATCACATGTGATTGAAACATGTTACAATGAGATAGTGCATGTAACCCTTGAATGCAACGTTAAAGTAAAGGATAAGATAATCGCGAGATGTCGTGTTTTAAATGGTACAGTGGATTGACTCGTGGATATCGATGAAAAACACATAGAGAAAAAAAAACAAGTAGGCCTTACCTCTCTCCCATTTTTTTGTTCAAACACTATCCCATTATTTTTTTTAGAAAAAGCCAGCAGGGAACAATCAACAAAAGATATTTTAAATACCAAGAGGATTAGATGAATGATGAGTCTTATACCACAAAAAGAGTTATTCTATAGTCTATTAGAATCCATCCTAGGTATAATTAAAAGACGAAGCTCTGAGCATTACGCAGTGGTGATGCTTAACAGCGTAATAAAGATACTATCAAATAAACATAAAACACTAAAACATGTTTCAATTAAAAGCTCACAGTACTCAGAATCCTCAAAACTCATTGTGATACCTGAATCAATCAATGACATACCCTCAGATGAATTCAAAGAGATCACAGAGGATATACTCAGGAGGATAGTGACATCTATAGGTAGAACAGCTGGTTATTTCTTCTTAAAAGAGCTAAAAGATAATATAGGCACTCAGAATCTAGAATCCTTAGAATCCATAGGCGTGAACATAGGAGCTCTTCAAGTTGAAAAACTAATAGAGAAGAAAACAGAGAGGATAGTACCTGATTTATCCACGCATCTTAACAGTATACTACGATCCTTATTCTCCTACCTTGAATCAGAAGTATCCACGGATTTCGCTGTGGCAACACTAACAAATAGTTTAAAGAATACATCAGAGAAGTACAGATTCATGAGCAGTGTCACTATCAATGATATCAGATACACACAAGCCGATGAATTTATAACCATACCCTCAGAGATAAACTCTGTGGAGCCTTCACTTGTAGCTATAGCTGTACAGGATCTATTAGTACATGTAAATAAAGCATTAGAGTCAAAAGAGAAGTACCTATGGTTATCAGATTTCAAGAAAAAATTAAGATCAGATGAATTATCAGCTTTTGAAGCAATAGGTGTGAACCTTAACGCTGTGCGCCTCAGCCATGAAGCAGTATACAAACATCTTATAAAAGCTTTGATAACAATACTCAGTAAAAACATGAGTACATACGAAACCATGCTCTTATTCGACAACGTACTAAAAAAGATAGATAAAGAATACACTTTTGTAAACTACATTAAAATAGATCCTACACGGTACACTGATGGTTTCAACGCTGTAAGTATAACACCAAGTATCGATGATATAAACCCTATATTAGCAGGACAAGGATTACAAAAAATCGTTGAAGAAACAGTGAACACAGTTAACAAGGAGATAGCTATAGGTTTAATTGAAAAACTAAAAAAACACATTGAAACTCCTTATCTAACAAGAATGGATGAACTAGGTGTGAACTTCTACATCATTCAACTTAGACAGGATTTATCACTCAACCCTGACAGCACCATGCGTAAAATATAATAATCACTCATCCCAGCATCTCGTTGTCTTATCCTTGTAGACAACGAGGAATCATTCATCTTTAACGGGCACCTAGTGAATCATAAAATAATATTATTATAGCACCATTAACTATTTATTTAGATCATCCATCTCGGTTTTGAGGTATAATTATGTTAAAAGCATCGAAACGATCAAGCACTGTATCATACGCGATCAGAGACGTGCTATTACCAGCTAAAGAACTAGAGAAAAAAGGAGTAGAGGTTTTAAAACTCAATATCGGTGACCCGAACGCTTATGATTTTGATACACCGGGTCATATCAAAGAGGCTTTATACCAAGCTGCTAAAGAAGGTTTTAATGGTTACGCACCATCAGAGGGTTACCAGGAGCTAAGAGAAGCTATAATTGAAAGAGAGCGGAAACGAAACAATGTGAAATACAGCATAGATGATGTATGCATAACATCAGGAGTCACAGAGGCTCTGCAGATACTACTCAACGCTTATCTGGACCCAAACGATGAGTTACTCATACCAGGACCGACCTACCCGCAGTACACATTGATCACTCGTGTAAACGATGCTTTACCTATCCCTTATCGCTGCCTTGAGGAGGAGGGATGGCAACCTGATGTTGATCAAATCCGTAAAAAAATGTCTAACAGAGTAAAAGGGATAGTTATCATAAACCCTAATAACCCTACAGGTGCCTTGTACTCCAAGAAGGTAATAAAGGATATAATAGATATAGCAGGTGAATACCAGATACCAGTAATATCTGATGAGATATACGATGACCTGGTATTTGACGGTAAACAATACGCTACAGCATCACTCACAGATGATGTACCAGTTATAACCTTTAATGGTTTCTCCAAGGTTTACCTCATGCCAGGTTGGCGTATGGGTTACGTACTGTTTCATCATCAAGGTGAACTCTCTGAGATAAAGGATGCTTTCATGCGTATAGCCCGCTCTAGGTTATGCGCTAACTCAATATGCCAGAGAGCATGCATAGCAGCTTTAAAAGGTCCTCAAAACCATATAGAAGAGATGAACAGGAGATTAAAAGAACGCCGTGATTTCTCTTATAAACGTTTAAATGAAATACAAGGTTTATCAACAGCGAAGCCAGAGGGAGCATTCTACATATTCCCCAGGATAGACGCAATGAAGAATGGTTTATGGAAGGATGATAAGGAATTCGTCCTTGATCTATTAAAAGAAGCTCATGTGTTAGTCGTTCACGGTTCAGGTTTCTGCGATGTATACGGTAAAGATCATTTCAGAGCGGTTATACTACCACCTATAGATACGTTAGAGAAGGCTTTTGATAACCTTGAACGTTTCATGAAAAAACGATTAAAATAATGATTTTTTTCCACTCACTGTTTAAATATTCAAACTACCAAACAATCAACCTTAAATTATCTATTTAAAAAACATTAAGATTTTATAATAGAATAAATATTATAGATACAGTGGAGAAAAGAGAGGGGTTGCAAAGGTGACTGAACAGCAAATAGGTGATTTAAAGGATTATAAGATACTAGAGACTAGACTATATGGGGAGTTAATGAAAACATGTCGTCGTTACACAAATGACCTGAACTTGATATCAATACTAGGGATACTGGAGATAGTTAAACAGGAGATAACAGAGCTTGATAAGACGAGCAGAAGCCTTACTAAAAAACTAGAGTACAACCATGAAGAATCATCAAACGAGGGTAACAAAAAAATTGATACTGTCAAATAGAGAAAAAACCTATTTGAGAGGGGTCCTATGATCATAGCTCAGGTTAGCATAGCACCTATCGGCGTTGGGACTAGTCTCAGCGGATACGTTAAAATAGCTATAGATGAAATAAGAAAAGAAGGTGTTCATTTCGAAACAAACGCGATGAGTACCGTTATAGAAACAGAAAACCTTGAATCATTATTCGAAGTAATCAAGAAAGCTCATGAAGCAGTAGTATCAGCAGGTGCTAAACGTGTGATAACAGAGATAAAAATTGATGATAGAAGGGATAAAAAAGCTACTATTGCTACGAAACTAGCATCATTAAAAAAATGACTTCTATCAAACCAGGGTAATAAAATTAGATGAGATATCATTTTTTTAAAGATAAATTTTGAGTAACCCCTAAGAGATACATTATATAAACAGCCGATGACATATCATCTTAACCACCCATATATAAACAAGGTTAGGTTTTTTTAAATAAAACATGATCAAAACCTCAGATTATTCAAAACAGTTATAAGGGTCTTTTTTATTCTTCTGATGCTGGGAAGGTAATAATTGTGATAGATAAATCACTAGTTGAAATCGTATTCCATGGAAGAGGCGGACAAGGCGCAGTCACAGCTGCTAACCTACTCGCCGCTGCTGCTCTGATGGATGGTAACAAAGGCGTTCAAGCTTTCCCTTTTTTTGGCGCGGAACGACGAGGAGCCCCTGTACGCGCTTTTGCCCGGATATCAGATGAGGAGATACATCTACGCAGTGAGATCTACAACCCTGACATAGTCGTCGTATTAGATGAGAGTCTAATAGACCTCGTTGATGTAACTAAAGGTCTGAAAAAAGAAGGCGCTCTGCTAATCAACACTCAGAGGAAACCATCAGACCTACCGTACTCTGGTAAATACCTAACAGCTACAGTTGACGCGACAGGTATCGCTATAAAACACGGTATACTAGTAGGTGGCATACCAGTAGTCAACACTCCTATACTAGGTGCTCTACCACGTATACTAAAAAAAATCACGTTGAAATCCATTCAATCAGTGATCAATCAGAAATGGAGAGGTAAAGACGAGTTAACAGAGAGGAATACAAAAGCTACGCAGGATGCTTATGATCAAGTCGAGGTGAACAGATGAGGAAATACAGCATAGTTACAAGCCTCTCTTACCCTAAGAAAGGAGCAACTGGTAAAACAGGTAACTGGCGTGTTTTTAAACCTGTACTTGATAAATCAAAATGCGTGAAATGTTTACGCTGCTGGTTATTCTGCCCTGAAGGGAGTATCATACGTGAGAAGGATAACTCCGTGAGTATAGATTATGATTTCTGTAAAGGATGCGGTATATGCGCTAACGAATGCAATGTTAAAGCTATAACCATGGAGCGGGAGGGTAAAAAGAAATGACTGTGATAATCGACACAGGTAACAGGATAGCTGCTAAAGCCGCTGTGATGGCTAAACCAGATGTAGTCGCTGCTTACCCTATAACACCTCAGACTACTATAGTAGAAGCTATAGCTGAGTACCTAGCTAGAGGCGAATTCAAAGGTGAATACATATGCGTGGAGAGTGAGCATTCAGCAATGAGCGCGTGCATAGGCGCTAGCGCTGCTGGTTCAAGAACATTCACTGCTACATCATCTCATGGTTTATTACTCATGCATGAGATGCTGCATTGGGCTGCTCTAGCGCGTTTACCTGTTGTAATGTGTAATGTAAACCGTGTTGTAGGCCCTGGTTGGAATATATGGGTTGATGAGAATGACTCTATCTCTCAGCGTGACACAGGTTGGATACAGTTCTATTGCAGTAGCAACCAGGAGATATTTGACACAGTTATACAAGCATTCAAGATAGGTGAGCATAGCAGGGTGAGTCTACCAGTGATGGTTAACCTTAATGCTTTCATACTATCACACACGTCAATGCCTGCTGATATACCAGAGGAGGATGTTATTGATGGTTTCCTTGGTAAGTATAAACCCCAGTGGAGGCTTGACGTGGATAACCCGGTTACATTTGGTAATATAATAGGCCCTGAGGGGTACTACAGGGTTCGTAGAGCAATGCAGGATGCCATGGATGAGGCAAAAAGAATCATACCAGAGGTGTCCAAGGAGTGGAAGCGTCTATCTGGTTATTATCATGGTGATTTTGTAGAGTACTATAAATGCGATGACGCTGAGTATGCACTACTATCCATGGGTGCTATAGGTGCTGAGAGTAAGATAGCTATTGATGATCTAAGAAAAGAGGGGAAAAAAATAGGTCTTGCACGTATCCGTGTATTCCGCCCGTTCCCATCAGAGGAGATAATAAAAATAGGTAAAAAATCAGATTTAATCGTTGTGGATAGGAATATATCTGTAGGGTCTCAGGGTGCTTTATTCAACGAGGTTAAATCAGCTTTGTACGGTCACTCTGATGCAAAGGTTCATGGTTTCATAGCTGGCTTAGGTGGTAAAGACGTAACCTATAAGGATATAGAGGTTATATGTAAAAAAGCTATATCGCAGAAGACGCCAAGGTATGAATGGTATGGTTTAGAATGAGGTGTTGGGTTAAATGGCTATTAAGGATCTACCTTATGAGGAGTACATACTGCAAGGTAATGCTGCTTGTCCAGGTTGCCCTGCGACAATGGCGCTTAGGATAGTTCTAAAAGCATTAGGTAAGAAAACCATCCTGGTTGTACCTGCTTGTTGCACTGCTGTCATAGAGAGTTTATACCCTTATACATCGTTTGATGTACCTGTTATGAATATAGCTTTTGAGGCAGCTGCAGCTGGTGCTTCAGGTGTGGAGGCAGCGTTGCGTAAACAAGGTAGAGATGATATAAACGTTGTAGCATGGGCTGGTGACGGTGGAACATATGATATCGGTATACAAGCGTTATCAGGTGCACTGGAACGCGGGACTAATTTCATTTATATCTGTTATAATAATCAGATATACTCTAACACTGGTATACAACGTAGCGGTGCTACTCCTTACGCTGCTTGGACTACTACTACAGTTAGTGGTAAAACAGAGTTCCGTAAGGAGATGGGTGAGATAATACTAGCTCATCATATACCTTATGTTGCTCAAACATGTGTTAGCTACCCTGAGGATTTATACAGTAAGATCATGAAAGCTAAGGGTATAAAAGGCCCTAAGTACGTGGAGATACTAGCACCATGCCCGCCAGGTTGGCGTTTCAGTATGGAGCGCACAGTGGAGATGGGTCGCCTCGCTGTTGAGACTGGTGCATGGGTTCTGTATGAATGTGAGAATGATAACATGGTTTTTAACGGTAGAAGCAGGATGATACTTGAAGGAAAGGTTAAACGTAGACCAGTTGAGGAGTGGATTATGCATCAAGGTAGATTCAGTCATCTGTTTAAACCTAAAAGGAATGATAAGATACTGAAGGATATGCAGGATCATATTGATAAGATATGGGAGAGGTATAGGAGATGCTATTCACCATGTGATACAGGAAAAGGAGACGCTGAGGAGGTTGGAGTTAAAAAGACTATAGCTAATGAGATACAGGGTAAATGCGAGTAGATTTTTTGATAAAGTTTATATCATAAGAAAATATAATGGGTCTCTGAGAGGTAGTATACACATGGCTATAGGTTTTGTTCTTATAAGTGCTGCACCAGCACATGAGCATGAAGTATACAATAAATTATCTAAGATACCGGAGATTATAGAGCTTCACCCTTTATTCGGTGAGTATGATTTAATAGCTAAGATCGAAGCAGAGGATTTCGAGAAGCTAGGTGAGATAGTAGTGAATAAGATAAGAACAATTGAGGGTGTTATTGATACTAAAACCCTTACAGGAACAAAGTTTTGAAAAAGAGGAAAAAAGGTTTAAGAAGAGAGAGGTGAAAAGGATAAATGGAGGGTTTAATACAATACTTTTTAGGGATGTTAACCTTGGTTTTTGCTATTGCTAGTGTACTAGCAGGCGTGTTCACAGCGTACTTCGGCTCAGGTAAAAGCAGGGCTATCGGGGGTATACTAATCCTTATAGGTTTAGTAGTGTTTGTATTGTTCCTATGGGGCGCAGGTGTTATAGGTTTCATGGGTGCTCCACCTGAGCTTATAGAGTTCTCAGGTACAGTGATCAACGGTGTTGTATCTGTCGTAGGGGCGGTTATAGGGGCTTTAATCGCTCTTGGTATATTCCTATTAGCGATCATGAAGGCTTAGTATCACATCTAAAAAATACTGATGAATCCTAGTATCATTGGTTAACTCAGGGTGGAAGGATAAAGCTAGTAGGTTACCTTGTCTTGCTGCTACTATTATCTTATCATCTATCATTGATAATACCCTGCATCTTCCCCATACGCGTTTTATAACCGGTGCTCTTATGAAAACAGCGTGATAAGGTTCTTTGAAATCATCGAATACCACGTCCTTTTCAAATGATTCTTTCTGCCTGCCGAAAGCGTTCCTATCCACCTCCATGTCCATTAACTGTAGTGTTTTGACTAACCCTGTATCATTGCTTATAACCTTAGCTAAAAGTATGCACCCTGCGCAGGTACCCATTATAGGTAAAGAATCATTTTTAACCTTATCTATAATCTTATCGTATAAACCTAGTTTTAAAATCATCCTGGATATAGTGGTGCTTTCACCACCAGGTATGATCAAGGCGTCTACCTTGTCTACATCATCCTGCTGTTTGACTTGTATTACGTTACCTCTGAGTCTACTGTTATCTATTACACGTTGTATAGTATAAGCATGCTCTGATACTGCACCTTGTATTGATAACACGCCTATGTTTAATGTTATTTCTACCAGCCTCGTTCTTGTAACAACTGCTCCTTAGGTAAGGTTTTTATATCTATACCGTTCATTGCTTCACCTAGGTTTTTACTAACCTCTGATATAACCTCTGGTTTATCATAGTTAGCCACTGCTTCAACGATTGCTTTTGCTCTTTTACTCGGGTTGGATGATTTAAATATACCTGATCCTACAAACACGCCGTCGCTACCTAACTGCATCATGATAGCAGCGTCTGCAGGTGTAGCGATACCACCAGCAGCAAAGTTTACAACAGGTAGCCTCTGCATCTCTTTAATCTCTTTTAATAAATCGTATATCTCTTTCTTTATAGTACCATAGGAGTATTCGCTGAATACGAGGGTTGAATCGTCAACTTTTTGATTTGTGAGTGACTCAAAAGCGTTAACGTAGCTCTTAGCGTACTCCTTAGATAGATTCTGCAGTTCTTCTTTACCCATCTTCTTAAGTGATCTTATCATAGCTGTAACCATACGCTGATGCCTTATAGCCTCTATGATGTTACCTGTACCAGCCTCGCCTTTAGTACGAATCATAGCAGCCCCCTCCCATATCCTACGTACTGCTTCACCTAGATCCCTGCAGCCGCATACGAACGGTACAGTGAATCTGCGTTTGTCAATATGGTAGAAAGGATCAGCTGGTGTGAGAACCTCTGATTCATCGATCATATCAACACCTAATGATTCAAGCGCCTGCGCCTCAGCGAAATGCCCTATACGAACCTTAGCCATTACAGGGATACTGACAGCATCCATTATCGCTTGTATAACAGAAGGATCAGCCATCCTAGCTACACCACCATGCATCCTTATATCAGCAGGTACTCTTTCAAGAGCCATTACAGCTACAGCACCGCTCTCCTCAGCTATCCTAGCTTGTTCAGGCGTAACCACATCCATGATTACACCTCCTTTCTGCATGCTAGCGAATCCTCGTTTAACTAGTAAAGTCCCGTATCGTAGTTTTGTTAAATCTATATTCTTCATGGTTCCACCCCTTTTTTTAACTGTGTTAGTCTATAATCTGAGAGGGGTAATAGTAGAACCCCTTTATTAATAAATACGGTCTCCTATATAAGCGTATAAGTTTAATCAAGCCTTATTAATCAAAAAATAAAATAAAAAATATAGAGGAGAGAATGTAGTATACATCCCCTTTCTTATAATCTGAACCTATAAAAAAGGGTGACTACAGTAGATGACTTCTACCTTTTAGTATTAAAAACGTTTTGGCCTATGATGTTGATAGCATTCCTTACAATATACAGGTCTGCTTCCATCTGGCTTAAACGGAACTTGTGTTTCCTTCCCACACTCAGAGCATGTTACATCATGCATTTCTCTAGGTGAGTGGTTAAAGCCCCGTTGTCTATCAGATCTTCCTTCACGTTCCATTTTATACTTCCTTCGTTTTATTTTCTCAGCTCTTTATACATAAGAGCCTTGGTTCTAAGGAATACCCAGGTAGTATATAATTATATCTATCTTATTTTGAAAGGGTTAAAACCCTGTTTTTCTTTTAAAAATATGCAAATACTATTAAGTCTTAATTTTATTTATGTTAAACAATGAACCCTTACTCTATTGATACGAGTAGGATAAACTAAAAAAAACGGATGGATGAAAAAATGGTTGAATTTGAGATTATAAAAGCAGAGGAGATAAAATTCGGAAGGAATAATTTTATAGAAGTGGCAAGGAAAAAAACAATAGGTGTTAGTAACACTCGTGAATTCATATCAGTTTCTCGAGGTTTCTATCTTGAAGATGGTAGTAAAAGATGGAAAGCCTCTGTTACACTACCTGATGAATCTGATAAGAGGGAACGTATAGCTGAGTTAATCAAAACATTATAAGATACTTTTATCATCTTCTTTTTATTATATTCATATAAAATCTTTTCTTTTATGTATGGGGACCTGTTAGAAATCATGATACGCCCCGGTCGGGATTCGGACCCGAGTCCCAAGCTCGACAGGCTTGGATGATAGGCCACTACACTACCGGGGCTTTTTTTGGTGGTATACGTAGAAGGGTGAAATGCCACTCCCTCTCTTAATCTTTTTTGTTTTTTACTTATATGGTTATAAAGGTTTTTTACAAAGGCTAATAACATTGAATGTATTTTAAGATAACAGGTGCTGGCGCCTTAGAAGCATCGATGAGTTTAGCATAAAAAATTTTAAAAGATACTAGATGTTTTGTGTACTCTTGGTACCTTGTTTATCTAAAAAAATGATAGGGCTGATGAGAAATTGGATGATGTGGATAATTCTAGTATAATGAAGACAGTGCTTTCAAATGTCCTGTACATATCACAGAGGAAGTCGTCTGATATAAACTCATTTGTTATGATGAGTGACATATTAAAACATCTTAGCCAACGGTATGATTTCTTAAAGTTCGTGCATGTTGATAACGCCCGGTTCAAAGAAGAGAAGGATGCTGTGCAAGTGTCAGATAGTATAAACAACGTTGACTCTGTCATGCTGGGTAGAGCGATACAGGATATTGTTACTACAATGACCAGGTCATTAGGTGTATCAGCTGGTTTCTATTTTATAAAGGAGCTTCAAAGGCGTCTAGGTGATGATTATAACAATCTTTTAGAGGATATGGGCGTTGATCTTAGCATCATGCAGTTAGAATTCGAAGTGACCAGTAGGATGAAGAATAAAGCTTAAAAAGTTTTTTTAACTGTAATGTCAACAGATATGCGCAGCATTTCATCCTCTTTTTCTTGTTTTTACCATGAGACGCTTTGTCTCTGGTGTACCACCTCCCATATCCTCTCATCCTATGTATTATTTGATAGGATGCAGTGTAAATTATTCTTTTTAAATATTGCAGATGTCCACTTTACATAACCATAGGTTTTTTATCCTAGTATAATATTACGTGTATTCAGAGTTTGTAACCCTTGCAATCACATCTAAACAACGGGAGGTGAGGGGGGTATAGGGTATCATCCAAGAGCACTTGTTACTGAGGAGTTAGGTGAGATAGGAGTAGGCTCGATGATTATCTTCATAGCTGGTATACTCATAGCAGGGGTTGTAGCTAACGTACTAATACAAACTATGAATAGTTTACAACAGCAGGCTATGAGGACTGGTCAGGAGACTATACGCGAGGTTGCATCCGGGGTTAAGATCACGCAGGTTAGTGGTTACGTTAACTCATCGGTTATAACGCAGTTAGCTATCTTTGTTACGCCTATAGCTGCTTCTGAGCCAGTTGATCTCTCAACCGCTATCCTTTCACTTTCAAACACGCAGGTTAACGTTATATTGAATTATAGTTCAAGATGCTTTAATAGTAGTGTATCAAATGGTGGTTTATTTGGTACTATCAACGCTAGTAATCTAACATCAACCACGTATGGTATTCTAGTTATACGTGATGCTGATGGTTCTTGTACTGCTAGTAAACCTGTTATTAATGATAGGGATATAGTTGTACTACTGGTTAATACCACGAAGTGTTTCTCAGGTTTAAGTACCCGTACTACAGTATCAGGTGTACTCTACCCTGAACATGGTGTTAGCGGTATGGTATCATTTGTTACACCATCGTCTTTTGTTAATACGATTATTGACTTGCAATAAAACCCTTTAGAATTAAAACAACATATTGAAATATATAAAGTGCGACTAACCTATAAACGCATGGGTTGCTGAGGAGAGAATCCACCCTGTTTTTTTTGATAGGGATTCATTGTTTATTATCCAATGAGATAACCGTTGACTTAGGTTCATGTTCGAAGAATACTTCAGCTATCCTGTACAGATCCATATCAACGGTTTTAGATACTGAGACAGCTGATTCTAACGGTACAGGTACTATCTTGTTACCCTGCAGAGCCACCATCATCCCGTATTTATTATTCTCTATTAATTCAACTGCTGCTATACCGAATCTTGTCGCTAGTATCCTATCGTACGCTGTGGGTGTTCCTCCGCGTTGCACATGGCCTAAGACTGTTACTCTTACTTCGACTGGTAATCTCTTTTTTATCTCATTCTCTAAGAAGTGCCCTATACCACCGAGTTTCACATGCCCGAATTCATCTACCTCCTGACTCTGGGTTATATACGTCTCAGTGTCTTTTGGTTTAGCACCTTCAGCTACTACTACGATGCTGAATGTTTTCCCTTTGTTGTATCGTGCTTTTATACTATCACATACCTCGTCAACGTCAAATGGTTTCTCAGGTATTAGTATCTGATCTGCTCCTCCTGCTATACCAGCCATTGTAGCTATCCAGCCTGTATGCCTACCCATAACCTCAAGTATCATCACCCTATGATGCGACTCAGCGGTTGTATGAAGCCGGTCTATAGCTTCTGTTACAATAGCTACAGCTGTGTCAAAACCAAACGTGTAATCCGTGCAGGATATGTCATTATCTATAGTCTTTGGTACACCAACCACTGGTACACTCATCTGATGTAGTTTCAATGCTACGTTTAATGTATCATCCCCTCCTATAGCTACTATAACGTCTATGTTGAATTTTTTTATATTCTCCAGCATCTTGTTAACATCATCCTGGTTTTTAAAAGGGTTGGTTCGTGATGTACCTAGTATTGTTCCACCTTTAGTTAGAATACCTGATACCTGCTGGTTTGTGAGAGGTATCATATCACCTTCTATTAATCCTTTCCAACCGTTTTTTATACCCACGGTAACCCAGCTGTTCTTACTTGATTTCCTCACTACTGCTCGTATAACAGCGTTTAAACCCGGGCAGTCTCCGCCACCTGTTAATATGCCTATCTTCTTCATAGGTGTCTCTTCTCCTCTTATACCCCCTCTTAGGGTTTGAGTTTCTCTTATTATGATTATCTTATTACTCTTTTAATAACTTATGGTTGATTTTTAATGTTTTAGATTCATTCTTTTTATTATATGGGTGGGTAACAAAGATCAGTGTTTCTTATTCTAATACTGGTACTGTGAAGTAGTTCCCTACAAATGTTGATATTAATGATCCTGTGATAGCTACAGTCCATACGAATAATACAAAGAACATTAGAGAGGTTATTATATGACCACCACGTAGAGTCCTTATAGTTAAACCCATTAGAAAAGAATGTATAACGAGTACGATGAATACGACGATGAACGTTGTCTGGAAAGTCTCTGGTGGTATAGGATTCAACACTGCTGCTTGTTGTATATTAGTCCCTTCAAATGGGTTACCAGCCATACCTGCGAGTATGATATCATTAAGATGCTTAGCTATAACCAGGCAGATGTAGATGCAGAATGTTAAACCAAAGGTTATACCACCGAATAAAGAGGTGGAGGTTTTCACTATAGCTAGTTTCTTCATACGGAGATTTCTGATTCTTCTAAGGTTCTCAGTTATCATGCGTGAAACATTCTTAGGGTTAGCAGCAGCGTACGTAGCCTCTCTGAACATCTCAGATGCGCGTTGAATGATGTTACTACCAGTGTCAGCACCGAACCATTCCCACGCTGCATCATCGTTTATACGAGTCCTTAACCTCTTATATAAATCTTTAAGATGCTTAGTAAGTATACCGTAATCCTTTTCACTTAGATAGTAGAGTGACTCTGTTATCTTACCTCCTCTCATGGATGATATAGAACCTAGAGCTGGTAGAAAAGCGAAGAAATTCCTCTCTTTACGTTGTATGTTATCCTCCTCTTTAAAAGCCTTGTAACCAGGTATGAACAACGGTGTTACTGTTAGAGCGAATAGGATTTCAAATGGTAATATACTGATAACAGGTAGTTTCAATAGGTATTTACCTAGGAAGAGGAGTGCACCTAGTACTATGCACGCTATAACTGATTTTTTAAATATGTTTTCTATCTTTTTTTCTGGTTCTCCTTTTTCACCACTTACTCTCCATATCTCATCTGATGGTATCATTGATTTTATGAGATACAGTAGTAGTATCTCTGATATTATCAACAGGAAAGATGATATGTAGAGGAACGTGTTGGTATCCTCCCCACCCATAAGTATAGGTATAACTATACCTAGAGCCATGATGAATATAATGGATATTAGTAAACTAACATACACCTCATTTAGAATTGTTATATTCTCATTACTGGATTCATACATCGTCTCGTACTCCTGCAGTACAGCACCCTGTTCATGCTCTATGAACTCTCTATGCTCAACACCACTCATAAGACTCTGTGAGAATCTATCAAGGAAATCCTTCAGTATCTTACTAGGTGTACGTTTTGATACGAACTGGAAGCTCTTAGCTAGCGGTGTCCTCCACTCTGTTGACAATACACTTATCTTCCTTAGCTCCTCACCTAAAGCCCCATAAGCCTTCTTAGAGCTGATAACATTCACTATGTCTCGTAACGGGAGGTCGGATATAGCTAGTACTCTTAGATGCGTTATAAAATAATGCATCTTACCGTTAATATCATTAGCCTTGTTCTTCCATATGATGTAAGGGTATAGTAATCCTATGAGGATGCAGACGAACCCTGATATTATAAAGTTAACAGGGTTTATATTTAAAGGAATAGGTAGTATCAGATCTAATATAAAAGGCATGATAAAAAACAACAAACCTAGACCTAGTAGAGGGGTAAGCACAGATCGAAAATATTTACTAGGATCATCAAGGGATCTGAGAGCAGTCACGTACTCCTCTAAGAAAGAGGTTTTATGATGCGTCTCCTCCTTATTTTTTTTTGAACGTTTAAATAAACCTTTCTTCTCCTCAGCCATTTCTCACCCGTATAACTCAAATGGTAAACCTTTTTCACCGCTACGGTAGTAACCCCATATGCATTCAACAACCTTGTAGTAGTCAAATATACCTTCTTCCACCATACGTTCTAGTATATGCTTACGTTTCTCGTACTCATCGTATATCTCAGATGTATCAGCGTAACCAGCGTTCTTTGCTATCTTCTGTTCTAGGATGTAACTATTCTTGTTAGCCCTGAATAAATGCACATCCTCATCTGGTTTCCATTCAAACGCTTTCCTAGCCATTATACCATCAACCTCTCTATTGTATCCTTCAATCTCATCCAATGATACGCATCTACGTATGGTTTTACCCTGGCGTTCAACAGCTAACTGTATAAGAACAAAATCCAGGTTATCCATGAAAGTCTTAGGTACGTTGATCGGGTCACCTGTGAAACGCTGTATAACCTTAGTTATATCACCAGCGTGAAACGTAGTCATACAAGGATGACCAGTCTGCATAGCTTGGAAGACGATGTTACCCTCAGCTCCTCTAACCTCACCTGGTATAATGTAATCAGGTCTTGAACGTAGAGCAGCTTTTAACAAGTCAAATAAATCAACCTGCCCTTCCTTAGGCCCTGATGTCTTTGTTAGTAGACGCTGCCATACCTGATGAGGTACTTGTAACTCTGGTGTACCCTCAGCTGTGTATATCTTCTTCTCAGGTGGTATAAAAGGTATGATAGAGTTCATAGTAGTGGTTTTACCGCAAGCAGTGCCTCCGCATAAGAAGAAGCTTCTACCGTACTGTAAGCATAACCAGAGATAAGCCCCTATACCACTACTAATAGTATTCCATTTAATCAACTGGGTAACACTTATAGGCGTCTCAGTGAATCTACGTATAGTCATACTAGGGCCTTTAATACTGACAGCTGAGCTGTAGATGATGTTACCCCTGCTCCCATCTGGTAGTATACCATCAGCTATAGGTCGTCCTTCGCTGACAGGTGCCCCCATTTTTTCACTTAGCTTCCTTGTGAACACAGGTGCTTCTTCTTTACTTATGACAACGTTGGTTTTGATCATACCGAATATCTTATGCACAAGATGGATCCTCTCCCCTGCTATTATATGTATATCCTCAAGGTACGGGTCCCTCATGAATGGTTCAAGTGGTCCCCCGCCGATTATATCCTTTATAATAGTATATTTTACATTGTTCTTCTGATAAGTCGTCATCTTTATCTTGTTAGTCTTCTTGCGTTTACCAAGGAAGCTTTTTTTCTCCTCTTCCTCCTCCTCTTCTTCTTCAACTAGGTTCTCATCGATCTCCACGATCTCATCTATAAGCTCAAGTAGTACTTCTTTTAACTCATCATCAGTTACAACAGTCCTCTTCTCAGGTGCTTTCTCCACGATCATCTTCATTATCTTATCTAGTTTTTCTTTCTCTTTTTTGTTTAAAGTCGGCTCTATAGTCCTGTACTCTACCTCATCCATATCAGGGAACCTGTAGATGTGTATGAACACACCGTCCTTAGTATGGTATATAAAGTTAGGGTACTCCTCGTCTCTAACCTCTCTTGGCACCTGCGCGTAGAATACTACGTTAGGGTTCTTCTGTTTGACTTTTGACAAGTACTCTTTGAGATAAGGGTATAAGTCAAGTAATCTTTGAACCTCCTCCGGTTCCATCTTAGTCATTGCTTACACCCTCTTTTCTCTTTTTTTTATAATTCAATAGGTAAACCCTTTTCCCCTTCCCTGTAGTAAGTCCATATGAACTGTACGACCTCGTAGTAATCAAATATCTTCTCCTCTATCATCCTCTCGATAATGTATTTTCTACGATCATATACGTCATATATCTTTGTGAGATCAGTGAACCCGGCGTTCTTCGCGCATCTCTGCTCTAGTATGAAACTGTTCCTGTTAGCTTTAAATACATGTGTATCATCAACAGGGTTCCATTCAAACGCTTTCCTTGATATTATAGCATCTACTTCTTTGTTGTATCCTTCAATCTCATCCACTGATAGTACACGTCTGATTCTTTTCCCTTTGTATTCAACAGCCATCTGTATGAGTACAACATCCAGGTTATCCATGAATGTTTTAGGTATGCTTATCGGGTGACCTGTGAAACGCTGTATAACCTTGGTTACTGAGCCTGCGTGGAATGTTGTTATCACTGGGTGACCAGTCTGCATAGCTTGGAAGACGACTCTGCCTTCTATCCCTCTTGTCTCACCTGGTATAATGTAATCAGGTCTTGAACGTAGAGCAGCTATTAGAAGATCCTCTAGCTCTATATGTCCTTCTACAGGCCCTGTAGTCTTTGTTAGTAACTGCTGCCAGACAGCATGAGGGACAACCACTTCAGGGGTGTTCTCAGCTGTATAGATCTTCTTATCAGGTGGTATAAAAGGTATAATAGCGTTAGTAGTAGTTGTTTTACCTGAAGCGGTTTCTCCGCATACGAATATACTTCTACCGTACTGTAAGCATATCCATAGGTAGGCTGCTATACCAGCGCTGAATGTACCCCAGTTGATAAGCTGGGTAACGCTTATAGGTGTCTCACTGAACTTCCTAATAGTCATGGTTGGGCCTTTTAGACTTACATCCTGACTATGTATAATGTTAACCCTGCTTCCATCTGGGAGTGTGCCATCTGCTATGGGTTGTCCTTCACTGACAGGGCTGCCTATCTTCTCGCTGAACTCCTGTGAGAATATCGGCGCCCAGGTTTTATCTATATCAACATTGGTTTTAACCATCTCAAATATCTTGTGTATAAGATGAACCTTCTGCCCGGTGATCACGTGGACATCCTCTATGTACGGGTCCCTCATGAATGGTTCAAGTGGTCCTCCACCTATAAGGTCCTTTATGATGTTGTACTCTATCTTCATGCGTTCAGTAGGTGTGCATGGTATCCTACTAGGTTTCAGATTTTTGAATAGTCCTTTCTTCTCGTTGTTGGATACTGGTTTATCACTTATAATTAGTATCTCATCAAGTAATTTCTTAACTGTTTCTCTTATATCATCATCTGTTTTGATCGTGGTTTTTAGTCTTGGAGCGCGCTCGTAGATGCATTCCATTATCTGCTCTCTCTTCCTCTGTTCCTCCTCGTTTAATTTAGGCTCTATAGCGTTGTACTCGATTTCATTCATGCCTTGTGCTCTGAATATGTGTATAAAAACAACTCCTTTAGTAGGGTAGATTAGATTAGGGAATTTATTTGATTTTAGATCACGTGACAGAGCGCTGTAGAACTCAGGTGCTCCGTATTTTTTTGTAACATCCTCTACGTATTCACGGAGATGCGGGTTCTCATTGAGTAGTTTTTGAACCTCTTCATTCTCCATTTTCGGCATTTTCTTATCACCTTTCCCTCTTTTTTTAGAATGCTACTCCGCTGCTCTCTATTATAAGCCCTACTCCTGGTCTAACTGAGAATGTAGTTACAGGTTCATACCTGTACATTGCACCGTTGAACTTCTCAAGGTATATGTTATGCACAAGCCCTATACCAGGGCGTGCTTCACGTGTGATCTTGAAATGTATGTCGCATATCATCTGGAATGCGCTATGTATCTCACTATCCCACTCAGTAGGGTTAGCTGTTACAATGATGAGTTTACCGCTACCTGCTAGGCGATTAAAGAAGCTGAAAAGATCGGTAAGGTTATCCTTGTTTAGACTCTCTTTAAGCAGGGTTGATAAGGAGTCTATGAAGATGATCTCGGGGTCGAATAGTTTTTTACATGTTAGTAAACCTTCTAGGAATGTGCTTTTAGGGAGTGTCTCAGCGAGGGTGACCTGGGTTGAAATGAAGAATAATTTACCTGTCATGAGGTATCTTCGTATATCGTAATCAACCGAGGCGGTTTGACGTAGAAAACTCTTGATAGTGAACTGTGTGGATACGTATGAGCAGGTGTCACCGTTCTTTAAAAAACTATAGCAGAATCTCTGGCATAATACGCTTTTACCAGTTCCTTCTTTCCCTTCTATGAATATCAAGGATCCTGCTGGGAATATCTTACCAAATCGCTCTGCAAACCCATCCTTCTCTCCTTTCCGCTCTAACTCGATGGATTTGAATTTAACCATTGGTTCATCCCCTCACCATTATACTCTAGACATATATGTTAATGTATATTTTTATTTATATTGTGAAGCTGAATTCATCATAAATAGCAAGTGGACCGACAATTTTAATAACATGATCACCTGAGCTGATAACAGTCTTTCTAACGTATATCTCTGTAACTTCTGCTACGTTGATTGAATCATCGGTCATGTAGTAATACGCTTTAGGTATCAGCTCTCCATCAATAAAAACCTGGAAGGTTTCATTAGTTGTCACAAGCCTAGCACCACCTATGTTCTTCATGTAGAATATATAGTAATCACCTGATGATGGTATGTTCACAGGGTCGTTTATTATCTTAAAATCAGTGTCTAACTGTTCTTTGACGCGTTCTCCTCTATCAGAGAGGCTAGAGCTGATATGCATGGTTACACCTATAAATATACCTGATACTGTACCTGCAACAATAAGAGAAGCAATGAAGAATATAACATGTGAACCTGATAGGCTGAACCCCAACTATACTCCCTCCTCGTGAACCATTAATATATAACTAGTATAGTATATATAAGTTCTCTCTAATTAGCTTTTCTCTTATGCTGTTATTCCCGTGTCTTTTCTGCATTGATTTTTGATGTTTTCTCATATAGGGTAGCTAGTATATTTTATAACCCCGTTTTCAGTTATTATTACCACTCGGTTAAAATCCGTGGTAGGGAGAAGCACTTGGAGTACCGCTTCATTGTTATAATACAAGTATGTTTTATCAGCGGTGAATATTGTTTCAACACCGTTTACAAGTACTGTCATGTACCCTGTTTTTAGTGTGGTGTCACCTGTGTTTTTTATAGTGATATTAACATAAGGTGAACCCTCATACCATTTTATATCACTTATATTAGTTATTGAGAAATCAGTTTGTATTCTATTTATCATATGATCCTTTAATGATTCGTAGGATTCACGTATATCCTTAGATATCACTATTAGAGCACCTGATACACTTTCAAATATGATTAGGAATGATAGTAGTATAGTAGCGTATGATCCTGACAGTGACAAACCCGTTTTCCATCCCTCCTTATTATTCTAGGATTGGTAACCCCTGTAGCATCCCTCCCCAGTATCTACTATAAATTTAACCTTTGACTCTGCTTTTTTAATGATGTTCACAAGGATTATACTCTCGGTTAACGGGTGATTATAGGGTTGAAGATGTATGAATAGTTTTTTCTCCCCGTCGACGAGAACATGGCATCTGCGTATATTTAAGGTTCTGCTCCCTGTGTTTTTTATTGTTACCTTTAGGTATGTGTATGTTTGATTCTGTTCAGATTCTATTTGTATGTATCCTCCTGGGTTGTGCATGTTCAAATAGGTTGTATTTATCCACGTTGAGGTTCTCGCTGTGTTTGATACTCTAACCTCGTCAATAGTACCTATAACCCCTCTGCCTATTATCAATGGTTGACTACTAGTTGGTATAACCCCTGTTTTACTAGTCTCATTCACCTTGACTCCATCCTTGTATAAAGTTATCCTCGTCTGATTGTATACTAAGGCTACGTGGTGCCAGTTTTTATCTATACTAGTTGCCACAGGTGTATTGTTTATGTAACCTGTCAGGGTGGTTCCTGCTGAGTCTAATACTATAGCGTACGTGTTTTTTGTTTTATTTACTATATCCCTCATATTTACTATATCCCTCATTATCGGTGACGTGTAAGTTATAGTTATTCTTATATGATCCACGTATATCTTAGAGGGGCATGCTTCATCCATTGCTTGTAGTATAAACCCGAATCTATTACTGTTTATATCCTCAGGGGTCCATGAGCCGCCCCATAGGTCGTTTTCCCCACCGTATGTGACGTACGTCTCTCTTGTAGGCCAGTACTCCCCTGTTGCTTTGTTATCACCGTATGGTACACCGTTTTTCAGTAGTCTAACTGTTTGATCTACGACGCAGTTCCCCGTGTTAGCTTTTTTTTCTACTTCTACTTTTATACCTTTAACTATTGACCAGGTTGGTATCTTAAATGAGAAATCAGTAGCGTTTAGATACTCCGTTAGTGTCGCACTACCTGGGAGATGCGCTTCTGCGTATTGGTTATCGCTAGTTTTTGCGTTCTCTGGGTTTATCCATTCTACGTCACCTGTGTTTTTTGTACTGGTTACAGTCCCGGGGGAGTTTGGTCCTTGTGATTCCGGGTCTTTCACCCAGGCTTCTATGGTTATTGACCCTGTTATGTTTAGCGTGGTACTGGTTGGTATGTTTATGTAATCAGTGTAACCGTTGAAACTGTAAGCACCGTCTATCCTACCTGTCTGGTTTAACATTGCGTTTCCTTGTCTGGTTCCATCGTTATTGTTACTGGTTGAGTCTCTTAGTGTATCGCCTGTGGTCTCGTTTAAATGTT
>Ga0209162_1000637_pt1 | contig 37649 bp, 50 predicted proteins | sample YNPNPMetaG_FD_187121 | JGI IMG/M metagenome (GOLD analysis project Ga0209162, IMG submission 187121) | Anoxygenic and chlorotrophic microbial mat microbial communities from Yellowstone National Park, USA - YNP NP MetaG (SPAdes) (version 2) ...
CGGGCGACAACATCGAGATGACGGTCGAGTTGATCGTGCCGGTGGCGATTGAGTCCGGGTTGCGCTTCGCCATCCGCGAGGGCGGGCGCACCGTCGGCGCAGGCGTCGTCTCGGCGATTGTCGATTAGTTAGTATGAGTTATGGGTTTCGGGCGGCGGGGATCAGCGTTCAGGAATAGAGATCGATGAAACAACCATCCGATCCACGCTTTACCCCACCGCCACTACCCTCTACCTGAGGTGCATATGGCGAAACAAAAGGTTCGCATCCGACTCAAGGCATACGACCACAAGATCCTCGACCAATCGGCGCGACAGATTGTCGAAGCAGCCGAACGCACCGGGGCGCTCGTCGCCGGTCCGGTGCCGCTGCCGACCAAAATCGAAAAGTATAGCGTCATTCGTTCGCCATTTATTGATAAAGACTCGCAGGAACAGTTTGAGATTCGCACCCACAAGCGATTGATCGATGTGCTCGATCCGAGCCAGCAGACCATCAACGCGCTGATGAAACTCAATCTTCCGGCGGGTGTGGATATCGAAATCAAGTTGTAAGTCTGGAACGAAAGCAGCCGCTGCGCCGGACAGGGATGCGCATGCTGCGGAGGTGCAATTGTGATCGAAGGGTTGCTTGGCCGCAAAATTGGCATGACCCAGGTCTTCGATGCGACTGGACAGGTCATCCCGGTGACAATCATCGAAGTGGGTCCATGCGTCGTCACCCAGATTCGCACAAAAGAGCGCGATGGGTACGAAGCCGTTCAGATCGGCTACCAGGAAGTCAAGGCGAAAAGCCTGACCAGACCTGAACAGGGGCATCTCCGTGGTGCAGGAAAGTTGCTGCGCCACCTGCGCGAATTCCGCGCCGATAATATCGCCGATCACAAAGTCGGTGATGTATTGACCGTCGAGATGTTCAAACCGGGTCAGCGCGTCGATGTCATCGGCACATCGAAAGGTCGCGGGTTCCAGGGCGTTGTGAAACGCCATGGCTTCGGCGGCGGACCGCGCACGCACGGTCAGAGCGACCGCCTGCGCGCCCCTGGTTCGATCGGCGCTGGCACCGATCCGGGTCACCTGTGGAAGAATACTCGTATGGCCGGGCGGATGGGCAATCAGCGGGTGACCGTCCAAAACCTGACGGTCGTTGATGTCGTTCCGGAGCGCAATCTGTTGCTCGTGCGCGGTTCCATCCCGGGCGCCAACAATGGACTGGTGATGGTTCGCCGGGCGATCAAAGGCTCGTGAGAGCAACACACCGAACGCATCAGCAGAGCGCAGATACACTGAGGAAATGCAATGGAAGCCAGGTTGTACAACCAGTCCGGCGAAGAAGTCGGCGTCATCCAGCTATCGGATTACGTTTTCGGAATTGAGCCGAATGTGCCGGTTATGCATCAGGCGATGGAGCGCCAGCGCGCCAATGCGCGCCTTGGCACCCATAATACGCTCGGTCGCGGCGAAGTCGATGGGAGCACGCGCAAACTCTACCGTCAGAAAGGCACTGGTCGCGCGCGACAGGGATCGATCCGTGCACCGCATCGGAAAGGAGGCGGCATTGCGCATGGACCCCATCCGCGCAAATATACCAAAGCCATGCCGCGCAAAATGCGCCGCCTGGCGGTGCGCTCGGCGCTCTCCGCTCGCTACCGCGATGGCGCTATCACCTTTCTGGATCGGTTGACGTTCGAGAAACCGCGCACCAAAGACATGATCGCGGTGCTGAATGCGCTGAATTTGACCGGAAAGACCTTGATCGTGCTTGACCAGAAGGATGAGTACGTGCGCCTCTCGGCAAATAATTTGCCAAAAGTCAAAACCCTGCTGGCGCACTATCTGAACGTTATCGATCTGCTCACGCACGACCATATCGTGATGCTGCAGGCGGCAGTGGATGTCGCGCAAGGGTATCTCGACCAACCGGGGCATGCCGTCGCGGCAGCGGGCGCGAATGAGGAGGAAGCGTCATGAACCCGCATCAGATCATTAAGCGACCGCTGATCACGGAGAAGAATACGAACCTGATGAGGTTCAACAAGTATTCGTTTGAGGTCGATCGCAACGCTACCAAGCCACAGATCAAGCGCGCGATCGAAGAAATCTTCAATGTGCGGGTGACGGCCGTGCATACTATGAATGTGCGCGGCAAACTGCGCCGCCGGGGACGTCAGTACGGCTATACCTCCGATTGGAAGAAGGCGATTGTCACGCTGGCGGAAGGCGACCGCATCGACCTGTTCGAGGGAGCGTAAATTATGCCAGTCAAAAAGTACAAACCAACCTCGGCAGGTCGCCGCAATATGTCGGTGTCGACCTTCGAGGAGATCACGAAGAAAGAGCCGGAGCGATCGCTGCTCGAGCCGCTGCGCAAGAAAGCCGGTCGTAACAACTATGGTCGCATTACGGTGCGACATCGTGGCGGCGGGCATAAGCGCCACTATCGCCGGATCGACTTCAAGCGCGATAAGATTGGCGTTCCGGCGAAGGTCGCGGCGATCGAATACGACCCGAACCGGTCGGCGCGCATCGCCCTGCTGCACTATGTCGATGGCGAGAAGCGCTACATCCTGGCGCCGCTCGGCTTGAACGTCGGCGATACGGTGATGAGCGGTCCCGACGCCGATATCCGGGTTGGGAATGCGCTGCCGCTGCGCCAGATACCGCTCGGTACCCAGGTGCACAACGTCGAACTGGAAAAAGGACGCGGCGGTGTGATGGTGCGCAGCGCCGGCGCAGCCGCGCAACTGATGGCGAAGGAAGGCAACTATGCCACCCTGCGCATGCCGTCAGGCGAAATGCGCCGCGTGTTTATCGAGTGCATGGCGACGATTGGACAGGTAGGCAACCTGGATCATCAGAACATTCGCCTGGGGAAAGCCGGACGCAAACGCTGGCTCGGACGACGGCCCGAAGTGCGTGGCGCGGCAATGAACCCGCGCGACCATCCGCACGGCGGCGGCGAGGGACGCGCCCCGCGCGGCATGCCCACCCCGAAGACCAAGTGGGGTAAACCGGCGCGCGGGGTGAAAACCCGCCACAACCCGCGGACCGATCCCTTCATTATCCGCCGCCGAACGCGGTAAACAGGAGTATAGAGGGTAAAGCGTATGTCGCGTTCTTCCAAAAAAGGTCCTTACGTCGATGTCCGGTTGCTCAACCGCATCGAGGAATTGAACCGGGCTAACGAAAAGCGAGTGCTGCGCACATGGTCGCGTGACTCGACAATCTTCCCGCAAATGGTCGGGCATACCATTGCAGTGCATGATGGCCGACGCCATGTACCGATTTATATTACCGAAAACATGGTCGGCCATAAACTGGGCGAGTTTGCTCCAACCCGGCTGTTTCGCGGTCACGGCGGGAAGAAAGCCGACAAGCGCGGCAAAATGAAGTGATCGGAGCGCCCGTCGCATTGCCTGCGGGCGCGCGATGGGGGCAACAGAGGTTTGATATGCAGGCGAAAGCAGTAACCAAATATGTCCGCATCTCGCCGACAAAGGTGCGCCCGGTGATGGATCTGGTGCGCGGTAAGCCGGTTGATCGGGCGCTGGCGATCCTTCGCTACCTGCCCCACAAAGCGGCGCGCGAGATCGCTCGCACAATCGAGTCGGCACGGGCGAATGCCACCAACAACTACGACATGGCGCCCGATGCACTCATCGTGAAGTATATCTTCGCCGATGAAGGTCCGGCATTCAAACGGATCATGCCGCGCGCGCGCGGTCGAGCCGATCGTATTCGCAAGCGGACGACCCACATCACGGTCATTGTCGATGACGGCGAGGAGATGTAGGCAGGCGGCGTCACCGCGCTGGCCCGCGGAAGAGAGAGCGAGGACCTATGGGACGGAAAGTGCACCCGATCGGCTTCCGCCTTGGGTATATCAAGGACTGGCAGTCGAAGTGGTTCGCGGAGCGCAACTATACCGAACTGCTCCACGAAGACGTCATGCTGCGCAAGATCATTGCCAAAGAGCTTGAGAATGCGGGTGTGGCGCGGATCGAGATCGAGCGCTCAGCGAATAAAGTCGAGGTGACGGTCTACACAGCCAAGCCAGGCATCGTCATCGGCAAACGCGGCGCGAAAGTCGATGAACTGCGGGCTGAACTGGAGAAACGGACCGGTAAGAAAGTCAAACTCAATATCCAGGAGATTCATCAACCAGAACTCGAGGCGCAACTGGTCGCCGAGAGCATCGCTGAACAGATCAACAAGCGCGTCTCGTACAAGCGCGCGATGAAACAGGCCGTGCAGCGCGCGATGCGTCTGGGCGCCCAGGGGGTGAAGATCAAGTGTTCGGGGCGACTGGCGGGCGCCGAGATGGCGCGCGTCGCCTGGGAACGCGATGGACGGGTTCCGCTCCATACGCTGCGCGCCGATATCGACTACGCACAGGTGCACGCGCACACAACGTATGGTCGGATTGGCGTGAAGGTGTGGATCTATAAGGGTGAGGTCTTCCCCGATCAGAAGGGGCAGACGCAACTGCCGCAACCGGCAGTCGCCGCCGCACGTCCAGGTCTGACGGTTGAGGAAGAAGAACGGCCACAGCGCAAAGGCGGGCGTGGCGGACGCGGCGCGAATGCCGGCGCAGCGCGCGGCGGGCGTGGCGGGCGGTCACGCAGCTGAAAGGAGCATGATCTATGTTGATGCCGAAGCGTGTCAAATATCGCAAACAGCAGCGTGGCCACAATCGCGGCATGGCGCATCGCGGCAACACGGTCGCGTTTGGAGAATACGGCTTGATGGCGCTTGAAGCAACATGGATGACGAGCCGTCAGATCGAGGCGGCACGGCGCGCCATCAGTCACCACGTCAAGCGTGGCGGAAAAATCTGGATCCGTATCTTCCCGGACAAGCCAGTGACGGCGAAACCTGCCGAAACTCGCATGGGATCGGGCAAGGGAGCGGTTGATCACTACGTGGCGGTCATCAAGCCAGGACGTATTCTGTTCGAACTGGCTGGCGTTCGCCCCGAAGTTGCGCACGAGGCGCTGGAACGTGCGGCGCAGAAACTGCCGATTAAATGCAAAGTTGTTCCGCGCGAGGACCTGGAGGGCGCAGCATGAAAGCCGATGAGTTGCGCAAACTTGATGATCAGCAATTGCGCGCGAAATTGAAAGAGTACTACGAAGAATTGTTCAATCTGCGCTTTCAGCAGGTGATGGGCAAATTGACGGCTACCGGCCGTCGGCGGATGGTCCGGCGCGATATTGCGCGCATCAAGACGATCCTGCGTGAGCGCGAACTTGGCATTGAAGTCCAGGAGACAGGTCAATGACTGAAGCGCGACGACGACAATTCAAGGTCGGGCGAGTCGTCAGCAATAAAATGCAGAAGACGGTTGTGGTGGCGGTTGATTATCTGAAGCCACACCCGCTCTATCGCAAAATCATTCGCCGCACCAGCAAGTTCCATGCGCACGATGAGCAGCAGTGTCAGATTGGCGATATCGTGCGCATCGGCGAAACTCGCCCGCTGAGCAAGACCAAACGCTGGGAAGTGGTTGAGATTATCAAGCGCAATGAGGAGGCCTGACCATGGTGCAGCAGGAAACACGGCTGCGTGTCGCCGATAACACCGGCGCAAAGGAGATACTCTGCATCCGCGTGTTGGGCGGCTCACGTGTGCGCTACGGTCGCGTCGGCGATGTTATTGTCGCTTCGGTCAAGGAAGCGACGCCCGGCGGCGCGGTGAAGAAGGGTGAAGTGGTGCGCGCCGTGATCGTGCGCACGGCAAAGGAGTACGGCCGCCCCGACGGTTCGCATATCCGGTTCGATGACAATGCAGCGGTGATCATCGGGAAGGATAACAACCCGCGTGGGACGCGCATCTTCGGTCCCGTCGCCCGTGAGTTGCGCGAACGCGCATTCATGAAGATCATCTCGCTGGCGCCGGAAGTGCTGTGATGGGAGAGGGTGCAATGCATGTCAAAACCGGCGACGAAGTCCTGATCATCACCGGAAAAGATCGCGGCAAGCGCGGCAAAATCAAAGAAGCGCGCCCCAAAGAGCAACGGGTGATTGTTGAGGGACTGAATATTGTGAAACGACACATGAAACCGCGCGGTCCGACACGACCCGGCGGGATTGTTGAGATGGAAGCGCCGATCCATGTGTCGAATGTGATGCTGATCTGCCCGACGTGCGGTCGCGCGTCACGAACCGGGCATCGCTTTCTGGAAGAGACGGATCACAAGGGCCGACCCAAAAAGGTACGGTACTGCAAAGCGTGTGATGCCGTCATCGATGAGTGAATGGCGAGACCGGAGCGACAATCGCGCTCCAGGCGCTCGAGGAGCAGGTGATGGTACCACGACTCAAAGAAAAATATCAGACTGAGGTCGTGCCGGCGCTGATGCAGGAGTTTCGCTATCGCTCCGTCATGCAGGCGCCGCGGATCGAGAAAATCGTGCTGAATATCGGACTGGGCGAGGCGATCCAGAATTCGAAGGCGCTCGATGCTGCAACGGCGGATCTGGCGGCAATTGCCGGTCAGAAGCCGGTGGTTACCCGTGCCAGGAAGTCAATTGCGGCGTTCAAGGTGCGTCAGGGGATGCCGATCGGGGTCATGGTCACGCTGCGTGGTCCACGCATGTGGTCATTCCTGGACCGGTTGATGAACCTGGTGCTGCCCCGCCTGCGCGATTTTCGTGGCGTCAGTCGTCGTTCGTTCGATGGACGTGGCAACTACTCGATCGGTCTGCGTGAGCAGATCGTCTTCCCGGAGATCGACTACGATAAGGTCGATAAACTCCGTGGTCTCGAAGTGGTGATTGTGACAACTGCACCCGATGATGAACAGGGGTATGCGTTGCTCAAACGTCTCGGCATGCCGTTTCGTGATTAGTTGCGTCCAGGCCAGGAGCGCCGATCAACCAGTGGCGCTGACCAGTCCGGACTATTGACAAGGAGATCTGGTTTGACACGAAAGGCGTTGATGGTCAAAGCACAGCGGCCGCAAAAGTATAAAGTGCGGGCCTACAACCGCTGTAAGATCTGTGGGCGTCCGCGTGCATACATGCGTAAGTTTGGCATGTGTCGCATTTGCTTCCGCGAGCACGCACTGCGCGGGTTGATTCCCGGCGTGACGAAATCAAGCTGGTGAGCAGACCCGATGCCTGCAGTCAGTCGGAGATAAAGGAGGACCGCAGTGAGCATGCATGATCCGATTGCCGATATGCTGACCCGCATCCGGAATGCGTGTATGGCCCGCCACGCAACGGTGTCGATCCCGTCGTCGAAAATGAAACTCGCTATCGCGCAAATCCTTAAGCGCGAGGGGTTCATTCAGGACTTCACGGTGCAGGAAGGCAAATCATACAACACGATTATTATTACGTTGAAATACACTCCCGATCGGCGACCGGTGATTACCGGGCTGAAGCGTGTGAGTAAGCCGGGACTGCGCATCTATACCAGGCGCGCTGATATTCCACGGGTGCGCGGTGGATTGGGGCTGAGCATTCTGTCAACCCCACGCGGCGTGATGGCGGGACACGAGGCGTGGCAGCAGCGCGTCGGCGGCGAGGTTCTCTGTTACGTCTGGTAGCGCCGAGGAGTGAGATCATGTCGCGTATTGGTAAAAAACCGATCCCGGTTCCGCGTGGCGTCGAAGTGACGATCACGGGGGAGAACCTGGTGACTGTGAAAGGTCCAAAGGGGACGCTCTCGCAACAGTTTTCACCAGACATGCTCATCAAGCATGAGAACGGTGTGGTGACCGTTGCACGCCCCTCGGACGATAAGCGCCACCGCGCCCTGCACGGGTTGACGCGCTCGCTGATCGCCAATATGGTGACGGGCGTGACCGAAGGGTATCAGCGGATTCTGGAGATTACCGGCATCGGGTATCGCGCTGCGCGTGAAGGAAAAAATCTGGTCCTTCAGGTCGGATTTTCCCATCCGATCCGTGTGACGCCACCTGAAGGGATCACCTTCGAGGTGCTGGAGCGGCGTAGCGCAAATGAACCACAGCAGGTGATCATACGAGGTATTGATAAGCAGAAAGTTGGCGAAGAAGCGGCAAAACTGCGCGCCCTGCGTCCGCCCGAGCCGTACAAAGGGTATGGCATCAAGTATCGTGATGAGCGGATCCGTCGCAAGGCAGGCAAGGCAGGGAAAGCGCGGTAACGCTTCCAGAACCTTTTTGCGACTCAGCAGCGGCAGGGGATGGTCATCTCTGCCCCCAGGAGCAGATCGCTATGGCAAAACGAACACCAAGAGAACTGCGAATCCGACGCCACCGCCGTGTGCGGAAAAAAGTCCACGGCACCCCGCAACGACCGCGATTGTGCGTCTTTCGCAGTAATATGCACATCTATGCACAGGTCATTGATGATACGGTTGGGCGAACGCTGGCGGCAGCTTCCACCGTGGAGCCTGAACTGCGCACATCACTGATCGGAAAGACGAAAACCGAACGGGCGAAGGCGATCGGCGCCGTTATCGCCGAACGCGCCAGAGCCGCCGGCATCGAACGCGTCGTCTTTGACCGCGGCGGGTTCAAGTACCATGGGCGGGTGCAGGCGCTTGCCGATGCGGCGCGTGAGGGCGGACTCCAGTTCTGATAACGCAACCGGTCAGTCCGACGGCACAGTTGCAGGGTGCAGGCGCCGCCTTCGCCGCAACCCTCTAGCCTTGATGGAGTATGACAGTGATCAAGCGACGCATTAATGCGGACGAACTCGAACTTGAAGAGCGTGTAGTCCAGATCAACCGCGTCTCGAAAGTGGTCAAAGGCGGGCGCCGCTTCAGTTTCAGCACCGTCGTCGTCGTTGGCGACGGCAAAGGACATGTCGGCATTGGCATGGGCAAAGCGGCTGAAGTGCCCGAAGCGATCCGCAAGGGTGTGGAGGCGGCGAAAAAGAACCTGATCCGGGTGCCGCTCGCCGGTACGACCATTCCGCACGAAGTGCAGATGGAGTTTGCCGCCTCCAAGGTGCGCCTGCTTCCGGCTGCTCCAGGCGCTGGCGTTATTGCCGGGCGCGGTGTGCGCCCCGTGCTCGAGATGGCAGGCATCAAAGACGTGCTCTCGAAACGGTACGGCAGCAACAACCCGATCAACGTGGTGAAAGCAACGTTTAAGGCGCTGAGCGCACTGACGTCGCTCGAAGAACAGGCGCGTATGCGTGGGATGACGCCGCGCGAACTGAACCTGCGACGCATGCGGCGCGAACCGGCGCCTCAGGAGACGTAGCCGATGTCCAGATTGAAAATCACGTATCGCAAGAGTGCGATTGGGTATAGTCACGACCAGAAAGCGACCATCCGTTCGCTTGGGTTGCGCAGGTTGAACAGCGTCGTCATCCACGACGATACGCCAACCATTCGCGGGATGGTCTTCAAAGTTCGTCATCTGGTCAGCGTTGAAGAAATCGCCGACGATACCTCGCCAGATGCCACAACGGGCGACGACCCGGAGCGCGATGGGGGGAACCGATCATGAAACTGCATGACTTGAAACCGGCGCCAGGAGCGCACCGTGAGCGCAAACGCATTGGGCGCGGCATTGGCTCGGGCAAGGGCAAAACTGGCGGCAAAGGTATGATGGGGCAGAAAGCGCGCTCCGGTCCCAAGCCATCGCCATCGTTCGAAGGCGGGCAGATGCGTATTACCCGCAAAATGCCCAAACTGCGCGGCTTCAAGAATCGCTGGCGGGTTGAGTATCAGGTGATCAACATCGGTCAACTGAACGACGTTCCCGATGGAACCGAACTGACCATTGAGGAGATGGTCGCTCAGGGATGGATCCATCCGGCAAAGCCGGTCAAGATTCTTGGGGATGGCGAACTGGAGCGTAAACTGACGATCCATGCGCATAAGTTCAGCGCCAGTGCGCGGGCGCGGATCGAAGCAGTTGGCGGCGCCGCTATCGAAACGCCATGGGTTGTGGAACGGCGCAGTCGTAGCCGGGGACCTAACCCGCCCCGACATAGCCGCAAGGCGGAAACGCCACAGAAGGCGTGAGGCGCAGGCGATCAGGGCGCCAATCACCTTCTGAATGAAGGAGTAGTGCATGCTCGAATCTGTTGTTAATGCGCTCCGGTTGCCCGATCTGCGCCAGCGCATTCTGTTTACGCTGGCGATGCTGCTGCTCTTCCGGTTGATCGCCCATATTCCTGTGCCGAATATCGATCCAACGGCGCTGGAGAGCCTGCGGACGGCCCTGCAGGGGAATCAACTGGCGCAGTTGCTTAACATTTTCGCGGGTGGTGCGTTGCAAAACCTGTCGGTAGCGGCAATGGGGGTCTATCCCTACATTACTGCTCAGATTATTCTGCAATTGCTCGTGCCGCTCATCCCGGCGCTGGAAGAATTGCGCAAAGAGGGTGAACAGGGACGTATGCGCCTGAACCGCCTTACGTTCTACCTGACCATTCCAATGGCGCTGTTGCAAGCCTATGGGCAGACGCTGACACTCGAACGCAGCCTTGGCACAGGGCAGGCGCTCTTCCAGACACCGTTCGATATTGTGAATAATTTCTTTCCGACCTTTACCATCCTGGTGAGCATGCTGGCGGGAACGATGCTGCTGGTGTGGCTCGGCGAACAGATCCAGGAACGCGGGATCGGCAACGGCGTGTCAATGATCATCTTCGCCGGGATTGTCGCCGGTTTGCCGGGATTGATCATTCAGGCGTTCACAACTGTTGAACTGGGAGGCATTGAGCAAATTATCGGGCTGGTTTCATTCCTGGTGATCGCCCTGGGAACGATTGTGGGGATTGTCCTGATGCACGAGGGGCAACGACGCATCCCGGTGCAGTACGCCAAACGTGTGCGCGGCAATCGTGTGTATGGCGGGCAGAGCAGTCATATCCCGCTGAAGGTCAATATGGCGGGCATGATCCCGCTGATCTTTGCACAGAGTATCATCATCTTCCCTGGCACAATTGCATCGTATGCCTGTCCAGAACAGATTGCACCGCCGGAAGCGGGCGTCCTTAAGCAGATTGCGTGCTTCACCTATCAAACGTTTAGCCCGCAGTACGGCAGCGGTACGCTGGTGTACTCGATAGCCCTGTTCGTGCTCGTGTATTTCTTTACCTACTTTTACACGAAGGTCATTTTCGACCAGCAGAATATTCCGGAGACGCTTCAGCGCAACGGCGGGTTTATTCCAGGCATTCGACCGGGGAAACGCACTGAGGAGTATCTCGACCAGGTGGTGAGCCGGATTACACGCATTGGCGCGCTGTTCCTGGGCATCGTCGCAATCCTGCCCTTTATCACCCAGCAACTCACCGGCGTGCCGATCGGGTTGGGCGCCACGGCGCTGCTGATCGTGGTCGGTGTGGCGGTCGATACGATGCGACAGTTGGAAGCTCAACTGGTGATGCGTAACTACGAAGGATTCATCAATCGCTGACGACCGGCGTTCGACGACGTGCAGAGGGGTGTGCCATGGATATCATTCTGCTCGGAGCGCCTGGCGCCGGGAAAGGCACCCAGGCGAAATACCTCGAGGAGCATACCGGAATGGTGCACGTCGCCAGCGGCGATCTGTTCCGCGCGGCGCTTCGCCAGGGAACGGAACTCGGTATGCTGGCGAAGTCGTATATGGATCGTGGTGAACTGGTGCCGGACGAAGTGGTTATTCGCATGATTGTCGAACGCATCAGTCAGCCCGATTGCAGTCGAGGGGTGATTTTCGACGGGTTCCCGCGCACCCGTGAGCAGGCGCGGGCGCTCGAAGCGGAGCTCAACAAACAGGGACGGCGGATCGATGTCGTCCTTTACATTCGTGTGCCGGAAGATATGTTGCTGCGGCGTATCGCCGGGCGACAGACTTGCAAAACCTGTGGCTCGACGTATAATATTTACTATTTCCCATCGAAACATCCGAATGTCTGTGATGATTGCGGTGGGAAACTGTATCAGCGCAGTGATGATACAATGGAAACGGCGCGTCATCGGCTCGAAGTCTATTTTGCTCAAACGATGCCGCTGATCGAATACTATCGCGACCAGGGGTTGCTGGTCGAAATTGATGGACGCCGTGAGATTTCACAGGTGACCCGCAGTATGATCGAAGCACTTAACAAATATGCCGTCAGCGCAACGCCATCCGGCGAAAGTGCATAGCAAGAAAGGAGCAGCATGTCCAAAAAAAAAGATGTCATCGAGATGGAGGGAACAATTACTGAGCCGTTGCCCAACGCCATGTTTCGCGTAAAACTCGAAAATGGTCACGAGGTGCTGGCTCATATTTCGGGTCGTATGCGGATGAATTATATTCGCATTCTCAAAGGGGATCGGGTGTTGGTCGAATTGTCGCCCTACGATCTGACGCGCGGGCGAATCACGTATCGCTACAAGTGAAGTGAGAAGTATATCTTGTGAAACTTCCGCGCAATTGCGCGGCAGAGAAGGTGGTATTCTTTTTGATTGTTGAAACGTCGCAGGTTGTTGACTATTGGTAGAGGAAGGAACGATCATGAAAGTGCGAGCGTCGGTCAAGCCGCGCTGCGAATATTGCCGCGTTATCAAACGCAAGGGTGTGCTGCGCGTCATCTGTAGTCGCCAACCCAAGCATAAGCAGCGCCAGGGATGAATGTCAGGGAAAGCGGATCGAGGAAATGCAGTGCGTCGGTCCGTAGAAGCTATGCGGTTGCGCCGCCTGACGGCGCGCAACATCAGTCAGTAAGGGGAGCGTATGGCACGCATCGCAGGGGTTGATCTCCCGCGCAACAAACGGATCGAAATCGCTATTACGTATATCTTCGGTATCGGGCGCTCGAACGGGGCTGAGGTGCTGCGTAAAGCAAACGTCAACCCCGCAACCCGGGTGCGCGATCTGACCGAAGAGGAGGTTTCGCGGATCCGTGAAATTGTCGAGCGTGAGTATCGCGTCGAAGGCGATCTGCGCCGCGAAATCCAGATGAATATCAAGCGCCTGATGGATATCGGGTGCTACCGCGGTCTGCGCCATCGCAAAGGCATGCCGGTGCGCGGTCAGCGCACCCGCACCAATGCGCGCACCCGCCGCGGTCGCCGGGGTCAGGCGATTGGCATCAAGAAGAAGACAGTGAAGAAGTAAACCGCGTTGCTGGATGACGGTTATACGCACACTGGCGATTCAACCGTGCATCCGACGCAGGAGACCAGGGAGACAGCATGGCAAAGCAAGCAGCAAAAGGTTCGGCCGCCGCGACCAAACGACAGCGCGGTAAACGCCGTGAAAAGAAGAATGTGCCGCGCGGTCAGGCGCATATCCAGAGTACGTTCAACAATACGATTGTCACGATCACCGATCCAGCCGGGAATGTGATCTGCTGGTCAAGCGCCGGACAGAATGGCTTCAAAGGATCCCGCAAGAGTACGCCGTATGCTGCTCAGGTGGCAGCCGAAAACGCGGCACGCAAGGCCATGGAGAATGGCATGCGTCAGGTTGAGGTCTTCGTGAAAGGACCGGGCGCCGGACGCGAAGCGGCGATCCGGTCACTGCAGGCGGCTGGCTTGCAGGTGACTGCGATCACCGATGTCACGCCAATCCCGCACAATGGTTGCCGACCGCCCAAGCGCCGGCGTGTCTGAGACATACTGAGGAGTGATAGATGGCTCGCTATCGAGGACCTGTAGGAAAAGTCAGCCGACGCCTGGGGATCGGCATTACGGATAAGGGACAGCGCATCCTGGCGAAACGTCCGTTTCCTCCGGGCCAGCACGGACCGTCGGCGCGTCGACGGCAGGTGTCGGATTATGGGTTGCAACTGCTCGAAAAACAGAAGGCGCGCTATGTCTATGGCGTGCTGGAACGCCAGTTCCGCCGCATTTTCGAGAAGGCGCAACGCTTTCCCGGCGAGACCGGCGCGTACCTGTTTATTCTGCTTGAGCGGCGACTCGACAATGTCGTGTATCGCCTGGGTTTCGCAACCACCCGCGCCCAGGCGCGGCAACTGGTCTCCCACGGGCATATTACGGTGAACGGACGGAAAACGAATATCCCGTCGTATACGGTGCGCGTCGGTGAAACGATTGCTGTTCGACCAGAGAGCCGCCGCCGCATGTACTTCAAGAACCTGATCGACAGCGGTGCGCTTGCGCGCCATAAAACACCAGACTGGCTCCGCCTGAATCCGACGGACCTGTCGGGTGAAGTGGTAGCAATGCCTCGCCGTGAGGATGCAGAGCCGGGCATCAACGAACAATTGATTGTTGAGTTCTACAGCCGCTGATCGGTTCCGGGTTCCTGATGCTGCGCAGCGGAACGCTGGCGAGAGCATCGCATGGAACCCGGATCGTGTGATCAGCCAGAAAAGGAGGCGATCATGCTGGATATCGCCATGCCAAAGATTGAAGTCGTTACCGCTGCTGAAAATTACGGACGGTTCAAAATCGAGCCGCTCGATCCAGGGTACGGACATACGCTTGGAAATGCGCTGCGCCGCGTTCTGCTCTCTTCCATCCCTGGTGCGGCGATTACGAAGATCAAGATCGAGGGAGTATTTCATGAGTTCTCGACTATTCCGGGGGTCAAAGAAGACGTCACTGAGATTGTCTTGAACATCAAAGGTATTCGTTTGCGTTCCTATGCCGAACGCCCTGTGAAAATATCACTGTCGAAACGTGGCGCCGGCATTGTCCGCGCTGCGGATATCGATGCACCCAGCAATGTCGAGATCGTTAATCCCAACCACTATATCTGTACGATCGATCGCGACGATGCCGCCATCGAGGTGGAAATGACAGTCGAACGCGGGCGCGGCTACCTGCCAGCGGATCAGCGCGATGCGCTGCCGATCGGCGAAATCCCGGTTGATGCGATCTTTACTCCTGTCCCCAAGGTCAATTATGTGGTCGAACACATTCGCGTGGGGCAGGCGACCGATTTCGATAGCCTGTTGATCGAGATCTGGACCGATGGAACGATTAAGCCGGGAGATGCGCTCAGCCACGCGGCGCAGGTGCTGGTTCAGTATTCGCAGACGATTGCCGATTTCAATCGCCTCTCCACAGAAGCGGAACCGGCTGCGGCGCCCAATGGACTGGCTATCCCGGCAGATATTTATGATACGCCAATTGAGGAACTCGATCTCTCGACGCGCACCTATAACTGTCTCAAGCGCGCCGATATTACCAAAGTCGGTCAGGTGCTCGAAATGGACGAAAAGGCGCTGCTGTCGGTGCGAAATCTGGGACAAAAATCGATGGAAGAAATCCGCGATAAACTGATCGAGCGCGGCTATATTCCACGGGTTGGTCAAACATCGCACACGACTCGTGCAGAGATCGAGAGTTGATGAGGAAGCGCTATGCGACACCGTAAAAAGGGATACCTGCTTGGCAGAGAAAAAGAACAGCGTGAGGCGTTGATCCGTGGGTTGATGATCGCACTGATCGAGCATCGCCGCATCCAGACGACGCTGGCAAAAGCCAAAGCTGTTCAACCAGAAATGGAAAAGTTGATTTCGCTGGCGCGCCAGGATACGCCACATAACCGGCGCATGGCGCTTTCGCGACTGGCGAGCAAAACGGCAATGCGTCGGCTCTTCAGTTTTGCGCCAACTGAGTATGCCGATCGCACAAGCGGTTTTACCCGCATTACGAAGTTGGGGCAGCGCCAGGGCGATGGCGCAACGATGGTGCAGATCGAACTGCTCTAAATGCGAAACATCGCGTTGCGGATCGAGTATGACGGTACCGATTTCGTCGGTTCTCAGTGGCAGACGAATGGCCGGTCGGTTCAGGGGGTGCTCGAAGCCGCCTGGCAGCAACTGACCGGTGAGCGCCGCCGGATGACGCTTGCCGGACGTACCGATGCGGGGGTGCATGCCCGTGGGCAGGTGGCGAATGTCCGAACCGATACCCGTCATACGATAGCCACGATTGTGCGGGGGTTGAACGGCATTTTGCCGGAAGATGTCGGTGTTCTCGCCGCCTGGGAAGCGCCCGATGATTTTCATGCGCGCTACTCGGCAGTACGTCGTGAGTATCGCTACGTCATCGACAACGGTCGCACACCCTCGCCGCTGCTCCGCCGCCACGCGGCATACGTGCCGCGCCGCCTCGATGCGGACGCGATGGACGTCGCCATACAACAGGTGATTGGAACGCACGATTTCGCGCCACTGAGCGACGGACCACAGGAAGGATCAACCGTTCGGATCTGTTACGATGCGCGCTGCACACGCGCTGAGGTGTGGGGACAGCCGCTGGTGCTGATCGATATTGCTGCGAATGCTTTTCTCCGCCATATGGTGCGGAACCTGGTCGGGACGCTTATTCAGGTCGGCGAAGGACGGATCGACGCCGACCGATTTGCAGCAGTGCTCGCAGGTGATGACCGACGCGCCAGAGTGCTGGCGCCCGCGCAAGGTCTCTACCTGATGGCAGTGCGCTATCCGGGAGATGGAAAGAGTGCGGTGGACGAACCTGCCGCACCACGTGAAGTGACCGAGACAAGGATGCAACTATGAAAACCTACGCGCAAAAGGCGTCGGAGGTGCAGCGCGAGTGGTATGTGATCGATGCAACGAATCAGACTCTCGGTCGGCTCGCAACGCAGATCGCAACCCTGCTGCGCGGCAAGCACAAACCGACGTTTAGTCCGTATATCGATGGCGGCGATTTCGTGATCGTCGTCAATGCCGAACGTATCCGGCTGACCGGCAGGAAGCCGGAACAGAAAATGTATTACCGCCATTCAAACTATCCCGGCGGGTTCAAGGCGGTATCGTTCAAGCAGTTGATGGCAAAGCATCCGGAGCGTGTGCTGCGCTTCGCCGTGAAAGGTATGCTGCCCAAAACTCGCCTGGGACGTCAACAGTTGACGAAACTGAAGATTTACGCCGGACCGAAACATCCACACGCGGCACAGCAACCGAAAGTCTACGAACCGCGACCTCGCGGCTAGCAGTGTGTACTGGAGCAACCCATGATCGAAAAGCGCTATTTTCAGGGAACGGGCCGCCGTAAGACCGCTGTGGCGCGGGTCCGGCTATTCCCCGGCAGCGGTGAGATCGTTGTCAACGGCAAGTCGATCCGCGAGTACTTCGGTGCACGTGAGTTGTACGCCCGCGAGATCTTCAGACCGCTGGAATTGACTGGTACGACCGGCGCCTACAATGTACTGGTCAAGGTGCGCGGCGGCGGCGTCAGCGGGCAGGCACAGGCAGTGCGCCACGGCATTACCCGCGCGCTGCTCGATGCCAATCCCGATTTTCGCCCCACTCTGAAGAAAGCCGGGTTGATCACGCGCGATCCGCGTATGAAAGAGCGCAAGAAAGCCGGTCTCAAGCGTGCACGCAAGCGGCCACAGTACACGAAACGATAATCTGATCCAGAGTGCGGTGCAGGGATAAGGTTCGGAGGGATGTCTCCCTCCGAACTGTGCTGTTGATTTCAGCGACGCGCCCGAATACGGCAACGGAGCGCTTCAACAGTGCCCGGAGCGCCAAACAGCAACGGCTCGCGTATGACCCGTCCTTCCAGCAGTGCAGCGTTATCGAGCGGTACGCCCGACAGAGTGACACCAACGCCGCCAGCAGCCTTCAGAATCGCAATCCCGCCCGCCAGATCCCAGATGGTTGCGCAGGTCAGAACGGCGCCCAGCGCCGAGCCGCGTGCCACATAACAGATCGCGGCCGCAGCAGAACCCAGGCTGCGCGTCTTACCAATGAAGTCGATGTCGAGCCGGCGATGTGCGTCGGATGGAATCGCCAGCCAGTCTTCACTGTTCCATTCGTTATCCGCCGCCACAACAACGCTGATCGGTTGTCGACCAAGGAATGCACGATCTCCAAACGCCCAGTAGCAGTCGTCGGTAAGGGGCATGTAAAACAGTCCAGCGCACGGAACACCTCGATGCAACAACCCGATCGAAATCCCCCACACCGGCAGACCCGCAACAAACGACGCGGTTCCGTCGATCGGGTCGAGCGCCCATACATACTCTTTCGTTATGTCAATTTTTGTCTGCTCCTCGCCGATGATGCCGTGATCCGGGTAGCGCTGCGTAAGACGTTCGACCAGCACGCGCTCGATCGTTACGTCCGCCTCGGTGACCGGGCTGTTGTCGGCTTTGCGTTGCGCTTTGACGCGATTGAACAGGCGCAGCGCAATATCACCGCATTCGCGCACCCAAACCTGCAACTCGTCGATGTCGATGTCGATCACACGCGGTCCTTGTTGCTCTGTTGTACGAAAGGCATGATACCATGGAAGGCATCCATCAGGTTCAGCTGCCGCTGCCATTCCCACTGCGAATCGTGAACGTCTACCTGATGCGTGATGGCGATGGATGGACAATTATCGACGCCGGTCTCAATTATCCGCCGGGTCAGGCGGCATGGCGCGAAGCATTCAACCGCTATGGCGTCGATCCGGCATCGATCCGGCGCATTGTTCTGACCCACGCGCATCCCGATCACTATGGCATGGCAGGCTGGCTCCAGAGCCTGTCGGGTGCGCCTGTGGCGCTTTCAGCGGGCGAAGCGACATTTGCACGGGCACAGTGGCACAGCGATTCACGCGCCCACGAAACGACCGCCATATTCTTTGGTTCGCACGGAATGCCGCGCGACCTGATGGCAACTGTGGCGGAAGATATTGCCAGCCTGCGCTTGATGACTCATCCGACGCCGGTCGCTTTAACCCATCTTCCGGCTGGCGAACCGTTGATGATCGGCAGGCGTGTGTTCGTGCCGATTGCGACACCTGGACACAGCGACGACCATCTGGTGTTCTACTGCGCCGAAGAACGCCTCTTGCTCTGCGGTGATGCCGTGCTGATCAAAATCACGCCCAACGTTGGACTGTGGGGATGGACGCATGGCAATCCGCTGGCGCAGTTTCTCGCATCGCTCGACCGCCTGGCGGAACTCGATGTGGCGCTGGCATTGCCGGGACACGGACCACCGATCACGCGCTTCCACGAACGCCTTGAAGAACTGCGCGTTCATCACGCCGAACGTCTGGCTGCTATGGAACACGCCGTCGGCGCAGGAGCAACTGCATACGAAGTGTGCACGGCAGTATTTCCGCTCCAGGAACTCACATCTCACCAGATGCGCTTTGCCATGGCGGAAACACTGGCGCACCTCGAATATCTGGCGGCGCAGGGACGCATTGAACAGATCGAACATGATGACGGACAGTACGCCTGGCGGCGATGCATCTGCTGAGAGAAGAGGTCCACAACCCTATGCTCCGTGCCGTGCTCTTCGATCTGGATAACACTCTGTATGATCTCCGGGCGCACTGGATCACCTGCCTGCGACATGCGCTGGCGAACGTTGCCGCATATACGCACTACGATCTGGAGACGCTGGTGCACACCGCGCTGGCTGCGAAGGTCTGGATCGAGCAATTGCCCGACTTTCTGCGCGCCCAGGGTATTGTCGATCAGCGCATCATCGACGACGCTTTCATCCTGTATCGCAATATCTGGTTCGATACGCTCACTCTCGATCCGGAAGCGCCAGCGCTGCTGACGTCCCTGGGTGCGCACTATCGCCTCGCCCTCGTAACCAACGGACCGTCATGGTCGCAGCGCCCGAAGATCGAACGCTTTCACTTATCCTCGTATATGCACACAATCATCGTCTCAGAAGAAGTCGGATGCGCCAAGCCGGACCCGCAGATCTTCCACATTGCGCTGCGCGCCCTGGCAGTTGCGCCCGACGAGGCGATCTTCGTCGGCGATTCGCCGGAACACGACCTGCACGGAGCGGCTATGGCAGGCATGCGCGCCATCTGGGTCAACCGCCACGGGGCAACGTTGCCGCCTGATACCCCGCAGCCGATTGCTGTTGTCGAAGGGTTGCGCGATCTTGCGGCGATCATTCGTGCCTGCGCTTCCTGAGATATAGATAATTGTCATACAGGTGACGAGAGAGCCAGCGACAGATTGTCCCCGGCAATTGTCTCGAACAGTAGCGCCTGGAGGCGGGGTCCTCGAATGTCAGCAGCGCGACACTCGCGCCCGTTGCGCTCCTGGCGATCCTGTGATACTATAGTCGCTGTTTGATCGACACGCGCCCGATGCCCCTGCCGGCAGCGGCGCTTCCTTATTCTTTATGGCGGAATACTTTTCGCAGGAGCATGACTGTGGGGAGCAAAATCAAAGTTGTGTTGACGCAAGACGTTGCCAATCTTGGCGCTGCTGGCGAGATTCGTGAAGTATCCGGCGGATACGGCCGCAATTATCTCATCCCGCGCGGGATGGCAGTGCTGGCGACGCGCGGGCAGATCAGGCAGGCCGAAGAGCGCCTTGCTGCGCAACGGCGGCGCGAAGAGGCGACGCGCCGCGATGCGCAGGCAATTGCTGCACGCCTGCACGGGCAAACCCTGCGCTTCACCGCACGCGTCGGTGAACTCGACCGGTTGTACGGTTCGATCACCAGCAGCGATATTGCCGGGAAGATTGGCGAGATCCTCGGCGTAGAATTCGACCGCCGCAAGATTCAACTGGAAGAGCCGATCAAACGTATCGGCATCTATCCGGTAACCATTCGCTTGATGGCGGGCGTCGAGGCAGTGATCAACGTCGTTGTTGAGGGCGAGGAAGGGGCAATTCAGCTGCCCCCCGACCCAGAGACAGTCTGACCGTCTGCGACATTCGATAGCACATCCGGTCTGGATAATGTGCCACGGCAAAACGCCCTGGCACATTATCGCTTCTCAGGGCACATGTGGACAGACGTGGGATAACCTGTCGAGAACCGGGTGAAAACGCTTCTGCATCGTGTGAAACCAGAACAGGGACATCCCACCGGGAAACGCGGTGTTCGATGCCGGGGATCATATGACCACACTTCCCGATCTCCCACACAGTATCGATGCTGAGAAGGCAACGCTCGGCTCGATCCTGCTCAATCGCGATGCCATTATTGCGATTGCGCCCTGGCTGCAGGCGGATTACTTCTACCTGCAACGGCATGTTCAGATCTATGAAGCAATGCTGGCGTGTTACAACGCCCGCATTCCCCCCGACACCCGCACCGTCGCCGAGGAACTGCGTCGCCGCAACCAGCTCGAAGCCGTCGGCGGCGTGCTCTACCTGGCAGAACTCGTCGATAGCGTTCCAACATCGTACCACGTCGAATACTATGCGCGAATTGTCGAGCGCACCGCCCTGCTCCGTCGCCTGATCGCAGCTGGCGGCAAGATTGCTGCGCTGGGGTACGATGAACAGCAGGATATCGAGACAACGCTCGACCTCGCCGAACAGACCCTGTTCGAAGTCTCCCAGCGCCGCACCAACCAGGATTTCATTCACATCGGTCAGGTCATTGATGCGTACTACGAGCAGATCAACTACCTCCAGGAGCATCGTGGCGAAGTGGTCGGGTTGCCGACCGGCTTCCGCGATCTTGATCAACTGACCGGCGGATTACAGCGGAGCGACCTGATCATTCTTGCAGCGCGTCCAGGCGTGGGCAAAACCAGCCTGGTGATGAGCATCGCCCACAATGTCGCCACGCAGTATCAGGGAACGGTCGGCATCTTCAGCCTGGAAATGAGCCGCGAACAGTTGGTGCAGCGTCTGCTCTCGATGGAAACATCGATCGACACGCACCGCCTGCGCCTGGGGCAGTTGCGCGAAGAAGAAATGGAGCGTGTCATCAGCGCGATGGGACGCCTGGCAGCTGCTCCGATCTACATCGAAGACACAGCAGGGCTAAGCATCATGGACGTGCGCAGCCGTGCGCGGCGACTCCAGGCGCGCGCCGGGGTAGACCTGATCATTATCGACTACCTGCAACTGATGCAGGGACGCCGCACCGATAATCGCGTCCAGGAGGTGAGTGAGATTTCGCGCGGGTTGAAGGCGCTGGCGCGTGAGTTGAATGTGCCGGTGATTGCACTGTCACAACTCTCGCGCGCCGTCGAAGGGCGCACCAGCCACGTACCAATGCTGAGCGACCTGCGCGAGTCGGGGTCGATCGAGCAGGATGCTGACATTGTGATGTTCATCTATCGTGAAGAGTTGTACGACCCGAACACCGATAAGAAAGGCATCGCCGAGATTCACATCGCCAAACATCGGAACGGTCCCGTCGGCGTGGTGCCGATGCGTTTCGATCCATCGACGACACGGTTTATGGATCTGACCTATCGCACACTGGAGGGGTACTGATATGGAGATTGAGAATTTATAGCAGTTCTCAGATACGTTGACCCCTGTCCGGGTCTGCCGTGTCGTGCGAGACGCCCGTTTCCGGCAGAGCGTAGACCGAAATATATTTCGGTCACCGTGTTGGGAGCGCGATTCTGGGAGTGTTCAACCCCGTCCAATTGGTTCAACCTCTACGGGAACTGCTATAATCCGGCATACGCCTCATGCCGTCGGGCTAAAGCCCTCGGCTACGCGAGGCGAAGCCCGCCGGCGCGGGCTATACCGGATTATTTATTCAAAGACCATATATGCCTGCTCCCTGGAATGATCCCGTTGGAATGATGAGCATCTCGATATATAATCGTCTTAGAACATGCATGTTACACATATGGGAGTGCAGGCGCGGATGACGTTCACCGGTTTCACAACTGACACCCTGGTCGGACTGCCGGTTGAGTTCTTCACCGAGGTGCTGCCGCAAATCACGCTCCCCAGCGAACTCAAGGTTACGCTGCACGTGTTCTACCGCCTGAGCCGCCAGCGCGGACCGGCGCCACGGCGGATCAGTTGGGACGAACTGGCGGCAGATCGTGTCTTGCGACGCGGGTTGCGCGCCATTACACGCTTGCGTCCACCGGAAGAACTGCTTGCTGAGGGGATCGACGCCGCTGTGCGTCGCACCACCCTCCTCCACGTTGCCCTGCCCGATGGCGCACGCAGCGTCAGCTGGTATGTCGTGAACACTGCTGCCAATCGTGCGTGGGTCGAACAGGCAGGTCAGGCGGGCGTGACACTCACACCCAACCCATCCGTGCCTGACGAGCGCCCATCGCTGATCGCCCTGTACGAGCAGAATATCGGGCTGGTGACCCCCATGCTGCTCGAGGACCTGCGCGAAGCGGAGGAGCGCTACCCGGCGCACTGGATCGAAGATGCACTGCGGGAAGCAGTGCGTGCCAATGTCCGTTCGTGGCGTTATGTCAAAAAGATACTCGAGAGGTGGGCTGCCAATGGACGAAACGATGCGCAGGATCGCACCGACCGACCTATCGATGTCGAAAAATACACCAGCGGCGCCTACGGCGACCTCTTCCGCCGTGGCAGCGACGTCTCCGACCTCCAGTAGCGCGGGATGTCCGCACTGCGGCGGCGCCGGTTTCTACAAGAAAGCGGTTCCTTACGGTCATCCCGATTTCGCCAGACTCTTTCCGTGCGTCTGCAAACTGGCGGAACAGGAGCAGCGTGATGCGGCGCGCCTGCTGGAGATCAGCAACCTGGCAGCGTTCCTCGATAAGACGTTCGAGACCTTCAACCCCAATGTGCCTGGCGTGCGCCGCGCCTATCTGCGCGCGCAGGAGTACGCCCGCCATCCACGCGGATGGCTCATTCTCTTTGGGAACTATGGCTGCGGCAAAACACATCTCGCAGCTGCCATCGCCAATCAACTGCTCCAGAACCACTACCGTGTCCTCTTTGCCGTCGTGCCCGACCTGCTCGACCATCTGCGCTCGACGTTCGGTCCGTCGAGCGAGATCGAGTACGATCAACGGTTTGAGGATATTCGCGAAGCGGATGTCCTCATTCTGGACGACCTCGGCACGGAAAATACCACCCCCTGGGCGCGTGAAAAACTCTTTCAGATCATCAACCACCGGTACAATTTTGCCCTGCCAACCGTCATTACCAGCAATCGCAAACCGGAAGAGATCGATCCGCGCATCTTTTCACGCATGTCTGACCGCGCCCTGTGTGAAGAACACATCATCATCGACGCCGCAGATTACCGTCGGCTGCCAATCGCGCAACGCTATCCAATCGTCGGGGCGCAACGTCGCGTGAAATAGGGCTATCATTGTTCCATCATCGTCACTGTTCCCCGATACCACCGTTTTGTGCTATCATTATCACTGATTTTTTGCGCGATCCGTCGCGCCGCCGGAGTTATTATGCTCCGATGAAGGAGCATCCACGCCAGTTTGCCGCATCAGAGGTCATTCATGCCAGGCAATCGCGCATTGTTCGACCGTGCTATGGAGCAAAGCCGCGAGGCTGCGCGGCTCATGAACTGGGACGAGGCGCTGAAACAGGCAGTTCGCGCGCTTCAGGAGTTTCCCCAGGATCTCGACGCACGCTCAGCCGCTGCGGTGGCGCTCTTCAACACGGCAAAATATGCACAGGCGCTCCAGATGTTCGATGAGCTGCGCCGCGCCGACGCCAGCAATCCGTTCTATCTGGAATACCTGGCGCGCACCCATGAGCGTCTCGGCGATCCAAAGGCGGCAACTACCGCCTATGTGCAACTCGCCGATCTCCAGATCAGCCGAAAACTGGCAGCCCGCGCGATCGATGCGTTGCGCGAAGCGCTGCGCCTGCAACCCGATGCCGATGATCAGCGAGCGCGGCTGGCACAGTTGCTCGCCGAGCAGGGCGCACGGGCAGAGGCGGCGGCGCAATACCTCGATCTGGCGCGACGCGCGCAGGCGCACGGGCGCCTCGAACAGGCGGTGGATCTGGCGGAAACGGCGCTTCGCTATGAGCCGGACAACCGCGAAGCCAAAGAATTGATTGCCGCACTTCATGACGCCCTGGCGACAACACTTCAATCGGCAATCGAAGCGACGCCTGCTGCCACCGAGGCGATCCCGCTGCCGATCGCCGGAACCGGCGGTCTGCGCGGCGCACAGATTGCAGTCGAACGCATCGTTGCACTGGCGCACGAACGGCAGGAGGCCGGTGATATCGATGGCGCCATCGAACAGTATGAGCGCGCACTGAAACTGGGCGCCGACCGGAGTGATGTCTTTTACAGCCTGGGACTGCTGTACCAGGAACGGGGCGACTATCAGCGCGCCATCGAGTTGCTGCAAGGCGCAGCTGGCGATCAGGAGTATGCGCTCTCAGCGCACTACATGCTCGGTCAGGCATACCAGGAGTTGGGGAAACTTCCCGAAGCGGCGCAGGAGTATGAGCAAACCATTCGTCTCCTGCCGCTGGAGTCGATCGGGCGCGCCGAAGCCGACGATATGATCCAGATGTACGAGAGCGCAGCACAGATCTATATCCAGCTCAACGATATTGCACGCGCGGCAACCCTCTACTCAACACTGGCAAACTTCCTCCAGAGCAAACGCTGGGGGCGCGAACGCGCCGATGAGTTTCGCCAGAAAGCCAAAGATCTGACTGAGCGAAACATGTTCGCCAAGCTTCGCACGCTTGGCACCGGTGCGCTGTCCCCCCAACCGCTCGCTCCAGAACCTGAACCGCTGCCCGAAAGCCCAATGCCCGAAACATGGGGCAAGATTCGTCCGATCACCGACTTCTTGCGTTCACCCGAAGAACAGAAGACGGATGAGACCCGGTTCGAAACCGCCCCTGTTGCCGTCGAACCAGTCGATCCGCTGGAGGTGCTCGAAACGCTGCCACCTCCTGAACGAGCTCCGACCGCCCCCGTTACTCCACTCGATACGACTGGATTGGACGAACTGTGTGAACGGTATGTACTGGCAAGTGAAAAGTATATCGAGCAGGGATTAATGCTGGCAGCCAACGATGCCTGCATGGAAGTCATCCGGCTCAACCCGGATTACCTTCCGATCCATCTGCGGTTGGGCGAGATTTACGAACGTGATGGCCGTAGAGACGAGGCGCTGATCAAGTATCAGTTGCTGATCGACACGTATGTGGCGCGTGGTGAACCGCGACGTGCCATTGATGTCTACTATCGCCTGATCGAGTTATCCCCCGATACAATCCTGCCACGTTCGCGTCTGGCAGAATTGCTGCATGCTGAAGGACGCAATGAAGAAGCCGCACAGCAACTCTCTGTGGTAGCCGGCGCCTACTTCCGCATGGGGCAGACCAACAAAGCGCTCGAAGAGTATCGTCGCGCGCTGCAATCGTCGCCTGCCAGCGCCGATCTCCATGCGCAGTACGGCCAGGCGCTGCTGAAACTCGAACGCACTGAGGCGGCGCTGGTCGCCTTCCGCCGCGCCCTCGAACTCGATCAGCGGAATCCGGTCAACATTGCGCGTATCAATCTGACGCTGGCGATCATGGGGGAGCAATCGGTCGCCATCTGGCAATCGCTGGCAACCCTGCTCGAACAGATCAAACAGCATCCGCAGCGCCTGAATGATGTGCAGGCGGAGTATCGCACTGCATTTCTGATCGCCGATCTGCCGGTTCTGCACTATATCCTCGGCATCATCCAGCAAAACGCCGGTCAGCATCAGTCAGCGATCCTCGAGTTCGAACAGGCGCTCGAACTGCTGCAGAACGAGCGCGATCCATTCCTGACGCCGCATCTTGTTCATCAGGCGCTGGCCGACAGTCACATCGCGCTGGGTCAGGCTGGCGAAGCGCTGGAGCAACTCCAGCGCTGCATTGCACTGGAACCGGCAACGCTCCCACCCGATAGCGCCCGCTACCCCTTCTCGACACCGCTCTCCCAGGGCGAAATCGTGCGTCGCATGGCAGAAGCGTATGCAGCGGTCGGCGACCTGGCAGGCGCTGAACGCGCCCTGCAGGAAGCCAAGCAGTTCCTGCCCTACGACCGGGCGATTTATACCAAATTGTCCGATATCTATTTCCGCCAGGGTCGTCTGAACGAAGCACTGGCACAACTCGAAGAACTGGCAAGCCACTACGAGCAGCGTCAAATGCTGGATCGCGCCATCGAAGCGCTGGAAAACGCGCTGCGCCTGGCGCCGAATAATACTGGTATCGGCAACCGCCTGGCAAAACTGTATATCCGACGCGGTTACCTGGATAAGGGCATCGAAGCGCTGGTGCGTGTCGCCGACTTACAGCGCAAAGAGGGGCAGATCAAGGATGCCATCGCCAACCTGCAACAGGCGGCTGAAGTTCACTGGACGCTTGGCAAACACGCCGAGGCGCGCGCATTGTACGACAAAATCGTGCATATTGCGCCCAACGATATCGAAGCGCGCCAGTGGCTTTCGTTCATGTACACGCTGGCAGGCATGACACGCGAAGCCATTGCACAAAAGAAACAAATTATCCGTATCCTGCTCCAGCGCCGCGACCTGGATAATGCGATCGCCGAAATGCACCAGATCTACGGACTGGACCAGAACGATACCGATAATCTGTTCCAGCTGGGTGATGCACTTATGCGTCGGCAGGAGTATGAACAGGCAATTCGCATCTACAACCGTCTGGCAAAATTGCCAGGCGTGGAGATCGAGCGTGTCGAAGCATTGCAGGCAGCAGCCAGACGTATGCTCGAACAGCAACAGGCAGAGAAACGGTGACGGGGCGCAACGCAGCGACGATCACGAAACCACCGGAAATGCACTGTTCTGCATATGCGGTTCACGGCGGCATCATCGTGCCGTATCGCCGGGATAGCGGCAGCGTATGCTCAACCGCAGGCTATCCCTGGTATCGCCTTGCACCGATGGAACGCTATGCCCGACATTCGTAGCATCCTGGAGTGGATCAGTCGCCTCGCCGATCGCCTCAATCCCTTCGTTGACCCGCGCGCACTGCTTGATATTGCGATCGTCGCACTGATCTTTTACTGGCTGCTCAGCGTTATTCGTGGCACGCGCGCCGTACAGTTATTGCGCGGTTTTGGCATTTTGCTCGCAATTTCGATTGCGCTGAGTTCGGTCTTGCCGCTCGAGACGCTCCGCTGGCTGATTGAGAATGCAATTCAACCGGCGTTGATCGTGGCTATTCCCGTGTTGTTCCAGCCTGAGTTGCGGCGCGCTCTGGAAAGTCTGGGGCGCACCAATGATTTGCTTGGACGACCGTTCTCGCGCTCCAACCGGTCGGAGTTGATCGAAACGGTGATCGGCATCTCGCGCGCCGCTCAGCAACTCTCGCAGCAAGGCATCGGTGCGTTGATGGTGATCGAGCGCGAGACTGGCTTGCAAGAATATGCGGATCGCGGCGTCATTCTCGATGCGCGACTCGCGGTGCCGCTCCTGCTCAATATCTTTTATCCCAATGCGCCGCTGCACGATATGGCGGTCATTGTACGTGGCAATCGAATCCTGGCTGCGAACGTCGTCCTGCCACTCAGCGAAGATATTGTCGAGCCGCGCCGTCTTGGTACACGCCATCGCGCGGCGAAAGGCATCTCCGAGCAATCCGATGCGATTGCGGTGGTGGTTTCTGAAGAAACTGGCGCGATTTCGCTGGTGCACGATGGACGCATGGTAAGTTATCTGAACGAGGCGCGCCTGCGCAGCATGCTGGCAGGTTTGCTCAAGGTGCAACTCGATGAGGCGCCGAAAAACTAGAGTGTGCGAAAGGTTGTCGTTGTGGATTTCCTGAACACTCCGGCTCTCCGTTTCCTGCTGGCGCTCATCCTGGCATTCACGCTGTGGGTGTTCGTATCCTACACACAGAATCCGGATCGGTCGATTGCCTACGATAATGTGCCGGTCGATATCGAGGGTCTGGCGCCAGGGTTGATGGTGATCGACAAAGAAGGTCTGCCACGCGCCCAACGCCCCGAAGTCGATATTACCGTCCTGGCAGATGATGAAACGGTACGGAATATACGCGTCAGCGATCTGCGTCCCTTTGTGGATCTCACCGGACGCGGACCGGGTGAGCATAATGTGACGGTCAACGTGGTGACCACGCGCTCCCTTCGCCTGCAGGCAAGCGCCGAACCCGAATATTTGCTCATTCGTCTGGATCAGGAAATCTCCCGAACGGTGGCGCTGACCGTCGAAACAACCGGCATTGTCCCGTTCGGTTTCGAGGCGCGCGCACCGCAGGTTACCTCGCACGGGCAACCCGTTGCTGGTGTAACGGTGCGCGGACCTCAAGGGCGCGTCGAACGAGTGGCTATGGTGCGCGCGCGAGTCGATATCGACCGCCTGACAGCAAATTATAATTCACCACGGACACTCGAACCGGTCGATGCCAATGGTCAACCAATCGCTGGCGTGACCGTTGATCCGGCGACTGTCGATGTATTGGTGCCGATTATTTCGAGTGTTGGTCTCAAACGTGTGCCGGTTGTGCCCACTGTCACCGGCGTTCCTGCCAGCGGCTATATCGTTGCCAGTGTGTCGGTCTCGCCGCTGCTGGTGACGCTGACCGGCAGTTCAGGACCGCTCGATGATGCAGAGAATGTTGCGACTGCGGATGTGGATATTACCGGCGCTTCACGAACGTTGACCCGCACGGTAGGACTCATACTGCCGCGCGGCACCCAGTTGCGCTTCGGCGAGCCGACAGAGGTGGTTGTGACAGTCACAATCGAGCCAATCAACCGACCGTTTCAGGTGACCGTACCGGCATCGGTGCAGGTCATCGGCATCAGTAACGGCTTACTGCCATCGCTCAGCCCGGGTATTGTGTCCGTTACTGTGGCGGGATCATCGCCACAACTTGAAGCGTTGTCCAGCGCACAACTGCTTGGCGTGATCAATGTTCGCGGGTTAGGACCCGGAACCTATGAACTCGAACCAACATTCTCGCTACCGGAAGGGGTGACTCTGGTTCCGCCGGCGCCGCGCGTCTTCGTGACGCTCCGCCTGCCGCCCACGTCAACACCTGAACCGCTGGCAACGCCTGACATTGATACCCAACCAACGGCGACGCCGGGCACTTCTGAACCCGCGCCAACACCGACCGGTACGCCCACATCAACAACGCCATAAGCATCCGGATCACAGGAGGAAAAAAACGAATGGCACTCACCCTGCAAGACGTCGAACACGTGGCGCGACTGGCGCGCCTGCGCCTCTCTCCTGCCGAACTGGAGAAGATGCGCGATCAACTGTCCAACATTCTCGACCATTTTCAAATGCTGCAACAGATCGATGTCAGCACAGTGCCGCCCACTGCACAGGTCACCGATCTGGTCAATGTTCTGCGCGAGGATGAGATTCGCCCGTCGCTGCCGCATGAACAGGCGCTGGCAAACGCTCCTGAGCAGCAGGATGGCATGTTCCGTGTCCGTGCAATTTTTGAGGAAGAGTAGAAGCGAGGAAACCGTGTCGCACAATGGATCGACGTTTCGCTATCTCGGCAAGGGTCATCGTTTAATCGAAGGGTTGGAGAAGATTACCGGAAAGGCGAAGTACGCGGGCGACCTGTCGCTCCCCGGCATGCTGCATGCGTGTCTGGTCTTGAGTCCCTATGCCCATGCACGGATTGTCGCTATTGATAGGAGCACCGCCCAGGCTGCTCCTGGCGTCGTCGCTGTGTTGATTGCCGACGACCTCCCAACGCGCGACCGGGCGGTCAATTCACGTCACAGCGCTGTTCTGGCAAAAGATCGTGTCCTCTGGCGCGGTCAACCGGTTGTCGTGGTAGTCGGCGAAACTGAGGCGGCAGCGCGCGACGCCGCCGATCGTGTGGTCGTTGAGTATGAGCCGCTGCCGCCAATTGTCGATATGCAGAAGGCTGCCGCCCCTGATGCACCGGTTATCTGGCCCGAAGGGTTGCCCAAAGAAGGCGCCGACCTGACAGCAGCGCACGCCGCAGTAGACAAGGGCGAACAGGAAACGACCGGCGCACCTTCGAATATTCACGATGAAGTTCACTTTGCGCGCGGAGATGTTGAACGCGGTTTCGCCGAAGCCGATGTCGTCATCGAACGGGTGTACCGCACGCCGATGGTGCATCAGGGGTATCTGGAGCCGCATGCATCGGCTGCTGAACCCGATCCATACCGTGGCGGCGTAACTGTGTATACCAGCACGCAGGGTCAATTCAGCGTGCGTGACGAGGTGGCGCGTCTTCTGTCGCTGCCAAAGCACAAGGTACGCATTGTTCCGATGACGATTGGCGGCGGTTTTGGCGCCAAGTACGGCATTATCGATCCGCTGGTTGCAGCGGTTGCCGTCACGCTCCAACGCCCCGTCCGCATGGTGCTGACCCGTACCGAGGATTTTCTTTCGACCACACCTTCACCCGCCGCGATTGTGGAACTGAAGGTCGGCGCACGCGCCGACGGCACACTGACGGCGATACAGGCACGCGTGCTGATGGACAATGGGGTGTTCCCCTTTACACTGGGCGGAATTGTCAGCATTCTGCTCGGCGGTTACTACAAGTGCCCCAATCTGCGGATCGACTGCTATGAAGTGTTGACGCACAAACCGCAGGCAGGCGCCTATCGCGCTCCTGGCGCGCCAACTGCCACCTTCGCCATCGAATCGACGATCGAAGACCTGGCGCGCGCCCTCGGTCGTGATCCGCTCACGTTCCGATTGCAAAATGCCGCCGAAACCGGCGATCCCATGGGCAACAACGATCCCTGGCCCCATATCGGTCTGAAACTGGTGCTGGAACGGTTGCGCGACCATCCTGCCTGGAAGGATCGGCAGGTCGGACCGAACGAAGGCGTCGGTATCGCCATCGGCGGATGGCCCTGCGGTATGTCGCCTGCTTCCTCAGTTTGCCGCGTGGATACTGACGGCACAGTGCGAGTCCATGTCGGATCGGTTGATATTTCCGGCGTCAATTCGTCACTCGTGCTCGTCGCGGCTGAGATTCTTGATATTCCCCCCGAACAGGTCGAACTCATCCAGGGCGATACCCGCAGTGGTCCGTTTGCCGGTCCCTCTGGCGGCAGTCAGACAACCTACAGCGTTGCGGGGGCAGTTGCGAAGGCGGCACGCGCTGTGCGTGAGAAGCTGTTCGAGGTTGCCGCCGATCACTTCGAAGCCAGCGCCGCCGACCTCGAACTCCGCAATGGAATGGTGAGCGTGAAGGGCTTTCCCGACAAAGCCGTCTCGATCGGCAAACTGGCAGCCATTGCCGAAAGCAAGGCTGGCGGACCGGGTCCGATCATTGCGGAAGGGAGCGCTGCGGTATCTGAGAATGCACCGGGCTTCGTAGCGCACCTGGCAAAGGTTCACGTTGATCCCGAAACCGGCCAGGTGACACTGAAGCAGTACGTTGCCGTTCAGGACGTTGGGTTCGCCCTCAACCCGACAATGGTTGCCGGGCAGATCCACGGCGGATCGGTGCAGGGCATTGGTTGGGGGTTGTATGAGGCGATGATCTATGATGAGTACGGTCAGTTGCTGACCGCCAGTTTCATGGATTACAACCTGCCAGCATTCGATCAGGTTCCGGACATCGAGGCGGTGCTGGTGGAAAACCCGTCGCCTCACGGTCCATTCGGCGCACGCGGAGTCGGTGAACCCCCGATCACCGCAGGCGCTGCCGCGATCGCCAACGCTATCCGCGATGCAACCGGCGTCCGCCTTACTGAACTGCCAATCCGGGCGGAGGCGCTCTGGCGCGCAATGCAGGAAGCGCAGGCATAAAACCAGCGCATAGCTTCCATAACACGTCCAACCGTGTGCGCTCAACAGCAAGAACCGGTGTGTCTGATGCCATTCGCTGCGCGTCGCAAGGCTGGATAGGGCGTGTCACCCCATCACATGGATCTTCTCCGGCGCAATCTTGAACCGAACCCGCCGCTGATCCGGCGGGTTCGACGTATACCGCTCCGCGCCGGTGTACCGCCACGCCAGGTAGTCGATGTGGGCACGCCCCTGTTCTTCATTAATCTCGACAACCGGGCCGCGCACCTGAATATAACGGTAGATATTCTCCGGGTCGACCACCACCAGCGCCACATAGGGATTCGCCCGGATGGCGCGATCCTTGAGCCGGCCAACGGCGGTATTCAGGTAAATGTACCCTTCTTCGAAATGAAACCAGACCGGCGTTGCCTGTGGTGTACCATCAGGCAAGGTCGTCGCCAGGATCATGATCAACGGTCGTTCGAGCAGGTCGCGGTGTGACTCCGGGATCGCCGCGACGTGTGCCGCAGAGTCGGGCATAGAGCGCTCCAATTATCTATCAGGCTTTGATACGACTACCTGGTGGGATTGCACCGCGTAACCCGTGTTACCCGTGTTATAGCAGTTCTCACAAAGGTTGACCCTGTTGGACAAGATTGAACGCTCCTGGGAATGGCGCGCCTCACGCGATGACCGAAATATAGCAGTTCTCACAAAGGTTGAACCTGTTGGACGAGGTTGAACGCTCCTGGGAATAGCGCGCTCCACGCGGTGACCGAAATAAATTTCGGTCTACACTCCGCTGGACGCGGGCGTCTCGCACGACACGGCAGACCTGGACAAGGGTCAACATATCTGAGAATTGCTATAATTCTCAATCTCCATCAGCCCGACGGCACGAGGCGCAGACGGGACGCTGCGCGCTGCGCCTTGATTGTGAATACAACGCTGACGCAGGCTATGGCAGAGCCAGAACCATGCTACCACGCAACTTATGTTGATTACGCGTTCAGGCGCGGAATAACCTGTTCGCTGAAGGCTTTGATGAACTGCTCTTGATTCCGCCCGACATTATGCACATGAATTTCATCGAAGCCAAGATCGACGAATTGCTGAATATACGCGCGATGTTCGTCGAGATCAGCGGAGATGAGCATGCGATTCGTATAGTTTTCGGGCCGGACAAGCTTTGCGATTTCGGCGAAATCCTCCGGGCTGCGAATATCCTGTTTGGGAAAGGGCATCCCGCCGTTGGGCCACTCGGTCAATGCGTTCTGCATCGCCTCCTCGTAGGTTTCCGCCCACGACATATGCAACTGGAGCAGTTTGGGCATCCGTGCCGGGTCCTTTCCGACCTTTCGCGCCCCCTCCTCGAATTTCCCCAACAGCATGCGCAGTTTGTCGAGGCTCGCGCCGGGCGTAATGATCCCGTCGCACTCCCTTCCCGCCCATTCAGCAGTCACCGGTCCGGCAGTTGCGATATAGATTGGCGGCGGAGTCGGTGGCAACGTCCACAGGCGAACACGCTCCATTTTGAAATATCTGCCATCATCGTGGCGGGCAACTTTTCCGGTAAATAACTTCTTGATGATGCCGACTGCTTCCTGGAGCATCTGCAAGCGGATGTGCGGCTCGGGCCAGACGCCGCCGACAACCCGTTCATTCAGCGCTTCACCGCTTCCCAATCCCAGCCAGAAACGACCAGGGGTCATCGCCGCCTGCGTGGCAGCCGCCTGTGCAACAACTGCCGGATGGTATCGAAACGATGGACAGGTCACGCCTGGACCAAACGTCAGCGTGCAGGTCGTCGCACCAAGCGCCGCCATCCAGCTCCAGACAAAGGCGCTGTGACCCTGTTGCGGTACCCATGGCTGGAAATGATCGGCTGCCATCACACCTTTGAATCCGTGCCGTTCGGCAAGTTGACAGTACGCCAGCAGATCGTTCGGGTGAAACTGCTCTAATGCGGCGGCATATCCGATGACTGCCATATCTGTGCTCCTTTTCGCTCCAGAAACATCCTTGCCAGGCGTTGCGCCGACGTATCGCCGGGTTGTTGCGCCAGCCAGATCAGATCGTCGATGTCGTCAATATCCCGTTCGAGATGCGGCAGATGCAACAGGTGCACCGGCAACTGTCGCTGTCTTGCTTCTACAATATGATGTGTGAGACTATCAGGACCAAAGAGAAATGTCCATCCCGCCACAGGATTCACAAGGAGAAGGTTCGTTCCGCCATCGTGAGCCGGTGCAAGTGCTACTCCCGGATTGTCGCCAGACATGCGTATCAGTGCTATGACATCCTCCACACCAAGAAGCGGCAGATCGGACGGCGCCACCAGTGCTGCGGCATGATCGGGTATATCCTCCGCAGCCTGATGCAGTGCCTCGTTGAGCGTGGAGGATTGATCTATCACAAATGCAGCGCCATGAGTGCGCGCTGTATGATACGCTTCCACATCACGACCGATCACGATGATACGACTGACCGGCGAGCGCGACAATGCAACCAGCACATCGTTGAGCATCGCCAGTGACAACGTCTGCCGTTCATGCGCGTCGAGCACACGCGCAAGACGTTGCTTCGCCCGGTGCAATTCCTTCACCGGAACAATCGCGTGGATGACCATGCCACTCTTTTCTCTTACGGTCGGCGACGGGTTGCGGTTCTTGCTGCGCTCAGGGTCATTTCCGCCAGGCGACGTTTCTCGGCGCGTCCACGCATGATGGTATCGGTAACCACCACCTCTATGCCGAACGTGCGGATCTCATCAGCCAGTTCGGCATCCGCCTGGTCGATAATCAGTGTGTCAATCACGCCACGATAGCAAACCGCCACACCACGTGCAGACACGTCCAGCCCAACCGCACGCATGAGTGGCGCCGCCGGACCCTTGATTGGTGCGCCAGCCACGATCGGGCTGACTGCCACGACCGGCGCCGGTGTAGAAGTGACTGCATCACGCACACCGGGTACTGCCAGGATTGTACCCACACTGACGACTGGATTGCTTGGTGCAATGAGCACCGCGTCCGCCTGGTGCAACGCCTCGATCACTCCCGGCGCCGGGCGCGCCTGGTCGATGCCGACAAAACGCACCTCAAGCGCCTCATCACGTGCGCGGCGTTGCACCAGGTACTGCTGAAAATGCAGCCACCCTACTGGAGTGCAAATCTCAGTCGCCACCTGATCATCACTCATAGGCAGAAGCCGGACACCCACCTTCAATGCACGACGAAATGCATCTGTCACCTCAGAAAGCGTCCACCCCGCGCGCAACAACTCAGTGCGACGGATATGCACTGCCAGATCACGATCGCCGAGTTTGAACCATGTTTCTGCGCCCAACTGCGCAAGCATCGACAGCGCATGCGTGGTATCGTCGCGCACTCCCCATCCCTGAGATTCATCAACGATGCCGGCAAGCGTGTACGTTACGATATCGATATCCGGCGACACATGCAATCCGTGAAAGACCATGTCGTCGCCGGTGTTAATGATTGCAACGATTTCCTCAGGCGGAGCAACCTGCACCAGACCTTCGAGAAAACGGGCAGCACCGACGCCGCCGGCAAGCACGACAATCATGAGGAGACCCTATCTCGTATCAGTCGAAGAGGACAATTAAGGCATCAAGCGGCAATCGCTCCCGGCGCACCGGTTCGACCGCAGCATACCCGACCGTAATCAGAGCATGGGGTGTAAGCGCAGGATCGAGATCGAGCGCCGTTGTCACAACTGCCGGACAGAACAACGGTGCGCACATCCAGCCACAGTCCAGTCCCAGCGAATATGCTGTCAGCAGCATATTCTGGATGGCGCATCCAAGACTCTGCACCGCCATCGTCGTTTCGGCGGCGTTACGCAGTGCATCAGGATACACATCGAGATCGACAGTATAGAGACAAGGCAGAATGACGACCGGAGCACCGGTAATGCGCTTATACGATGCCTGCGCACGCATCTCGATGGTAGCCTCGTCCTGACCATCGAGAGCAAGTTGTCGTCGCCACTCGGCGCCCATAGCTTCAGCCAGGGTTCGCTTGGGTTCAGCACGGGTCAATACCACAAAACGCCAGGGCTGCCGTCCATGCGGTGATGGCGCCCAGCGAGCAGCTTCCAGCATCGCCAGAACATCATCACGTGGAACGGGGCGATCCGCCAGGCGGCGCACCGATCGACGTCCACGAATAATGTCCGCCAACGAGAGCGACAAACGGTTTACTTCACCAGACATCGCCGTCCATGTCTTATGTGCCTTAACGAAACAGATCGCGTTCGGGCGCACGAATCAATGCTCGTGCACCCACATCGGAGTGCACGACCCGATACCCCCGCACAATCGCTACAGGTATCTGATCCGCCTTTCCCATTACCAACTCCGCAGCCGAAGCCAACTCATCAGCTACCGCGATGACGCTTGCGTGCAAGGTATAGCCATATGCGTCCTGCTGACCCGCATAATCAACCAGTGGCGCAATGCCTGCGGCGCCAATTGCGACATTTACCTGCCCTTCACGCCATGGACGCCCAAATGTATCCGAAATAATAACTGCCACATCAAGATTGTAGCGTTCGAGCAGTGCCTGTCGCAAGCGCGCCGCCGACGCATCCGGATCGGTCGGCAGCAACGTCACAAAACGCCCGCCCGCCACATTCGACTCATCGACGCCAGCATTCGCGCAGATAAACCCGTGGTGAGTTTCAGTAATCAGCACACCACGATCCATCCTGACAATACGCCGGCTTTCGCGCAACACCACTTCGTAGTATGCTGCATCTTTTCGCCCCTGCAATGCTGCCATATACGCCAGATGCGACGGCTCGACAGTTTGCAGATTCACCAGGCGACCTTCCGCTTTAGAAACAATCTTCTGGGTAACGACCAGAACATCCCCATTCTCCAGCACGATATTGTTGTACGTAAGCGCATCGACAAGAATGCTGGCAAGGTCATCACCAGGCTGCACATCGCCAATGCCGCGAACGGGGATGATACAAATACCATCATTCATCGGAATAAACGCCCCGGTACATATAATGATGAAGCGTCAGACATTGTACCACGTGACAGAGTATGAAGGTTTGCTTCCGTCAACCACTCTTCACGACGAGAGACCTGTAACATTCCGAGGAGAAATTACAGCACTTCTCAGTGCGAGACTGCTATAAAAAAACAGACGGCTTACAGTCACTCTGTAAGCCGTCTATATATGGTAGCGGCGGGTGGATTCGAACCACCGACCTTCGGGTTATGAGCCCGACGAGCTGCCACTGCTCCACGCCGCGCTGCGGCGGCGCACGGACCTACTCTCCCGGCGGGCGTCCCGCCAGTACC